>Ga0335396_10006657_pt1 | contig 11375 bp, 7 predicted proteins | sample FRY02_FD_205743 | JGI IMG/M metagenome (GOLD analysis project Ga0335396, IMG submission 205743) | Freshwater microbial communities from Lake Fryxell liftoff mats and glacier meltwater in Antarctica - FRY-02 (spades assembly) (version 2) | ecosystem: Environmental > Aquatic > Freshwater > Ice >... | reverse complement strand
GAACGAGTACGGCAAGAGCTGTCCAATTAGCTAATTGCGGGCTTCGGTGCTTTCCTTCTAAACCGTAAACGAAGTGCTCGCAATTGTACTTGGTGGTATCAAATTTACGGTGCCGGTTAATTTCTACGTAATCCAGCAATTCAGCTTGGGTTAATGGCAGAGTATGCCAACCAGTAAACCACCTATGTTTTAAAATATGACTGAGCGTATCAATAGTTACGTTGCCGCCAACTTCGTTTTTTCCTTTACGCGAATTATGAGCAACTAAAATTTTGCCAGAAGGACCATTGTAAGCAATACCCAAATGAATGATGTACGGCCTACGTTTAGATCGAGCTCTAATAAGTACGGTTTTGCCTTTGGCAATTCTCACTTGGAAATCATTAAAATTTGTTTGCTACTTAAAATACTTCCACCACAGAATTAACACAAGAACGCAAACTACCACAGCAATATACATGGCGTTATCGGTCAGTTTATCACTAAAGGTTTCTTCTCTAGGAACCATTCGTCTGTCTCTAGCGGATACCGCTTCTACAGCTCTCGTCTTACAAAGTGGCCAACAAACTTGATGCCGTAAGCAAAATAGCGAGATAGAATCGGTTGAAAACAAAGAAGCCACAAGTAATAGTAAAAGAATGTCATAAAAATAATTTAGTTGTGGCTTCTGGTAAATTGTTCTGAGTAATGGGTTACAAATCAGATCTGTTACCAGCCTTTACATCTTGAAAAAACGTATAGTTATATTCTTTGATCTGGACATAATGAGAACCTGTACTCAACCTATCTACAGTCATGGAGTCATATCAATGGCTAACTGATACTTTCCTTTCACAAGGTCATTGCCCGTCAGCTCCACATGCCTGGCATTATTCCAATAATCCTTTGCATCCGGGTGCTTGGATTTAAGGAATTTCAGAATGACACCGTAATTGTCTATGTAGGTGAATTCGGGCTTCATGTTCTTGCGCTTCTATAGATCAGATCTATTCTTCCGTGTTTCGCGGTAGAGTTTTCCGTTTTTGCTAATACGGTAGCCTGGTTTCATGGCTCCGCGCTTGGCATCTGAAGCAGCTTTGCTCTTACTGCCTTTGGCATACTTGGTTGTTGCTTTTACAACGCCTGCAAGTTTGTCTTTAATGCTGGTTTTAATTACGCGGCCTCCTTTGGCAAATTTGTAGCCTTTTTTGAGCGTACCGTCTTTTTTTAGTCCTGCTTTTTTGGTTGGCATGCGTTCTGGGGTTTTGGGGGGTTAATCTTCGGTTGTTGGGTATCGCTTTTGCAATTCCCGTTTTACAAAATGGCCTACCACCGTGGTTAGGATGGCGGCCAATATGAGGTAGATGATAGTTTCTTTAGTGATATTCATGGTTTCTGGGTATTAGCCTACTGAGTTCCACCACACATCTAGTTTAATGCGAAGATTTGAGGTTGCATCATCTTTTTTGAAGGTGTCAACTCCAATAAGGTCAAAGCCTCCGGGGTTGTTCATCCAGCGCACTAGGTTTTCTGGTGTTGGAGATAGACGTTTTTTGGAATCGCTTCCTTCATCGCGGGTTTGACCGCTTCGGCTTCTGGCCCGCTCAAACTTTTGCGCATGTGCCAATACTTGCTCCATGGTAAAATGCTTGTAATCGCCACGCTTGCCTTTGGTTACTTCGCTTGCCATCCAGCCTTTGCTTCCTGCTTTGGCCTTAACGCCCAACTTCGGAACCTCAATCTTGGTTCTGGTCAAGTACTCATTCAGCTTTGCCTTATCGTTAATGATAGGGTCTATTAGGTTTGCGGCTCCTGTATCTCCTGCATCGGCCATTTCCATAACTTGCGTAAGGGCTTCTAGGTACTCAGGTTTGCCAGCGCCCGTTTTGTATAGCTCGTGGTTTGCTGCGGCAATTTTTTTCATGCGCAGCGTTTTTAGCTGAAGCTCTACAGGAGCGCCTTTAAACACTAAGTCAAAATGATATGCCTTGTAGCCTGCATGTTGGGTGGCGTAGTAGTCGTTAAACTCCAATACCTTACCTACATCGCCTGCTTTCACTTGCTTTTTGAACTTCTCTAACTGCGCCTGGGTATCAAACACAACCATGGCACCAATTACATCGGTCAGGCCTTGGTTGCCTTGCTCTAGTTGTCCGGTGTTTGGGTCAATTTTAGAAATTAACCGCTTTCTGCGCATCTTATTAATGATGGAAAACGGGGTTTTGGTGCGCGAATAAACGCCCTCTTCGCCTTGTGCCACTTTTTCTACTATGGCCACAAACTCTTTTCTGATGTCGTCTTGCGAATCGCGGTACTGGATAAGCGCAGCAATCTCATCGCTTAGTTTTACTTCCTCCACGGTTTCCTTATCGCCTTTTTTGGTCGGGTTTGGGTCGTCAACATTCAAAAGTCCGTCATTATCATAATCTCCAAATACGCCTGAGTATTTACTTTTGGCAAGTGCTGAAGATGGTTTTCTACCACTTGCTATGTAAGCATCTGCACCAATTGCGGTAGATAGTTTCAAATCACCTTCATTAGCTTCGGCAATAGAATTAAACCCACCTTTTATTGACCAGACGTTTTCGGGGTCGCGGTAATCATACATATCAGCAATGCCAATAATTGTATAAATGCTGTCTTGATTGCCATTGGCAATCACAGCATCGCCAGGCTTAAACTTTCGCTTTGCAATAAAACTGCGAAGTATTGATTTAAACTGAGGTGCATTATCATCTACCACCGCTAAAGGATGGTCTGTAGAAATAGATGTTTTGGTCAGGTCAACCGTTACACCGTCAATCTCATAAAGACCACGTTTGATTATTTTAAAGTCTTGTTGTTTTGGGGTCTTTTTAGCAGGTGCCTTCGGTGGCGTGTCGCCATATTTTCCACCTACATCATCAAAAATCGGGTCGTCTAAGTCTGCATGGGTTAGTTCTAGGAGTTCTATATCCTTGAATCCTTGGTTAATAAGATTCTTTGTCCATGTTAGAAGAAAATCATTTTGTGATTTTTTCTCCTTTAGATTAACCTGTCCCGGCTCAGGATATACCTCAGCATATACCTGTGGTATGGTATTGTGGGCTTCATAATTAAGTGCTTCTGCTATTTTACGCTTATTATCAATGGCTACCTGCATGCGTGGTGCGCTCATTAGGTCGCCATTTTGCATGTAAGTTTGTGATAGGTCTAGTACTAATCTACCAGAATCATCAAGCATATTAATCTCGGCAGAAAAACGGTCATAGCCCTTTATCTCTTTACTTATATACGGTGCGTAATCATCAAACACATCATCTTTCGTAACATCTTTAAGATCAGGGAAAACAACTAATAAGTTGGCGTATATCTTCTCGTATTTGGCGAGGGGGGACTTTTTTACAGATGGGGCAGGTTTAACCGTTGGCTTCTTAGGAGCAGGTTTTGAGCCGATTACAGTAACCTTCATTTCTGGTGGGGTCCATCCTTCGTTAAGGTGTTTTAAAGCTGCTTTATAAATGAGTTTGTCGTTGTCTTCAAAAATGTCGTACAGGTCAACATCCCAATTATCAGATTTATCTTTAATGCCTTCAATTTCTACTGCAATATTTGCAGGAAGGTCTTCTGTGTTCAGCCTAGCTATTAAATATGGATTTTTCATTGTGGGTGGGAATTTACGGAATTTATCGGGTATGTTTATTTGAGGTCAAGTAATCTTAATCGTTGGGCTTGTGCAAATGCAAATGCCTTGGCTCGTTTGCGCTTTAGGTCTAGGTCTTTGGTTGGGGCGGGTTTATACTGCGGATGCTTATTCCAGTTTGCTTCATTCCACGCTCCTTCAATAACCGTATTTACAAGTGCTTGGTCTGAGGCGAGGGGTTTAAACGTAGATTCTAGTGTGCTTTTAGGGTGAACACGCCCGTTCTTCATTCTAAAACTACCCTTGTTACTGAACATGAGGGCAAACGGCTCTAGCTTGCCTCCAATCTCATAAATGACTACTTCGTTAGATACAAGCTCGGTCCATCGCTTGACGGGCGTTCTTTTACCACTTGATTCTAGTTTTTTAGAAACAAGGTTATCAATAGGCTTTTCAAATTTCAATTCCTCCCATCCGGTAATAAACTTTGCACGGTATATTATTGTAGGAAGATCAGGGTTGTTTGATTTCCACCTTACGGCTTCTTCAAGTTTATCGGTGGCCGTAAACCCATACTTTTTATCATCTGGGTTTGGCATTATATACATTGGAGGTCCGTACTGACGGGTAACGAGAACTACATCATCTACTTGTTTGGTGGCTGGTAGGTTTTCTTTTATTGGTCTTGACATGATAGAAATGTCGGTAGTGCCCATTTTAGTCTCATAGTCTAAAATATCCTGCATGGTCAACCACTCTGGTTTGGCTGATGCTGGCTTTAGGTCTTTATCGGTGGGTTTGGCTGATGCTGGGTTTGGTTGTGGTAATTTAGGATGTAGATGCTTCCATAGGTCGGCATCAATAAACGGAAACGGCACCTCACCATTATACCCAACGGTTCCCCACTTCATAAACGCATGAAACTTATTCCATGCGACCTCTCCAGTATATTTTTTTGCAAAATGAACATTCTTGATTGCATCAGCATGTTTGGTAAATGGACCAAGTACAAAGTATGTTCCATGACCATCAACAGCCGTTACATAGTAATGGCCCGGCTTTGGGTTGGGTGGCCCAAGTAGTTTTTCAGATTCAAGATCTGCACGGAGGCCACCGTTTGGCCGTTTCCCTTCATCAAATAGTTTGAGCGTATTTGCAATGCTCTCTCTGCTTTCGGGGTCAAGGGTGCCATCTTTAACAAATTGATTCCAGTATGTAATTCCTAGTTTTTCATTTGCAGCAACCAGTATCTTCTTATAGAACGGTTCTTTCGCCTCTTCAGCAATGGAAAACAAATCAGCAGTCATAGTGCGTTCTACCATTCCTGCTTTTTGCCTCAACGCTTCGCGTTCCTCTACTTTTTTGAGGATGTAGCGGTTGAGGTCGTCTATCCGTTTAAGGATGGGAGAAGTAATGCGCAAACCTTCGCCCGTTTTAATGGTGGTGAATTCCGTTTTTGCTCTGGCAATGGTTTCTCTTTTACGATCTACTTCGCGTTTAGAATTTTCAATTTCCTTAGTAATTTCTGCAATGGCCTCATTGATAGGATTGGTGTAAGCATTGGAGGAAACACGGTTTTCGAGGTTGAGCGGTTCGGTTTTATCGAAGTCTATTCGGTTTACACGGTCGTTCACCACTTTGTACAGTTGGTTCTTGTCTAACTTCAATCCTTTACCACCTTCATAAATGAATTTGAATATTTCTAATTCGTGTGCATTGCTTAATTGTGGCAATTGACTACGCATGTCGCCTATCCATTGCGCATTTCGTTCTATGTAAGGGAATGATTGAGAACTGGTGCCCGACAAAAGTTCTATAAACCTTCCTGTTGGGTTGAGGTGTGATAGCTTCTGAAGCTTGTTTATTTTGCTTTCTGGCTTAAATACAGAAAGTAGGTATTTGCGGCTTTTGCCTTGCTTTACGGCTCTACGATATGCGTTGAGGTCGGAGATTAGACCTTCTTCAGTAGATTTTCTGTTGCTCTCGATAATGGCATAATCCATTGCATCATCTTCATCTCCCAGAAATTCTATTACAGGAACGGGGCCTTTTGCTTTGCCTTGTGTTACAAGTTGGTCAAATGCTGCCAATCTGCTATGACCTGCCAATACCACGTATTTATCCAAGCCAGCATCAAACCATACTTTGATGGGCGATGCGCTTTTATCATAAAAACCTTTGGCAACAATGGCCCGGACGGTATCTCCACTAAAATCAGTTTCACGACCTTGAAACCGTTGCGGCTGGGTAATGATGCTGGTTCGGCTTTTTTCCATTACAGGGCCGAAACGCTGGGTTGGGGTTGGTTTTGTGGTGAATTGGTCTGAAACGTCCATTGGTTTCCAGTCAGTCGCTCTCCACTCTTTTAAATCAGTATCAGATACAGGATTGAAATAGTATTTACCGTTTTTTTTAATAACTACTCCATTTTGTCTATACTCAGCTATATCGTATTGAATATCTGGCCATATTCGGTCAATGTTGCGAAAGTATTTTTCAACCCAACGTATTGGATTCTTTTGTGCAAGAATTGCCCAATCACGTTTACGGACTTCCAACTTTGTCATTTCCTTCATCACGCAGCAATATCTAAGTCCATTAATCTCAATCGTTGCGCCTGAGCAAATGCAAATGCCTTGGCACGTTTGCGAAGGAGTTCTATGTCTTTTGTAAGTGCAACAGGAACTTCAGGCGCACCATCTACGGTACAACCGCTTTCTATTCGGTTTCCTTGCTTATCGTACATATAGCACCCTAGCAGGTGGTTCATGCTTTCAAATTGCTTTACGCGGGTTGCAAGGCTCTGGCTACGTTCGGCACGTTCGTCTAGTTCTTTTTGTGCCTTTTCGGTTTCAACCTTCAACCATTCATCGCTCTTTACCTTGGTAATCTCTTGGCCATAGTAGCCAACTTGTTGGGCATATTCGGCAATAAGCGGTGTGAGGTCGTCAGAAAAACTCAATCCGGCACGGCTAAGAATACCTACCTGCAATGCGTTGAGTGATTTTTCTTGCTTAATCATGGTGTCAAGCATTCTGATCTCCTCCATTGCCTTAGAACTCGTCAGTCGGTCTGAGGCTTCGCTATACGTGTAGTAATTACGGGCAGAAATAATGATGTTGTTTGCAGATTTCAATAGGCGATACTTCGCTTTAATATCGCTTGGGTCTTTCTGCACATCGGTAACAAGCACTTGGTACCGTGCAATGCGCTTTGCAATTGGTTCTTTTTTAGAAGGAGCGGTTTCTTCTTTCATCGCTTCCTCTTCAATCTCCATTTCTTTACGCATAATGCGCTCACTACGCGGCATTACGCCCCGCAACCACTCTATATTGGTGTCATAGTCTTTAATGGTGATTTTAGCATTCTGCAGATCATCTAAAAAGCTGGTTGCTATTGCCAGTTCTGGTATCAACTTGTTCAGTTGTTGATCCCTGGTAACGGTGGCAATAGACTTTGGGTTGGTCATAAGGCCGCGCTTTAGTTCTTCTGGGTCGAAACTGTCGATGTTCAGAACATTGCTGCGGTTTGCCCGCGCCCAAATATCATTGATACGCGAAGTTTTCTCTTCCAACAATTGAAACATGAACGGGTCGATTGAATTTTCTACCAATGGTACCACAATACGGACGTGCGAGAACTTATTGTTCTGTCTCCAAATTCGACCTTCCAATTGAACAATATCCGTAGGATTGTAGTCCAGCATACAATTGTAAAGCACAGTGCTTCGCTTTTGCAGGTCGATACCTTCGCGGATGGAAGCACTACCAATGATTATTTTGATGGCACCATCATTAAAATCGGCTTTTATCTTCTCTTTTTTATCCGCGTCCATGCCGCCCGCAATAATGGCAATCTCGCTTGGTCTGTAACCAATTTTATCAATGAGGTAATCTCTTAGAAGCGGAAAGTAGTCTGCTCCCAGGTTCATGTAAATAACCTGACCGCTTACGCTTTCGTTTCGGTCTTCGTGCCACTTTTTAACCGTGGCAATGCACTTCATAACGTAGTTTAGCTTTGGGCTTGTTTCTACATACTGCACGGCTGTTGGCCGTTCTTCAATCAAGAATCGGGTTCCTAATCGCTTTCCTTTCTTTTTCTTACCAGTGTACTTATCAATAGTATCGGGTGCCTTTCCGGTGCTTACATTAAGCAGATAAGGGCTTAATGTAATGGCCTGAGCCATATTGATTGCTAATAATGCCTGAGCTGGCAATTTAAGGCGCTCGTAGTATTCCTCTGGTATTTGCCGCCCGATGTATGTTTTGCCTGGATTACGAGTTTCTTCTGCAAACTCTTCTATTCTATTCAACCATTCCCGTTGCAAATCGCTTGCAGGCAATGCGGTAAGCACTTGCTTTTCGAGCGGGAGAGGAACTCCATCTGCATCTTTCATGTAAGGAAGCACGATTTTCTTAGGGCGTGGCACTTTTGCCTCTTCGCCTGTTTTGAAAATGATACTACCGTATATGAATGATTGTAGGACAACGCGGTTCTGAAACGATTTAATGACGGTTTTTTCCTTTATGCCGCCCGTTGGTTTGACAGACAGCTCGATTGTCTCATTCACAAATTGGTCGAAGAAAACGGGCGCGTTTCCCATTTTGCGCTCTTCCAGCTTATCCATCCCAATTTGAGCAAGCATAGAATAAATCTCTAACGGGCTATTGGTGAACGGGGTTGCTGTAAGGTACTGCACGTTTCTACCTCCGTTTCGCTTTTGAATAAACCTAGCAAATGCAAAGGCTTTGAGCGCAATAATGGAAGCACTACCCGACATATCGTACCGCTTTTTATCGCTTTTACCGTCCTCGTCCTGCTGTTCTTTTACGCTTTCAAATAGGTTTTTGCATCGGTGCGCCTCGTCAATAATAAGCATATCGAAACCTAGCTCGTCAAAATTGAAACCACCTTTTACCAGCTTCTCAAAGTAGGTAGTGCGTATAGATTCGTTTGCTTTGGCGGCCGCATTGCCAGAACTTCCGTTATCGAGCTTTTCAATAATTTCATCAAGCGCGTTTTTAATCTCGTTCTCAGAAAGTGCCATTTGCAACAATCCGTGGTACGTTATAAAGGTGATGGTACCATCTTTAACAGGATGCGTTCGGGGCTTATCCTTGTAATTGGCAGCAAGGTTCTTGTAATCGTTGATCTTGTTGCGGTAGTGCGGCAATACGCCTGCCACTATCTCATTTCCTTGCTTGTCGAAACGACCAACGGTTTCTGTTATCCATTTCGTATAAGTTGGGTCTGGCACCACTACCAAAGGTCGTTTGCAGCCACCAGTATAAAGTGCATCGCCCATCACAAGAATAGCCTCCATGGTTTTACCTACTCCTACATCAAAGGCACATATAGAGCTTTTTTGCGCCCGTTGAAAACGCACACCTTCCCACACAATTGGCCGTGGTTCTATTAGTCCAATGCCAAAACGGGTATTGATAGGAAAGGCAACAGGAACGGCATGTGAAGGAATTTCGCGCCATCCGTTGTATTCCCTATTCCAGATAGATTCAATAACGCTTTGCTCACGTGGCGTGATGGCATCTTGCAAAAATCGCACGAATAGTTTCATGCCATCCTCGTATGCTTTTCGCTTACGTTTGGCTTTTTCGCTTTCCTCTGTGTCATTCTCAAAGTTTTTATGTTCGATAAAATGATAGCGTACATCGTAGGCACTACTACCATGCTTAAAGTCTTTTGTAGAAAGTTTACCTACCCAAGTAGAAAACACATCTTTTAGCGATTGTGGCGAGGAAAGCGTTTCGTCAACCAGATCTTGTATCGTATGCTTGCTACAGAAAATTGAAATGGGAGAAAGAAACAACCGATTGTCCTCCGGTGCAATAATGCGCAGCTTATCTGGTGCGGCATCTTCCATGTGTTGCACTTGGGCATCAAAACGGGCTTGTCCAATTGCGACAATGATGTTTTTGCTACGTTCGTTCAGTTCTTCTGCTTTGAGATAGACCGAACCGGAATAGAACAATCCTCCTGGAATCCATTCTCTACCATTGTAGCCTGCTTTGAACTGATCGCATAGTTGATACAACTCGCGCTCAGAAAGCGGCTGCATGTATCGGCTCCATCCGTTGGATGGATGGCTTACGGTTTCGCGGTCAAAGCCATGACCAAGCATGTATTGCACATACAGTCGCAGTTCTGCATCGCTTAGTTTGGGGCTATATAGCTCCATAACGGTATCAAAACTCAACAATACGGGGTCGGCACCTGGAATAATGGACCGCATGGCGGTTTTGGTGGCCTCGGTCTTGCGTAGTGCAAGTTTCATCTTGTCCTCCGATTCTGCTTTTTCGGGTACCGATTCAATACCAGGAGCAGCGTGCCAGGGTTGTATGGCAGGAAGTTCTGAAAATAACAGTACCTCTTTTACATCTTCGATGGTGCCAATAGTAAACGGTTGGTGCCCATCAAAACGGGTGCTTCGCATTTCGGTACGGCCCGCAACTTTTTCTGGATGCACGGTAAACCATTCGCCATTGGTCCATAAATTTTGAAAAGGTAGCTCCATGGTTATTCCGTTAATGATGAATCATAATCGCTCATGGCAGTTTGCACAGCAAGGCCGTATGTGGCGCACTGAATGAAAATCCATTCTTCGGCAGCATTAAAACCTTGTTCGGTATCGAGTACCGCACATAGGTTTTCTAGTTTTTTGCAGTCCGGTCCGTCAAGCTCTTTTCTAATTTCTGCACGTAGCAGTTTTTCTATGTTAATAGTAGTATCAATGTCTGAATATTCATACCTGCCCAGTTGAACTTCCTGTCCAAAAGCATTTGATCTTTTCTGAATGTGTTCGTTTACTGTTTTACCAAGGATTACTTCGTTGCTTCCATTCGCTAATTTCCCAGTATGCTTACTTATGTCGGCTCCAGCACCCAGTGCAAATAATTCATCTATTGTAAGGTTGGTTTCCTCGTAATTCTGAAGGGTTTTTTTCGGAACGAATTGCCTTGCTATGTGTAGCTTTTTATTCGGGATGAATGTTGCCTTTTTCAGCCCAAGCCTGTGCAGTATTTCATTGTCTGTCGCTAAATTTCCATTGAGCTGGTCGCCAAACTTAACAGCATTGTTTTGGTGATTGGAAAACCGAACCGTTACCTCCTTACCATTAGATTTATTGTGGTATTCTACATAAACCGTTTCTGTTGTGTTAGATTTTGACACTTTGGCTGAAACAGATGGATATTTTTCGAGGTTGATTGTCGAATAACTTGCATGGAAACTGCCATCTCCAATATAGTTATCGGCACTATCTTTCTTTGGGCTGCTCATTTTTTTCTTATTACGACAATATCAGTTGCGTACTGGGTAAAGTCAAAAACGCCAATCGGCATCCTGTAAGCATCAATTAAATCGGCTTGTACTTGCAGTTGGTTCTTAAAGTTGTTGTAATCGTTATCGTTGTTCAAGAATGAACTTGGAATAATCATTACCAATAAACCGTTTGGTTTTAAAAGTGAAATTCCTTTTTCGATAAAATACTGGTCCAGCGTTTTGGATAAGGAGTAAGCACCTTCCAAGGTCTTTCCTTGGTAGTTGCCATTGCGCGGACCATAAGGCGGGTTGCCAATTACCAGATCAAAGCTATCTGATTGATGTACGCGCTTTTGGCCTGCACCATTTGGATAGTAAATAGTTTCAAATTCGCCAATGGTAACATCTGCCCACGGAAAACATGCTTTGAGTATCTGGCCGCTTACTTGGTCAAGTTCAAAGGCACGGACGGTACTATTGGCGGGGTCAACGTAGC
>Ga0335396_10006655_pt1 | contig 11378 bp, 5 predicted proteins | sample FRY02_FD_205743 | JGI IMG/M metagenome (GOLD analysis project Ga0335396, IMG submission 205743) | Freshwater microbial communities from Lake Fryxell liftoff mats and glacier meltwater in Antarctica - FRY-02 (spades assembly) (version 2) | ecosystem: Environmental > Aquatic > Freshwater > Ice >... | reverse complement strand
GTGTATTGGCAAACGGACAAATTCAAATTGAGTGGTTAGTGCCAACGGGATCCAATGTTAACTTCAATGAATATGAAATTTTCCGTGATAACGGTGCCGGCTTTGTGCTTTATGATTCAGTAAGCAACTTCAATCAGACAAGTTGGACGGATGCATTTGCCAATGGAAATGCGCAATCCTACAGTTATTATATGCGCTCTCAAAGCGGATGTACCGGACAAGTTGATAATGGAAGTACGAGTGTTACGCTCAATTCAATTTATGTTACAACGACCGGAATTTTAGGTTCGGCCGGCATCAATTGGAATTCACATCCAATTCTTCCAAGCTCTTCTGCTGCAGGTTATGATGTGTATACTTCTTATTTAACTGGAACACTTTCTTTATTAAGCAGTACCTTAGGAATTAGTACCGTTGAACCAATTAACGATTGTGACACAACGTTATTACATCAGATTAGACTAGTAGACAACTCCGGTTGTATAAGTAATTCTAACATTGATACAAATACGTTTACCTACATTGGGAACATCGTTAATAATCCTGATTTACGTTGTGTAAGTGTATTGGCAAACGGACAAATTCAAATTGAGTGGTTAGTGCCAACGGGATCCAATGTTAACTTCAATGAATATGAAATTTTCCGTGATAACGGTGCCGGCTTTGTGCTTTATGATTCAGTAAGCAATTTCAATCAGACAAGTTGGACGGATGCATTTGCCGATGGAAATGTTCAATCCTATAGTTATTATATGCGTTCACAAAGCGGATGTACCGGACAAGTGGACAATGGAAGCAACAGTGCTACTTTAAATTCCATTTATGTTACATCCAGTGGTGTACTTGGACAAGCTACGATGAATTGGAATGCACATCCTTTGTTGCCAACATCTGCTGCAACAGGTTATGATGTGTACTCATCTTACATGACAGGTGCACTCTCCTTATTAAGTAGTACTCTTGGATTAAGTGCAACAGAAGCCATTAATAATTGTGATACTACTTTATTGCATCAGGTTCGTTTAGCTGACAACTCCGGTTGCATTAGCCTATCGAACATCGATACGAATACATTTACATACATTGGAAATGTAATTGATCATCCGGAATTGAGATGTGCAAGTGTAAATTCAAATGGACAAGTTCAATTGACATGGGTCAATCCGACTCCGGCAAGTTGGGTTAATTTTAACCAATACAATGTTTGGAGAAATAACGGTGCCGGCTTTGTGCTAATTGATTCCATCAAGAACAATGTTACTGCAACTTATTTAGATGCAACAGCAAATGGTAATGCAGGTTCTATCAGTTATTATATACAAACCAAATCAGGATGTACCGGACAAACCGATCCATCAGCAATTGGCGGTTCTTCTGTAGGAAATACATTAAGCACGATTTATATAGTGGTGAGTGGTGGTAACACTACTACCGCCACATTAAATTGGAATCCGGTAAGTACTCCGCTCCTTCCTACTTCAACAGCAAGTTATGTGATCGAGAAAGAAAATCCGGGAGGTTCGGGCAACTGGGCTGTGGTGGCGAATGTAGCTGCTACTACCTGGCAGGATAATTTAATTCTATGTATTGATTCCATCAATTACAGAGTAAGTATTGGTGATGCAGCAGGATGTAGTTCGCTTTCGAATGTAGACGGTGAAATCTTTGTAGATCATACCATCCCTGTAGCACCGGAACCACGATGTGCGAATGTTCTACCAAATGGAAATGTAATATTAAGCTGGATTGCTCCTGTAGATACCGGAATGCGTTTCGCTAATTATACTATTTATCGTGCTACAGCAGTTGGTGGACCTTATACAACCGTTGCTACCATCACCAATTACAATACACTTAGTTATTCAGATTTAACAGCGAATGCACAAGCAGGTTCTATGTATTATTACATGACCACAAAAACAGCTTGTGGCGGAGAAGTTTCTCCTGGATCCGATACCATAAGAACAATTAAAGTTGATGTTTTCAATAACAACGGAGTTGCAGTGATTGTATGGAACCCAATTCACAATCCTGAATTACCAACGGCCTTATTGAACTATGCCGTTTACAAAGAGTATCCAACTGGAATTTGGAATGTAATCGGAAACACCACTGCTCCAAATTATCAATGGAACGATACTATCAATGTTTGCGAAGCAGTAATTAATTACCGTGTTCAAACAGGTGACTTCAGTGGCTGTATCAGCAACTCATCAACAGATGGTGATTTATTCAGAGACATCACTCGTCCAACAGTTTCGTTACTGGATACCGTTAGTTTGGATCCATTTAATCCATCTCAGGTAAGTGTAAGTTGGTTGCCAAGTCCTTCCGGAGATGTGGTAGGATATATTATTTATCAGTTCAATGGCGCCTCATGGGATTCTATCGGAAGTATGATTGGTATCAACGCCAGTTATTTCTTACATAATAATCCTGCTGCTGAATTTGCATCTCAACGTTACAGCATAGCTGCTTACGACAGTTGCAGAAACATCAGCAACATCGGTACCTTCCACAATACATTGTTCGTTACGGCTAAACTTGACATTTGCAGAAGCGCTATTGATATACGCTGGAATCCATATTTGAATATGGTGAATGGTGTTGGACAGTATAACATCTACGTTAGTGAAAATGGCGGTCCGATGAGTTTCCTTGCTTCTGTTCCAGGAACGAATATCACTTACAGCCATTTGACTTTGAACAATGGTTCAGAATATTGTTATTTCGTGCAAGCGCAAGGAAATACCGTGACTAGAACAGCATCCTCTAACCAAGCTTGTGAAATTGCGAACTTACTTACACTTCCTACCTTCTCTTATTTGAAAAAAGCAACGGTAGTGGATCTCCGTCGAGTGGTAGTAGAATGTTTAGTTGACACCTTGAATAATCCGGATGTATCGAAATATAAATTACAAAGAGCTTTCGATAAAAACGGACCATTCACTACTGTAGGTGCAATTGCTTATTCTCAAACACCAATTGTTGTGTTCAATGATTTCTCTGCGAGAACGGATCAGTACAGCTACTATTATCGTGTAATAACAGTTGATTCTTGTTTAAATGATGTGCTCATTAGTAATGTGGGACGTACCATTTTACTAAAAGGAACACCTGAATTCAACTTAGTAAATGAGTTAAACTGGAATTTCTACGAAGAGTGGTTAGGCAATGTGAGCAAATATTCATTATACAGAAGTGTAGATGGATTATGGAGTCCGACACCGATTGCGACCTTTAACAACGGGGTATTAAATTACGATGACGATGTTGCTCCGCTCTACTTGTATCCGAATTATTCCGGTAAATTCTGTTATCGCATTGAAGCACACGAAGGACCGGGCAATACTTATGGCTTTACAGATACCAGTGTGTCCAATATCTTCTGTTTGGTACAAGAGCCACATTTATTCATTCCAAGTGCATTTACCCCAACAGGAAAAAACCCGATCTTTAAGCCGGAATTCATCTACATTGATGCAAAGAACTATTTCTTTGTAGTATTCAATCGATGGGGACAAAGAGTATATGAAACACGTATCCCCGGTGAAGGCTGGGATGGTACATACGAAGGAAAAATCGCTCCTGAAGGAACCTATGTGTATTCCGTTAGAATTTACGGAACCAATGGTCAGGAGATCGAGAAGAACGGATCCGTAACTCTGTTACGGTAAATTCCGGTCAACGCGTGGTGAGGCCGCTCAGGGATGGGCGGCCTCCGTTTTTTCTAAAAGTTTGAGTTCCTAGATTTTTTCTATTTTATTTCTTCAATTGAGAATTGATGTAGCCCAGTCTCATGAATAAAGTCTACTTTTGCATGCCAATATCCAAGATCAACCTATGAAAACAGATCAAAAATTTATTGGCGAAGGACTTACCTACGATGATGTTTTATTAGTCCCCTCCTACTCGGAGATAATGCCAAGGGATACAGACACTTCCAGTTTTTTCACCAAGAAAATTCCTATTAAAGTTCCGGTTATTTCAGCCGCCATGGACACCGTGACTGAATCGGCGATGGCCATTGCTATGGCTCAAGAAGGTGCTATTGGTGTTTTGCACAAGAACATGAGCATCGAACGCCAGGCTGCCGAAGTTCGAAAAGTAAAACGTAGTGAAAGCGGAATGATTCAAGATCCTTTGACGATGTTGGAAGAAGCTACCATCGGCGAAGCTTTGGGATTGATGCGCGAGAATAAAATTGGCGGTATTCCTATCATCGATAAAGACGGCAAGTTAAAAGGAATTTTAACGAATCGTGATTTGCGCTTTGAAAAGGACATGAAGAAGAAAGTGCATCAGGTCATGACAAGAGATAATCTCATCATTAGTACAGGTGTAACCAGTCTTCAAAAAGCTGAATTGATTCTTCAACAACATAAAATTGAAAAATTACCTGTGGTGAATAAAGCAGGTAAGTTGATTGGATTGATTACTTACAAAGACATTTTAAAATTTAAATCACGACCGAATTCCAATAAAGATGAACTTGGACGTTTGCGGGTAGCCGCAGCCGTTGGTATCACTGCCGATACAATCGAGCGTGTAGATGCTTTGGTAAAAGCAGGTGCAGATGCAATTGTGATTGATACGGCTCATGGACATTCCAAAGGCGTGATTGATATGTTGAAGAAAGTAAAAAAAGCGTATCCTAAATTGCAAGTGGTGGTTGGGAATATAGCAACTCCCGAAGCTGCAAAAGCGCTTGTAAAAGCAGGTGCCGATGCGGTGAAAGTGGGCATTGGTCCGGGCTCCATTTGCACCACACGCGTGATTGCAGGTGTGGGCGTTCCGCAATTTTGGGCAGTGTATGAAATAGCCAAAGCTTTAAAAGGTACAGGTGTTCCGATTATTGCAGATGGTGGGATCCGTTTTACAGGAGATGTTCCGAAGGCAATTGCTGCAGGAGCTAGCACTGTGATGATCGGTTCTTTGTTTGCAGGAACGGAAGAATCGCCGGGTGAAGCCATGATTTACGAAGGAAGAAAATACAAAGTGTACAGAGGGATGGGCTCCATTGAAGCCATGAAAGAAGGTTCGAAGGATCGATATTTTCAGGATGCAGAAGATGATATTAAAAAGCTAGTTCCTGAAGGCATCGTGGGAAGAGTTCCATTCAAAGGGAGCATTGCAGAGGAAATGTATCAAATTACGGGCGGATTAAAAGCCTCCATGGGATATTGTGGCGCCAAAAACATCAGTAAATTGCAGGAAGCTCAATTTATCAGAATCACATCTGCAGGAATACGAGAAAGTCACCCACATGACGTAACCGTTGTTCGCGATGCACCAAATTATTCGAGGTAATTTGCTTTTCAAAACAGAATTTTCTTGCTCTGTACAAATTTTAAATTCAAAAGTAAACTAGGCTATATCCGAAGAAAATTTTCTTCGGATATTTTATTATGCCCTATCTCACCTGCATAATTTACAAACAAAGCTTAAAATTTACACTGTATTCATGATTTTTTCATTGGAAAAAGGCCTCCATTCTTCCTAAAAGGGAAAGAGAATTATTACATTTGCGTCCCTATAAATTAGGTGAATTATGACAAAATCAATTATTTACTCCCTATTGCTCTCAATAGCAATAATTTCTACATCGGAAGCCCAAACTAAAAAAGCGGCAAGTTCAAAGGCCAACGCTACTCCGGCAAAAACTACAATGCCGATTAGCAATGCACCCGTGATTACAGATCCGATTTTGATGACTGTAGCAGGCGAGCAAGTTCCGAAATCTGAATTTGACCGTGTTTTCAGGAAAAACAACCGTGATTCAGTTTTTACTGAGGCTTCGGTTCGTGAATACCTCGACTTATACATCAATTACAAATTGAAAGTCAGAGAAGCAGAGTCGATGAAAATGGACACCAGCGAGAACTTCATTTCCGAGTTATCGGGTTATAAAAAACAGCTTTCACAACCTTATTTGACCGATAAAGACGTGAGTGAGAATTTAGTGATGGAAGCTTATGAGCGTTTGGGTAAAGATGTAAAGGCAAGTCACATCTTACTAAAGCTCAACCAAGATGCGCTACCAAAAGATACAGTCGTCACTTACAATCGCATCATGAAAATGCGCGACATGATCATGAAAGGTTCTGATTTTTCTAAAATTGCTCGTGATTCTAGCGAAGATCCATCTGCAAAAGAAAATAATGGAGAATTGGGATATTTCACCGGAATGCAAATGGTGTATCCTTTCGAAACAATGGCTTTTAACACGAAGCCCGGAACGGTTTCTATGCCGGTTCGCACTCGATTTGGATATCATATCATCAAAGTTCTCGATGTACGTGCGGCACAGGGTGAAATTCTTACTGCACATATCATGATTCGTCTTCCAAAAGAAGTAAATGACAGTTCTAGTAAAGCTTCTGAAATGAGAATTCGTGAAGTAGAACAAGCATTAAAAAGTGGAATGGTGTGGGACAGTGCGGTAAGCATGTACAGTGAAGACAAAGGTTCAGCGAAGAAAGCAGGTGAACTTCCTTGGTTTGGTACAGGAAAGATGGTACCCGAGTTTGAAAAAGCAGCTTTTGCATTAAAAAACAAGGGTGACCACAGCGCAGCAATTAAAACAACTTACGGGTATCACATCATCAAACTTTTGGACAGAAGAGGAATTCCTCCTTTTGATGAGAAGAAAGCAGAGCTAAAGCAAATGATTGCTCGTGACAGTCGCAACGAAGCAAGTCGTTTGAGTATGGTGACCAAGATTAAAAAAGCGTATAAATACAAAGAAGTTCCTAAAGCGAAAGAAGAATTCATTGCTTCACTTGACACTACCATTGCAGAAGGAGAATGGGATTTATCGAAAGCCGATAAGTTTACTAAAACTATTTTTACCTTGACAGATTCTGCGGGTAAAGTGACGGCATTTACGCAAGAAGATTTTGCAAAATATCTCACCACACATCAAACGAAAAGAAGTGGAAACAATCCGCAGTCTATCGGATTATCGATGTACGATCAATGGGTGGGAGAGGCGAGTTTAAGTTATTTTGAAGAGCGTTTGGAATCAATTTATCCGGACTTTCAGCATTTGATGCGTGAATATCGTGATGGAATTTTATTGTTTGATTTAACGGACAAAATGGTTTGGAGCAAGGCTGTGAAAGACACTGCAGGCTTAGAAGAATATCATGCCAACAATAAAAACAATTACAAGTGGGCGGATCGTTGCGAAGCGGTGATTTACACAAGCATCAATCCAAAAATTGCTACAGAACTTAGAAAGAATTTAAGTAAGAAAAAGAAAACAAGTGCAGAAATTATTGAAGCCATCAATACAAAAACCCCAAATGCTGTAGTTACTCGCGAAGGAAAATTTGCAAAGGGCGAAAATGAATTTGTTGAAGCTGCAGGATGCACAGTTGGTTTGAGTGCCGACATTAATAAAAACAACATGGTGTATATTGTAGAGGTTAAAAACGTGCTTCCTTCTGCTCCTAAAACTTTTGAAGAAGCGAAAGGCATGGCAACAGCAGATTATCAAACCTACCTTGAAAAAACATGGTTGCAAAGTTTGCATGATAAATATCCTGTAAAGGTGAATGAAGATGTTTTAAGATCTATCTGGAAATAATACTTAATTATTTACATTGATTCTATCTCCGCTAATCGCACATCAACATAAGAAGCAAAACATCTTCATATCAGGTGTACTGCTGTGTTGCTTGCTGATGGGATGCGGAAAGAAAACAAGTTCGTCCGATGCTTCAGAAAGGGTAATTGCGAGAGTATTTGACAAGTACCTTTATGCAGAGGATATTCGAAAAGTAGTACCGAAAGGAGTTTCAAAAAATGATAGTCTGACCATCATTCGCTCGTATGTTCTAAATTGGATTCAACAACAAACGGTACTCAAGCGTGCCGAAGACAATTTAGACGAAGAAAGAAAAAACGTTGACAAAAAACTCGAGGAATATAGAAATTCACTGATCACATTTATTTATGAAAGTGAGCTCATCAATCAAAAACTCGATACTGCCATCAGCAACGAGGACATTGAAAAATACTATAACGATCATCAGAATAATTTTCAGTTAAAGAACAACATTGTTCAGGTTCTCTATTTGAAACTTCCTCTTTCTGCTCCTAAGATTCAAAAAGTGAAGGAATGGTATAAAAGTACGAATGCGAAAGACCGGAAATTACTCGAAGAATATTGTTATCAATTTGCAACTGATTACTACTTCAACGATGAGGAATGGATGTTATTTGATGAATTGCAGAAGAAAATTCCGATGAAAACGTATGATCAGGAACAGTATTTACGTAACAATCGTTTCATTGAAATTCCGGATTCTAACAGTGTATTTTTCGTAAATATTAAGGGATTTAAAATAAAAGAAAGCATGTCACCGTTGACCTTTGAGCGGGACAATATTAAAAACCTCATCATCAACAACCGTAAACTGGAGTTAATCCGTGAAATGGAAAAAGATGCCTATCAAGATGCACTACAACAAAAAGAAATTGAAAATTGGATTAAGTAGTTTTTGTTTGATGTTATGTAGTTTAACACTCGTAGCACAGCCACAAAATGATTTAGTAGTGGATAAAATTGTTGCCGTTGTTGGGAATAATATTGTTTTACATTCAGATGTAGAAGCTCAATTACAACAGTTCCTCACTCAAACTAATTTGAAGGAAGAAGAATTGAGATGCAGAATTATCGATCAGCTTTTACTAAATAAATTATTGCTACATCAAGCCGGCATTGACAGTGTGGTGGTGACCGATGATCAGGTAGAGCAGAAGATCAATCAAAACATGGCTTATTACATCTCACAGATTGGCTCTCCAGAAAAACTAGAAAAGTATTACGGAAAATCTATCGGAGAACTGAAAGAAGAATTTCGTCCGATGATTAAGGAGCAATTGCTGACGCAACAAATGCAGAGTAAAGTCACCAGCAGTGTAAATGCAACTCCTAATGATGTCAAACATTTTTTCGACAATATCCCGGTGGATAGTCTTCCATTGATTAATGCAGAAGTTGAATATGCTCAAATATTGAGAACAGTTCCAGTTGGAGAAGATGAAAAAACAAAAGCAAAAGACAAGTTAAATGATTTACGCAATCGAATTTTAGCAGGTGAAGATTTTGGAACCTTGGCCCTACTCTACTCTCAGGACAAAGAAAGTGCGAAGCAAAATGGTGAACTCGGTTTTGTAAATCGCGGTGATTTAGTACCCGAGTTTGAAGCCGCCGCATTCCGATTAAAAAACCTTGTTGACATTTCTAATATCGTAGAAACACAATTCGGATTTCACATTATTCAACTCATAGAGCGAAGAGGTGAAAAGATCAATTGCCGACATATTCTTATCCCAGTAAAAGTAACAGCAGAAGATTTAGTTCGTACCCAAGCCGAAATGGATAGCATTGTGAAACTACTGCGCAGCGGAGAAATGAAATTTGCTGATGCCACTGAAAAATATTCCGATGATAAAGACACGAAGATGAATGGTGGATTGGTTGTGAATCCTGCCACAGGCTCCTCACGCTTTGAAGCCGATATGGTGGACCCTACGGTATTATTTCAATTAGATAAGATGGAATTGCATGACTATTCCAATCCCATGTCTACAAGCACCAAAGAAGGAACGCAGGCCTATCGCATTTTATACTTAAAAACACGCTCTAATCCCCACCGTTTAAATTTGAAGGATGACTACCAACGGTTACAGGAATTGGCACTTACCGACAAGCAAAACCGTGTATTAGAGCAATGGAGAAACAAAAAGAAATTGGTCACGTATATACGCATTGGTGAAGAATATAAAACATGTCCCATGCTAAGCGACTGGCTTACTCAATAAAATATTTTCAAGAAAAAGAATTATGAATCAAAAATACACATCCGATGTTGAAGCAGTAGACGGTTTACGTGCTGCCTATCAGCAATTGAGATCAGAAATAGGAAAAGTTATTATTGGACAAGATCAAGTAGTGAAAGACTCCTTGATTTCCATTTTCAGCAATGGACATTGCCTTTTAGTGGGTGTACCGGGATTGGCAAAAACACTTTTGGTAAATACCATTGCGCAAGTATTGGGATTAAGTTATAACCGTATTCAGTTCACGCCCGATTTAATGCCGAGTGATATCATTGGAACAGAAATTTTAGATGAGAACCGTCATTTTCGTTTTGTAAAAGGTCCCTTGTTTGCGAATATTATTTTGGCAGATGAAATCAACAGAACTCCACCTAAAACCCAAGCGGCACTTTTGGAAGCGATGCAAGAGCGTGGAGTTACCACCGCAGGCAAGCGTTATGAATTGCCACAACCTTTCTTCGTATTGGCTACTCAAAATCCCATTGAGCAGGAAGGAACCTATCCCCTACCCGAAGCACAGCTCGATCGTTTCATGTTCAATGTTATGTTGGACTATCCGAGTTTAGAAGAAGAATTATTAGTAGTAAAAAACACCACGAGCAATTACAAAGCGGAACTTTCAAAAATTTTAACAGGAGAAGAAATTGCATTTTTCCAGCAATTGATCCGACGCATTCCGGTTCCGGATAATGTGATGCAATACGCAGTGTCCTTATCTGCGAAAACACGACCCAACACCGCACATGCTGCTCCTATTGCCAATGAATATTTAAACTGGGGAGCAGGTCCGCGCGCGTCACAATTTTTAGTGATAGGTGCCAAATGCAATGCCGTATTAAATGGAAAATACTCACCGGACATTGAAGATGTGAAAGCCATTGCACCCGCCATTCTACGTCACCGCATCGTGAAAAACTTCAAAGCTGAGGCGGAGGGAATTAGTGTGGAAAAGATTATTGAGGAATTGCTGAAATAAATTTGTGTTTTTTCTTTGCTTTTCGAAACTCGAAAGTTGTATTTCTACAGTTGAATTTTTAACTAGTTAAGTAGGGTCTACTGAACAACAAACATCCTTCTATTTTTTTTACAAATCTATTGCTGAATTTTCAACATCGCCAATTAGCCATGGAGAACACTTTGCGAACTTTGTTACTTAGCCTCTTTGCGTGAAATGGAAATAATTTTAATGCTAGATGTTCTTTGTATTGGATAATGTTAATAGTTACGAAATCCATCATTTACGAGTGATGGAAGAGCGGTATTATTCGCTCGTACAGTAAAAAGTAAATATTTTTTTATCGACATCGCCAATTAGCCATGGAGAACACTTTGCGAACTTTGCTACTTAGCCTCTTTGCGTGAAATGGAAATAATTTTAATGCTAGATGTGCTTTGTATTGGATAATGTTAATAGTTACGAAATCCATCATTTACGAGTGATGGAAGAGCGGTATTATTCGCTCGTACAGTAAAAAGTAAATATTTTTTTATCGACATCGCCAATTAGCCATGGAGAACACTTTGCG
>Ga0335396_10006653_pt1 | contig 11379 bp, 8 predicted proteins | sample FRY02_FD_205743 | JGI IMG/M metagenome (GOLD analysis project Ga0335396, IMG submission 205743) | Freshwater microbial communities from Lake Fryxell liftoff mats and glacier meltwater in Antarctica - FRY-02 (spades assembly) (version 2) | ecosystem: Environmental > Aquatic > Freshwater > Ice >... | reverse complement strand
CACTGTGAACAGCAAGTCGCTAAGCATTGGTAAGGACTTTCTATTTACAGGTAGTGGTGATGCGAAAACAATCGATGCAAGTGAAGTTGTATTTATTGGTTATGGAATAGGTGCAGAAAGCTATGATGATCTTAAAAATACCAATATAGCCGGTAAAGTTGTTTTACTGATCAATAAGGGAGAGCCGATGAGTAATGGGGTATCTTTGATTAGCAAAACTTCAAAAGTATCCGACTGGAGTAGCAGTAGATTTAAACGCCTCCAGTATGTAATGAGTAAAGGCCCTTCACTTATTCTGGCGGTAAGCCCGGATGTAAGTTCTGCCCTGCAATCATATGCCCCGAGAAGTGGCAGATTGAGCATCAAAAAGGAAACAAACGCTAGTGCAAGTAATCGCCCTGGAGCGGCTGCAGTAGTTAATATCACGCCTGAATTAGCAAATCAAATACTGAAAAATTCAGGAAAGAGCTATGAAGATTTAAAATCAGCAATAGATAATAGCGGTACCCCTCAATCTCAGGTTCTGAAATCTGAAATTTCAATGAATTATGGACCGGTAAATAAAGAAGTAAAATCGGTAAACGTTTTGGGATATCTTGAAGGCAGCGACCTAAAGGATGAACTGCTAGTTTTTTCAGCACATTACGATCATATCGGACTTACAACTGATGGTGGTGCAGATAAAGTCAATAATGGTGCTGATGATGATGGATCGGGTACAACGGGCGTCTTAACAATAGCCAGAGCATACGCCAAGGCTAAAAAATCAGGGCATGGCCCGCGGCGAAGCGTTTTGTTCTTATTGGTAACCGGCGAAGAAAAAGGATTATTAGGCTCTGAGTATTACTCTCAAAACCCGATTTTTCCTATGGCCAATACCATCACCAATCTGAATATTGATATGATTGGTAGAACCGGCGAATTATACAAAGGTAGTGCTGATTCTGCAAATTACTGTTACCTGATTGGTTCTGATAAATTAAGTACCGACCTTCATAAGATTAGCGAAAATGCCAATGCTGTTTACACCAAAATGAAGATTGACTATAAATATAATGATCCAAATGACCCTGAGCGGATCTATTACCGTTCAGATCATTATAATTTCGCAAAGAATGGAATTCCAATTGTATTTTATTTTAATGGTGTGCATGAAGATTATCATAAACCTGGTGACGAAGTGAGCAAGATCAATTTTGGATTATTAACTAAGCGTACACATCTGGTTTATTATACCGGATGGGATCTCTTAAATCGTGACAAAAGACCTGTTGTAGACGTCAAAAATGACATGCCTGCAACCAGATAGACAGAATGAGGAAAATGAAAGGCTCCGGATTAAATTCGGGGCCTTTTTTATTTCTGTGCGGAAGAGCTACATTTATAAACAAATTATCAGCTCAATCCTGAATCAGTTTGATAGATAAAAGACTTTGCCAGTTGTTTTCTTTAGCTAGGTAATTCAAACAGTATCAAATGGTGCTGGCAATTACGACCCAAAATGGGTCGAATGTTTATAGAATATCCTTTTAAACATGATTTTCGACCCTGAAAGTGGTCGTATGTGACAAATTTAACTCGATAATAACAATGAAAAAGATACTAATATACTTATTTCTCTTTGCATGTATTTCAGTTCAATGCTTTGCTCAGGACCCTAAAGCACAGAAATATGCTGTTGAAATCAGTGCAAAAAGAACAAAACAACACTTAAAAGTTCTGGCTTCAGACAAATTCGAAGGCAGAGAAACGGGAAAACATGGAGCTGAGATGGCAGCAGCTTATATCGCACATGAGTTTAAGAAACTGAAACTCGCTGCTCCGGTGAATGATTCCTACCTGCAGGATGTTGAATTGGTCGAAACCTCCTTTGTTGTAAATTCTTTGGAAGTAAACAGTATTAAACTTCAACCCGGAACTGACTTTTCATTCAGTGGAAGCGGTGATGCAAAAACCATTAATTCAGATGAGCTCATATACATCGGCTCTGGAACAGAAACTGAGCTTAAAAGTACGGATATCACAGGCAAAGTAGTTCTGATCAGCCTGCAAGGTGAAGCAGCTGAGGTCACAAGGAGATTGAACTTTGTAAAAGGTAAAAAGCCTGTCTTGATATTTGCAGTAAATAGTACCCAAAAAAAATCTGAGCATTCCCATCAATCCGATGTAAGTCTTAGTGTTAAAAATGGAACCCGGGAAAGCATTCCGATGCGGGCAAATTCCCCGGGAGTAATTCAAATAAGACCTGAAATTGCAGATAAGATACTGAGTAGATCTGGAAAAACCTTCGATCAGTTGAATTCCGGTAATACCTCACAAGTGCTCAGGACAACCATTAAATTAGCCTATGAACCTGTAAAAAGAGAACTCCATTCATCAAATGTACTCGGCTATCTGGAAGGATCAGACCTAAAGGATGAACTGCTTGTTTATTCTGCCCATTACGATCATATCGGAATGAATTTAGAAGGAGGAAATGATAAAGTTTTTAATGGCGCTGATGATGATGCTTCAGGAACTTCGGGAGTTCTGGCAATTGCAAGAGCTTTTGCCAAAGCGAAAAAAGAGGGGAATGGGCCAAGAAGAAGTATTCTGTTCTTAATGTTTACCGGTGAAGAGAAAAACCTGCTCGGCTCGGAATATTATTCACTTAATCCGGTCTTCCCAATGGCAAAAACAATCACTAATCTGAATGTGGATATGATCGGGAGAATAGGATTTGATTATAAAAATTCTCCTGATTCAAGCAATTACTGTTTCTTGGTAGGCGCAGACAGATTAAGTACTGATCTTCATAAGATCAGTGAAAATGCCAATGCAGTTTACACTAAAATGAAAATCGATTATAAGCATAATGCTGCTGATGATCAGATCTATTATTGGTCAGACCATTACAATTTCGCCAAAAACGGTATTCCTGTTATATTTTACTATAACGGCAAACACGAAGACTATCACAAAGGCAGTGATGAGATCAGCAAAATCAATTTTGAGCTTCTCGCCAAAAGAGCCCAATTAGCCTATTTTACAGGTTGGGATTTGGTTATGCGTGATAAAAGACCGGCATTAGATATCAAATCTTCTGGGAAGGGAAATTAAGGGTTTTATTTTGCTGTAAAATAATTAATAAAATGCTTCAAGGCTTAGCTAAGTATTATTCTTAAATTCGCACAATGAGTAAGTTAGCCAACGATTTCATACATACTTCTGATACAAAAGCTTTTGACCTGGATCATCGCCGTATCATAAATTATAATATTGGTAAATATCATACCGCCGTTGACCGTGGTTTGTCAAAACTTGCCAATCTTGAAAATTCCAAAAGGAAAGCTCATACTATAAAATGGAAGGTGATGGAAAACCTCGACAAGCTTCTTCCTGAGTTTGAGTCAAATTTCCAGCGTAAAGGTGGCAAAGTGATTTGGGCAAATGATGTAGAAGAGGCACAAAATACAATCCTTGAGATTATTAAAAAAGCCGGTGCAAAAACAGTCATCAAATCCAAATCAATGGCAACGGAAGAGATTCATTTAAATGAATTTCTAGAAAAAAATCATATTGAGGCTCTTGAAAGCGATCTTGGTGAATATATCGTTCAACTTCTGGGTCAAAAGCCATATCACATTGTTACTCCTGCTATGCACCTGAGCAAGGAGGATATTGCGAAATTATTCAATGAAAAATTCGGAACAGCAATAGATTCTACTCCGGAACAGCTCACGATGAAAGCTAGAGAGCTATTAAGGGAGAAATACACATCCTACGATATTGGGATTACGGGCGGGAATTTCCTTATTGCTGATAGCGGGAGTATTGCCCTGACAGAGAATGAAGGAAATACAAGATTGACCACTACTTTTCCAAAAATTCATATCGCTGTAGTCGGAATTGAAAAAATTATTCCAACTATGAATGATCTCGATCTTTTTTGGCCATTACTATCAAGCCACGGTACCGGGCAAAATCTGACCGTTTACAATACAATTCTGGGCGGCCCAAGGCAAGGAAATGAGAGTGATGGACCGGAGGAAATGTATGTTATCTTACTTGATAATGGCCGCACTAACCTGCTTGCACAAAAAGAACAACGTCAGGCCCTGTACTGTATACGCTGCGGTGCTTGTTTGAATGCCTGCCCCATTTATAAAAATATAGGTGGCCATACTTACGAAACTACATACAGTGGCCCGATTGGTTCGATCATCACTCCGCATATGGAAGGAATGAAAGAATTTAAGCATTTAAGTTTTGCTTCTAGCCTCTGCGGAAAATGCTCAGAAGTATGTCCTGTAAAGATCGATATCCATAAAATGCTTTTATTGAACAGAAGGGATTCTGTAGAGCAAGGATTAAGTCCTTATGCTGAAAGGATGGGATGGATAGGATGGAAAACGGGGATGATGAAGCGCAAAATGATGGATATGTTCGGAGGCAAATTCAAGAATTTATTACTCAAAACTTTCTTTAAGAAAAGTTGGGGTAAACACCGTGAGCTTCCCAAAGTGGCTGAAAAATCATTTAGTGAACAGTGGAAAGATAAAGAGCATGATAGAATGTAATTAAATGCACTAATTGGTTTAAATATATTCTCAGAAGCCCTACAAAGTGGCTATTATAAATTGTTTATACATTAGAGTTCGGTAAATTTTACGAAGAGTTGGAGGTTCCAGCTTTCGCTGGAATGACAATTCGTGGGGATAGAATATGGAGATTCCGGCATTCGCCGGAATCTGAGTCGTATCAATTTCTTCTTTTAATTCGAATTGTTGAGGTAAGCAGTTTCTCTATGTTCGATAAATCAGGGGACTAGCTTTTTTAAAAATAGAAAAAAATAGTCTTGAAGGTAATTTACAAAGGGTTATTTTAAAATGAACCTGAATTTGTCTTGATTCTTGGTTCTTGATTCTTGGCTCTTGTGACAGTGCCTAAAAAAAGTTGACACTTTCTTCTGGAGTTCTAACCAGAAAAGAGATGATAAAGAAGCTCACAATTAAACCACATCGTATCTTCAGTGAAGAGTTACGAAAGGAGGTTGTCAAATCGATTGAAAGCGGCAAGCTTACTATTGCTCAAGCGAAGCGCGATTATGGTATTAAAGGCACTCAGACTGTTTATGATTGGATTTACCGATATTCACGTACCTTGAAAAAAGGAACTCGGATAGTAATGGAAAAAGACAGTCAGGATAAAACCAATGAAGAGCTTCGAAAGCGCATAAAAGATCTGGAATCAGCCCTTGGAAGAAAATCGTTAGAAGCAGATCTCTTCCGTGCCATCGTTGAGGAAGCCTCAAAAGAGTATAAGATCGATTTAAAAAAAAGTTTTGGAGAGCAGGCATCCGAAGAATCCAGCTTATGAAGCTTTCTTATTCGCTTAAGTTGAGCCAAGCCTGCAAAGTGCTTGGTGTAAGCAGGCAGGCGTACTATCAGCCCATTGTAAAGCCCAAACCAGATCTATCTATAATCAGTCAGATCACCGTTCAGGCCAATGAGATCCGCAAGTTGAGTCCGGTTAGAGGCTGCCGAGCAATGTATGACAGGTTTGGCAATACCCTTCCGATTGGCAGAGATAAAAGCATTGATCTGTTGATGGATCTGGGTTATCGCGTGAGGTATCCCAAGCGCTATGGTCAAGCTACACAGTCAGGAACAAGAGAATTTGCCAATTTACTGGTAAACAAAAGGCTTCACGGGATCAATGAAGTTTGGCAAGCTGACATGGCTCATTATCTGTATGGTGAGAGAAAGTATTATACGATCTACATCACAGATGTGTACAGTCAGGAAGTTGTGGGATACGGAGCCTATGATACCAACCTGGCCGTTAACTATGCTCAGGTAATGCAACAAGCTATCAGAAAACGTGGCGGGCTTACCAATGGCTTAGATCAACTGATCCACCACAGTGATGGAGGTAAACAATATGAAAGCTCCGTATATAAGGCGTTATGTATCAGGAGCGGTATTATCCAAAGCATGTGTATGTACTCCTATGAGAACCCGTATGCTGAGAAAACTAATGACTTGATCAACAATGGGTACCTCAATGTTTGGAGACCACGATCCTTAACTAATTTACGGACGTGTCAGCGAAAAGCAGTTCAGGATCATAATCAGAACAGCCAGAAAAAAGTGTTAGGAAAATTAAGTCCGAACCAGTTTAGATTACTGCTCATAAATAAGCAACTTTGCACATCAAATTATGAGTTGATACTCAAGCCAATTAATCCTACCCAACCAAGAAAGAAAGTAACTTTAGTAAATATTAATTAACCAGACAAAGGAAGATAAAGTGTCAAGTAAATTCAGGCATGTTCATTGATTCTTGGCTCTTGGTTCTTGATACTTGATACCTGATACTTTATCTAAAAACTCAGGCACATTCAACCGAAGTTCTGTTTGAAATTACCTGCCATCTTCCTATATTACCTACCTGAGGGACATTGACATTAGATGTCTTGCGGTATTCACTTGGTGTCATATTCTTGATCTTTCTGAATTGTCTGTTAAAATTAGCCAAGTTATTAAAGCCACATTTGTAGGCAATTTCAACCACATTCTCTTCCAGCTCACTTAATAACTTGCAAGCATGTCCAACTCTTACCTTATTCAGGTATTCAACAAAAGTAAGCCTGTAATGTTCCTTAAAATAGTTGCAGAAGGTACTGACTGCCATATTTGCAACAGATGCAACCTCATTTAGCGTTATGTCGTGATCAAAATTTCTCAGGATATAAGCATTAACCTTACTGAACTTATCTGAACAATCTAGGAGCCCTTGTTTTAAGTAGCCGGGGCTCGCCAAGAGCTCATATTCATTACTGGCACACAGAATATCAAAGATTGACAACAAGGAAGCAAGACGCTGAATCCCACTCATATTATGCATTTCATGCATTAAAGAGGCAATTTTATTCCTTGTATTTCCTCTGATTACCATACCATGTTTGGATAGTTTTAGAAGGTTATTAATTGGCTCAATTTCGGGTAGGTTATAAAATCCGGCTCCCAAAAAATTATCAACAAAATGAATAACAGTTGCTTCGGCAGTTAAATTGGCCTTCCCTTTAAAATATTGTGGATCATTGGTCCATAGGTGCGGGAGCGATGGTCCCATCAAAACGAGATCGCCCTCCATAAAATAACCAATGTGGTCTCCAACCTGCCGGACACCAGTGCTTTTATTAACTAGAACCAATTCGTATTCAGAATGATAATGCCAGGGACAAGGAAAAAATGGTCCTTCTTCCTTGAAAATAATGAACGATTTATCTAACTCTAGCGGAATGTGATACTGTAAAGCTTTCATGATAAAATCCCTTTAATTACCTAAACTAAATTAAACTATTAAATCAATAGAAATTGAATTAATAGAAAATAGTATCATAATTGTAAATAAAAGTAGCAGAAAAATGGTCTCAGGTAAGATAGTTTTGATCGTCAATCGGGGGTATAATACTTTATTATAGAAAATTCATGATTTAGAAAAAGGTTTTTATTTAAAGATTACTAATTCAGAATTAATTTACCCGTAAGAATTTATAATCGCATTAAGTTAAATGATAAATGTTATTTTAGATAACTGAATAAATACTTTGTACACAATTTCTCTTAAAGAAATATCATATAATTAAACATCAAAAATAAAAAACCCGCTATGCAAGCACAACTTAAAATTAAACTAGCATTTTTTATGTTTCTCCAGTATTTTATATGGGGCTCTTGGTATGTAAGTATGGGAACGTACCTTAGTAAAACACTTCAATTTGAAGGGAGTCAGATAGGACTTGCCTATGGTGCCTTCGCAATCGGAGCGATGATTGCACCGTTTCTTGTAGGTTTACTTGCTGATCGGTATTTTGCATCTGAAAAGCTTCTGGCTTTTCTTGGAATTATCGGCGGATTGATGTTGTTTGCACTTCCGATGATGACAACATTCAGCTCCTTTTACCCGATGCTTATCATTTACTGTTGCACATTCGTACCAACTCTGGCTCTGGGAAACTCACTTTCTTTACGCCATCTGGAAAACCAAAAGCGTGATTTCCCTTTAGTTAAAACACTTGCATCAATAGGCTGGATTGTTGCAGGTTTAACTCTGAGTATTGTATTCAAGGCTGAGCAATCAGCAGTTCAATTTTATGTTGCCGGAACAGCATCTATACTTTTCGGGATCTTTTGCCTTAGCCTACCTCATACTCCACCCATGAAAACCGGCAAGGATGTAAGTATGGGTGAAATTCTTGGTCTTGATGCTTTGGCTTTGATGAAGAAACCTTCATTCGCCATTTTTATAATTTGCATGTTCTTAATCTGCATCCCACTTTACTTCTATTTCGTTAACATGAATCTGTACGTAATTGAATTGGGATGGGAATATACTGCGGCTAAAATGTCATTAGCTCAGGTTTCGGATGTTGTTTTCCTTATTCTACTTCCAATAATGCTAAGCAGACTTGGCTATAAAAAAACAATCTTTATTGGTATCCTTGCTTGGGCTATTCGTTATTTCCTTCTTGCTGGGAGCGTTGATTCTATCTCTTTACAAACTGTCATGATTTATAGTGCAATATTACTTCATGGTGTTTGTTACGACTTCTTATTCATAGCCGGTCAGCTTTATGTTGATGGCGAAGCAAATGAAAGAATGCGCGGGGCAGCACAAGGACTGATTGCATTCATACTGTGGGGTTTAGGGGCATTTGTTGGCACCACTCTTGCCGGAAATTCTCAGGCATTCTACACTTTGGTAGAGCCTATTGGAAGTATGGCTCATGACTGGAAAAGTATCTGGATTTATCCGGCCTGGGGGTCTGTTGCTGTACTCGTAGTGTTTGTCATTTTCTTCCGCGAACCCAAAAAAGATGATATAATAGAAGTAGTCAAAAAATAAATTATTAGCAATCTGTTTATGAGTAAAATTCGCTGGGGGGTGTTAAGCACCGCAAAGATTGGAGTTGTAAAAGTTATTCCCGCTATGAAGCAAGGGAAATACTGTGAAATTACTGCGATAGCCTCGAGAGATTTGAAGCATGCCAAAAAAGCGGCAACTTTGCTTGAAATCCCAAAAGCCTACGGTTCATACGAGGAATTAATATCTGATGATGAGATTGACGCAGTTTATATTCCTTTACCCAACAACATGCATATAGAGTGGGCAATTAAGGCCTTAGAGGCTGATAAACATGTACTAATCGAGAAACCGGTCGGACTTTCTGCCAAGGAAGCAGAAAGATTAATGGAGACGTCGAAAAGTAAACCAGGGCTAAAAATAATGGAAGCTTTCATGTACCGTCATCATCCTCAATGGCGAAAAGCCAAAAAACTAGTAGAAGATGGACAAATAGGAACGATTAAATCGATTCAGTCTTTTTTTTCCTATCATAACACAGATCCAGCCAACATTCGTAATAATCCGGAACTAGGAGGAGGAGGCTTAATGGATATAGGCTGTTATTGCATTTCACTTTCAAGGTTCATTTTTGCTGAGGAACCCAGAAGAGTAAGTGGCGCAGTAGAAATAGACCCAGAATTTAAAACAGACCGAATGGCTTCGGGGATACTTGATTTTCCGAGTGGAACGGCAACTTTTACCTGTTCAACTCAGGCAATACCCTTTCAAACGGTGAACATTTTTGGAGATAAGGGCCGGATAGAAATCGAAATTCCATTCAATGCTCCACCTGATAAGCTGACTCGGTTATGGCTACATACAGATAAAACTGAGGAAATTATTTTTGATATATGTGATCAGTACACTATTCAGGGCGATTTATTCTCGAAAGCGATTCTTGATAATACTGAAGTTCCAACCCCCCTTGAAGACGCGCTTAATAATATGCTGGTGATTGAGGCTGTTTTCAAAAGTTCTGAAAGTGCAGATTGGATAATTTTATAATTTCTCCTTCAAGAGATTAACCCAAATCCCATTCCTTTCGGGGCTCTCTCGATAATAAATTGTTTGCTTCTCGATCACCTTTAAACTTTTCTCTATTATCGTTCCATTCTAGCTTTCTGCCCAATTTATAAGAGATGAGTCCCAATTGCATGGGTAAAGTCAGCTTACGGGCATATTCAAGATTAGACTCAGGTTGAGTGCGGGATTTAACGGCATTTACAAAATTTTGTTGATGACCAGGAGATCGTTCCAGCGTAATCGGAATTTTAGTTAAATCCTGTATAAGCTCTCCAGCGATTCGAACTTCATGTGTATTGTAATCACAGATCAAAGTTCCTTTTTCTCCCTCGAAATAAGCACCGATATTACTACGAGTTGCGGCTCCCGGCACATTGGGTGCCACACTAGTCCAAAATATGTTCAAATCATCATACTCATAGTCAACATCAATCCAACGTTGAACATTAGAAATTCCTGTGTTTTGCTCTCCTCTAGCATTGATGCTTTTTAGTCCCTGAGGTTGAAGCGACCAATAGGCCACATCGGCAATATGTGACCAAAAATCACCGAAAATACCTCCCCCATAATCGGAGAAATAACGCCAGTTAAAATGACAGCGCTGAGGATCGTACTCCGATTCAGGAGCCGGACCCAGCCACATATCCCAATCCAAATTGTTAGGAGCCGGCTGATAAGCTGCTGGGCCAAAGTCGGGTGGGAAACCTGATTTCCATAAACGTACTGTATGAACTTTGCCCAAAATACCTGAACGAACCAACTCTACCACGCGATGATAATTATCCCCGGCATGAATCTGGGTTCCCAATTGGAAAATCCTATCGTAACGGTTAAGGTTCTTAAGCATATCCTGCCCTCCCTTAACATCATAAGATAAAGGCTTTTCGCCATAAACATCTTTTCCTGCTTTGAAAGCTAGATTAGCAACCTGACTATGCCAATGATCAGGGGTGGCGCAAGTTATTGCATCGATATCCTTGCGATCCAATATATGCCTGAAATCTTTGTAAGCCTGCGCTTTATGTCCGGGACGAAGGGTGTCCAATGTACGCATGGTAGAATCTAAATGTAGCTGATCCACATCACATAGGGCCACTATTTCGACCTCTGGAATAGCTGCAAACCACTTCATATGCGCATTGCCCATTCCACCTAGACCAATATGGGCGATTCGTAAGCGGTCACTCGCAGCTACTTTGTGCAAGAGGTTAGGAAACATAAACATTCCCATTCCGGCAATGCTTGTTTTCCTGATAAATTCCCTTCGATTTGAATTAAATTTCATATTCTAATTCATTAAATTGTTGTGTCTTTGTACCTGTTTAGGTATATTAATTGCAAAAAAAATGATTTAAGAAACAAACGTAGGTTTCTCTCAATTCCTTAAGCACAATTTTTATTTTGTGAATAAAATCTCTCCGAGATTCTCCACTTTGCGCTTCGCCATAATTTAAAGCAGGTGAA
>Ga0335396_10006650_pt1 | contig 11381 bp, 8 predicted proteins | sample FRY02_FD_205743 | JGI IMG/M metagenome (GOLD analysis project Ga0335396, IMG submission 205743) | Freshwater microbial communities from Lake Fryxell liftoff mats and glacier meltwater in Antarctica - FRY-02 (spades assembly) (version 2) | ecosystem: Environmental > Aquatic > Freshwater > Ice >... | reverse complement strand
TTGCTGTCGGTCCATCCGACCCGGCAAGGACTCCCATCAAAGATATCGTCAGAACACTCGGCAACGGGTGGTGTCGGTTAATAGGTGAACGAGGATCTTCGAGCTGTTCAAAGTGACAAATAATTTCCCCCAGCCCAATATTAACATCTGATCGTGACACAGTCTTCTCTCCATAGCATGCGATGACAGTTCGTATGCTGCAGAGGTGTACTCTAAATCCCCCAAAAGCGCAACCCCCTATTTTACCAAATTGTCCCAATGTGCGCGCTGGCCTTGATGATAGATGTAACCAACATAAGACTTCTCTCTTATCTAAAAATATCCCATCCCGACGCGTCACCGAGGGATTGCGATTCTGCCCCCTGTTGTGCGCGGGTCTCCCGACCCCGCACCGCTTTGTTGTGCGCGGGTCTCCTGACCCCGCACCGCTTTCTGTTGTGCGCGGGTCTCCTGACCCCGCACCATGCCTTGACCGCAGGTCTCCCGTGCATGCCTCAGCGACGTGCAACGGGAGACCTTCCGGTCAAAACGCGTGGCTCGGTCAGGAGACCGGCCACAACAGAATACAAAACGCGTGGCTCGGTCAGGAGACCGGCCACAACAGAATACAAAACGCGTGGCTCGGTCAGGAGACCGGCCACAACAGAGTACTCGACTGCACGCACTCAAGCAATGAAAGATGCAACCCACATAAGACTTCCCCATCCCAACCCGACGCGTCAGCGAGGGATTGCCCCCGCACGCCGCCTTCCGGGCCGGCCTATCGCTCGTGCCACGGGGCGGAATCCGACCTGAGCCTGAGGCGCTAGCCGATTTCATACTGTCAATTCTGCATGCGCACTGTTGATTTCACGACAGAGATCATCTTCGTTTAACCCGTGGCCAGTAGGCCAGGTTAGTCACTCGGCCTGGCCTGTCGGCCACGGGTTAAACGATGAAAACAGCAAATCGGCTAGCGCCTCAGGCTCAGGTTGTGATGAATCCACAACCTGCCAACTCTCAACGCGTTAAACATGTCGGGCACAAAAAAAACCCCGGATTGAGAGATCTCAACCCAGGGTCTGAATGCCGGTCGGCCGTTTCGGGCTTTAGAAACTACTTTGCAGGATCGCTCTTCGCACCTTCTTTGATGGCGTAGATTCGATTTCGGTTGGCAATGAACATTGTATCATTGGCCACCACAGGAGTCGTATAGACTGAAGAACCCATGTTGATTTCTTCGCCCAGTTTTTCCATCTCGGCCGACAGCTTAAACATTGCAATGTCGCCGTCTTCGTCGCCGATGTAGACGCGGTCTTCAACGATCAGAGGAGACGCCCACGATGCAGCAAACATGTCATACGTCCAGTGTGGCTCGCCGGTCTTTGCGTTAATACAATGAAACAGTCCGCTGAAGTCTGCCACAAACAACAGATCGTTCTTGATGGCCACTGTCCCGCAGGTGCGGTGCATGGTGGTTTCAAAATTGGCTGGGTCCGAACCTTTGTAGTGCCAGATGGCTGCTGAGTTCGGATTCTCTCGCTCAAAGTCGCCGGACTTGTCATCCAACGCCTGCAGTCGCTTGTGAGCGATCACGGTTTTAGGATCTTTGGAGTTGTAAACCAGAGTCGGGCTGACATCGCCCCGCTTGGTTGGGTCGATACACCACAGATGGCCCTGCCCTTCGCCGTGCTCAGGGTCTTCTCCCACACCGATATAGACCCGACCGTCGTAAACCACGGGAGTAGCGATGAGGTGATTACGAGTCGCTCGACCACCCAACAGATAAATCGACTCTTTCGGATTGCAGTCGAACTTCCACAGCATCTCCGCTTTTCCGGCCTTGCCTTCTGCGGCAAAGCTGTAGAGATAACCGTCGCCGGCTCCGAACAGCACCTGTGCCACCCCAGCAAACTCACCAAACGCCGGAGACGACCATTGGCCGTGCAGGACATTCGCACCCGGAGAATTATCTGTCCACAGCACCTCACCCGAATTGCGGTTCAGGCAAATGAAGCTTGGTGCATCCTCTTCCGGAATCGTAATGTGCCCTTCGTCGACGCCGTTGGCAGTGATTACAAACAGCAGGTCTCCAAAACAGGTGACCGAGCAGCTGCACATGTTGTGCTGCGAAACCTTCAGGTCCTTCATCATGTCGACAACCCAGACGACATCGGCTTCATCTTTTTCTACAGCTTTTTCGTCGACCACCGGGCTGTCGTTCTCATCGTCATGAAACCCTTCTGTATCCAGGCAAACGACCTGGCCACGGCTGCTGACATACCACGCTCGGTCACCTTCAACATAAGGAGAACAGCAGATTCCCTGATGCGGCCAGTCATTGACGCGGCCCGTTGACAGCTTTTCATTGGAGTGCTGCCACAGAAATTTGCCCGACTTTTCATCGAAGCAAACCAGACAGCCAAGGTCCACGGAACTTGGGTAACGCTTCACGTACCCATTTCCGTTATTGGTACCAATGAATACTTTCCCGTTGGCAACGACCGGGTTGCCGTAGGTTTCGGAGCCGAGCGGCATGGACCACAAAATATTTTCCCCAGTGTTCACATCCCAGGCGGTTGGGATATTCTTGCCGTCCGGCGTATTGTTGCGGGAATAACTTCCGCCCCATTGCGGCCAGTCTTTTCCCCCGACCTTCATTTTCGAAATCTTCTTGATGGCCGCTTCCGTTGGGTTTTCACCGGCGACGGTACACACGGGCAACAACGTCGTCGCTGTCAGCAACAGCCCGGCGGTGAACCAATTCCTGAGTCTCAGCATGATTAAATATTCCTTATTGAGGAAGCCAGGTTCAGCTTCCCGAAATGAGCCCGTTCGGGACATTCCAGTCTGGCAATGACAGGCCAGGACTGAACACTTTATGAGTCGATAGCTCACAGATGAAGAAAAGAGCAGAAGGGGAACGAACCGAAATTTGTTTCGCCCCTTTCGCAGACGGTTTTCTATTTATTGGCAGTGACCTGAACATTATCAATGAAAAACTCAGCATCAGTCGCGTTTCCAAACAGGCCTGGGCTGCCGTTCAGATTTGGAGTTTCATCGGTTCCTTCGATCTGCCATTCCGCCGGTTCTGCGTCACCACGCTGCCAGACCTTGCCACGCAATGTGACTTTCCCATCCTTCGTTTCGCTTTGGAATTTCATGGTGTACCAGGTGTCAGCCGACCATTGCATATCAATGGTTTTCGCAAAACGCAGTTCAAGACGAGCGACCCACGAACGAATCTGCAGTCGCTGAGATCCCTGAAGGTCCAGCGTATAACGCTGATTGATCAACCCCATATCAGGCAGTCGGCCATTTTTTTCAGAGCCCTTGAAGTCTGCCTGAATCGTGTAGTCATGAAGATTCGTCAGGCCCATCCACGACTGGCTGCGTGTTCCCTTAGGAATTGTGCTGATCTTGACCAGCCCCTTCGCCCCATCCAGTGGTGCTGGCTTGTGGCGATAGTCGGCACCAATCCACACTGACGGCACTTTGTCGTCCGAAAAATCAAACTTCCATGGCAGTTGCGGAACGACGCGAAGACGGGCTGTCGCTGCCATCTCGCCGGATTTTACTGTCAGCGTTACAGCGGCGATGCCTGATGCCGGAGCCGTGTAGACTCCATCTTTGCCAACGGTTCCACCGCCCGCAGCAGTGATCACAGCGTCTTTGATGATCTGAACAAACTGCCCGTTCTTATTGTAGCCCTTGACCTGCAGTGTCGTTTTTTCACCGGAGGTCAGGATCAGTTCCACGGGAGTCAGCATGATCTGAGCAATCGCCTTGTCACCGGCCGACGGTGCTTCGGCTGCGAGTCGTGACTTCGTGGCTTTTGTTGCGACGGTCTCGGGTTTGCCAATGCAGTACAACGCGTCAATCGAGGGCAGGAACATGCGACCATTGGACACGACAGGCGATCCAAAGACTTCTTCACCCTGCCCCAGTCTCGCCTCGCCGACAATATCCACACCCTTTTCACTGGGCTTCAGGATATAAAAGCGACCCGTATTCTCAGCAATGTAGATCTTCCCGTCGGCAACGATCGGGCTGCCGAACATGATGCGGCCAAGTTTCTTCTGACCGACCAGGTTACCGGTTTTCGCGTCCACAATCACCAGCGTGGCTCCGTCTTCGACGAAATACACACGATCGTTCAACTTCACCGGAGAGCTGCGTCCCACGGCCCTCTTTGGAAGTTTCCACAACAGCTTGTCTTCGGTGATATCACCTTCCACATTGCCATCAAAGGCCAAGACGGCACCAAGCGTCGTGGTATCATTGGCATTCTGCTCTGCGTGGCCGCAGTAAACGATTCCGTTTTCGTCGACAACCGCACTTGTATTGAGACCACGTGTTGACGCCTGGTATTTCCAGATCGTCTTTCCGGTCCGCGGCTGAATGGCGTAAAACGCGCCGTCACCGGCACCAACCACCATGGCCGCCTGTCCCTTGAACGTTGTCAACACAGGCGTGCTGTAGGTCGTGTCTTCCGGTCGCAGTTTTGTGCTCTTCAGCCACTGAGCAACGCCCGTCTTTTTGTCGAACGCCACAAAGCGATGAGCAGGAAGGGCCGTCTCTCCCCAGCCCGTCATAACTCCGCTGATGATCACCAGATCCTCGAAGATCACCGGGAAATTTGTTCGGCCGCCATAAGTCGACAGCATCCCGTATTCTTCACTCATGGAGTGTTCCCAGATGACCTTGCCGGTCTTGCCGTCCAGGCACTGGAACACGCAGCCGAGACCAAGCACGTAGACGGTGTCACTGGCCGGATCTGCAACGACACTTGACCAGCCTACACGCTCTGCGGGTGCATCCGACAGGTAAACGTTATGAATACTTTCCCAGATGAGCTCGCCTGTTTTGGCATCGACGCAAACCGTTTTTTCACCCTCTTTGTTCGTCTCCGGAAAAGCTCGGCACACAAGATACACTCGGTCATTCATCACGACGGGTGAGGAGCGGCTTGCGAATTCTTCCTTGCGCCACAGCAGGTTCTCGCCTTTCGTTGACCAAATGTCCGGGAGATTCGTCTCAAACGAATGCCCGTCATTGTGAGGCCCACGCCAGTGCGGCCAGTCCTCGGCGACAACTGCCGCACTCACAACGCAAATACTCAGAATCGTCAGGATCGAGTTTTTCATAGAGTTCATCCTCCGCTGGAACTGATGTTCTCAACGCTTCCATAAGAACAGGCTTTGGTGGTTTATGGCCGGAGACGCAAGCTAAGCCCTGTCGCCGCTGAATTATTCATCCAGCCAGTCGCAACTGGCATCCTCATGAGGTTCACGAATTCGCTTCAGCAGCGTGATCAGATCCCGCTGCTCTACACGGCTGAGATGTCCCAGTTGCCGCTCATGCATTTCTCGAACGGACTTTGCCATTTCGTCCAGCAGCGCAACACCCTGAGGAGTAATGGCAATTTCCACGACGCGTCGATTTTCAACACGACGCTCCCGAACAATCAACTGCCGCTGCTCAAGCCGATCCAGCATTCTGGTCGTATCGGGGCCTCGGGAAATCAACCGCTTCCCAAGAGCCAATGTCTGCATCGGAGCCGGATGAGCCGATCTTAAAAGTCGCAGGGCATTGTATTGCTGCGCTGACAGCTGGACCTTCCCAAACAGTTCATCTTCCAGGGCTTTCAGACAGTCGTACGTTCGCCAAAGATTCAGGAACGTTTCCTGCTCCGGCGAATCAAATCGCTTTCCGCTTTTCGGTTTTATGGATGATGTCATCCTGAAAGCATGCCCGTTTCGACGACACTTGTCAAGACAACCGTCGGCGCATAAAAAAACGGCATCCCTGCCGTTCAGATATTCATCCAGAGTCCCACACTCGCCGTCCAGAGAAAACTCAAGGTTTACTGGACGGCGTCGGGATCATTTTTTAGTTCCGTGTCGAACAGCATTGCGAGTCGAAGAAAGGCCCATGCTGTTCCGACGCCCGAAATTACTTTACTTCTGCTGCTGCTGGAGGAGCCGGAGCTTCTTCAACTGCTGGTGCTGCTGGTGCTGCTGGTGCTTCTTCAACTGCTGCTGCTGGAGCCGCTGGTGCAACTTCAACTGCCGCTGCTGGAGCAACTACACCGCAAGCGGCAGTTGCACATCCACTGCTTGTGCCGCAAGAAGAACCACAGCCGCTTTCACAGACTGGAGCAGTTTCGCAGCAAGTTGGTGCTGGTGCACAGCAGGTTGGCTCTGGCTTGCAGCACTTCACCCTGGCTGGCTTGCACCTTGCTGGCTTGCAACCTTTGTGACCGGCATCAGCACTGTTGGTGAGCAGCATGGCTGCCAACGCGAGGATAAGACCAATTGTTCGCATCGTAAAACCCTTTGTAACGACATGGCTGACAGTCAGCCTTCAGCCCGGACAGGCCAGTGGAAAACACTTCCATCCCGTGCGGACCCCTTGAAACTCCAGCATACCCTATCTTCACAAGCACTCCCCTGTCAAACAACCCGCCCAATTTTCACAATCAGAACAATCCCAACTAAGTGGTCAGACTGACCAGGTCCTCAGGAATTCGCTGAACTTCGCCGTTTCCGTTGACGCAGGCAATCACGGAATCAGCTTCCGCAAGGACCTCGTCGCCTCGCATCAGACGATAAGAATGCTCCAGTTTGGCCGGGGTTACTCGAGAAATCTGCGTGTGGAGCGTCAGCAAATCGTCATATCGGGCCGGTCGCCGATAGCGAACCGAAATCCGGGCGACCACGAAATACAGGCCCAGTTCCTCCATCCGCCGGTAGTTTCCCCCTTGAGCTCGAAACAGCTCGGTCCGCCCGACTTCGAAGTAACACAGGTAGTTGGAATGGTGCAGAAACCCCATCGCGTCGGTTTCGTTGTAACGAACGCGAATCTCTGTGGCATGTTGATTGATCATGTCGCTTTCCCGGAATCAGCCAGTCGATAAAATTTCGCAGCTTTACTTGCCCGCGCTGGCAGGCCACTCCGTCGCCGAAGCTGCGGTGACTCGTTCAGATAACACTCATCCTGAGCCGTTCAACGGAAGGTTCTCAAACGTGTCCGCGGCGTCAACTGACTCACCTGTTCATTCCCACGACAGGCGAACTCGCATTTTTGTTTACGGCTCCCTCAAACGAGGCTACGGACTTCATCATCTGCTTGAGTCACAGCTTAGCCTTGGCCACGCCGTGACTTCCCCGCTGTACAGAATCTTCGATCTGGGTTCGTATCCGGGGCTGATCGAATGGCCCGACGGACTGGCGGTGAAGGGTGAACTCTACCTTGTGGACGCCGAGTGTCTCCAAACCCTCGACGAGGCGGAGGGCGTGGAAGACGGACATTATGCCCGGCGCCCGATCTCGCTTGATTCGACATCCGATAAGGAAGCCGCTCAGGCGTGGTTCTGGCTGAATTCTGTGTCCGGCCTGCGAGACTGCGGGTATTCCTGGCCATAGTCGCTCGACCGTTGCGTTTTCCAACATCGATTTCCTGGCTGAAGTTACGATAAGAACCGCAGGCAGTGCAACCTGGTATGAGCACCTCTGTCAACAGCACGGGGCAACAGGTAGAATGCATGCTGTCTTTATCTCTGGACTTCGTGGGACGATGTTCCCATCCCTGCCGCAAAGTTGCCGATTTATGGACCAGAATCCCTTCGCCGTATTGTCCCTGATTGTGGCCCCGGCGATTCTGACAAATGCGTCGTCGGTTCTGATCATGAGTACCAGCAACCGACTGGCTCGCGGAGTCGATCGGGCTCGTGAACTGTCCAAGCAACTGGAGGGCACGGCCGATCTCGCAGGTCCTGAAGCCCTGCGGAGGCTTCGTGAATTGTCAGCTTCTGAACATCGTACTCTGCTGCTGCTTCGGGCGTTACGCAGTTTTTACGTGGCACTGGGAGCGTTCGCGATTGCGGCTTTTGCCTCCCTGCTGGGCGCCGTTGCTGCTCCCGTGCAATTGATGGCGGTTGTTCTTCCGCTTGAAGTCGCCGGCGTTTTTGCCGGTCTTGTTGCGGTAGGCTCTCTTGTTCATGGCTCAGTGCTGCTGCTGCGGGAAACTCGCATCGCCGTGCAGGTGATCAGCGAACGGGCTGCAACCGTTCGCGAACGATTCGGCTCGGCCCATTTGCTGGTGCACGATGCAGATAAGTTTCTGTAAGTTGTCACCCGACCTGTCCCCAAGTCGGGTTTGTCCTGCCCAAAAAACTATGACAACTCTCGGATGATGCGTTCGATGCTTTCCAGCTGAGCTTCCTGCTCGGCTTTCGTGGCTCGAATACCGTCGACCACATCGGCCGGAGCTTTCGCCATAAAGCCTTCATTCATAAGCTTCTTATCGGCACTCTGAATAAAGCCGCGCAGCTTTTCGGCTTCCTTCTCCTTGCGAGCTTTCTCGGCCACGCGGTCGATAAGATCACCGACTGGAATATAACCGTCAGCGTCTCCAAGAGAAAAACTGACGCAGCCGGTGGGTGGTGTGATGTCCAGTCCAGCCGCTTCCAGCATCGTTTTCGACAGGAAGTCAAACTGTCCGGCGACGGCTTTCAGCTGTTCAGCCACATCCGGCGCACATCGCATAAACAACTTCAGCGGTGCCCCCGGGGAGATCCCATAAACCGATCGCACATTGCGAACAGCCACAATGGTTTCCTGAAGCCGCTCAAACCGCTTTTCCAGAGCCGCATCAATCACATTGACGGGCAGATCGGGCCATGGTGCGACCATGACGCTTTCGGTCGGTAGCGGAACGCGCGTAGCGTTTCGGCTTTGTGCATCGGACGTAGAATTGCCGAAAGCCTTGGCGGCTTCCGCTACGCTCCGCTGTGGGGCTACTTCATTCAGCTTGTGCCACAGTTCTTCCGTAATAAACGGAGCGAACGGATGCAGCAGCCGCAGAAGTGTGTCGACCACAACAACCAGACATCGCTGAGCCACCGGACGAGCGGCTTCGTTGCGGAAGCGAGGCTTCAGCATTTCGAGATACCAGTCGCAGAACTCGTTCCAGGTGAATTCGCGAACCGCGCGCGTCGCCTGGTCGAACTGGTAACGTTCCAGCATCGTAGTGACTTCACGAACGGTCGTCGCCAGTCGGCTGAGCACCCAACGGTCTTCCACCTGCAGCTCCGATTCCAGAACCGGGCCGGCGGTGTAACCTTCCAGATTCATGAACGCGAATCGGCACGCGTTCCACAGCTTGTTGCAGAAGTTGCGGCCGTACTCGAAGCGTTCGCTGACGATCCGAGCCACGGGGGCTCCTTCGTCCGGTGTAAACCACGGGCTCGGAAATTGGAACGACTTTTTGCACTTCGCACATTTGATCGACGGAGTCGCTCCGCCCATCGGCCGCATTTCCTGATGCTCTTTGGTCTGCGGCGTGATGGCCTGGCAATGCGGACATTCGTACCCGACCGGCAATCGCACGTCCTGAGTTTCCCCGGCCAGCGATGAGATCGTGAAGCGAACAGCATCGGTGCCGTATTTTTCGATCAGCTCCAGCGGGTCAACGCCGTTGCCTTTGGACTTGGACATGGTCTGCCCAAGTCCATCCAGAATCTTCGGATGGATGTAGACATGCTTAAACGGCACGTCGCCCATGTTGTACAGGCCGGTCAAAACCATTCTCGCAACCCACAAAGTAATGATGTCGCGCGATGTGACGAGCACGGAGCCGGGGTAAAAGAAGTCGAGGACTTCGTTGCGTCCCTTCTCCCCCGAGATCGGGGGAGAAGGTGGCCGAAGGCCGGATGAGGGGGCTGACGCTTCCGCCGCAGCCCCCTGCCCTTCTCCGCTAGCGATGGGGAGAGAAGATGCAACCATGGGCGGATTGTGTTCCCGATTTGGCCAGCCCAGAGTCGCATGCGGCCAGAGGGCGGAACTGAACCACGTGTCGAGCACGTCGGGATCTTGAACGTACCCTGCTTCAGCAAGTCGTAATTCATAGTCTTCATGGCCAACGTCAACACAGATCAGAATAGTACGCGTGTTGTTTAGCTCATCTTCGACAAAGGAATACTGCACGCCTTTGATACTTGCACCACCCGCAGATATTCCGCCAGCCCAGTGTCGGGAATCATCAACTTGTACCGATGGATCGACAGTGCTGCTACTACCTCGTTCGATGCCTTGGCCGTTTTTGAAATGGTCGGGTATCAAGTCTGTATTCAACTCTCTCGCTAGCCTTGCATTCTCTTCCCACTGTTCGTTGGTCGCTGGAATAGTCTTCGACCAAATCGGAATCCGATGTCCCCACCACAGTTGCCTGCTAATGCACCAGTCGCGCTTTTCGGCGAGCCAGTCGATGTACGTTTTCGCATAGCGCTGAGGGAAAAAACGCACTCGGCCGTCTTCAACGGCATCAATGGCGTTCTGAGCCAGCGTGTCCATTTTCACGAACCACTGATCACTGAGAAACGGCTCAATCGCCGTCTTCGATCGGTCGCTGTACTTCATCGGGATGATGCGGTCTTCGACCTTTTCGAGATGACCGAGCGACTCCATCTTCGCCACGATCTTCTTGCGAGCTTCGAAGCGATCCAGTCCAGCGTACTCGCCGCCGTTTTCGTTGATCGTGCCGTCGGCGTTTAGAATACTGATCGGCTCACCCATCTTGTCCTTATTGCGCCCCCAGCAGGCGTAGTCGTTCGGGTCGTGAGCCGGAGTGACTTTGACAGCTCCCGTGCCCAGCGTTTTGTCGGCCAGCAATGCGTCGGCCACGATCGGAATGATGCGTCCGTTCGCCGGAATCATCACATGCTTGCCAACGAGGTCCGTATAGCGTTCGTCAGTAGGATGGACGCAAACCGCCGTGTCGCCCAGCATCGTTTCAGGTCGAGTCGTCGAGAAGCTGATTGTGCGACCAGTCGGTCGCCATTCTTCGTTTGTGAGCGGCAGGGCGCTAGCCGCCGGTGTCTCAGTTGCAGAAGTAGACTCACCGGCGGCTAGCGCCTTGCCGCTCACGGATTCCACAACCGGATAATTCATTGTCCAGAAACTGCCGTTGATATCTTCTGTAAACACTTCATCATCGGCAACGGCCGTCTGCAAATACGTGTCCCAGTTCACAAGTCGCTTGCCGCGATAGATCAGTCCATCGCTGAACATCTTGAAGAACGTTCTGCGCACGGCTTTGCTGCAGACTTCATCCAGCGTAAAGCGGACTCGCCGCCAGTCGCAGCTGGAACCAATCTGCTTGAGCTGGTTCAGAATGCGGGCTTCGTATTCGTCTTTCCACTTCCAAATGCGTGCCACCAGCGCATCACGACCAATGTCATGTCGCGTCAGTTTTTCTTCTTCCAGCATGCGGCGTTCAACAACCGCTTGAGTCGCAATGCCTGCGTGGTCGGTGCCCGGCATCCATAGAGCTTCTCGGCCCTGCATGCGACGCCAGCGAGTCAGCAGGTCCTGAATCGTGCCGTTCAGACAGTGGCCCAT
>Ga0335396_10006648_pt1 | contig 11382 bp, 12 predicted proteins | sample FRY02_FD_205743 | JGI IMG/M metagenome (GOLD analysis project Ga0335396, IMG submission 205743) | Freshwater microbial communities from Lake Fryxell liftoff mats and glacier meltwater in Antarctica - FRY-02 (spades assembly) (version 2) | ecosystem: Environmental > Aquatic > Freshwater > Ice >... | reverse complement strand
AGGAATTGCATTCCTTTTTTTCAATGTATATCCGCTTTTGAAAGCAAGCTTCCAACGCTGCATACATTGAAAAAAGGATCGGCAAGCCGATCCCTTTTTTGTTTTTATTGGTCGGAGTGGCCAGATTGGCTCCGCCGATCTGGTGAGGGGGTGCCACAATGAAAACAAAAAAGAGGAATTGCATTCCTTTTTTTCAATGTATATCCGCTTTTGAAAGCAAGCTTCCAACGCTGCATATTCACCTGCTATAGAGTGTCCAGATTGGCTCCGCCGATCTGGTGAGGGGGTGCCACAATGAAAACAAAAAAGAGGAATTGCATTCCTTTTTTTCAATGTATATCCGCTTTTGAAAGCAAGCTTCCAACGCTGCATACATTGAAAAAAGGATCGGCAAGCCGATCCCTTTTTTGTTTTTATTGGTCGGAGTGGCCAGATTTGAACTGACGACCTCCAGCACCCCATGCTGGCGCGATACCGGGCTACGCTACACCCCGAAAAATCCGATTGCAAAAGTACGATTATATCAACGATCAACAAATATCTAGAAATTCATTTCAGGCAAAGAATTAAACTATTCAGAAGCAATATTGTTTTGTTTACAATTAGTTCAAAAAATCAACATTAAATCTCAGTACTTTTGCAGCCTTATGAAAATATCTATTCTTCTCACCCTCGGGTGTTTGTTCTTTTTTAATTCACTTTTTGCTCAGGAAAGCTCGTCAGAATCAAAAGTGACCATTTCCGGATATGTCAAGGATTCTTCCTCCGGCGAAGCGCTCATTGGAGCTGCAATGTACATCAAGGAATTGCAAAAAGGAACCAATGCTAATGCTTATGGGTTTTATTCTTTGACTCTCCCCAAGGGTAAGTATACTTTGATTGTCAATTTTATAGGATTTCAGGAACAAATTCTTGAACTGGATTTAAAATCCAATAAGACCATCGATATTGAATTGCCTCCCAAATTTATACAGACCAAGGAGGTGATTATCTCTGCAGAAAGAAAGGATAAAAATGTGCAAGGAACACAAATGGGGAGAGTAGAGTTGGAGGTAGATAAAATAAAAAGTTTACCTGCACTTTTTGGTGAAGTAGATATTTTGAAAACCATACAGCTTTTGCCGGGCGTTCAAAATGCAGGAGAAGGAAATTCCGGATTTTATGTTCGTGGTGGTGGTCCCGATCAGAATTTAATTTTGTTGGATGAAGGTGTCGTATATAATGCATCACATTTATTCGGATTTTTCTCAGTATTTAATTCAGATGCTGTTAAAAATATTACACTTACCAAAGGAGGAATGCCGGCACAATACGGTGGTCGTTTAGCTTCTGTATTGGATATTTCTATGAAAGATGGGAATCAGAAAAAATTTAAAGCTTCCGGTGGATTAGGCTATATTGCCTCACGATTAACTTTGGAAGGTCCCATCGTAAAGGATAAAAGTTCTTTTATTATTAGTGGTCGAAGAACATTTATTGATTTATTTTTAAGAGAACCCTTCATTGCTTCTGATTCAAAGATAGCAGGTAATTCTTATTTTTTCTATGATTTAAACGCAAAAATTAATTATACTTTGTCTCCAAAAGATCGTTTGTTTTTAAGTGGATATTTTGGTAGAGATGTGTTTAATTTTAAAAGTCAGGAAACCGGGTTCGCCGTGCGTATTCCCTGGGGAAATGCAACCACCTCTTTAAGATGGAATCATCTCTTTAATGAGAAGTTGTTTATGAACACGTCCTTGATTTTTAATGATTACAAATTTGAATTCGGAGCTTCTCAACAAGAGTTTGATTTTAAAATATTTTCCGGTATCCGTGATTACAATGCAAAAGTGGATTTAAATTGGTTTCCTAATATTTTGCATAATGTAAAATTCGGTGCCAATTATATTTATCATCGATTTACCCCAACCAATGCGTATGCGAGATCGGGTGATGTGGTTTTCGATTTAGGAAAAATAACACGCTTTTATGCACATGATGCTGCAGCGTATGTTAACGATGAATGGGATGTCACAGAAAAACTCAGAGTAAATGCAGGCATTCGTGCTTCCTATTTTGCGCATATCGGACCTTTCACACGGTATGTAGAAGATCCATCTTTTGAAGGAAAGTTTTTAGATACGATCGATTATTCATCTGGAAAAAAAGTGGCCGATTATTTGAATGCAGAACCTCGCTTGAGTTTACGTTATGAGTTAAATAAATTTTCTTCTTTAAAAGCATCTTACACTCAAAATTACCAATACATCCACATTGCTTCTTTCGGATCGGTGAGTCTGCCTACGGATGTGTGGGTGCCAAGTACAGATAAAGTAAAGCCACAATTCGGCACTCAATACGCTCTCGGATATTTCAGAAATTTCAAGGATAATATGTATGAAACTTCGGTGGAAGTGTATTACAAGGAGATGAAAAATCAAATTGATTATGAGGAAGGCGCCACACCGGACGGGGATGTTCGCAATAATCCGGATAATAATTTTGTTTTCGGCGAAGGCGAGAGTTATGGCGCCGAATTTTTTGTGAAGAAAGCTACAGGTAAATTGAATGGATGGATTGGTTATACTTTATCTTACACGACAAGAAATTTTCCTGATTTGAATTTCGGTAGGACTTTCCCTGCTAAATACGATCGTCGACATGATGTTTCTGTGGTAGTTGTTTATGATCATAATAAGAAATGGACATTTGGAATGACCTGGGTATATGCTACCGGCGATGCCTTAACGCTGCCGTCTGAACGTTATTTTGTGTCGGCAGGTCCGCCCGTAAGCATTGACCAAAGCGGAGGGCTGGGAGTCAGTAATAATTTTTATATCCTAAGCGGATTTGACAAGCGCAATGATTTTCGACAGAAAGCCTTTCATCGATTGGATTTCTCTGCTACACTTCGCTCACAGAAAGAAAGGAATTGGAAAGGAGAATGGGTGTTTGCTGTATATAATTTTTATGGCCGACAAAATCCCTACTTTATTTATTTTGATGTACAAGGAAATAGTCAGGATGGAAATCAAAAAGTGCAAGCGAAACAAGTTTCATTATTTAGTATTATCCCCTCTGTAACTTACAATTTTAAATTCTGATCATGATGAAAAAATATTTTATATTTCTATTTATGAGTCTGTTTTTAATGGGCTGCGAAAAAAATATTAATCTGGATTTACCTGCTATCGACGAGAAAGTAGTTGTGGAAGGATATGTAGAAAATGGTTTGCCACCTTATGTACTTTTAAGTAGAACGGAACCGTACTTTAGTCCAATCGGACAAAGTACCTTGAACAATCTTCCTGTGCGAGGTGCAAAAGTTTACATCAGTGATGGTGTAGATACAATTTTGATGACAGAGTTAGATACTAGCATTGGTGGAGTATCCATTGGAGGATTTTATGCAGCATTAGACAGCGTAACTTTTTTTCCAACAATGTTCGGAATTCCAGGCACCACCTATCATTTACTTGTAATTACCAAGGATGGCGAAGAGCTGAGCTCCACTGCGATTTTACCGCTGCCGGTTGAGCTCGACAGTACTTGGTTCAAGGTACAGGAAGGTTTAGACAGTTTGGGTTGGGCCTGGGCGCGATTGAGTGATCCTGATACATTAGGAAATGCGTATCGATGGTTTGCAAAGCGATTAAACAAAGATGATTTTTTCCTAGCTCCTTTCGGTTCCATTTTTGAAGATCGATTCATCAATGGACGTTCATTTAATTTTCCTTATAACCGCGCAGCGATACAAAATTCCGAAGCAGAAGAAGATATAAACGAAGAAGCCGGATTTTATAAAAAGGGAGATACCATCATCGTGAAATTTTGTTCAACAGATTTTGCCACCTATGAATTTTGGCGCGATGCCGAAAATCAAATATCGAGCAATGGAAGTCCCTTTGCGGTTCCTTCTAATGTAAAATCGAATATTAAGGGAGGGAGAGGATTGTTTGCAACGTATACGGCTACTTACGATACTATCATAGCTAATTAAGAAGCTACAAGCTTCAAGCTACGAGCCGCAAGCTTTTTTTGTAGAGATTCTTGTAGCCTTGGGGTGAAGGCGTAGACGAAATCAAATCCTTCACTCTTGTAGCGAAAAAATATAGTACAATGCTGCACTATAAATTATTAGCTTCCAGAATCGAGAATCCTGAACAATTAAGATTGATAGCTTGTGGTTAGATTTTTCTAAATAGTTAAATTGAAGAACTAATTATTAAAATGGAACGTATTAAGGCAATCATCGAACAAGGAGAAGGTAACATGCTCGATTTTAAAAAAGAAATCAGTAGCGTTCATCGTATTGCCAAAACAATGGTGTCCTTCGCCAATCATCATGGTGGAACATTGTTAGTAGGTGTGAATGACGATGGAAGCATCAGTGGAGTGAAGCCAGAAGAGGAGAAGTTTATGTTAGAGAATGCTGCCAATTCATTTTGCTTTCCACCCATCGAATTAATCATGCACGAATGGGACATCAAAGGAAAAATCGTTTTGGAAGTATTGATTCCCGAAGGAAAAGAAAAACCATTTTATGCTATCGATGAAGAAGGAAAAAAGTGGGTGTATGTGCGACAAAAAGATCAAACGTTACTGGCCAGCAAAGTAGTGGTAGATGTGATGAAAAGAAAATCATCAGGACATCAAAGCGTTGTAGAATTCAGCAGCAAGGAAAAAGCATTGTTAGATTATTTGAAGCAATATCCCCGCATTACTTTAAAAGAATACTGCAAGTTGATTAATATTTCCCGCTGGCGTGCACAGAAAATTTTGGTGAATTTAATTACCATTGGGGTGATCAGAGTTTATGATATTGAGAAGCCGGAGTTTTATACTTTGGGATAGTAGCTCGTTTTATATTTTTTGAGTATGGAGTGAGGAGTATGGAGTGAGGAATGAGGAGTATGGAGTGAGGAGTATGGAGTATGGAATGAGGAGTATGGAGTGAGGAGTATGGAGTGAGGAGTGAGGAGTATGGAGTGAGGAGTATGGAGTGAGGAGTGAGGAGTATGGAGAGTGGAGTATGGAGTGAGGCGTATGGAGTGAGACGGAAGATTACAATAGTGTGTAAAAAAATCCGCAAGTATCTGTTAAATCCGAAAAATCCGTGTTCTATTGGGTTATAGTTCTTTAAGATTAAATCATAATAATTCATCACCATCATAAAAATCTGTGGCCCATGATCAATTAAAATGATTCTCGTCATATTTCTTTTTTCACAAACAATCAATTCGTATTTTTCAAATTGATTTTATTTCAAAATGGAAAGAAACGCCAGCCTTTATTGGAACAAGGTACTGCAATTACATCGCGAAGGATATGCTCCGCAAAGAATCCAAAGCATTTTATTGAATGAAGGATTAGATGAATTAATACTAACCGAAGCTATTTGTAAACTAAAACTGCAAATTTACAAAGAGCGAAAGAGTAGAGCAGTGATGATGGTTGTCATAGGCTCCTGCATCTTATTGGCCGGATTTCTGGCCACTGTATTTCTTTTTCATAACAACCACGACTTTGATGTGATCATGTATGGTGTTACCATTTTAGGGATGATTGTGATGGGCTATGGGGCTTATGAGGTATTGAATAAATCTTGAACTTCAAATGCGAAATAAATCTGCTTGTATCTTTTAAATCCGCCAACCTTTACGCGCGGTCCTTTCGGTCAGTAAGTGCCTGCTGGAGGCAAGTTCTATTTCTTTTTATGTTTTATCTTTCCCAAAAACCAAGGCGTAAAATGGAATGCTGACACCTGTTTTAGCAAGAAAAAATAAAGCAACACAGTACAATGTGCTAAATAGAATCACGGAAAAACAGATGGCTTGAATAATGAGTCCATCAAAGTATCCTTGTTGTAAAGGTAATGTTGCAATGACGGCAGCACCCAAACCTTTCGGAATCATCATCGACATCACTGCTTTATCTAAAAGTGGTGTTTTTTTATCAATGATAAATTTGACAAGAATAATCCTTACAATAAAAAGAAGGGCAGTAATAATTGCTCCCCAAAGCAACCAATCTATTCTGTCAATTTTAATACTGATTCCGATAAAAACGAAAAAGAAGATGCGCATTAGAAATACAATTTCATTGAAGAAAAATTTTTCCTCTGCAGGTAACACAATACTTTTATTGGGAACAATTTGTTCAAGAAGTTTTGGTTCGAAATATTCTAAGTTACCAATAGCTATACCAAATGATAGTGCTGTTAAGGGTCCGCTGTACTGCATATATTCAGCAATACCATAAATAATAAATAGAAAGGCGGGTGTCGAAAACTTGGTGCTTTTTAAAGCAGGAATTTTATTTAAAATAAAGGACCATAAAAAAGCCCCAAATATGCCAATAAGAAGTGCTAATACTAAGGATGAAACAAATTGCGAAATCACGGTGTTGGCTGTTATCTCCCCGGTCATCATCAAACCTAATATACTTAAGGGGATGGCAAGTGTAAATACATCCGATTCTGCCGATTCCATAATAAGGGTGGTGCTCGTTTTGTCTTGCACTGAAATTTTCTTAACAAGACCCACCACTACAGCGGAAGATGTACCGCCTAGTGCAGAACCAATGAACAAGCAACTTAAAATAGAAATATCAAAAATGAATCTGCACAAAAGAAAGGTAGTGATCCATGTTACGACGAATCCCAATGTAGTAATCGTTGCTGAATCTTTAAAGGATGCTTTCACCTCCGATATTTTCAAATCGGTTCCACTTTCGAATAATATCAGAATTAAAACGAGGTTACTGAATAGTGAACCGAATTTTCCGAAATCATTGGGGTTTACTAAATGAAGTATAGGGCCAATGACAATACCGATAAGCATTAATCCAAGCACATCGGGAATACTTTTTCGTTGAAAAAGCCCGCTTAGGTAGTGACCCCAAAATATGAAAAGTCCAATAAGGATAATAATTAATGGTGTTTGCATAATTCAATTCAAGTTCTAATTTATTTATTTCAAAGAATTAAAATTTTAGTCTACTCTTTAATAGGAATGCAAAAAAATGAAGGTGATGACTAATATTAATTTATTCGATGAATGTAAGATATAAGCTCCTGTCGTCAGAAGTGATATCAAATGTAGTTATTAATCCACTCATTTTTGGAACTTTCTCAGCTTTTAATCACACAAAAAAGAATTCACCACTTTAAATTGATTTAATGCCCTAAATTATTCAATTTAAGATCCTCGATTCGATAATAAAAAATCATCAAAATAATAAAGATCTGTGCCCATTTTCGGTAGTAGAATTAATCCCTGCAACTTATCTACTGTCTTTGCTTAAATACCCTTGTACATTTATCAACCTCAGAGTCCATTAAAAAAAATCTTTCTCGCCAGCATATCGTCGACCAATTAGAAGAAGTAGACGTAGTAGGCAAACAACGTTTTTTCCTTTTTAGAATATTCATCCTTTTAGGCGCCTTGTTTTGCTTTCTTCCGGCTTCTAAAATGTTATCCACTATTTCAGATGCCGGAATATTACTTTGGCTGATTTTAATTTTAGCATCCGTGATGTTATCGAATTACTTTTTCATCCAACAAGCCAAACAATTACCGAATGCTTATAAAATTTTATTGCTTACGGTTTTTCTTCGCTTGCATGTTGTGGCTAATATCTGCGGAGGCATTAGAACCGGCGGATTGTTATAACACAGCATCATCATTCTTTATGCGTATCATCTGTAAGGAATTAAAGGTGGAAGGATTTTCACCTTGCTCTTTGCTCTAAATGTGGTTTATTTCTATTGCATCTCCTCTTTCACTAACTGGACTTCCTTCGCCATGTTTAAGGAAGATGTGGATTTGATTTCTCAAGATTTTTTGGTGAATGCTTTGTTCTCTTTCTTCCTCATTGCCCGACAAGGAAACTATCTCCAAAGCGGTAAAAATGTAATTATACAAGGACTCGAAAAACCCAAAAAAGAATTGGAAATAAAAAACCACGAGTTGGAAGAGAAAAACGAAATGCTGAAAAACTACACCGCTAAATTGGAAAAATCGAATTGCGAGTTAGATAAATTTGCATCCGTGGCTTCGCACGATTTAAAAGCACCATTACGCGCCATTGGTACCTTAACAGATTTTATTGAGATGGACTTAGAAGATTCCATGAATGATGAGCTCAAGAAAAACATTGGCACCATCAAAAGCAGAGTCCACAGAATGGAAGGGTTGCTCGATGCCTTGCTCCATTACTCCAGAGCCGATAGACGTTTACCACATTTCACCAAGATCAATACTTCCTTGTTGCTTGAAAACATCATTGACGGAATAAAAACAAAACGCAACTTCAAAATCCAAATAAATAATCAGCTACCGGAAATTTTCGCCGATGGAAAAGTAATTAAAGCTGTCTTTGAAATCTTCATCGACAATGCCATAAAGTTCAACGACAAGGAACAAGCAGAAATTCAAATTTTCTACGTAGAAAGCGAAGAAGAATGGATCTTCTCTGTGTGCGACAATGGCCAAGGCATCGATGCCAAATTCCATGAAAAAGTATTTGTCATTTTCCAAACCCTCAATGCCCGCGACAGCTTTGAAAGTACCGACGCCGGCCTTGCCATCGCCAAAAAGATTATCGAAAAACACCAAGGCAGAGTGTATTTGAATTCTATTCCGGGAGAAGGGGCTGAGTTTGGTTTTGCTGTGCCTAAAAGAAAGTGTGAAGTTGGTGTAGGAGCAATGGAGATTGAAAATGATAGTTTTTGATTTATATGAGTTATCGTTTAACTCTCGAATGCAATAGCAAGCCGTTGCCTGAGGCTCTCGAAGGCAACACTCTTGGTGGCTTCGAGAGCCTCAGCCACCGTATGACAAAAATGAGCCACCGTATCACAAAAATGAGCCACCGTATCACAAAAATGAGCCGCGGTATCACAAAAATGAGCCACCGTATCACAAAAATGAGCCACCGTAGCAAGAAGAAATTGTTGCCTGAGGCTCTCGAAGGCAATAGCAAACTGTTGCCTGAGGCTCTCGAAGGCAACAGCAAGAAGCGGAGTTTGGGTTTGCGGTGTGGAAGAGGGGTGTGGTTCAGATTCGTTGTGCCTGCACAACGATAAATTGACATGCTTTATGAATTATTTTTAGTCTTTTCGAACAAATCTTCCAAACTGTATTTATTAAAATATTCTTGCTCTGCACTTATATAATCCATAACATTTGAAGTTTCTAATTGTAAAATAGTATTCACAGACTCTTCAATTCCTAATACATTATCAAACTCATAGAATCCAACCGTTTCTCGGCGTAGCTTACCATCATGCCTATGCATGGAGTCGTACACGAAAAGGGGGATGGGCTATTGCGCAAAGCCCAATCTTAACCATCACAATCACGTTAGAGCGTTTATCCAAGCGCGGCTATTTATCATTGCTCGATTAAACATCAACGTAAAACCTGAACAATCGTTTATGGGCTTGCTCTGAGCTGGTCCGATAGCTATCGGACGAAGGGTGTCTCCTTTGATCAATGAACCGCCTTATGCGTGACCCGCATGTACGGTGCTGTGAGAGCCTCTCCCTACGCATTCATGGCGTAGGGCGGGCTACTCGATTAGTGGTTCGGGTTTCTTTATTTTGTTGTTTCGCTTTCGTATGTCATCTGTTAGTTGATTCTATTTGTTTTTAACAATTGGCGAATGGCGGATAAGTGTCCAATTAATACAATGGGTACAACCACACAAGGAAGCCAAATAAACGGAAAAAAGGTTACACCAATATTCGGCTGTTCAAACGCAAGTTTTTGAAAAGGAGTTTGGGCTGAAAGTATTGCTATAATTAATACATTAATAAGTAGTCCAAGGCATAGAAAATTCCAAAGCAATAATGCAGTCCTGTTTAGTTTTTCTATAATAAATACGAAATAAAATATAAGAGGAGCTGTTAGTCCTGATATAATATCAAAGTTATTGCCTTCAAATGTCATTAAGACCGGAATTAATCCTGCCGAATAAACAAAGAACAAAGTGATTTCTACGGGAATCCTAATTGAATGCATTATAGTCAATGTTTTCAAATCAAGTTTATCAATAAATTCTTTGCCCCGCTTGGTCACAAGAAGTAGAATGGAAAAAATAATTCCAGGGCCAATAAGCAATACAAATGTTGGGGGTAAGGAATTGGGGATTCGATAAAACCCAGTTAAAGAGATAATTGCCTGAATCAGCATCCAGGCTAGAATGCCAATTATTACTGGCTTTGATTTACCCGATGCTTTGTAAAACATCCATACGGTAAGAAATGTTGTTGCTGCAAATAGCAGGCTGATAATTGATGAAATATTGCTCATTTTGTCATTATATAAATTCATTACAAAAGTCAAGGTTCCAAAAGAACATTTGCTTGCCAAATGACAAGAAATGAATCTATCTCTTCTTTGCTATTTCTCTCCTTATTCTGCTTAAAGATGTGTCGGTAACACCCAGATACGAGGCAATGTTTTTTAATGGAGCTTTTTGAAAAATTTCAGGTCGGACTTTAATCAGATTCTCTAAGCGTTGTTCTGCTGTCTCATTAATTAATGAAAGAGCACGTTGTTTGAAAGCAATAAAACCCTTAACCAAAATCATCCTCCCAAATTCTCTAAACTCAGGAATGTTATGAAATAATGTTTGCAATTGCTCATAAGTAATGTACCAGCCAATACACTCTTCAAGTGCTTGAAAGTTTTCTTTGGATGAAGTTCCCCGAAAAAACGATGCTACTTCAAAAACTATTTGACTCTCAGCATAAAAATCGGTTGTTACTTCATTTCCGTCCAAGTCGTAAGTATATGATCGTATAAATCCTCTTTCCAGAAATAAATATTTGTCATTTATTTTTTCATACTTAATAAAATAATCACCCTTAGCAATTTCAATATTTTGAAAGGAAGAAGCTATTTCTTCAGCCTTATTTTGGGGCATAGGAAGAATCTCTTTAATAAATTGAATTAATCTCTCTCTGTTCATATAATTATTTTATTAAGGCTGACCTGTCTATCCATCTATACCTGTACTGTTTTTGGAATTGGTCTTGGTGTGATGGCATTTAATTGTCATGATTTTGAATGTTTGTCGTCTGTACTGTATGTCGTCATAGCCTGACCGCTAACGTCAGTCCGTCTAAGAACTCCCATTCTCAAACAAATATAATTTAATTTAAGAGGATAGGAGGAAGGCAATATTAAAAAAAAGAGAATTTCGTACGAAAATTGGTGTTCGGCATATACATGCGGGATGCTTTTGCAAGAACAAATATTCCCAATATTGTCTAATCCGGTCAAAGTGTACCACCCATTCCATTGAAAGTGTACCACCCTTTCCGATGAAAGTGTACCACTAAAAAGGGGTTATTCCGGCCAAAGTGTACCACTTGGCTAGCTGACATTCCGG
>Ga0335396_10006642_pt1 | contig 11387 bp, 11 predicted proteins | sample FRY02_FD_205743 | JGI IMG/M metagenome (GOLD analysis project Ga0335396, IMG submission 205743) | Freshwater microbial communities from Lake Fryxell liftoff mats and glacier meltwater in Antarctica - FRY-02 (spades assembly) (version 2) | ecosystem: Environmental > Aquatic > Freshwater > Ice >... | reverse complement strand
AAAAAAAAATTAAAAAAAAAAAAAAAAAAAAAAAAAAGGTAAAAAAAAAAAAAAAAAAAATTCTCATGACGGTAGAGAAAAAAGAGAATTGATATTTAAACAAAAAGACCAAGAATATGCACAAATATTAAAAATGCTCGGAAATGGTAGATGTGATACCTATTGTTTTGATGGAATACGAAGATTGTGTCACATTAGAGGTAAAATGAGAAAAAGAATTTGGATAAATGTTGGTGATATAGTTTTAATTGGAAAAAGAGATTTTCAAGACAGAAAAGGTGATATAATCCAAAAGTATTTCCCTGATGAAGCTAAAAATCTTAAAGATTATGGTGAACTACCTCGTAATATTTTTATAAGCGAAATGATACTTGCCAAAGAGGGTGATTCGAATAAAATCTGTTCGGATCAGGCTTTTGAATTTGATAGCACCTCTGAAAAGGATGTGGTGAAAGGTAAATATATACTATAGCTTACATAATCATTTAATTCGTTGACCAAAACCCTCATCCTCCCTCATTTTGCTGTTTCTCCAAATATACCTTAAGAATATCAATGCTTTCGAGTTCATTTTAAAAAAAACTAGTGTTACCTATTCAAAATTTACACCTGGTAGATTTTTTACTATTTACCTGATGAATAATTGATATAAATTTTATTATAATGAGATATTCGTCGGTAATTATAATTGTTTATCTTTAAAAAATATTTAAATTATCATTTGTGATAATTACATTGGTATTCATACTATTTTATATGGAAAGTATAGTTATAATATTTATTTAAAATCCAGAATTGAAATTATACATTATTCCATTGCCATTAAAAGCTGCAACTGACGAAAAAATAACAGTTATATGGAAAAGATAGCTTAAGAAAATCTTGAAGTATAAATCCGTCATATAAGTTTTCACCTTCTTTAGCTCCCATCCCCGTTTTTTTTTTCAATATATATCTTTACAATTTCATTTTAACTCTTTAAAAGAATCTTTTGTATGGAATAATTTGTTTTTAAACATACGGTTAATGAATCCTTTTACTATCTTATTTAATGAAATATATAAAAAAATCAATTTTAATAAGGAATGGGTTTCCTATAAGAATACTTCTTTTAGAGGATAGAGTGGGTTGTACTGTTGTTTCCTTGCATCAATAACAAGTTCTTCTTCAGATCTGTAAAATGTAAGTACTAAATATCCATTATTTTATAGATCTCTTTTAAGATTAATTATCAAGTAATAATGAATACCTCTTAGATTCAAAACAAAACTCTTCGTTTCATTTATCTTCAAGGGTATATAATTACGATATGAGAATTTTATTTTTTATTTTTTATTAACCTTTAGCTGTGAAATGGTAAAGTTGATAATCGACAGGAAAACTTGATTTAGATGGGTATATGAATACAAAAATACCTCCTAATACCCTCTCGTCCTCAATATGTATTTGTTGTGTATGGAAATCTATAAGGTAGTTTATTTCTAGAAGTTAATATTAACTTTATTCTATCGACCTCTCTTCTGTCAAGGTAGGTTGTTACCCGAGTTTATATGAGTCGGGTAAATAGGCAAGGTGGAACAAAAGAGACTTAGGTCAATATACGCGTAGGTTAACTGAATCTGACCAATGATAAATCGGGTTTATTGGAGAAGGAAGTTGTTTTTTTTTCTTTAAACCAATCCATTGGTTTATAGTAGTTTGATATTAAATTTACCATTTTGTTCTTGGCAATTAGGTTAAATACGATGCAATATGCAAGAATTTCCATTTTATTGCTGATTCTACTCCATCATGAATTCTTGTAAAAAATCTTTCAATTTCCACCCATTTATCAATTCCTCCTGCATTCATTATCTTTCTAACTCTTTCATTAACATTTGCAAAGCCAAAAAATATACCTTGTTTGTTATGCTTTTCTGCTAATTCACTTAAAACTTGTAATCCAGTTGAATCTATATCTGACATTCCTCTACAATCTAAAATTATGTAAAAAATAGGTACTGGATTAAGTTTTACATATTCCTCTTCTTTTTGTCTTATTTTTTTTCTTAAAACTGAAGCATTTACAAAAAATAGAGGTGCATCCATTCTTATTAAAACCCCACCCGGAGTTTTTATACAAGTAGAATACCAATTTGTATCTTTATAGACTACCGTACCTCTAATCCTACCTAAAACACACATTGGTGGTTTAACAGAAAACCATAATACAATTATCAGTGAAACACTAATTGCAATAACCATTCCCCACTCCACACCAATCATAAATGTAGACAATAAAGAAATTGTAAATGCAAGAAAATCTAAAAATCTTATTTCTAAAAGATGAAAAGCCTCTTTGTAATCGATCAAATTTATAACTGAAATAAGAATTATTGATGCTAATGAAACGTTAGGGAGATAGGTAAAGAGCGGCGTTAAGAAAAGATAAGTTAAAATAATAACGATCCCCGTAGTAATTCCAGCCACTTGAGTTTTTGCTCCAGCTTGAGAAAGTACTGCAGTTCTACTAAAACTACCTGCAATTGGAAAAGCACAAGCAAAGCTTCCGAGAAGGTTTGTCATACCTGAACCAAGAAGTTCTTGATCTGGAACAATTTTGTAACCATGTTTTTCTCCAATTTTTGAGGCAATTGCCACAGTTTCGATAAAATTTATAAATGAAATAGTCAAAACTGTAGGAGCTACTTTTGAAAATTCATTAAAAATAGGACCTCTAATTCTAGGAAAACCTTTAGGTATCTTATTTTGTATAGAAATACCGAATCTGTTTAGTTTAAAAATTTGAGTAAATATTATTGACATAAAAACACAAAAAATTGGACCAGGAATTTCTAATTTAAATTCTTTATTTATTTTTTTAATCATCTGCATGAGAGAAATATTAATAAGACTAAATAAAAATGGTTGCCATTTGAATTTATGTAAATTTGAAATATAACTAAATAACGTAAGAAAAGGATAGTGTGTTTTTTGGACAGAATAGCCTAAAATATGCTGAAGTTGACTAAGAATTATGACAAAAGCAGCAGCAGTAGTAAAACCTGCAATAACTGGGTGTGAAATAAAATTTATTATAAAACCAATTTGAAGGAACGCCATAAAAATCTGAACTATCCCAACACAAAATGCAATTAATAAGGCAAAAGAAGTTTTTTCAGAAAGCGAGTATTCGTGACCAGCGTTGTTTGTGGAAAGAGTAACCTGTGACACTAAAAGTGACACTAAGGCTACAGGACCGACACCTAAATGTCTTGAGGTTCCAAACAAGGGATAGACGAAAAGAGGTAACCCTGACGAGTATAAACCGTACTCAGGAGAGAGTCCTGCAAGTTTTGCATAGGCCATACCTTGTGCTATTAGCATAACTCCAACCGTGACTCCTGCTACAATATCATCCTTTAAATAATTTCTCCATCTATATTGAGGAGCCCATGATAGTATAGGGAAATTGCGATAAAGGGTCCATATGAAACTAAAGGGTAATTTCTTTTTTTTAGTAGTGAAATGATTTTTTAAAATATTAGTTTTAAATCTCACAGATTTATCAGTTTCACTTTTTGATAAATTACCAATTCCTTTTTGTATTATTGTATTATTAATATATGTTTTTTTTAAATAATTTTCATTTTCAAAAACATTGGCCAAGTTTTTAAGACCAGTTTTAAAAAGTCGTTCATGAATTTTAGAAATCTGGCCAAGAATAAATGAGTTTGTAGAATTTTTTCCTTTTGACTCATAAACAAGTTCAGCTAAACACAGATGGAATAACTCATACCTCATGAATAAAACTTGGGTATTTTTTATAAAATTTTGCTGACTATTTTTAAAAACTTTTTGATATTCTATACTTTGCTTATTTGAAACTTTAATCCACTCACCCAAAAGAGGAAGGTTAATGTTTTCAACTTTAGGAATATCTATAATTTTACTGATTAGATTCTCATCTGATTGGTAATCATGGTTTTTTTCCCTAAAATTTTCATTGGTTATTTTAATTTGTATCTTTTTTGAATTTACATTGAAATCTTGTTCATTTTCTTTTCTTTTATTCATTTTTAATTGACTTTTTAGTTAATGTGAACTTATATTTTAATAAAAAAAAATTGAAATTTAATTAGATTTATATAACTATTAAATTTAAAAAAAAACTAAATATAAATTTTTTTTATTCCCGCCATTGTAAATATTTTTTTTATGGAGTCTCTATTTGCTAAAAAGGAAGAAAATATTCAGATTATCAATAATAAAGATATTATGGTGAGAGCTGAAACCTTTGAAGATATGAATTTGAAAAAAAAACTTCTTAAAGGAATTTATAAATATGGCTTTGAAAAGCCATCAATTATCCAAAAAAAAGGTATTGTTCCATTAATCATGAAAAAAGATATCATTGCTCAAGCTCAATCTGGGACAGGAAAAACTGCTACTTTTGTAATAGGAACTTTACAAAATTTAGAATCAAGTTCTAAAATTATAAAAATACTTATCCTTTCACCTACTCGTGAACTTGCTTTTCAAATTCAAGAAGTTTATAATTCTATAGGGTGTTTTATGGAGTTACAAACTCAAGTTTGTACAGGAGGATCTAAAATATCTGCTGATTTACAATGTTATAAAAGAATTCCTCCCAGTGTTTTAATTGGAACTCCTGGAAGATTATTAGATTTATTTACTAATAATAGTAAAATGATTTCAGGTTTAGATTTTATCGTAATTGATGAAGCCGATGAAATGTTTTCTAAAGGGTTTAAAGTTCAAGTATTTAAAATAATAAAATATATACCAAAAATTTCAAATATTGCATTTTTCTCTGCAACACTTCCTAAAGAAATATTAAAGATTATTGAACTTTTTATGAATGATCCTGTAAGAATATTAGTTAAAAAAGATGAATTAACACTAGAAGGAATTAAACAATTCTATATTGCTGTAGATGAAGAAGATTGGAAATTAAATGTATTATGTGATTTATACAAAAAAATAAGAATTAATCAAGCAATTATTTATGTTAATACCAGAAGAAAAGTCGAATGGCTAATAACTAAAATGATAAAAAATGGATTTAATGTATCTCAGTTACATGGAGATATGAATCAATTAGAAAGGGGAAATATTATGAAAAACTTTAGATCTGGATCCATAAAGGTCTTAATAACAACTGATCTACTTTCTAGAGGGATTGATGTACAGCAAGTTTCCTTGGTCATCAATTACGATCTTCCTATGAGTAAAGAAAGTTACATTCATAGAATAGGAAGATCTGGGAGATTTGGACGGAAAGGGCTGGCAATTAATTTTTTAGGTAGATTAGATGTTCCTGTGCTCAGAGAAATCGAAGTTTATTACAGTACAAGTATCGAAGAAATGCCATCGGATATAACAGAATATTTATAATTAATCTATTGAAGTTTCTTATTAAAATGACCTTTTCCCCCAAAAGATTTTTCAGTACCTTCATTTTCTATCGAAGAAGAATCGTCGTAGTGAAGCTGAGTTTCATCACTTTCAATTCCAACATCTTTTAAATCGTCTTTTTTAATTAGTTTTTGAGTATTTATCTTTTTGTTTATAACAGGTGTTCCAAAATCTACATCGATATCAGTATCTATTATTGATATTGCAATTCCCGGTTTTACTTCTAAAATATTAATCCAATAAATTTTATTATTATATTCTATTGCAATTATATCTGACTTTGTTAAACAAGTAAAGTATCTTAATTTAGCCTCTAGTACTGCTTTGGGGTTAGATATTTCAAAAAAATCGTGCGTTTGAGGCTGAAATTTAACGTAACTTCCCTTTTCCAAAGATACATGATTAAATCGAAGAATTTCTCCTTCGTTTATACATAAATTTTCTATCATCCATCTAGGTAAATATGCACATCCCTCATCAGCTGTAAAATCCATAACACCACAATGACTTACCTTATTAGAGGTAGTATTTGTCAATTCAAATATTATTGGGCCTTTTATATCAGAGTCACTTAATTTTTTTAGGATAATCGACGGAAGAAGAACTTTATCACCTTTTTCAAGATCCAACCGATTTAAAAACGTTATTGGATATATTTTTAAATAAAACTCAAAAGAATATGATTGAATAGATTTATTATTCATAATTTAATTAAATGTAACTAAATGATAAATTTAAATTCTGCAACAAAAAACATTTTGATTATGTGTGGATGATAATTAACTAGATTTTCAAAAATAGAAATTAAACATAAATACAGAAAAAATATGATCAAATGCATTTTAAATTAATTTTTAAGAAAAAGCATTTTAAATGCTTAATTAAAAACCCTTTCTTGGAGCTCCCTAATTTTTGCTTTATTTAATGCAAATATAAAACTTCATTTAATCATCAACATAAATAAACTTTACATAAAATACTATGCTAAATCCTAAGTATGAGATTTTTTTTAATTTCCGTATCAAAAGATTTTTATGACCATCTATTAAAAAAATCTCACATAAGAGATCTACAATTTACTTTAATTTTCATTATATTAATTATAAAAATCAAATAATTGGAAAATCTGTAACTATCTAAATGTTTCATTAATTATATTAACTATGATAAGATCAAAATTTATTAAAAAGTTTGAAGATTTTTATGAGACAACTTATTTTATAATAAGAATATTTTTAAAAAATATGGTTAATTTTTTTATAAGTTATAAATATTTAAAAATAACATTTTTAAATTTTAGAATCTTTTGTTTTTTAAAAAATTCTATCAATAGACTAAAAAAAACTTTCGATTTATCAAAGAATGTCTTAGATAAAAAAATCTCAATCTCAATTCAAATTGATAATTACAAAAAAAAAATTAATAACGCGACGGATTTAAGTTGTTTAAATGAAGTAGAATTTTTATCAAAATCTTTTAACATGATTCTAAAATTTACAGAAAGATCCAAAACTAATCCTACCAAAAAAGAAACAAATTGGCTATTTCAAAAGGTCTCAAATGATATAAGATCTGTTGATAAATTTTCATCTTTTATACCTTTAAACAAAGGAAATCTATTATTTATCTCTACCTGTTCCAAAAAGAAAATTATTTCATTTAATATTTTAAACAAGTATGTCTTTTTTTAATATAAAAAAGTATTTAGGTTTTTTATGTTTGAAAAACTATTTTGTAAAGTCCACAAATTAAATAATACTAATAAAAATTTAGGTTTTATGATCAGAACAAAATTTAATGTCGTAAACTATGATTACCATAAGGAAACTTGTAATTTTACTAAGTATATATATATTTTAAGGAATATTGTTAAGATACCATTAGTTTTTTGGGAAATAATATCCACATTTATTAGTGCTCGAATCTATGAAAAGGTTAATTCACTGTTTAGAATTTTAAAGAAATCCAAGATATTTTGGATTAGAAAAAAGTTCAGCATTAAAAAATTAGTCCGATTACGATACACAGAAACTTCTAGAATATCACAACTAGTTACTGGAAATTTTAGCAAATTTTTAAATTGCTGTGGATCTATTTTTTATACTAAATTTTTTAATAAGTTTTCGAACATTTTAAATATGATTTTAGATTTAGGTACATTATTCAAAAAGAGATTAAATCGTAATCTTTTAAGTGGATTTTTAAGTATATTCTTTGATAATTTATTTCATTATCTTAATATTTTGTTATTTATAAAATTAAACAGCAATTCCTTAATTATTTCAAATATTTGTTTCACTATGAAAATGTGTTATGTAAAGGGAAACCCATGGTGGAGAAAGTGTAAAATCCGAGAATGTGAATTAGAATATGTCATTAAAGAAATTGTTTTTAGTTTATGTTCTAGTATCGATCGATGAACATTATCTTCTATCTAAAGTTTCCATGCTCCATTGTTAATTCTTTTAAAATTGTATAATGAATTTCTAACTATTTGTAATTTTTTTTATACTGTAAGTTTGACATCACGTACCTTGAGAAGATTACCATTTCTATGTTTTACTAACAAACAACACTTTCTGAGCAAGATTTTTAGATATTTAAAAATAAAAGATTCAATAAACTGTTTGGTTCTTATTTCCAAAACTAAATTGGGAAATTTTCTCTTTAAGAATTTTTTAAGGCCATTAGAATTTAAAATTTTCTTCATTTTAAAATACTTTAAGTTTAAATACTTTAAGTTTAAATACTTTAAGTTTAAATACTTTAAGTTTAAATACTTTAAGTTTAAATACTTTAAGTTTAAATACTTTAAGTTTAAATACTTTAAGTTTAAATATCATTTTGATGAATTTTTCGAACTCCTCGTAATCTACCTGTTCTCCTAGCACCAATTAGTCCGACTTTTCGGCCAGGGGGGGCATCTTTTTTAACAGTTGAAGAATGTCCAATGTGTTGATGATTTCCACCTCCATGAGGGTGATCAACTGGATTCATAGCTACACCTCTTACAACGGGCCAACAATTCCGTTTTGCTTTAAATTTATAAAATGCTCTTCCTGCTTTCAACAATGGTTTGTCAGTCCTACACCCTCCTGCTACTAATCCAATCATTGCTCGACACTTAGAAGGAATAATTTTTTTGGACCCCGAGGGCAATCTTATTCGAGTTTTTTGATTATTTAAATGATTAACTATGGTAATGTAATTTCCTGAAGCTCTGGCTAATTTCCCTTTATCTCCAACTTTTTCTTCAACGTTGCAACAAATGGTCCCCTCGGGAATTACTTTGATAGGAACAATATTTCCAATCATCATTTTTGCCTTGGAACCGCAGTATATGGATTGACCATTATACATTCCTTCTACAGCAATAAATGTTGATATCGTTTTTTTGTATTTGTTAATACCTTTAAATTGTACTCTAACTAGTGGGGCCCCTCTTCCAGGATCATGTATGATTGATTTTATAATTCCTTTTATGAAACCACATTTTTCAATATAATCTAGTGCTCTAAAGCACGGATTCCCTTTTCTTTTAGTAACATGAGCCTTGAATATTCCACCTGCCCCTTTTCTTTGTGATCTAATAACTCTACCCATTTAAAATTTGGGCTGTGATAAAAATCTAAATGTCTACTTCTAATAGGTTGCTAAAAGAATTTAGTGATTTAAAAAAGGAAAAAGAGCTAAACTTTAAATTATATCCTGATGAAAGTAATTTACATAAATGGGATGGTCGTTTAGAAGGACCAGTTGGAACACCTTATCAGGTAGGTACAATTGATTTTTCTTTTTTATAACTCAGAAAAATACAATTTCTAGAACGGATATTTTGAAATTAAATGCAAAATTCCAATGTCATATCCAATTTCACCACCAGAAATTTCTTTTCAGACGGAAATTTTTCACCCAAATATCCATTTATTATCCGGAGAAATCTGTTTGGACATATTAAAAAGTCATTGGACACCAGCTTGGAGTTTGTCCCTTGCTTGTCAAGCACTGATTGTTCTTTTGGGTAATCCCGAACCAAGTAGTCCCCTCAATTGTGATGCTGGAAATTTATTAAGAAATTGTGATTTTAGAGGTTATAGTTCTTTAGTTTATTCCATTTCCAATGATTATTATAGTAGCGGTAATAGCTCAGTTGAAAATACTGATGGAGAGCGTTAGACTGAAGATCTAAAGGTCCCTAGTTCGATTTCTGGTTACCTGGGTTACCGCAACCAAATTATTTTTAAAACAAAAAACAAAAATTATTTGATTATTTAATTATTGGATTATTTTTTTTCTTGCCTCCATTTCTTTTTTAATCATGTCTTTTTTAATATTTTTTATGTAAATTTCAAATATTCTTAGTAAAAAATTTAGACAAATTAATTTGATTGTCCTTCGCCACATTCTTCTTACTTTATTTACATCATCGCCTATGATTTGGCAGAATAATTCCATTTTATTTAGCCTGTCTTTTGGTCTATATTTTCCTAGAGCATATTGTAATTCCATTTTACTTTTGAACCAGTAAAAAAGATTAGCTGAAGTAATCGTCCATAGTCCTAATCGAAAGGCACATAAGTCTATCTCCTTGAAAATCATTGATGATGGTAATTCTAGAAATTCCAATGAAATCGACATGGTTAATGAATACATTGCCACCAGAACCCCGATGAATGACATATGAATCCCATAGTTACATTTACTGACAGAACCTAGCCAAAGACAATATTGAAATCCAAGGATCCGCCACTTTAGTTTATCATAAATTGTTCCAAACACCATTGCTCCACATAGTATTTCACATGACTCGATCGTCCATTTTGTATATTTCACCTTATTTTCTATATATTCTACATTTGGAATAATTATTCCATCAATTACATTGTTGTTGTAGATATTTAATGCACAGTTTTTTATAATTGGCTTATATTTTCTCGATAATTTTTTTGCTTTGTAGATAGCAATTTCTTTATACTTAAACATTGATACTAGATATGGATTTAATATGCTCATTTTAATTATATTATATATTTTAATTAATATAAAATTATGATTATTATAAATTTAATATTGTAAAGTAATGTTAAAATTAAATTATTTTTCTAAGATAATTTCAACACACTTTATTTTTTATAAAAATATAAAGAATTCCACAAATAGATCTATTTTCAATGAAAATAGATCTATTTTATATAAAAAAATAAATATGTGCAAAAATGAAAAAACATCCAACAAAAAAAATTTCAATTCAAATGATTTCAAACTCTGGATTTATAAAAATTACATAATAAATAATTCTAATATTAAATTGGACCTTGACAATTTTATATCTGAATCTTTTCTAACTTGTGAGAAAATATTGAAAATCAAAGAAATTTATGGAATAAGTATAGATTCAAATGAAATAAAAATTGAAGAGTTCCCCAAACAGTTTCGTAGTTTTAACAACGGATTTGGTTATAATAATAAAGATATTTTTTCTTTTTTTAATTCAATATGTCTACCCTCGATTCCGAAAATAGAAAACTCAAAAAATTTCCAAAAAAATATATGTCCTGATATATTTAAACAGCAAAGTAATAGTCAAAATATGATTGTAGGAATAATTTCAAAAAAAATAGGTACATCCTATCTAACTTTTCTTGAAATAGATTTGAAAAATAATCGTATTTCAATTAATTCTTTATTTTCATCTCAGACGATTTCTTTTACTTTTTTTTATTTAAATAAAAACCATTGTAATAATGTGTATTTAAAAAGAGGGAAGTTTTATGAAAATTACAAAAAAAATTCTATTGTTTTACCAATATGGATGAAAATCAAATCAAATTTGATAAATTATGGATTAAATTTTAAAGATTTGTTATCTAAAAAAAATAATCAAAAAATAACCAAAGATTCTTTCTTAAGTTCTTCAATTAAATTTATTTCAAAAGAAGATTATTTTAAATTATTTAAAAAATTAGCCT
>Ga0335396_10006640_pt1 | contig 11389 bp, 9 predicted proteins | sample FRY02_FD_205743 | JGI IMG/M metagenome (GOLD analysis project Ga0335396, IMG submission 205743) | Freshwater microbial communities from Lake Fryxell liftoff mats and glacier meltwater in Antarctica - FRY-02 (spades assembly) (version 2) | ecosystem: Environmental > Aquatic > Freshwater > Ice >... | reverse complement strand
TAGTTTTTACTTTTATAGCAACTGCCTTATATGATGTTTTGCTTAGAGCATTATCACTATATAATCCTATACCAAGCGTAAAAGCTTTTTTTCCATTTATACAGTATTTGGAACCATATTTTATGAAACATACACTGTTGGCTGCCGCATTGATTGCTGGATTTGTTGGCGCCACTGCTCAAGTAATTATTTTATATTTTATGAAATTTCCTACTCGTAGTAGTTCAGCAAAATATATCATTCAATTTCTGACATGGACATTTATAGCAAGTGCTTTATATGGATTTATAATGAAGGCAAGTAAATTATTTCCCTATTTAGATGAATATTATTACAAACCATTGGGACTATTCAAAAGTTTATATCATGATGGCACGTCTGGTTTAATCGTTCAAATCACATTATTATTATTATTATATTATGTATAATAAATGACTGCTACACTCGACGAAATAAAGGAAATATTACTCCTAATGAATAAAAACATTGAAGCAATTCATGAAAAGGTAACTATTATTTGTAATAAACTGGATGGAGAAATATTCAATGAGTGTAAAAAAATGAGTTCGCATATTGATTTTGTTGAAAATGTATATAATAAAATGAAACACCCACTCAATTATATTTGCGACACAATAACAAGCATGTCAGACAATAAAACAATATGTAATGATGTTCAAGCATAACTTCAAATCTAACTTCAAATATAAGTTGAATTACAAGTATAAGTTCAAATATAAGTTGAATTACAAGTATAAAAATAAAAGGATTCTATTTATTTTTATAGTAAAATATTTTTATTTTATAGCAGTCGGCAGACAGATTACAAAATTTCCAAATCTCTAAGATGCCAATATTCAGATGCCCCACCAGGTAATGGTCTGCGAATAATAACTGGAATTACTTTTTCTTCTAATTCCTTCAAAGCAATTAAATAACCATCTATCAAAGGAACCTGTAATTTAACTAACGTTTTCGCACCATTATTTAGTTGCTTTGCTCTTTGCCCAAGAATTCTTGTTTTTTCGTATTTAGTTAAAATAGGTATCGTTTTGTGTAAGCCATCAATAATTATATTATCTTTGTTTCGTTGAACCTTTGCTAAATTATAAATTTCGTCATAATTATGACTAATGGCTTCAGGATGTTGTTCTAATATATAATTATCTCTCATCTCCTTATCAAACTTTTGTAAATAATCATCATCTTCTTCTTCATCTTCATCAGACTCATAATCGGATTCATTTTTTTCAAATACAATTGGTATATCCAATTTGGTCGTGGGTAACTCTTCTACATATTTGGAAGTTTTCTTTGAAGTAACAATCGGCTTAGTTTTCTTATTAATAATACCCGTTTCTTCGTCAATACTAATATCATCATCATCATCATTATCCGAAATGGCAACACTTTCCTCATCATCGTCGTCATCATCATCATCTGGTGGAGGAGGTACCACATCGTCATCGTCATCATCCTCCTCCGCATCTGCCTCGGCATCGGCATCGGCATCAGATTGTTCGTCTTCATTAAATACACCACTAGCCGGTTGTTTATCAATATCATTAATTTTTGTATCCATAATATTAGTTATCTTTGAAAATGTAGGGTAAGTAGTTTCATTTTCCCCATTGTCTGACCCTTCATCGTCGATCATGATTCCAACATTTGATTGTTCTAAATCACTCATTCTTATAATAATATATTATTTTTACTTTTAAATAACATCAATTTTTATTTAAAAAAAATAATATATTACATTGATAATTTATTTCGACTATACAATAATATTACTTTTACTTTTACGTTTATTTTTATTTTTACTTTTATCTTTGGGTATGGTAGTAACAACATAACAACTTATTTATTTTCAGTATTCCATACCGTGTCACATTTGGCACACAAATATATATATAATTTATTTAAATCATCGTATCGAATGTAAATAACTTCCCTACTTTCACCCTCCTTATTACTAACGCACTCGCTGTTAGGACACTTAATTGTATTAATTCTAGGTAACGTAGGGTCTAACTTTGTATATTCATTAATAATATGATTATATTTTTGTTCACTTCTTTTTAATTGTGTTTTCGAGACACAAATATTGTTTTTGGTTAATTCGGTATCCTCATGCCCGCAATTTCTACAATAATATATTAGTACGTTTTCATCCTCACTGGATATTCTAATATAATACATATTGTCGCATTTGTCGCAAAAGTGCATCTTTTCTTATTATTAGTATATATATTATATATTTATTTCCTTTCAATTTTTTATAATATTATATACAATAAAAAGTATGATATTCACATTAAAATTGTAATTTACAAAAATTATCATAGGTTTGTTTCCAATTTATATGTATATTCATGGTATAAATACCTGTCCTTATATTCTCAGTTGGTTCATCTTTTTTTGCTTCTAAAATAGCCAAAATATCCTGCTTGTTTTTTTTAAATTCACATTCCATTTCGTGCTTAAATATATCATTAAACGGAGCAATATGCCATCCAGAGTCTTTTGATAGTATACTATTCACTGAAAAATCGAAATTTTTAAACGAGATGATTTTATTGTATTTCATTACGTCACTATGTTTTTCGGTAAACCCTGGTTCGTGTAGTAATGGCATGTTATCCATAATACTAATGATAGTCAATAAAATGGTTCTTATACTTTGACATCCAGTCCACTGTTCACCTTTCCATGTATTTAAGATTGATAAGCAGACCTTACCAGAACGATACATATTAGGATGAAATCTGGTTATGCTATCGTTCGTCTTAAATTCAACCCTGGGTGGTTTATGTGGATAATCATATGGAAATGTAAATTCAAAGAAGTAATTTCCACCGAAATATTGACTATCTTTGGGTCCGCAAAGATAGGCATATCCTTTTAACATATTACTTTCGTCGTGTTTATAATATATCCCCTCATTATGTAGTGGGTCTTTCATTATTTCTCTTATATCTTTTAAAAGTCTTTTTGTAGTTTCCTTGCTTATGACGATTGCCTCTCCTACTTTCAAAGTATCTTCGTTTTTATTTTTTTCCGTCTTTTTATTTGAAGCCATATTACTATATTAATAATATATATAACAATATTTTTATGTCTGTTTAATAAATATCTAAATGAACACATTACTGTGCGAATTACATTACCCCATGATTATTTCGTAATACCCGTTGATTATTTCGTAATACCGTCTTTTTGAAGAATACAGAGCTTCCCACAAAAAAATGTGGATATTTTAGTAATCAAGGACGTTAATTTATCCCCGAAATTTTTATTATTTAAAATGGTTTAATTCATTTTTGAATATAAAGGGATAAACTATAAAAAATTGACCTAAAAATAATATGTTTATATATATCAATATAATGTCTAAAATGAAACAATCTTTCGATTCTTATTTAAATTCGTGTTATTCACAAAAAGGAGAAGGGTATACCCACACTAGGATAGGTGACAATGCTTTATCTATTAAAGGTGGTTCTTATACAATATCTGATTTGACTGAATTTTATGCCAAATATATAAAGCACGTCTTTCAAGATGGTAAATTTGAGTTTCTGACAGAAAAACAACATATAGATAAAGGACCCATTATGATTGATTTTGATTTCAGATATGATACCTCTACTGAAAATAGACAACATACTGAAGCACATATTAATAACATTATTGAGTTGTATTTTCAAGAAATTAAAGATATGATGAAGATTCCGATTAATAGTAATATACCTGTGTTTGTTTTCGAAAAGGAAAACGTAAATATGTTGGATAACATTACCAAGGATGGTATTCACATGATTATTGGTATTCATATGGATAGAACATTGCAGATAATTCTACGTAATCGAATTGCGACAAAAATTAAGGACGTATGGTCTGATTTACCCCTACAAAATTCATGGGATGAGGTCCTCGATGAAGGTATTACAAAAGGAACAACTAATTGGCAATTATATGGTTCTAGAAAACCAGGTAATGAAAGCTACATGCTTAAATACCATTATATATTGGAATTAGATGACCAAGACGATTGGTGTTTGGACATTCAAGATGTTAAAAAATTCGATTTAAAAAAGAATTTTCCATTATTAACTGCCCAGTATGCTGGACATGTAGAATATGAAATGTTGGATAGTATGAGGGATGAATACGAACAAATTAAAAACATGAAAAAGAATAAACCTAAAAATAAGCTCAAGATTATTGATAGGAACAAGAGTTTCGATATAAATGATATCACAAATCATGATATACTCAATGATGCTGTTGAGCGTTTCTTAGAAGAGGTCGATCCAAAAGACTATTTTATTAAAGAAACACACCAATACACATTGTGTCTTACCGAGAATTTCTATAATCCATACGACAAGTGGATCCGCGTTGGTTGGGCCTTAAAAAACACTCACGAAAGTTTGTTCATTACTTGGGTTGCTTTTAGTGCGCAGTCTAGTAAATTTGAGTTTGATAAGATACCCGATTACTATGATATGTGGTGTCGTTTTGATAGATCTAATGATGATGGGTTAACATTTCGTTCTATTATGTATTGGGCAAAGCATGATAATTATGTAAAGTATAAGGAAGTGCGTGAGGAAACAATTGATTATTTTGTAGCTAAGACGATTGATACTCCTACTGATTTTGATTTCGCAATGGTATTGTATCAAATGTTCAAGCACGATTTTACGTGTGTATCTATTAAGAAAGATATATGGTATGCCTACACAAATCATCGTTGGGAAGAAAACGAAGGAGGAACAAATCTGCGTATGTCAATTTCAAGAGAATTGTTTAATATTTATTTCATACAACTGAATTCATTAATGGAACAAAAAAACAGTGGTTCGATAGATCCTTCGAGTGAAAAATATCAAACATTGGTGAAACAACAAAAAAATATTAGTGAAATCGCCAAGAGTTTAAAACAGCGTGGTGTCAAGGATAATATTATGCGTGAAGCGAAGGAGATATTTTACGACAGCACATTTATCGATAAAGTTGATGCGAATCCTAAACTATTGTGTTTTAACAATGGAGTTATTGATTTCGAGAACAAGATGTTTCGAAAAGGAAATCCAGATGATTATTTGTCAAAGTCTACAAATATTAGTTATGTAAAGTTGGATTTGGTTAAGAACAAAAATATAATGGATGAAATTAATGATTTTATGGTGAAATTATTTCCAGATTTTGAATTACGAGATTACATGTGGCAACACTTGGCATCCACGTTGATTGGAGAAAATAACGATCAAACGTTTAATATTTACAACGGAAATGGAAGTAATGGTAAATCCAAATTAGTAGAACTAATGACATTGTGTTTGGGTGATTATAAAGTGACCGTTCCTATTACACTTATTGCTTCTAAGCGTAATTCAATTGGTGGAACATCATCTGAGATTGTCCAGTTAAAAGGATGTCGATATGCTGTTATGCAAGAACCAAGTAAAGGTGACCGTCTTAACGAAGGTATTATGAAGGAGATTACTGGTGGTGACCCGTTACAAGGTCGTGCTTTGTTCAAAGATAGCATTACATTTATTCCTCAGTTTAAGTTGGTTGTTTGTACCAATACATTACTGGATGTTAATAGTAATGATGAGGGAACCTGGAGAAGATTATGTGTATGTGAATTTAAATCCAAGTTTTGTAAACAGGAGGATTTTGATGATGAACGTGAACATCAGTTTGAACTAGATAAGAAATTAGGAGATAAGTTTGCCGCATGGGCGCCGGTTTTCATATCAATGCTTGTAGAAAAGGCATACCAGACAGAAGGGCTTGTTAATATTTGTGCTGCTGTGAAAGCGAGTAGCTCTAATTATCGAAATACTCAAGACTATTATAGTGAATTTATAGCAGATAAGATTAAAAAGGCTCCTGATGGTAAAATCAAGGAAACCAGTCTGTATGAAGTATTCAAGGTATGGTTTCAATTACATCATGGTAAAAATGTTCCTAAAGGCCGTGAACTATTTGAGTTTATGAATAAGAAATATGGTCGAAAGCAAAGGGGTGTTTGGAATAATGTTAGTATTATTTACGATGATTATGATCCTTCAATCGATGACAGTGATTAAGAAGAATAATGACTAAACGTGTTCTCTGTTATCCACCAATGTATAAAAATAACTATATAAAAATAAAAATAACTAAATACTTTCACGTTTAGTTATTTTTTATACTAGGCTACTTACTGATACTTACTGCTACTTACTGCTACTTACTGCTACTTACTGATACTTACTGATACTTACTGATACTTACTGATACTTACTGATACTTACTGATACTTACTGATACTTACTGATACTTACTGATACTTACTGATACTTACTGATACTTACTGATACTTACTGCTATTTATTATTATAAATGTATATATGTCAATTTAGTATTGCTAATGATCCATTTATAGATCATCATTACAAAATCTATTAGATAATACGCTAATATTGGATAGAGTGCCAACGCAATAATCATTCCCCATAAATTCTTCTCCTGAGATCTCTTTTTCATGAATACTAATAAAATTAATATTATGATGATATATTTATAATTATTACTAAAAAGACTAGACCACCATCCGGCATATCCATTTTGTTCAGATTCATAGTAAGTTTTTCTGTCAGAAATTTCAATAGTATGAATTTCACCTTCTACTGCCTTTTTTAAATTATTGTTTTGATTTATTAGCATATAATATAATTCTTCCGTATTTTTTGCACTTATTAACTGTGTTTCGTAAAACCCATATATCTTATATAAATCATTAATCATCTTCTCATGTTTTTCAATCATTTCGCGATTTTTATTTAATGCAGTTTGTCTGTATCGTTCTAAATTTAAATCCGCACTTTTTACAGGTATTTCGTTTTGAGATTGAATGTAAGACGTTAAAAAATTATTTGCTACTTTGGATGTATTGTCTATCATTTGATTGAATTTATCTATATTTATCATGCTTCCTAAATTGTCGGCTGTTATACAACTGCTATCATTTTCATCTGTACTTGACATTTATTAATATACTAATATACACAAATATTTAAAACTTGGCATAATTATTGTTTTCACTATATCCCGACACTGTATTATTATTATTAAACATATTCACCTTGAAGTCTGAGTTAGAGAAAGAATTTTTCACGCATTTCTCTCCAACGAATCCTTCTGTTTGACTATCTTTGTAAGAAGGTGTCACGCATTGTTTGTTAGTAGCATCCCATACAGTTCCGTATATATTACCGGTTGGGCAACATGCATCTCCAACACAAGTTAATGACATATCAATCTTTACTGGTTGATCTAAATCATTTCCTGTATTATTTACTCGTGCGCTGTCCGGGTCAAATGGGAATTTATATTCAGAAAAAACCATGTTATCTCTTATCATAATGTCCCGTACCTGAAAAAAAACAACTACTATTGCTATTCCAATTAATACCGCCATTAATACTAATGCTATATTAGATGGTATAAGTTCCTTTTTCAGTAAGATGCCTAAAATTAATATAGGAACACAGAAATAAACAATGGTTTTCATTACATTTGTTTGTGTGTAATACTTCTCACTATAGTAATTGTTTATTTCGGCCATTCTCAACTTACCATCGCGTGTGTTTTTTATAGCATTTAAGTTTTGTTTAATATTTTGTAATTCGCTTCCTACAATTCCACTTATAGCCATTTCGTTTACTAAACCATTTCTAGATATAGATACATTTGACTGCGCTGTAGCGTAATTATCACTTACAGATTTAAATAAGCTACTTTTTAATGTTTCTAATTCTTGTATTTTCTGTAACATTTGATTTTGTTTGTTTATATCTGGATTTGCTTTCACATTTAATGCTTCTAAATTATTGTAAATATCTTGAATTTGACTATCTATTTGTCCAACTGTTTGTAATGTTCTATCTGTATTGTCTCCGGTTGGTTGTTGGTATTCCATAATATATATATTATCAATAGATATTATATATATTCGTTTGATGTGGCATTACTTTTGTATTTGGTCACCATTATTTCATAATTTTCATGGCTCCGGCAGTTACTCCAAGTGCTAACATACTCCATAATATGTATTTTTGATTGTAACTTAACATTTGAAGGTTTGAATCATCTTCTAGAGCATTATAATGACCGATTGTTTTTTTCCTACCTCTTATTTCCTTGTAAGTATTTTCATAAGTATGTAGTTTTTGCTTGAGTAAGTTGTATTCGTCTAACAATTTTTTATTTAAACCCACATCTTCTTTACTTAGCTCAACAATTTTTTGGTGTATTTCATCTAATATTCCATTTAAAATGTCATATTGCTCGTTAATAAATATTGTATCATTTGCGTTAATCGTCCCAAGACCACATGTAGTATTCATGTTCATAAATCCATCGTTAATATATCCAGCAACTTCACTCTGTTGAGAGAAATTAACAACCTTGCTACAACTATTATTATTGGTTACTTTTGTATTTCGAACATACAAATCTCCACCAGTAAATTGTCTATTGCCATTAGGCCACATATTGGCGTTTTTTATCCAGTAATTATTACCACTCACATAAAATCCGGCAGCACCAGGTATTTCTATACATTTTTGTTTTATTTGTTCAACTGATAAACCTGAACCAGATACTATATCATTTCCAGATGAATTGTAACCAGGTAACAGTTGGAAATCATCCCCGGTTCTAGTCACACTATTATTAGGATATTCTTTCTTAGTTAAGTCATCCGTTATGTAAAAAGTTTTACCCAAATCATTTCTATTAGCACCACTTGTTTGATACGTGGCATAACCGTTATAACCAGATTCCCATCTCCATTTCCACCCTCCCCACCAATAACGGCCATTTCTTACCCAACGTCCAGAACGTCCTTGTCCCATTTGTCCTACACCAGGAACTACCTGACAAATAGCAGAATTTATAGGATTTCCACCACCACCTATAAAACAATTACCTCTGCCACCTCCATTGTTTTGTCCTAACTGAAATACATTTGAACCCATATCTTCTGCTCTCTTTGCACATGCTTCTATAGTCGTTGATCCAATGTCTGATTGAAACGATCCCGGATTTTGTGAACATTCAATGTATCGTCTATTTGTTGTACGACTTGGATTGGTAATATATATATTCTGACCAGCAGTGTTACACGATTGATTGGCAATTGTGGGTGTACCTTTTATGATCGAAATACCTCCCATTTTTATAATATCCCCTTCTGAAGCATTAGATATAGAAGTTGATTGTCCATCATCTGCTTTTATAGATTGAGCACTCGTCCAGTTAGCAGGACACCCATTTTTGCCTTGAATCGAATTACCCATTTGTGGATTCGGTAAATGTTTCCATACACCTCTATCTGTAACATATCCGGTCGCTCCGGAGGTGCTGTCTTTTAAATACTTATTCGCGAATCTATTATTATTTCTATTACTTGCTGATACATAACCGCGCGAGTTTTCAGACAATGTTTGAATAGCTGTATTATATTCTTGTAATTGTCTATTAAATTTATTTTGTAAATTTTGTAATTCAGTAAATCCTGCCATGTTTTGTTTTGCTACAGGTCCATCATAAGCCAATTCTGATATGTTTCCTTTGAACCCTTCTATTCCAGTAATGCTCGATGACGATAACTGAATATTATTACCAATTGTTTCATTTGGTGTTTCAGTCGTTTTATCTAAATCATTTTGAAGTCGAGAATCTCTTTCTACATTTTTTCTATTTTGTATGTAAAATTTTCCACTGTCTTCGGTTTTGTTCATTATTAATATATTATGATAATAAAATATACAATTATTGTTATAATATTTCCTTTCTTTATGGAATATTTCGCTTATTTTCTTTCTGATTACACACACACACACCATACTCGTTTTCTTATACTGTTACAGTTTTAATTTTGTATTGACGTTTGTATAATTACTTTACACCTATGTTGGTATAGGCATCGGTATAGGTATTGCGGATATTAAATCCCCTACTTTACTACCATACCATTGGAATGTTGTATAATAAGTCTTTATAAACATTAAAATCCACGCTGTTATGAATAGATATATGTATATAGATATATCACTGTCCGCCCGCACATATAAATAAAATACCACAAAGATAGAAAGAAATACTAGTAACATCCAGAATCCGTAATTGGTGTAATTTTGAAGCTGTCTGGTTCTACTATCTTCCTCTGTGGCAGTTTGATCAGGTTCATCCAACGTTTTATTTATTTCTATTCTGTCCATTTCTAGCTTTTCTAGTAATTTGGATAATTCCATATTCTTTGAAACTGTTTCACTGGTAAATAATGTATTCATCTTATCAAATCCAATCTCCGATGCTTTTATTTCTTTAGTAAGTTTCTTCATATCATTTTGAAGTTTTTTCATTTCTTTTAATATTTTCTCTCCTTCTTCACCTCCAAGACGTGTTGTTCCATTAGGTGCTAATGATGTGATTGTTTTAGGTTGATACGATATATTTATACCCTTTCCTTTTACGCCTCCGAAACATGATTTATTCCAACTATTGCCAAAATTAGATGGATAATACACTACACACGAAAAAACCGCCTTTTTGTCCTGTATAGCATTTAATTTACAATTGGTCAGAGTATCTGTTTTTCCTAAAAATTTCCAGCTATCGGTGCTTCCTGTAGGACTAGAGACCATACCTGTTTGGTAATTTTCATTTTGTAAATCTAACCATACACCACGCTCTTGATTGCCATTATTGTTCATATTACTCAATAATGTATTATATTGTCTCTGTAGTGCGTCGTATTGATTTAATTTCATTTGAAGTGTTTTGCCTAAAATCCTTGAATTTAACAAGGTTTCATATTTATCTGTATTATCTTCTGTTATTTTGTTATTTATTGACATTATATATATAATTTGTTAGAAATTAAATATATGTTTTACCATATAAACAACAGTAATATAACGAGAATTACTAATTACTAGTATGACGTCTAATTGAATTACATGCTAATATTGATTAATTTATTATACAAATATGATTAATTTATTATACAAATATGATTAATTTATTATACAAATATGATAAAAATATTAAAGTTGCCATAGCAATTATAACATACGATATACCAGTTACCTTGTCGTTGTCATTTGTTGACGCAGCTATGATTAACATGACGATAAAAATCATTAAAAAAATCCAGATAATATAACTATAATAGTTTGAATTCATCCTTAGTCTTGAATCTCCTTCTTCCCCTACAATTCGCATTATCATGGTATTGCTATTTTCAATATCATTTTTTCCATCATCGATACTATCTATATAACTTAATAGTTGTTGTCTCTTATTCAATAATTGTTGTGTC
>Ga0335396_10006620_pt1 | contig 11416 bp, 11 predicted proteins | sample FRY02_FD_205743 | JGI IMG/M metagenome (GOLD analysis project Ga0335396, IMG submission 205743) | Freshwater microbial communities from Lake Fryxell liftoff mats and glacier meltwater in Antarctica - FRY-02 (spades assembly) (version 2) | ecosystem: Environmental > Aquatic > Freshwater > Ice >... | reverse complement strand
ATGAAAGTATTTACGATGCATTTACGCAAAAAGTAAAAGCAGCGTACGAGCATATTCGTATAGGCCACCCGTTAGACAGCAAAACATTAGTTGGACCATTGATTGATAAAGGTGCAGTTGCAGATTTTACCAATGCAATTGAAGCCGCCAAAAAAGAAGGTGCTAAAGTTTTATTTGGCGGTGAGGTATTAAGCGGAGAAGGATTTGAGAGTGGAAATTATGTTGTTCCATGCATCATCGAAGCGAAAAATCATTATCATATTGTGCAGGAAGAAACCTTTGCTCCTATTTTATATTTGATGAAATATTCTACTTTGGACGAAGCCATTGCTCAACAAAATGATGTTCCACAAGGACTATCCTCATCTATTTTCACAAGAGATTTACAAGAGGCAGAAACCTACTTATCGCATGAAGGATCGGATTGCGGAATTGCGAATGTGAACATTGGAACTTCGGGTGCCGAGATTGGTGGTGCTTTTGGTGGAGAGAAAGACACCGGTGGTGGTCGTGAGTCGGGAAGTGATGCTTGGAAGGTGTACATGCGTCGCCAAACGAATACAATTAATTACTCGAAGGAATTGCCTTTGGCGCAGGGAATACAGTTTGATTTTTAAATATTTGTAGTCGTTTGTAGTCGTTTAAAACCGAATAATCAGCGGTCACAATCTATATTTGTGGCTGCTGATTTTTTTGAACACGGATTTAACAGATTTAAACGATAAAAGCAGATGAGTTTATTACATGAAGAATTAAGCAGTGAAATAATAAAAGCGTTTTTTAATGTATTTAATACTTTAGGTACAGGGTTTTTAGAAAAAGTTTATGAAAATGCAATGTTACTTGAGTTGAGATCAAAAGGAATAAATTGCATTGCACAAAAACATGTAAAAGTGTTTTACATCGAACAACAAGTAGGATTTTATATAGCTGATATCATCGCAGAAGAGCGAATTATCATAGAAATAAAAGCAGCTGAAAATATTTGTGAGCAACATGAATATCAATTAATCAATTACCTTCGTGCTACAGAAATACAGGTCGGTTTGCTTTTAAATTTTGGCAAAACAGCTCAATTTAAAAGAAAAATAATTACAAAAAATCCGTCTTTATCAGTTAAATCTGTTAAATCCGTGTTCTAATATAATTACAATGCTCAAGATAGATATACACACGCACATCATCCCAGAAAATCTGCCGAAATTCAAAGAGAAATTTGGGTATGGAGGATTTATTTCTTTGGAACATCATAAGCCTTGCTGCGCGAAGATGATGGTTGATGATCGATTTTTTAGAGAGATAGAAGACAACTGTTGGGAGCCGAAAACAAGAATCAAGGAGTGCGATCATTTTCAAATTAATGTACAGGTGTTGAGTACCATTCCGGTGATGTTTTCGTATTGGGCGAAGCCGTTAGATGCCTTGGAGGTGAGTATGTTTTTAAATGACCATATTGCGACTATCGTTAACGACTACCCGAAAAGATTTATTGGATTGGGAACAATTCCCTTGCAGGCTCCTGATTTAGCGATTAAAGAATTGGAGCGTTGCATGAAAATTGGTTTGCGTGGTGTGCAGATTGGATCGCATGTGAACGATTGGAATTTGAATGCTCCGGAATTGTTTCCGGTTTTTGAGGCGGCACAGGACTTAGGTGCTGCGATCTTTGTTCATCCTTGGGATATGATGGCAAAGGAAAAGATGAGCAAGTACTGGCTTCCCTGGTTGGTGGGCATGCCTGCAGAAACTTCATTAGCGATTTGCTCGATGATTTTTGGTGGTGTGTTTGAGCGTTTGCCGAAATTAAAAGTAGCCTTTGCACACGGTGGCGGTGCTTTCCCATCATCTATCGGGAGAATAGAACATGGATTCACTGTGCGTCCCGATTTGGTTGCCGTTGACAATAACATCAACCCAAGAGAATACCTCAATAAATTTTATTTAGATACCCTCGTTCACGATCCTTTGATGCTCGACTTTTTAATGAACCTTATGGGACCAAATCAATTGGCTTTAGGAACAGATTATCCATTTCCTCTCGGAGAATTAGAGCCCGGAAAATTAATTGCATCGATGCCTTACGACGATAAAACAAAAGAAAGATTATTTAGCGGCTCGGCTTTGGAGTGGTTGAACTTGGAGAAGAAAGATTTTATGGAACACTGATTATTATGATGGTCATGATTTTTTATGTTTTATCTTAACAAATCATAATCATCTTATTTGATCTGTGTTCCATCTGAATCATTAGATAGTAAAGACTCTCGAAATATTAAATCCAATACGGATGCCGCCATTGCTCCATTTAGTATCTGTGAAGGTTAAGAATTGGTTTTCTGCGAGACCAAATGAATTGGTGACATGCATTTGGAAAACGTGTCCGCCGGTTTCAATTTCGAAACCAAGTCCGAATGAATCATAATAATCACGATCGGTATAATCATTCATACGCAAAGCATACTCGGCAGTGATGGCCATGTGCTTTGTGAATTTATAACGGAATGCTCCGGAGATTCCGTACATATCATTGGCATCTTTTAAACTTTCGACTTGATTGTAATGTAAAAACCAAGGAGCGATTTGCGCAGAGAAATTAGGTCCGAATTTACGACCGATGATTGCTTGGTAATTGTAAGAAAGTCGACTGTAAAAATTTTCGTAGCGATCGAAGCCTGTAATTTTTTTGAGTGGATCTTTCGCCATTGTATTGTACATTCCTGCAAATAGCGTTACGCTTAAAGGCATTCCTTTATCATCTGTTTGGCGCAACAATCTGTATTTTACAAAACCATCTAACATTTTCTGATAACCGGTTCTTCCGAAACCGAACATCAATCGACCATCGTAACTATATTCCAAGCCCAGACGAATGCTTGCGCCACCGTCTATTCCCCAGAAATTATCTGCTCCGGAATTAATCAATCCGAAGCGATGCGAAATTCGAAAATCAAGTGTGCGTTTCCCTACGGTTTCCAATGAATGGAAATTAATGATGCGTGTAGTTTTAAATGTGGCAAAGGTGTAAGTTTTTGGCTTTGCTTCTTCAGATTTTAAAATTCCCTCCAAATCATCTTGTGATTGTGCAGTAAAAAAAACAAAGTTTAAAAAAATTAAGATTGTATATTTAATATTTTTCATAATGCTTAGTTATTCATTTTACCTTGATTGATCCACTTTTGAATGGTTTCGATTCTGCAATTATCAATTTTACCACCGCCTTTTGGCATAGGAGATGCGCCATTGATATGTCGGATAGCATCCATCAATTTATCGCTGGCGGCATTCGAAATATCTTGATACGAAACCAATGGAATTCCGCTGGAAGAGGAAGTGCCATGACAAGAAGAAGCTGCCCCTCCTGTACTGCCGCAAAAAGTAGTGATGATCGAATCCACCTTCACAGAGAATGAAATCGTTCCTGCTGTATCACAATTTCCAATGAGTCCGAAATTTGGATCCAACTCTTCTACCGTATCGTAATAACAAGACGACAAGGAAAATAAAAATCCTGTCATCAATGCCAAAACCAAATATAGAGTCCTATTTTTTATTCTAATTTTCATTATTTCTAATTGTTTCTTGCTCCTTGTTCAATCCACCAATAAATCAATTTTGCATTTTCGGAACTTACATCCAAATATCCATTTGGTGGCATACGCTCTTCCACAGATCCTCTTCTGGTAATCACCTGATACAATTTACTACCGTGTGCATCGCCATATTTTACAAATTTCGACACATCTTCGTAGGTCACCAAAGCTCCCTTATCGACAGGATTTGCCCCATGACAACCATTGAAATTACAATGTGCTGAAATGATGGTTTGAATATCGATACTGTAGGTGATAGTAGGAACATTTTGCAAATCAGGTTCCGTAGTACAGGCAATAAAGGAGGTTAGAAGGAGAAGAAAAATACTAAGCTTTACACGATTGATCATAATCCTTATTTCGGGTAAATTTAGGCTTATTCTTGTAAAGATTTGCGATCAAATTTTGCCTTATTTTATAAATCATTAACAACGAACTGCTAATAACCACGGTTCTATGGATCCTTATAAATATTTTCGTGAAAAATAAGCGGGGATTGTGTAATTTTGCATCTTAGAAACGAAACATGAGCGATGCTCTTCATCACGAGTGCGGAATTGCCCTCGTTCGATTATTAAAACCCCTCGACTACTACCTTGAAAAGTATGGGACGGCGATGTACGGCCTGAACAAGCTTTCTCTTTTGATGGAAAAGCAGCATAACCGAGGTCAAGACGGAGCTGGTGTGGCTTGTATTAAGTTAGATGTTAAACCCGGCGAAAAATACATCAACCGGTACCGCTCGGTAGAAAAAAATGCCATTGCAGATATTTTTGGAGTCATCAATGCACCTATCAAAGAAATTCAAAAAAATAATCCGGAAAAATTAAATGATGTTGCTTACCTAAAAAAGAACGCTGATTTTATGGGCGAACTTTTGTTAGGACATTTACGCTACGGAACTTTTGGTACAAATAGTTTTGAAACCTGTCATCCATTTCTTCGTCAGAATAATTGGATGACAAGAAATTTAGTAGTTGCCGGAAATTTTAATTTAACAAACGTTGAAGAATTGTTCGACGACTTGGTGAGTATCGGACAACATCCGAGAGAAAAAGCCGATACGGTTACAGTCATGGAAAACATTGGACATTGGCTCGATGAAGAAAATGATTTGTTGTATTACCGATATAAACAAGATGGCTATACGAAAAAAGATATTAGTCCGGTCATTGCAGAAAAATTAGACATTGCAAATATTCTTCGCCGTTCATCCAAACTTTGGGATGGTGGTTATGTAATGGCCGGATTATTAGGTCATGGTGACGCCTTTGTTTTGAGAGATCCTTCCGGTATTCGCCCTGCTTGGTATTATGCGGATGATGAAGTAGTAGTAGTTACTTCAGAACGTCCACAAATACAAACGGCCTTTAATGTTCCCATTGAGAGTATTAAAGAAATTAATCCGGGCTCTGCGCTCATCATCAAGAAAAACGGAAAAGTTTTCGAAGAAGTAATTCGCGAACCATTAGAGAGGAAATCATGTTCCTTCGAACGTATTTATTTTTCCAGAGGAAGTGACAAAGATATTTACAGAGAGCGACAAATGTTAGGAAGATTATTATGTCCTAGCATTTTAAATGCAGTCGATAAAGATTTAAAGAATACAGTTTTCTCTTACATTCCCAACACTGCCGAAGTGGCCTTTTACGGTCTTTTAAAAGGAATGGAAGATTATCTGAAAGAAGTGAAGAAGCAAAAAATTCTGGCGATGGGCAACAACATCGACGAACAGAAGCTCGATGAAATTCTTTCGTACAAACCGCGCGCAGAAAAGATTGCTATCAAAGATGCGAAGCTGCGCACCTTCATTACCAACGACAGCGATCGCACCGATATGATAGCGCATGTGTACGACATCACCTACGGAACCGTGCAAACGAATGTAGATAATTTAGTGGTCATTGATGATTCCATCGTACGTGGAACGACGTTACGAAACAGCATCATTCGCATGCTTGATCGTTTAAAGCCCAAGAAAATTGTAATCGTATCGTCGGCACCACAGATTCGTTATCCCGATTGCTACGGCATTGACATGGCGAAAATCGGCGACCTCATCGCATTCAAAGCAGCCATTAGTTTGATTGAAGAGCGCAACATGGAACATTTGATCGACGAAGTTTTTGAAGCCTGCAAAAAAGAACTTTTAAAGGGAGCGGATGCACAAAACGTAGTGAAGAAAATTTACGAGCCTTTTAGTGATGAAGAAATATCCGCGCGTGTTGCGAAACTCGTAACTCCCATCGATACTCAAGCAGACGTTGAAGTCATATTCCAAAAAATCAGTAACCTACACAAAGCTTGTCCTGACCATAAAGGTGATTGGTATTTCAGTGGCGACTACCCTACGCCGGGAGGAAACAGGGTAAGTTGCAAAGCTTTTATTAATTATGTTTCGGGATTGAATGAGAGAGCGTATTAGGTAGTAATTAATTTTTTTATGGGGAAAATGTTGGTCGCTTTATTTAATGGAGGATGCTCGATGCTCGATGCTCTGTCTTTGCCTGAAATTGGCTGGTCATGATGTTTCATCTTGTTTGTTTACAGATATACGAATCCCCCTAACTCCCATTATCCTACTCTCCTAACTCCCACTCACCAATTCGCCCATTCTCCGATTCAAAATTGGCCACAGAAAAAATATTGCCTGCCCGCCGTGGCGGGATGGTGCTGATTTTTTTATGCTTGATAATAGAAAGCTAAGTTTTTCATTCACAAGAATGATATATCTTATAAATCATGATCATCTTAAAAAATCAGTGGCACATATAGACTAGGAATTAGCAATGATAATATTTTTATCATTTTAATAAAATCAGCTGGCTATCTTCCTTTGCGCTGACCCAATGCTTAAGCATAGGTTCGATATGAACATAATCTCCCGAGGAGAGATTTTCAACCATCCCATTTTCATTTTCAAAAACCACATTACCAATCACACAAATTAGCAGGGCAGGAACTTTTGTTATGTGTTCCTTCAGTACTTGATCTTTCAAAATTTGAATGGACTTACAGTCACCTTCAGCTAATTTGAACAGACTTACAGCGGAAACTTCTTTTTCAATAGGATGTAATTTTTTTAAATTTTCCATTTTCATTTTTATAATTATTGATAAAATCAAATTCCACGTAATTGAGATATTGTAAGTTCAAGTGATAAGTGCAACTCAAATACAGAGGGATAAATAGGGATTTAAGCATCTGTATTTAACAAATTACTCAATTGAAATATTGATTAAACACAAGGAACGACTCTTTTAATTTCATAAAATTTATCTTAGTATCTTCTTCGGTTTCGGAATTTGAAAAAGCATCAGACAATTCGATGAAAGGTAATAACCATTTATGCAACTCATCATGAGCTTGCCCTTGCATGGTACAATTAGAAGTAAGTAATTCAATGTTCTTATTCATCTTTTTGGTTAGAAGCGTATAATCTTCACTTTTAATTCCGGCCATTGAATTGATATCAATTTCCATATTTCTGATATGAACCATCATGTGCTCATCCACTTTCCATTTTTGCCCATTATCCAATTCGATGTCTAATTTCGTTTCAGTATGCACATGCTCATTAACGACCTCTTCGTTTTTTTGAGGAGATGTTTCTTTACCATTTCCACATCCCAACAGTGTAAAAAAGATGAATACTCCTATAGAAATATACCATTTATTGTTATCTTTCATATTCTTTCGTTTTTTCAATTTTAAAATATGCGATCAGTGTAAAAACCAAGGTAAAGCTAATTCTAAACATCATAGCTTTTACGGTTTTCTCTTCATAGAGACCATCGGAATTAATATGAAACTGCAAAGCAATGAAAGCTACTATGAGAATAAACAAAGAAAAACTCATCAGGAAAGTAGTCCATCTCAAATTTTTAAGAAAGCCATACACCGAAATCAAATAAATAATACTTGCAAAGAAATTAGCCACGACGACAAACAAAACATAATTCCCTTCCTTCTCTCTGATTCCAAATAAATCGAAGATAACCGAAGAGCTAAGAAAAAGTGTCAGCAAGCCAAATGCGGCAAGAATAAATCCAGAAATTTTGTTAGAGGTGTGTTTCATTATGGTTCAATTATAATTTTTTGCATTGCCTTTTCGTAGCCGGCATCGATAGTCAAGAAATAAACACCGCCATCAATCAATTGCTGAATGTCCTTTTGGTACAAATTCTCTCCTTGTTTCTGATCGGGGATGATTGTATCTTCAATCATTTTACCGCTTACATCCATCAATGTAATTCTAACATCAGAATTATTTTCCAAATTATATTTCACCATAAAGTTTCCATCATTCGGATTTGGGTACACCTTCATTTTTAGAGTACCAACACTCTGCTCATTTAAATCATGAACACCCTGCGTAGAGTTTTTAATAAAATAGACTTTAAACAACTGGCTACTTGCGGTACTTTCCACTCCGGTATTGATAAAAAAGATATTCGCATTAGTACTATTGATACCTCCATAAATATATCCCAACAAAGTGGTATCGTTTAACAAACTATCTTGCTTGATTACTCCATTAGCAAACTGCGGAATTCCATCACTTATAATAAACTCAGAACCTGCTCCTAAAAATGCCGGCATCGATTCCGGTAATTTATATTCTGCCATCACCCCGTTTACATCTCTGGTAACACGCGCAATAGTTTTCACAAAAGGAACATTATTATCCTGAACCAATACACCGGAACTATCGTAGTATTGAGCGATTCCACCGAAAAACAAAGAGTGCATTTCATTTGCTCCTTCGTTGTAGATTGGAACTACAGCGCAGTGGTAATGATTAAAATACTGAGTGAATGCATTGTTGACAAAATAACTATTGCTATCAATATTAACACAATTCAAAAAAGGTAAATCAATTCCGTGTTGAAATACGCCGGAAAATGCAGTGATCGCCTCTGCGCCATTTGGTAAAATCTGATGCACGACATTATAATCTCTTCGGTGCAGATTTACAGTATCAATAATTGCAGGATGATGATTAATGGAAATATTAGTTCCATTATCGATCATATCAAATTTAAGAATGGCATTTGTATACTCCTGAAAAAATCCGGGACCATGAGTAGGCCCCATTGGATTATAGCTTCCCACAAAATTTTGACCGCCTACTAGATAAAACGTATTATTAATTTTGGAAAGATGTCCGCCGGTTACTGCAAAAAGCGGATCAGATATTTGACGAAAGTAAGAAGTAAAACTTGTTCCGTTGATCACTGCATTAATTACCGCAGGAACATCAATAGCAGTAAGATTTCCATAAGTAGTATGCTCAGCGGCAGTAGTACTATAACCATAGCCACCAACGCAATAAAGATAATTTCCTTCCTGCAGAAATTCCATATTCGTAGAACTCACTTGCTCCTGCAATGTTAAAGACAAAGTAGAAATAGGAGTCGACCATTTCTGCATTGAAACAGGATCCACAACGATCAGCTGATTATTATGTCCTGCCAAATCAAAAGCGGCGAAAGGTTGACGGCGATGAAGACCATCCAGACGACCACCAACAATCAACCATTTTCCGGCATGTTGTCCAAAAGCAAAAGATTGGAGACCACCTAGTCCGGGTATATTCATAGGCTCAATATTCACATTGAAAGGTATTGTTTGTGAAAATAATTGTGGACTAATAAATACAGATAGTATAATAGCGAACCATTTTGGAATTGATAATTTCATTTTATTATTTTTTATTTTGATTAGATACTTTAATTATTAGTAGTAGTGATTGAATCATTCTTTCTCCTGTTTGATCAAGATCAAAATAAAAATTAGATACTCTCCATTTAAACATGAGAAGTCGGAAAGTTCCGATAACAATATGAATTAATTCGTCGGCAGAAATTGCATTTGTAAACACTCCATCCTTCTGACCTTCTTTAATGACGGCCATAACATGCTTCATTTTCACGCCCATAATTTTTAAAATCACAGCATTAATACTTTCGCTTGCTTCCATCAAACCATCAGAAAAAACGGCAACAACATAATGTGGGTTAGAATTAAAAAAGGCAAACTGACTTTTAAAAATTGCGACAAATTTTTCTTCCGGGTTTTGATCAGGAGAAGTTGTTTGAGACAATCGTTCATCCATATTCGCAGCTAAAAACTCAAGCATAGAAACGATGAGATCTTCTTTGCTCGAAAAATGCCGATAGATAGCACCTTCGGAAAGTTTTAATTCAAAGGCAAGATTTTTAATTGTAAAACCTTTGACGCCGGAACGAGTTAAAATTGAACCAGCGGCTGCGATAATTTCCTTTTGGCGGTAGGTTTTGTTCCCTGTGTAATCGATTAGCATAGATCAAATTTTGAACATGATTTTACTTATTAGAAGTCTTGAGGTATGTCCTTTTCACGGTTAACATTTTTGTATATCCTGTCCTATTAAAGCCATTGAACACTATATATCAATAATATATGAATACTTAATTCATGTAAGTGAACGTTTACTTATCAAAGATAAAGGTAAAAAATACCGAATACCAAGTATTAAGTTGATAAAGATCGATTTAGTGATAAAAATCAGGTTCTCTTCCTATTCAATCTAAAAACACGAATTGAAAATCAATCTATAAATAAATCCTATCTGTCCACTCTTCAAGTCTATTTTTCAAGCTGCAATTGTCCGAATTTTATCGCTATTATTTTGAAATTCAGAATTTATTTGATGCTAGATTCGCGCAACCAAATATTGGTCACAGAAAAAATATTGCCTGCCCGCCGTGGCGGGATGATCATAATTTTTTATGTTTAACCATAGCAAGACTACATCTTCATTCTTACCAAAAAAATCATAAGAAATCTTCAGCATCCCGCCGTAACGGGCAGGCAATAAAAATCTTGTCCCATTCAGGAGAGAGTTTATCCTCAGCTCCCCACCGGATGCCAAGTAGTCTTTATCTCCTGTGCTGCAAGAATGCGATAAGGAGATAATGTTTCTTCTTTAGAAAAATCAAGAACACGCTTTATATTCAATGCAGCATTTTCTTGTACTAACTTTCTTTGCGATTGATCTAAATCGGAAAATAATATTGCATTGACGTCCATGTGAGATGAAGCATGTCCTAAAAATTCTTTTTGTAAGCCGGTGATGATGTTAATGACACCACCCGGAACATCAGAAGCATTTAATACTTCAGCAAAATCAATAGCAGTTAATGGATATTTTTCACTCACGATAAAGGTGCATACATTGCCACCAATAATCATTGGAGCAATTAAATTAACGATTCCTAACAAGCCTTGTTTCTGTGGAGCTATCACTGTCACCACTCCTGTTGGTTCAGGATAAGAAAAATTAAAATGGGAACTCTCCACCGGATTCACAGAGCTGAATACTTGGATGTATTTATCGCACCATCCGGCATAGTATACCAAGACATCAATGGCAGCATCTACTTCTTTGCGCGCAGAGGAAATGGCATCGCCTTGCTTCATTAAAATATCTACAAACTGCGCCTTTCTGCTCTCTAATGTTTCGGCAATGCGATAAAGAATTTGTCCTTTGTTGTACGCCGATTTTTTCGCCCAGCCTTCTTGCGCTTTGCGATTGGAGACAATACTCTCTCGTAAATCTTTTCGTGAACCTCTGCAAACATTCGCAATAATATTTCCGCTTGCATCCTTCAAAGGATAAATTCTTCCCGATTCAGTTCGTGGAAATTTACCATCGATATAAATTTTATAGGTTTTGCGTACATCCAAACGTTGCGTCGTTACGGCATAGCCGTTAGATTGTCCGTTGCTGCTTGTTGCTTTTAATTTACTAGCTCCATTGCTAGCTGCTTTAGCAGCAGATT
>Ga0335396_10006619_pt1 | contig 11416 bp, 5 predicted proteins | sample FRY02_FD_205743 | JGI IMG/M metagenome (GOLD analysis project Ga0335396, IMG submission 205743) | Freshwater microbial communities from Lake Fryxell liftoff mats and glacier meltwater in Antarctica - FRY-02 (spades assembly) (version 2) | ecosystem: Environmental > Aquatic > Freshwater > Ice >... | reverse complement strand
GTAGATAATCATTGCTGCGATAAACATATTTATTTTTTATTTTTGTTTCTGCCTACTCTTGTCGGTTTTCGGCTTCCCCGTTAGTTCGTGTCATCTTTTAAAATTACACATAACGGTTTGCAGCTACCCGAATGGCGGGATTTTTACCACAAAACTTAATTTGAAAAACTAAACTTCCATTAACCACAAAACTGTCTTTGGAACACAAAACCCCGCCTTTTGGGTAGGTGCTGTTATGCCTTCGTTGTTCTTTCTCGGTCGTTGCTCGTCTGTCCAATTTCGCTTGGTCTGTGCGGTTGTGCAGGCATACTCTTTTGCAAGCTTTGGTCTGTGCGTTGGATTGTGTGGCTTGCAAATGTGTATGACTGCGAAGTGTCGGCATTAGTTTGTTATTTTTAATATTTCCACAAAATTGTCAAGGTTGCCGATTTTCACAATGTCGCCAACTGTTTGTCCAAGTAAGGAATGAGCTAAAGGTGATTTGTAATAAACCTTTTGAATACCGCCTGACTTGTCGTTTTTGTTATTCTCGGTTGATACAATATGAATGCTGATGTCCTTGCCATTATTCACATACTTTACTTGCACTTTACTATTTAATTTTACTTCGTCTGTAAAAATCTTTGTCTGAACAGGAGCAACTTTTTCAATTGCCTGAATTGTTTCGTTGTCCTTTTCAATATCAATGAAAGATGTCTGCGAAACATAGTCCTCAATGATTACAATGTCGTCTGTAAATGCAAATGCTGTATGAGAATGGTCTTTGTAATTTGGATTTGTTGTTGATTCAATTTGTTTAATAAAGTCAACAAGTTTGGTTGTTTCTCTGCTTGAATTACGCCACCAATTTGTGCTCCAAATTCTATGAAATACAAAACCGTGATTCTCTAATATTTTTTGTCTGTGTCGGTCATACAAATATGCTTCTCTGCTTGAATGATATTTTGCCCCATCACATTCAATAGCAACTTTTGGAACACCAACTACTTTTGGGTCGTAAACAATATCAATTCTAAATCCTGCAAACTGCAATTGAGGGATTAACTTTTCAGTTCCTAAATGGTCGGCTAAACTTTGATAAACTTCTTCTTCAAAAGGCGATTCTAAATCTCCTCCTTTGAATGAATCAAAACCTGCACTCTTTGTTGTATTCTCCGCAAGTGTTGTAAGGACTGATAAACGTAAATCATTATTAGATTCGCTTACCGCTTTGCAATAGGCTAAATATGCGTATAGAACGGCTCTTTTATTATTTGAACCTTCTGTTGTCAAGTATTCTTTATAGTTCATAAACACTTGTTCTGGAATAGAAGAACAGCAATAAATTTTAAACTTTGCTCGTGTAATAATTACGTTTAATAGTTTGTAACCTTTGGAATGATTTATCGGACCAAATCTTTGAGCAAATTTTCTGTCTTTTCCTATTCCGTAAGTTGTTGAAAGAATAATTACATCTCTTTCATCTCCTTGAATGTTCTCCAAGTTTTTGATAAACATTCCTTTTTCTTCTAACTCTTGAATTTTGGAGTTGAACTCCTCGAATTTTGAAAACTTTTGTCTTTCCAATATTTTGCTCTTAATCAAATTTCGTTGAGCAATATTAAACGTTGCAATTCCAACGGTCGGATATTCTCCGTGTGGTAATCTGTTAATGTTCTTGTCAATAATTGATAAAACCATTTCCGCCTCGGCTTCATTTGTATGCTCTGAAAATGTTCCGTTTACTTGAACATATTTAATAGGCACATAATCAAAGTTGTTTGGTAAGGGCTTTAGTCTTTGATTGTAAAAGGCATAGTTTGAAAAGTCAATTAAAAATGGATGTCTTGAACGATAGTGAAAATCCAAATGTTTTCTTTGAAAGTTCAATTCGGAACCAAAATCAAGTAAAGATTCGCAAGACAACAGAATGTTGTCCTTGTCAACAACAATTTCTTTTTCTTCTTCTAAATCCTCTTCATCTTCAACAGCACCGTCAAAAACTTTGCTGAAATAATTCGATGGTGGCATTTGATGCTCGTCTCCGGCAATAATGATTTGCTTTCCCTTTAGAATTGCGGGCAAATTATCTTCAAGTCGTAACTGACTGGCTTCGTCAAACATTACAATATCAAAATAACCATTCATTCCTTTGAATAAATTACTTGCCACATCAGGCGAAGTCAGAATTATTGGAAAAAAGTTTGTGAAAAGATTCGCGTCATACTGAACAATTTGCCTTAATGAAAGTCTTTTGAAGCGATTACTACTTCGTTTATTGTATAAATTCTCAACTGAAAGGTTTACGTTTTTCTGCTCAAATTCTCTTGTTGTGTCTATCTGTTTTGAAAACCAAAATTCTTTGATGAAATTCAATTGCTCCTTTTCAACTCCGTTTAATGTTTTGTCAAGTTCCTTGTGTTCATCGTCATTTGTGGGCAAATCCAAGTTTGCTGAATTTACAAGCATTGAGTTTAGATAGAACACCAAAAATGATTTTCTCCAATTATTTTTCGGTTTCAATTCATTTACAATTGTTTTGTTCGGTGCGGACGAGCCATTGTAAAACTGAAACCACTTAAATTCTATTGTGAATAAATCTTTTTCGGCTTTGAAGTATTCGTTTTTGTTACGGATTACCGTTTCGATGTCTGAAATAAATTTGTAAAATTCCGTGAATTTCACTTTTTCAACCGTCCAGCTATCGCCTTTTATTTTGTCAGCTAAAGCATTTACTTTTTCTTGAAGAATCGGAAGGCTTTTAATTTCAATTTCGTTTGGGTTGGCTTTTAGCAAACTAATTTGTTGAAATTCATTTTGAATTTTAGAATCAAATTCTGATTTAATAAATTCAATTTTTGCTTTCAATTCTGACATCGCTACCTTATTCTCGATGAAAGTCTTATCAAATGTGCAGTTCTGTTTAATGTCTTTGCTTTCTGTTAATTCCTTTGAAAGTGCTTGAAATACTGAATTTATTTCAGATAGGTAATTTTTGAAAGTGGTTTGAATTGACTGGAGTTTTGTTCTGAATGCTTCGGAATTATTTAAATCGTTTATTGCCGATTGGAGAGCGTAAAAATGTTTGCCGTTATCATTTATATCTAATACAGAATTCAGATTGAATAGAGCAAACTCGTTTTCGATTTTGTCCCTAAAACTGTTTTTAATACTCGTTATCTCGGTTTTCAGAGTAGGCAAAGAATTTTTCTTTGCTTCCAAACTGCCACTAAAGTAGAGTGTTTGAAAATCTTTTGAGATTTTCAAACACTCTACAAGTTTTGTAGAGTTGCTTTGTAATTCAATGTGGTCGGCAATAGTTTGTTTTTTGTTTTTAGAAAAAACGGATAAAAATTTATAGCCCAAACCATTGACTTTGTCTCTATTTGTTAGGTCGGGATTGTTTTTGTTGTTGCTGAAAATGGCATCAATTTGAGAAAGTATTTGAGAAATGCTTTCAAGTTGTTGAGCAAATTCAATATTCCTAAAATTGCTGAAATCATCTTTAGCATTTGAAACCAAAGCATTTAATTCATTTCCCTTCGCTATTGTGCTTTCAATACAATTTTCAATTGAAGCAATTTGATTTTTTAGTTCTGATTTTCTTAAACTTATAAATTCACTTCTGTTTACTTCTAAAAGAATTTTTATTTGTTCAAGTTGCTTTGAATAAACATCGAAGTCCTCATTGATGCATTGCTCAATTAGATACGGATTGTCGCCAACAAGTTTTAAAGAATTGATGAAAGATGTTGATTCTATTGGTAAAAAATCTGTGTAAAGTATTTGCCCTTTTTGAACAAGGTCAAGCAAAGTATTTAGTTCTTGTGTTGAATAATTGAACAAGTTCTTTTCAATATTCAAATTGCTGTCGTCTGTATTGCCTTTTATTTCGGCTAATAAATTTCCAACAACGTGAGACCAAGATTTATTACCAATTAGTTTTTTATCAAGTTTTTGATGCTTGTTATTTATGTTGGTGATTAAATCTTTAGCTTTTTGAATCAAGTTGTCTAAAGATTCTTTTGAATAATTGTATCGGTATCGTTTGTATTCAGAGTTGTCAACTCGGTCTCTAACAGAATCAACAACGGTTTTGCGGTCTTTTACAATATCTCGAACTAATACACAATGATAATTTAAGCCTTTTTCAATAAGTGCATTATGTAGAACCTCAAGTGCTGTTCTTTTTTCACATACTACAATTGTTTTCTTATTGTTTTCAAGTGCATTGATAAGAACCGCTGTAAGCGTTTGACTTTTTCCTGTTCCTGGAGGACCTTGTATTAGGATGTTTCTTGTGGCTTCTAAGGAATGTAAAATGCTTTGTTGAGAAGGGTCGGTTTCAACCGATGAAATCGATTGAAACGAATGACCTTCTAAATCTTCAAGGTCAATATTAATTCCTTCAAGCTCCATAAGGTTGCTGTAGTCATTAATAATGTTTTGCTTTTGAACTTCAAAAATTGAAAGCAAACCACCAAAGTCAATAAAGGAATTTGACGAGTTTAATGGAAGTTTATCATAATGGGCTTTGTCCCCAATAGAACTTATTTTATCAAGTTTATTTTTGAATGTTTCTTCTAAATCGTCTGGCGATGTTGTGTTTATTGCTCTGATTAATTTTGAACAAATTTCTATAAGTTCATTTTTATTGATTAGTCCATTGTCAAGCATATCGCTTGGTATTTGTTCTATTTCAATGTTTGCATCACTTTGCAAATGATTTATTAAAACTTCATTTATGTAAATTGGGTCTTCTTCGTTTCGTAATATTTCCCAAGTGTTGAACTCTTTTGTTCTCTTAATTCTTAACGACCAAATCAGAATAGGAGCAACTGTCAATTTGTTATCTGCTCTGTCTCGTCTTGCCAAAATAGGAAAGCCAAAACCGAAGGTATTTATACCTTTTTCAGATTCAATTGCTTCGGTTTGATTGATGAGATTTTCAAATGCTTTTGTAATTCTAACCAACTGTGATTGGTCTTCCTCAAAAAGTGAGTTTAGGTCTGGCACATTGTCTTTCCAACTAATTCTAAACTTTAGAGGTAATTCAGAAAGCAATGCTTTTACAAAATTGTCGGGCAGATTTTTGTCAATATGAGAAAGTCTATTTAAGTCGAACTTATATCTTGAATTTGCAGGAATAGCGTTTAAATGAACGCCTCTGCGATTCCCAATTTTTAGCCGTCTTTGTAGTTCTGTTAAAAGTTTCTCTGTTAATTCCATACTGTCTAATGGTGCGTTGGGTAAATTTAGCTCTTTTGGTTTTGCGAAGGGTCGGTTTATGTGTCGGGCAAAACCAAATGTGCTAAATGTGTGGTTGGCTTTTCTGTCTTGTCTGTATTTCCGTTCATTTTTTCTGTCGGTTTATTTTAGCACTGTCGGTCTTCCTACAATGAGGCATAACGGTTTGCAGCTACCCGAAGGGCGGGATTTATACCACTAAACTTCATTCGGAGAACTAAACTTTCGGCTACCACAAAACTGTCTGCGGAGCACGAAACCCCGCCTTTTGGGTAGGTGCTGTTAGCACTTCGCCCTTCTTTTCTGTCGTGTTTGTTCTCTATCATTTCGTGTCTGTAGTTGTGCGTTGGGTTGGTAGCTCTTTTGCAGTTTTTTGCTTGGCTTTGTGCGGTTGGAAAAACTGCAAATGTGCTACCAAATGCGTTGGCGTTAATTCTTGACTGCAACATAAATTAGGATGATTAAAATTATTGTTAGTCCTACAACCTGAATTATTCTGTTCGTTTTTACCTCCTTTTTTAGCAACTCGTTTTGTTCGGAAAGCGATTTCATTTTACTTTCTAACAATTCCAGATTCTTTGTCGCTTGCTTGTCTTGTTCGGTTAAATGCTTTTCGGTTGCCTCGCTAAAACTGTTTAAGAGTTGCTTTGCTTCCTTGTGGTTTGTTTCAATTGCAGTTTGAATAGTTCCTAATGATTGAACTATTCCTGTCAGCGTTTGAATAATGGTCGTAAGGGTGAGATTGATTGCATTTATAGCTCCAAATATTTCAGCAAGTGTTTTTTGTAGTTCTGCAAAATGCTTTTCTAAATCAATTTTCTCAAGCCGTTCTATCTGCTTTTGTATTTCATCAATCTTGGCTTGCAGGTCTTTAGATTTTTCATCAAATTTTTTCAACTCAATTGCTAAATCTGCTCTTGTCTGGTCAATGAAAACCTTTTGTAATTCCTCGAAAAGACCTGTAAAATTTATATTTGAAATCCTTTCTATTTGACTTTTTAGGTTACTAATTTCTGTTTGTAATTCAATTAATCGCTCTACAAAGTATGTATTTGCATCCGACAAATATTGTCTTGTTATATCATCAATTCCTTTCGTATAAGAAACTGACAGTGTTTCGAGCTTTTGATACAATTCTAAAAACAAAGGAGGCAAATCATTATTGCCACGTATTAGGATTTCTATATTTTTCCGAATATCTTCTAACTGAGTTACTTCATTCTTTAGAATTTCTAACTCTTTGTAGCTGCTTTCTATCAGCTCTTCATGTTTTTTTTGAATACTCATTTATAAAGCTTTTTGTAATTGTTCATTGATATTTTTGGCGAATTTGAGATTAACTTTAAGCATAATCTTATGCTTGGCTAGAGTTAGATATGGCAAATATTCTTTGTTACTAATGCTATTAAGCAAGTAAGTTTCAAAGTTTATAATTTTAGCTTTCAACAACTCATAACTTTTATTCTGTTCATAAAAAATCGTAAAACCATCAATGAACAAATCTTCAGCCTCTTGAAAATAAAATTTATTATTTAAACCAAATGTTGCAAATGCTGATAAAACTTTAAGAATATACTCTCTTTCGCTGTCTTCTTTGTAAAGTGTTCTCCAAATTCTTCTGCATGACCCTCTCATCATTTTGCATTCAGAAATAAAACTAGATTGCTCATTTAATACTTTAGCGTACTTTTCAAAAGTTTCCCAACTTGAAATCCGCCCTTTCTCTGTATCGTCCAACAAAGAATATGGTTCGTCACCAATTTTAAACCCAACTCTAGCATATTTTGCATTAAAATAGTAATACATTTCATCTTTAAAGTGATGGTTATACCAAAAATCTTGAAACGCTAAATTGTTATCTTTTTGTTTTGAAATATCAAGGCTCTCACTTATGAATTTGAATAAATCATTTACTGCATCTTTTCGCTTTTTAACAATGTCTTCGTAAGTGAATAACAATATCTCTTTTACGCATTTTTTGATAGTTTCAAAAACCGACAATTCCCTCGTAACATTAGTTAACTCTTCAATTTTATTTAATGTTACTGTCCTTGATAAATATTTCAGTAAATGGCTTTGGGTTTTATCGATGTAGTAATCTTTATTTCTTTTTAAAACTTCAAATGAAAAAATGCCCAAATTATAATCTATTGTATAGTCTTCCACAAAACCAATAGAATATAAACGGTATATCATTTTAGATACATCAGCACTGTTTATTTCAGAGTAATACATTGCTCTATATTCATTTCTATTCTGAATATAAATAGGATTAGGTATAATGTTAACATCCCAATATTCTTCAATTCTTAAAATAAAGTCTTCGAAATGAGCAGAATATTTTATTAAAGCATTTATAAATTCTTCTAAAGTTTTGGTTGCGTGAATTATTGGTAATCTAGTCAAGTTGAAATCATTGATTAACTGAATTTCCAACGCATTACTTTTAAATGAACTTGGAACTTTAAACCAAAAACTATCTGTTTCAGAGTTTTCAAAATATTCTTCTAAACTTAAACCCTCATTTAAACCCTCTATGATTTCCTTTTGAAGAAAATTAAACAAAAGTGGTTCAGTTTTTCCACTATTTCCCCATTCCTCAATTAGAAAATCTAATACTTGTTGTGACCTATTCAGGTCAGGTTGTTGCCTAGGTGGTAAGCCTCCTATTGTAACTGTAGGATTGATGTTTGCCGATAATATTTTGCCGATTGCATTGCCTTGAGAATTGTTGATTAGCATATTCCCTTGATATTTTCCAATTAATGTGAGATTTAATTTAATGTCATCATCAAATTCTGCGTTATATTTATCTTGAGATATTTTTACTTGAGTTGTGTTTATGCCTTCATTATAATTAATAAACCTAATTAGTTGAAATACTTCTGTTTCAATGCCTTTAAAGCTGTTGCTATGAAAATACTCATGAATTGCTTTGTCTTGATTAAAATCAATAATATCTTCTTTTGATAATTTAAGTCCAATATTGTTAAAGACTTGTAATAAAGAAGAGATATCGCCATAATATCTCTCTGATATTCTATTTTGAAAACTATTGTAGTCTTCAAACAATTCTCTTGCTGTTTTTCTGTCGGCAATTAATTTAAAGTTGTGTGGATTATTTTTCGAAATAAAATCTTGTTTTACTGTGTAATAAATATTTCTGTCAAGAAATATGGAACAAATTGATTTTGCCTTATCTCTTCCTGCTCTACCAGCTTCTTGAATATAACTTTCAGGGGACGATGAGAAGTTTAGATGGTAAATACTTCGAATATGCTCTTTATCTATACCCATGCCAAAGGCTTTAGTACAAATCATATAATTTATCTTCCCTTGCATAAATTGCAAGAAGTATTTTTGGGCGTTTTCAATGACCTGCTTTTTAATTTTGTCATCGCCACCCATAAAATATCCTTTATTGGCAATTGGAATAACCAAATTCTCAAATAGCTCCTTATTATTTGGAAATGGATTAGCATCCTGTGTTATGCCAAAAGTACCAGTAGTGTGTGGGCAAAAAATCACTGATATTACGTCATCAATAGTTTTTATTTCTATTGACTGTAATATTATATTTTTGATTTTTGCAATATGCTCTATTTGTTTTTGATCCTCAAAATTTATATTTAACTCAAAATCGGTGAAGTGTTGGTTTAAGCATTCTGTTACCACTTCGTCATTTATAGAGTTTAATTTCTCAATGATATTTTCAATTTGTATGTTGATGTGTGACTGTTTAGCAAAACCAATTGTATCTTTTAATGATTGAGAAAGGATTGGAAAGTTTGTTGCTTTTGTGTCATTTTCAATAACAGAAAAAAACAACTCTGGTCGTATCGTATTATCTATTGAAATAACTGCGTCATTTACATCTTCGGAAGTAATACTTAACTCTCTTTCAATATCTGTTAAAACGTCAAAAGATGCAGTAGCGGTTAGACCAATAAGTGAAACTACATTACCACTTTTTGTTGTTGCAAATTTTTGTGCATTTTTACCCAACATTAAATATGTTGTTCTAAAGTCGTGCCCCCATTCTGATACACAATGAACTTCATCAATTACGCAAAATGAAAAAGCTAAACTGAATTTTGAAACATCAATTGTCCGGATGATATTTCGGAAGTCTTGCATTACAAATCTTTCAGGAGAAATAAATAGAAACATTGTTTCTCCGTAGCGAAAGTCAATAAGTTTTTTTACTCTTTCTTCTCTTTTTAAGTTAGAGTTTATGAATTCGCAACAGTCAATCCAATTTTGTTTTAACACTCGGACTTGGTCTTCCATTAGTGACTTTATTGGGTCTACAACTAAACACAGCCCTGGTTGTAAAAAAGCAGGCAATTGGAAAGTCAAGGACTTTCCGCCTCCAGTTGGTAGTAATCCAATAACAGGTTTCTGTTGTAATGCTCTCGAAATGATTGGAAGTTGCCCTTCTCTGAAACTAACTTTTCTAAAAATGTTTTGAATGAAATAGTTTATAGGTCGTTCGAATTTGCTCACTGGAATATATGAACCATCTTCATTTTTTTTAACCAATGATTTGTAGTGGAGTAAATCTGAACAATAAACACGTCTTGCCATGCCAAACGCAGTGTCAAAATAATGAGACGAACGTATCCTAACAGTTTTTTCTTTATGGTGCTCGCTAAAATCATCTCGTTCATTGAAGATGTTAGAACGCCTTAAAATTGAATGGTCAATTATAATATCAAATTGATTTTGCTTGAAAAAGGTTTTGTCTTTTAAACTTGCTTGCAAGTGCAATCTGCTTTCAAATAGCCATATTTTATTTTCAAATACAGTTAATGAAATTTGAGGCAGAGGTAATTTATCCTTATCTTCTAAGATTGCATTTATATTGTTAAATAATTCTTGTAAGGATTCAATTGCAATTGCACCACATGGTAAATCCCTTTCAATAATTGCGATTTCAAGTATTTCTTTATCAAATAATTCGGGATTAATAAAAAGTAATTCAAGAATTGTTTTTTGCACTCTTGCGACTGCAAGAGGTATAAAAAGTAATGAGTATTCTTCAATATGGTCTTTGATGTTTTTAGCAAAATTATTATTGAAATATCGATAAATATTTCTATCGAATAACGCTTCAAAGTCAGTATTATCAGATCTGATATCTTCTGCTGTAAATCTTATTGTTTCAAAATTTTCATCCTTCGCAATTGCATCTCTATAATTGTCGTAAAATCGTCCTTCTGATAAAAAGTGACTTTGATGACCATCCACTTCAAAAATTCTTCCAATTTTTACATAGCGTTTTCTTAATTCGTCCCAATGCAAATAGGGACTAGTAAAACAAAAATCAACTGTTCGTCCTCCAATTAATTTGTTGTTGATAGTTGAAAAATCTCTTTGTGATTGTAATATTTGTTTAAGAAAAGGATGTCTTTTAATAAACTCCCATTCTAAGGTGCTTCCCAAATTTCCCCCGTAGTTATCCCTATTAATTTCTAATTGTGGTTCTATAATATGAAGCAATTCAAAAAGACTTTCATAACTAATCGGGGTTTTAGAGTTTGGAAAATTGAATTCAAACTCGTCTTTGTTCGGTTGAGTTAAATTGATTTCTGAAAACAATTTCTCCAAAAGAATGGGTGCTCTTGTCGGCAAACCTCTTGTGATAATATTATTTAGGGTGGCTAAAACTGGTTTGAGTTCTGTATAGTCTGGGTTATACCCATCAGGGAATTCGACATCAAAAGAACTAACATATTGAAGTAAACCGTTGATTTGGTCAAGTTGTTTTTGGTCGTCTGGTTTCTGATTGTCCAATGTCGCCTTAAAGTCGGTTACAACTTTTGCAATGGAATCTACTATGTAACCTGCTTTGAATTGCATTTTTTCTTGAATAGTTTTTATGAAATATTAGTCATTGAAAACGAGCAATGGATATTGTGCGGTTGGGTAAAATTAAATGTGCTGCAAAAGCGTTGGTTTGTGTGTCGGCTTGCAGCTCTTTTAATTTTACGATGCGTTGGCATTTTGTCTTTCATTTTCTGTTCGTTTGTTGTCGGTCGTGTCGGTCTTTTAGGGTGAGTGCTAACGGTTTGCAGCTACAAGAAGTTGGCGATTTCGGAGACGAAAACTGTCTGCAACCACAAAACTTGATACGAAGCACAAAGCTTCATTTAACTACTGAACCGCCAATTTTTTGTAGGTGCTGTTA
>Ga0335396_10006601_pt1 | contig 11434 bp, 9 predicted proteins | sample FRY02_FD_205743 | JGI IMG/M metagenome (GOLD analysis project Ga0335396, IMG submission 205743) | Freshwater microbial communities from Lake Fryxell liftoff mats and glacier meltwater in Antarctica - FRY-02 (spades assembly) (version 2) | ecosystem: Environmental > Aquatic > Freshwater > Ice >... | reverse complement strand
AACCGATCCAACGTCGCATCATCAATCAACGGGGACGAGCCGAATCTTGCCTCAATATTTTTGGTAGCCATAGCTGTCTATCCTTTCAGTAAGGGACACACCTCACACAAAGAATTCAACACCCCCTCTTTTCATTTAATATCCTTTTTTATAATGAAGTATTAATATATATCAGAGTCACCTTGTGTTAAATGCCAGTGACTCAAGCGAGAAAAAGCTTCTAGGTCTTTTTCGGGTGCCATCACAAACGAAAATCGATCATGTTCACTTACAAGATTAAGTCCAACCTCATCAAAGAATTTTGCATACGGATGCTCTTTGGCTAGCCAACAAGTAATTTTTTTGACATTATTAGATGATGCAAATTCACTTACAAATTGAAGAGTTGCAAGTATTGAATCAACAGCAGAGCTAACTAAAACAAAATCTAATATATGTAATATCCTTACATTTTGATTTTCAAATAATTTAAGTACCAAATACCCATTTTTATCCTGAATTAAAAACTTAAAATAAAATGTATTTGGTCTAGAGTAACGCCAATTTAAAAATGATCTATCCCTATTAACGCCAATATAGAGCCCTGAATTGCCCCAGATTTTTTCTACCCGTTGATCAAATTCTTCTACTCGATCAATTTTTATATTTGATTTAACACTATCCAGTATTACCATTTTTTCTCTCAATGGAACAATTCCTAGTTCACTCCACCCACTTCGTCTAAAACTATTTTCAGAGAGTTTATTGGGAAATGTATAGGCATAAAGGCCATTACTTTTAATAGTCTTAATACATAAGGTTGTTAAATAATTTAGAAAACCCTGTCCTCTGTGCTCTGGGTGCGTCATTACATCCTGAATCATTAAACTGTCCCTAACTTCACCGAGAATATTGCATTGTTTGCCAACTGCAGCATATAAGGCAACTAGATCTTGATTATGAAAAATTAGATACAAATAGGTGCTCCCAATACTTAAACCAAAGTATTGCCACATGAAATATTCCCTCGTCCATAGATCATTGGGTTGCACTCGATTAATTAGCAAAACGACCAGATCAGCATCTTCTCTAGTACCCTGACGTACAGAATATTTTTCTAAATCAATCATTTGGTATGCACCGTGTTTTGTGTAGGCAGATTTCTTGAATCACGCCATTGTCAATTGCTTGAATTGTAACTCGAGTTCGAACTCGACTGGTGACAGCATGCCTAGCGCTGAGTGCCGTCGTTGGCGATTGTGGAACACCTCAATGTAATCGAACATGGCCGTTGAGAGTTGAAGTCGAGTCTTCCAGGACTGACGATCCAGAAGCTCGACTTGGACACGACTCCAAAATGACTCGATAACGGCATTATCGAAACAATCACCGATGGCATTGTCGTAACTATCGCCGCATGAACCAACCGAGTTGACGACTGCTCTAGTTTCACTGAGACGGTCGGCGTTGCGACGACCCCTTGAACCAAGGGTCTACTATCCTTGAGGAACCTCACTTGACTTAACTAGTTGCGAGAACTGTCTTTACTGGTTCGTCTGATGGCGTATTTTGTGAACAACACTCGAGCTTTTACAACCACCCATGCACTCACCAGTCCAAAAATCTTGTGAAATAGCAAAATGTTGGCATCAGGATCATCCCTGGTCGCTCGGATAAACCTCCGAAATTCTAAATACTGCGAAGAGGCGATCCTGGTGCTTATCGATGAACCCCAAATCCGATAATTAACAAGTGGCAACCCTACTACTCCACAATCACCAACTTTAAGGAGCTCCACCCAAAGCTCCAACTCCATGGTCGCAACATGATCAGAAAACTTTTTGTCGCCAAGACTCTTCCTATCAATCAAAACAGAAGACGACTCGCCGATGACATTTCTTCCCATGAAACATGTTCTCCGAATGACTTTTCGCCCAGATATCACTCTGAATTCTCGACCAGAAATGCCTCGAAAGCCAATTCGAACGTTTAAGCTCCTTCCTTCAACATCAACTAATCTTTTTTGACAAGTAACTAGACTTATCCGTGATGGCGTAAATAATTCGAAAACATCTACCTGTCTTCTGATGCATTCCAAATCGAGAGAATCGTCGTGGCACAGGAGCTTCAAATACTTTCCAGTGCCAAGCAAAAGGCAACGATTGAATACTGGCACAATACCTATATTTTCAGTGATTCGAATTAAGGAGAGACGCGGGTCTGTATAAGATTCGCAGATTTCAACTGTCGTATCCTCCGAAGCATTGTCAACGACAAATATTTCAAGATTTTTGTATGTCTGGTTTACGACTGAATCTAGAGCGATCCGAAGGTGCCGCTCTCCGTTATAGACCGGAATCACAACCGTCACTACCGGATTCAGCATAGATTAAAGGTTAGCGAATGTTCATGAGCCAGACCGTCAACTATCGATAATTCTAGTGTATGAAAATAAGTGAATCCTGGAGAAATCAATCACGTCAACATCAGATGCCAAATCCAAAACCCTGTTTGCCTCCACGAAGACCCAATGCGTACTTGAATACTTCGCTCGCATCTGGCCCAGAATCAAACCCCTGCGGAAACTGATGGTCTACCGGCCCTGTGAACCGACTCCTAGAAGAAACAAGTGTTGCGATTGACTGGAGCGTCACGGTATTGCGTGCGCCGATTTCAATTAGACCTTCGAACGGGAGCAGCTTGTCTACAATGTATTTAGCCGCCCAATCAAGTTCGCAATAGGCATATTCGGTTTCAGCGGAGTAGTAAATATCCCGACCATTAACAATATCGTGGAGAGTGTCATGCTCCCGATTTCCCCCAAATAGCGGACCGAGCCGAACAACTCCGCCACCATTCCATAGTACCAAATCCTCACAGTCTCTTCGATGCTTGCCGTAAGGGGTAACCGATTGGGTTCGGCATGAAATTGACGATATTAATAGAAATCGACTACCGACGAAATTTTGTAAAAAAAATTTAGTCCTATCTACCGTGCTATGTAAATCATCATCTGGGTGTTGGTTCGCCAGAAATCTTTTTGCTGGATTCGCTGCGTGAATTACCAAATCAATACCGTCTTTGATGGAGTCCATGGGTGTGGCCCGATAGACCGAGATAACTTCGTGCTCTGACCTGCTTTTCAAAACATCGACGCAGGCTCCCCCAACAAACCCCCCCGCCCCCAATACAGCAATTTTCACTTATATTTTCTTGCAACTTCCGAGTTTCTCTCCGGGGTCCAGGTCGGGTCAAGCAATTTTTGATGCAGTACATAATCTGGATCGAAATCTGTCAGATTTGTATACACAATTGGTCGATCACATCGGTCCCAAGGCTTCGTAAGAAGGGAAATACAAATCGATGGCTCCAAGGCGTGCACGGCGTGGGGGGTATTTGGCGGCGTTCGAAAGCAGAACCCTTTGCCACACAGAATATTTAGTTCCTCACCAGTATCAACATCTTTCGTAAGTAGAACTACAGATCCATCGGCTACAAGAAAATACTCGGCGAACTCCGGATGAAAATGATTACCCCGAACCTTGTTGGGCTGAAAGTAGAGCATCGTGAATTCTTTGATGTCTTCGTTTGGCACCCAACTAAAAATAGCTCCTCGACCATCCTGCACGGTCGAAATATTGCATGATGCCGATAAAATTTCGATTTGGCCGAATTTCCTATTCACCTGCTTGCCCCCTGAGTTCTGTCACGTTTGGCATCGGCAGAATATCAATAATGTTTATCTTCTGCCCAGCCTGAATCTCGCTTTCTATCTTTCTCATAAAAAAATCACGGTAGTAATAGGGCAAAATCAAAATATTCGTCGGCAGAGTAGTAATCGACCGCTCGTCCACGATCGGAATATTACTACCAGTGGTTTTCATGCCGATTTTCTTCCGATTGTTATCCATAATAAATGGCATCACGCGACTATCAATACCTAATGCTTGCAACATCATGTTGCCTTTTGTGCTCGCACCCATGCCGACTATTGGGCCATCTTTTAAAAACTGTAAATCGATTAGGTCTCTGGCAGACTTTTGCCATACTTTAAATTCGGCCCCAAACTTCCTCAAAGCAGTGGCAGAATTTACGCCTTCAGACAACTCATTTCTGCGGATTTCATCTATGTCAAACCTAAATTTGGAACAATCCGTTTTTGAATCGTCTCGCGTTATGTAGACCCTCATGCTGCCTCCATAACTTTGCACAATTCTCACGCCGACCAACTTTAGACCACATGAAACCAGGAGTGAATTCAGTGAAAACAAGGAGTAATAGGCCGCATGTTCGTGAACTATGTTGTCATAGATGTTGTTCTCGAACATTGAACCGAGGTATGTCATTTGCATAATAAACAAGCTCTGCCCATCCATTATTTCTCGGATGTTTTCACAAAACATCTTTGGATCCTGCAGTTGATAAAAAACTGCAGTGCAAAAAATAATACGTGGTTTTGGAAGCTCGAGTTTTAGATATTCATTTTTGGAGAATTTAGAATTGACGTATATATAATCGTCACCCATTTCTATTTGCTCGATACCGTCAGCGATATCAATGTTGACGCGAGCCCGGAGTTTGTGACTTATGCAATTTAAGAGCGAACCGTCGTTCCCGCCTATGTCAAGCACAACGTCGTTCGGACTCAATTGGACACGTTCTAACGCTTCGTCTACGACATCTGACAAAATAGAACGCATGGTCGCGGTCGTACCACTCTGGTAAGGATAATGTTTGTAAACAATATCCATATTTATCTGCGTCTTCAGTTGAACTAGACTGCATTCGGGATTAGAACACTGGCAAAGGTCAAGACTGCTTGCACGCAGTTCTTGTAACTCGGTAGATTCAATATTCAGGAATATTGCACTTGGGAGTTGATCCCCAATCAATACATCTGGGTCATTTAATTTCCAGCCACACGAGATACATTCTCGGCTCTGATCGGTAATCCATTCGGTTTCCATAAGCCAACAATATTACCACTATGAAACCCTGAGATCTAACATTCGCATTTGGGCAATTCGACCATGATCAAGTTATGTACAATTTGTCTTAACTTTTTTAAAGATTATAGACGCCAACCAGTTGAATTCACCGTCCACTATCCCTAGGAAACCTCACTTAGCATATGCCAACATTACGGAGCCCTAAGTAACCAGAAACTAAAAGAATGAAAAAAACACCAAGTAACGTGACGGCTAAACCTTTGCCTATGCCTAACGCTTCTTTTTTTCTTTCTGAATAGTAACTGTCAATTGCGCCAGCAAACCCTATGATTCCTAATGCGACAAGAGAGATGGCATATCTTGTTTCTGAATGGTTCAGAACTAGAACAACAAAATAACCAAAAATGACGATCATAACTGAAACTGTCCGTAAATCTGACTCTCGTTTTTTCGCTATCTTAAACAGCATGAAACCGATACCAAAAGTCGTTACGAATAGGACAAGATACCCATTTATGATGTTCACGATCGAGATTGACTCGTAATAGGGCGCCGTAACAGGCCAGAGTAGAACTGCTCCAAGTTTTTGAATTAAGAATCTTGCGCTTTCAATCGGATGAGATGCGTATAAAAAAAATAGATCGACTGAATTGGTTGGCATCTTGGTTGATGTAACCTTCATCATTGCCGGGTCGCAAAAATTTAGTCCACCAAATGCCCAGGGCCGATAAGCAACGGTGTCATATCTAATTATGTATGAGCCTGACGCCGCATCGGCTCCAAGAATTTTTGTTAGGTCAATCGGAAAGGGACTCAATCTCCGATTGACGGACCAATTTATCCAGAACTGAGGCAATAAGGCTACAAATACCCCGAGATGAATCACGAACCAACGACGGTGATGGCAAATAGCTACTGATATCAAAATCAATATGACTGTCAGGGTATAGCTTGATCGCAGATTCATACAGATACCAAGAGCTAAACCAACGACAAAAAGAAGGCCAACATTTTCGCGCATGACGAATGCGACCGCAAAAAGTAACAGGGTGATAGTGACAAGATCCATGATTGGGTATGCGGCAAAATTTCGAAAAAACACATACCCGAGAATTGCGCAGGTAACTCGAGTAGACGCGCTGTCAGGAAACCATTTACGCGCAATGGATGGCAATACCAAAACAGAGAACAACCCAACTGAAATTGAGCCTTGAAGCAATACCGCCACAGCCAAACCATCTGCCATGCCAATAGCTTCAAAAAACCGACCGATAAACGCTGCTGGAGCGAATATGACTGGCGTCCATGCGCCACTAAAATTAAGAGCAGCAGCCTGATAGGTGTCACCTCCAGAGATGAGAGCGATTGATCCCTGAATGTATTCAAGGGCGCCCCACATAAACTCCGTCGAAGGAGCTTGCAAAAACGTAAGCAACGTAACCGCGAAAAACAGCCACCATTTATCGTATTTCGAAAACAACCGCGTGCTTCGATGACTCACATGCTCTACGGATTCATGCTCTGGATAAGGCGACATTCAAACTTACCCTACCAGTAGCTACTACAGACGCAAAAGTTTGCATTAAGGTTATCGGGTATAATGTCTATGACAACCAGGCGCGTACAAGTGCGCAATCCAAATCATGTTACTTTACGGCTGTTTTTCGTTGCCATGTGCGCGATTGCACCACTGACGATTCTTGCAAATACTCCAATTACGGATGCCCTTAGGGTTTCGCTGGTCGTGTCAGTCCAAATTTGCGCTGGGTCGTTTCTGTGGAGGTTGCTAAGAGGGACTTCCATTCCGACAATTCCAGAACTACTCGGAATTGGCATGTCTCTAGGTACCTTCCTCTCATTAGTTAGTAGCCAACTGCTGCGTGCAACTCCACTAGCTGAGATCGGATGGATTTTTCCTGGCGTCTTTCTCAGTATTGCGTTTGGCATTACCAAATTCCGTCCAAACCCTGTTACACCGAGCGTCGAGGACACGCCTCAGGGGTTTGCTTTGTTAATCTCAATTTCGCTGCCGGTATCACTTACATACTGGTGGTGGTGGTTATGGCCGATCGCGCTCATTCCCGCGCTTACCTATTTGCTATGGTTTCGACGCCCAAATCAGAAATACACTTTTGCAACATCGGCACTACTTCTAATTTCTAACTTTGGGCTGATTTTTTATGCAACAAAACTTCGAAACCTAAATTTGTCATGGTGGATATTCTCCAATGATCAAGTCTTTTCGGAATCGCTTTCCACATCGCTGTCAGTTTGGGGGCCAAATGAAAATATCCAGTTGGTCGGCGGCTCCATCCATTACCACTGGTTCGCCCTCGCATGGGCCGGAATGACAACACGCGCTGCCGGTATTGGGCCATGGACAGTGGTAACGAAGGTCATTCCGATTTGCGCAATGCTCGGCGCAATCTGTCTAATCTGGGCGGCAACAGTTTCACTTTCAAAAAATCGATTCGCCCCGGCTATTTCGGTTGCATTTTTTGCACTTGCATCCAATTCTTTTGCCCTTACACCGACAAGGTACTTCCATTCCCCAACTTACCTATTCTCAATCATTTGGGCGCTTGGCTTCACTTTTGTCCTAATAGTGAGACTTAATTCACGTGTATTTATAGCACCGATTGTATTGGGAATACTTTTCGCAGCTTCTTTTGGAGGTAAAGCTACAAACGGGCCTGTCGAAATTGCCGGCGTGGTGTTAGTTTTACTATATGCAATCATAAGCAACCGCAACAAACACCAATTTAGATTTCTCACTGAAACTCTTGCTTGGATAATTATTGCGGGACTTATCGTTTACAAAATGGAATATAAAAGTTCTTTCTCTGACGTCGCGGCCCGTGCAAACAATCTTGTTTTCGGATTTGGCGAAATTGGCGCACACCTAGGAATTGCAAACTGGGATAGTTCATCACTCGTTCGATCTATCGCATTTGTTGCCGTAATCGCTGGCCTTGTTTCAAATATTGTACCCATTTCACTTCTCCTACTAAATATAGAAACACGACGGCGCTCCGAGGTATTTTATTTCATTGGCATCACCCTTTCAAGCTTCTTTTGCATTTCCATTTTTACACATGGGGGCGCAGCCCAACTGTTTTTTCTTCTCGTCGGATTGTCAATTTTGCCAATTGGCGTTGGCTGGGGACTTGCAGAAAGTTGGTCTTCAATAGGTTTGACTACTAAAAAACGAGAAGTTGGACTGGCGATCCTATTAGGTTTCTTTGGCACTTTGGTTAGCATGCAACTTTGGAATTTGCGACTATCTGGATTTGATCCGTACAAAAGCGGTTTCATATTGAAATGGATTTCACAGTTCGTTGTCTGGGGTATGGCGACTTTCGTCTTAATTTTCCTCCACAAACTTACGAAAAGAGGTCCCTCCGCCATTAACAACGCAACTCGATATTACTTAGCAATTGTAGTTCTCATGTCTAGTTCATTTTCATTCGGCATAGTTCAGAGAATTGAGAACGCTATAAGACTTAAGAACTTGAATGGCAGTATTGAACAAAGTACGGACACGATATCCGGCTCGAAAGATCTAGTTGTCGCGCTAACATGGTTGCGAAACAACAGCAACCAGGATGACATTGTCGCGACAAATCGATACTGTATTCCAAAAGTTGAACCATGTAGTCCAAGGTGGTTTTTGGTGTCGGCAATTTCTCGGCGCCGAATGCTTATAGAGGGAGGTTATGCATTTAATTTGTCCGAAGATCGAGAGGAGAGAAGAAAGTTCTCAATTCAATTTGCAGAGAACGGCGATATGGAAAGTGCAAACTGGCTAAAAAAAAATAGAGTCAGGTGGGTATTTGTTGATTATTCCGCCCAAGAATCTGGAAAGCGATCTTGGGAGCCGTTCGGATTGGTTGTATTTCGAAACGCTGGTGCGTCCATAGTTCAGCTGAAGTAGCAATTCTGTGTTTAACGAACTTACGAATCGGTCAACTATGAGAAACGCAAACGTATCAAATTTGAATTCTCACTCCCGATTTAACTCAGCAAATTCGGCTTCACAATACAATCCGTTTGGAGCATGCGCTAACGCTGGACAATTGATCACTTGAAAAGTGATTGCAGAATTCTCTTTGCGTGTCTTGACGTGAGATTTGAAGGATGATGCCAATTGTCTTTCCTACGGAGCAATTGTCGCCAGTGGCCAACGGAGCGCGCGACGCCGCGATTGCAAGTGGCAGGCGATACACAGATGAAATTGCGCGTGCCGGCGGTATCCCTCTTTCTGTACCGCCGCTTGAGTCAACACGTTCGCACATTGATTCGCTTGTTGAACGCGCAGATGCGGTGTTGCTTCATGGCGGCGGCGATCTTGACCCGATGCTGTACGGCCAGGCGCAATGAAGTGACACAATCTACGGAATCGTCGCCGAGCATGACGCGGTCGAACTTGCGATTGTACGGCTCGCTATCTCGATAGACAAACCGGTTCTGGCGATCTGTCGAGGTATTCAGGTTCTAAATTTGGCCCTTGGCGGCACGCTGCATCAGCATCTCGTCGACACAATCGCCGACAGCGACTTGCATTGGGATGCAATTTTTCCGGTTTAGGTGAATGCTGGATCGCGCGTCGCTCAAGCCATGGGCACTTTAGAGCCTGCGGGCGAGCACTCGTACCACCAGTCAATTAGTCGAGTCGCATTCGACCTACAGGTCGTGACGCACAGTATTTGTGGTATGACCGAAGCGGTCGAACACCGCACCGCCAAATGGATCGTCTGTGCAGTGGCACGTTAAGCGACGAGACATATTTTTGATCGTGCAGCCACACGCTGACCATGATTCGCAAGTATAAGAACGCGGCAATCGCAGCCGAGACCACTGCCGCAAAGGCCAGTGATCAAATGCCTACATTGACCGCCGCTTGAATGACGCCGAATTTGGTGACAAAATCGTTCGTCAACGGCACTCCAGCATGCGCGAGCAACAACACAGTTAACCCGAGCCCAAGCGCAGGTTGACGCTTGGCAACGCCGCGAATCTCATCGAACGAAGTCGCCGAAAGCCGCAACGAAGCCGACTGCATCAAACCAGCGCGAGTGATCGATGAGAACGCGAGCATGCGCTTGACGTCGGTCTGCACCACGGCGAGCACCGCCCCGATTACAAGCGTATGCAGCGGGCGAACCATGACGATGAACACCCGCTATTGCTCTTGGCAGCGCGCTGCATCAAACTCTTGTCGATTCAATCGCCGAAAGCGATTCGCATTGAGCTACACATCTTTCGGTTAGGGTGAATGCTGCATCGCGTGTCGCTGTGGCCATGGGAGCATTGGGGCTAGCTGCCGAGTAAACACACAAACACAAACACCAACACCATTCAAAGGATTGGGTTGCATCCGTCCTACAGGTCGTGGCGCACAGTATTGATGGTGTGACTAAAGCGGTCAAACACCTAGCGAATGACCCCAGTAAAAATTGAAACTACCTACATCCAATTTTCAGGCAGCAATGTAATTGCCGGACGAATCGTAAACCTCGTGCCGCGACGATGATTCGAACGACTGAGTCGGAGCAGGGGTTACATACCTTTTCCGACGAAGGTACTTTTAAACTAGACGAGAGGATATCTTACGAGCGGGATACGACGTCATCAATCGTTTAGCCATTCGCATGGAATCTCGTACGAACCGATGGGAGTTACTCTGATTTGAACGCTACGCACGTCTGTTGATTCACATTTACTGCGAGCCGAGACGACTTGGGAATACCACGAATCTCCGCTCGTAAGATACCATCCCGCTTTGAACCATTTCGCTGTTGGAACGAGAAGCGCAAGGATCACAGCAATGGCAATGAACCTTCCTATAGAGCCAAACCTGACCCAGAACTCTCGAAGCAAGAGTGCACTGGCAATCCACGTTAAGGTCATAGGAACTACGAAATAGCGATCGGCGATACCCCCAAGCATGTAACTTGCAACAGATAACAAGACTGAGTTCACAGCAAGTAGGTTCCACATTTGTTGATGCTGTGAATGTCGTAGAGTTGGTGCAGTGCCAACGACAATCACGACAATTGCACCGAGTGCGGGTACGAGAAGTCCGAACCACCAAAAGAGACCCATATTTAGCCACGGTGTCAGAACTCGAGCACCACCCCACCCTTGGGAAGAAGCTTCGAGTCCAGCAACAACTGTCTGCGCCGCGAAAGTAGCAAAGATCACAGCGAGACTTAGTATCGCTGTTCGGCGGGTAGCGCTCCGCGTTCTGGTTAGATGCCATATAAGCGGCGCGCATACGACAACGAGAATTGGGTTGCTGAGTCCCACCAGCAGAGTCCCAGCGACGATTGAACGCCTATATCGTTGCAGCACGCTTGCGGAGCAATACGCCGTCGCTACGGCGGCTAAAACCGGCCACTTCATATTTCCGATGTTCACAAGCGAACTCTCCATCGCTACCGGTACGAGAAGCAAGATTAATCCGCAGAGTCCCGACATGAGTCGGCTGCCAGTTTCGGTATAGA
>Ga0335396_10006598_pt1 | contig 11438 bp, 8 predicted proteins | sample FRY02_FD_205743 | JGI IMG/M metagenome (GOLD analysis project Ga0335396, IMG submission 205743) | Freshwater microbial communities from Lake Fryxell liftoff mats and glacier meltwater in Antarctica - FRY-02 (spades assembly) (version 2) | ecosystem: Environmental > Aquatic > Freshwater > Ice >... | reverse complement strand
GGCCAGTCGGGCCAGTTAGTCGTGAGCAGCAGCAGCGGCCTGACCCGCACCCACGCCATCACATCGACCCAAAGTATCAGCTATACGGATGTGATTACCCACAGCAGCGGGCTGACCGAGACGGTGACGCTGACTCATACCACAACCCTCACCGAAACAGTCTACGAGACCGATCCGGTCACCCTGCCGGGCAATGGCGTCTGGCAGCAGCCATTGGAGATGACTGACGGCGCGCAGGTAATCGCAACCCTCTATCTTAGCGACACCGTGCAGGAAAGTGTGAGTCTGTGGGTGGACCGCACGCCACCCCTTACGCCCACGCTGATTCTGCCCGCCTCGACCGACAGCCTGACAATTACGTTGGCCGCGGCCGCCCCGGCTGGCGCGGTTCTGGGATTGAGCAACGATTGGCGCTGGAAGGGCGAAACGCTGCTGCGCAGTATTGACAGCGGCAGCGTTGTCTCCGATGGGCTTGCGTCGGCGGGCGCGGCTCTGGAGGCCCGCGTCGGATCGCATACACCCGGCCAGTGGTACGGCCCTTATACAAATGCGTTGCCACCCGCCGCCACCTACCGCGCTCTCTTTCGTCTGCGTGCGGGGGATCACCCGGCCCGTTCCAGCCAGGGCGTGCTGCCGGATCGCCCCATCGCCCGGCTGGATGTGGCTGATCAGATGGGAACCGTGCGTCTGGGGCTGCGGGACATTTGGGCCAGCGATTTTGCCGCGCCGGATCAGTATCAGGAGATTCCGGTCGATTTTCATATCTTTGAGCCTGCCCAGGGGATCGAGTTTCGGGTGGAGTGGTATGGGGATGTGACGCTGGCTCTGGACCGGGTGTGGGTTTTTCAGTTGCAGGAAGGCGGAGGCGAGGGCGAGCAGAGCCGGCTCTGGCGTCTGGGCGGCGGCAATCCGTCGATTGTCCAGGCGATGAGCTACGACGCCGCGGCCAATGCCAGCCCGGTTATCAGCCGCACCGTCGCCTTTGTGGACGATGGCCCGCCCATTTTCGGCGGGGTGGTTGCGCCAACCGGCTGGCAGACGGAACTGCCCATCACAATGACGACAACCGTACAGGACTGGGTGAGCGGGCTGGATGGGACAAGCGGGGTGCTGCTGCTGGGCGACGAGAGCTACCCGGCCAGACTGGATACCCCCGGCAATCCGTGGGCCGAGCAACGGCTGGTGGCTGTGCTGACTGATGGGGAAAGTCCTGATGGGGAAAGTCCTGATGGGGAAAGTCCTGTGGCCGACGGCATCCATTCCGCCCGCTTCCGCATTGCGGATCAGGCGGGGACAGCTCAGGAAAGCCCGGCGTTTTCCCTGAAGATTGACCGCACGCAGCCGGAGATGGCCGCGGGCGCGACGCTGACCAGCGGCGAACCGATATCATCGCCCCACGGCTGGTACGGCGGGCCGGTGCTGGTGCAGATCGACGCTTCCGACGCCACCAGCGGACTCTCCGGCGTGGCCTTTATCCTGGACAATGCGCCTTTCACTCTGTACGCCGAGCCGTTTCTGCTTGCCAAAGAAGGCTGGCATATCGTGCGCTATTGGGCGCAGGATATGGCGGGGAACTATCACTACAGCGAATACTTTGAGGCAGGGATCGACACGACTCCACCGACGGTCTGGGCGCGGCTAAACCACGGCGACACGGACAGCGCACTGGCTATTTGGGGTGGTGATGACGCACTCTCTGGCGTGGCGGGTTTCCGGGTGGAGGTGCGCCGGGGTGATGGCGACTGGCTGTCCCTTTTGCCTGAAGGCGAAGGGGTGACGGAAGAGACGGGTCTGTCTATTCCGGTGGAGAAAGGCGAGGAAATAGAAATTCGGGTGCAGGCGGTGGATCGGGTGGACAACAACAGCGGGTGGCAGGTGGCGGGGCTGGCTTCGACTTCGCAGCTTTTTCTGCCGTCAGTCAGCAGTGGGCAGTAGGAAAAATCAGGTGATTGGGTGACCCGTTTGTGGGAATCACCCAATCACTGAATGCACATTCAGTAATGCACATTCAGTCGTTGCTCACCCCAATCGAATCTATAATCTCCCGCATCTGCCCCGCATATTCCACCACCAACTGGCTGGCCCGTTCGCTGTCGCCTGCCTCTGCGCTGATCTCCACGTGGGGCGTGTCCGGGTTGGGGCCGATGTGGACCCATTCGCTGTCCGTCAGCCGAATCTTAAAGCCGTCGATAGTAATCACATTCTCGCCTCGGTATTGCTCGTTCAGCTTGCGCATGAGCGCCCCTTTGATCTCCCAGGGCGCGGCAAGGCGGTCGTGGGCCATAAAGAAACGGGGCAGATAGCTGGTCACTTCGCTGATTTTCAGACTGCGCACGGCCAGATATTCCAGCAGGCGCACAGTTGCCATCAGCCCATCGGCCGCGGGCAGAAAGTCGGGGAAGAGAAACTGGCCGGAGCCATCCAACGCCAGGAGCACATCCGGGTTGGCCGCGGCCTGCATAATATGGCGAAGGTCGTTTTTGGTGTAGACGACCTCTGCATTGTGCCAGGCAGCGACGGCGGCAAATGCATTCGGAAGGGTAACCGGCAGCACAACAGTACACCCCGGATTGGCATAGAGCGCCAACTCCAGCATCAACAGCGAGACCGTCAGGTTGTCCAGCACCTGCCCCCGCTCGTCAACGACAAAAATCTTTTCCCCGCCCACATCCAGTTTGACCCCCACATTGGCGGCCAGAACACCCATAATTTTGGACATCCGCTGCAGATCGCTCTGGAAACGGTCGCGCAGAATCGCCAGCTTTGTCTCGTCGATAATCGCATTCAGGGGCAGGACATCCACACCGATGCGGACGAGCAATTTCGACAGCACATCCGATGCGGAGCCGTGGGAATAGTCCAGCACAAGCGTCAAGCCCGCATTCGCAATGCGGGTGCAATCCACCTTTTGCAGAAAAGCCTCCACATATTTTTCCACCGGTCGGGGCGCATAGTCAATGCGCCCGATATCCTGGAAATAGGCCCGGCGGAAATCCTCCCGGTGGAAGATGCGCTCAATACTGCGTTCCGTGTTCCGGCTCTGGTTCAGCCCCTCTTCGTTCATAAAACGGATGTCCACCACCCGCTGGTCAAAGGGGCTGAGGCGCACGTGGATACCCGCCGAGGCGGACGGGTCCGAGCGGACGTAGTGGCGGGCCACGGGAATGGGCAGGGTCGTCAGGTCCCAGACATTGACACCACCACCGGCCAGCCCGCTGATCAGCGCCCGTTTGAGCATCCGCGAGCTGCGATGCACGTCCCGATTGATGGCGACATAACTGTCCGCGGGCAGAGCCGCGCTCAACGCCGCGCCCAGTTTGGCGGCAAATTCGGGCGTCAGGTCCACATTGACAATCCCCGTCACCCCATATTTGCTAAAGAGCGCGCGGCGGCCCTGGTTGCCCCAAATGATGCTTTCGCGCACAGTGGCCCCTGGCTCGATCTCTTTGTTGGGCCAGAGCTTCACATCCGCGTGGAGCACGCAATTCTCTTCCAGCACACAGTTGTCGCCGATTACAGCCCCTTCATAGGCCACCACACCGCTTTTGATGCTGCACTGGCGACCCACAATCACACCCCGCAGCTCACACGCCTCGCCCACGTAGGAATTGCGCCATAATACGCTGCGCTCCACCCGGCTGTGGGTGTCGATAACCGTGTAATCGCGGATGACTGCCGGCCCGTGGATTGTGACACCCCCTTTGATCTTTACCGAATCCCCCAAATAGACCGGCCCATAAATCTGCGCGTCGGGGGCAATTTCCACATTCTTGCCCACCAGAATACCGCCCCATTGCTGGCTTCCCAGGGGCTGGAAAGTGCGCACCAGGCCGGAGAGCATATCCCGATTGGCGCGCAGATACTCGCCGATGTCGCCGATGTCGCACCAGTAGCCGTCGGCTACGTGACCAAAGAGGGGTTTCTTGTCGGCCAGAAGACTGGGGAAGAGTTCGGTGGAAAAATCGAAGGGTTGATCGTCGGGGATGTAATCGAAAATTTCCGGCTCCAGCACGTAAATTCCCGTGTTTACCGTGTCGGAGATAATATTGCTCCAGTCGGGTTTTTCCAGAAATTGGGTGATGCGTCCCTCGTCGTCGGTGATTACGACGCCGTATTGTTGGGGGTCTTTGACGTGGCAGAGGGCCAGCGTTGCCAGGGCTTGGGCGTTGCGGTGGAAGTCCAGCATCGCTTGCAGGTCGAAGTCGGTCAGCGCGTCGCCGCTGATGACCAGAAAAGTGTCGTCCAGATGGCGGGCCGCGTTCTTCACACCACCTGCCGTGCCCAGGGGGGAATCTTCAATGGCGTAAGTCAGCCGCATACCCAGGCTGCTGCCGTCGCCAAAATAGTCCTGGATCGCAGTGGGCATATATTGAAGGGTGATCACAACATCTTCAATGCCGTGATGTTTGAGCAGATCGAGGATGTGGCCCAGCACCGGTTTGTTGACAATTGGCACCATCGGTTTGGGGCGACCGACTGTCAACGGGCGCAAGCGTGACCCTTCTCCCCCGGCCATCACAACAGCTTTCACTCCGTTCGTTCCTTTCAAAAGTGGACGAAGATCAAAAAATAAAACAACGATTTACGCTGCTTGTGACGGGTTCCTGGCAAATCAGCAAAATCTGCGTTCCTTTTCTGCGCTGGGCTTAGATGGGGGGCCAGGGGAAGTTGCGCTGGTGGGGGGGCGGATCGGGATGACAGCCCAGCGCCAACAGACTCTCCAACCGGTCGCAGAGGGCTGCGCGCTCCGGGCGGCTGAGCAGGTCTGCCAGGGCACAATTGAGGGCGCTTTCCGGCTGATCCAGCACTGCCTGCAAAGCGTTCAAATCGTCCAACAGTGCGGGATCGATTGGCTGTTCGCTATATTCCCAAATAACAGTGCGCAACTTGTATTCGCTGTGAAAACAGACGCCGTGGTCAATCGCCCACATGCGATTCTCCTCGTCGAAGAGGCAGTGGCCGCTCTTGCGGTCGGCGTTGTTGATTAGATAATCGAAGAGCGAAAGTTGGCGCAGGGCCGGCGCGTAACGGGCGTCTTCCTGCATGGAAAAATAGTGGATGTTGGGGTCACATTCGATGAAGAACTGCACGCTGCCCACGCCACGGGTTCCCTGGCGCAGAACAGTGGGGGGGACCAGATTCCAACCCAGCGCGGCGCTGACGTCATAGGCGGCTGTCTCCCGCAGGCAAAGGCTTCCGGTTGGAAAATCCCACAGGGGGTTTTCGCCCCGTCGGGGTTTATAGACGCCCGGCAATTCCAACTCGCCGTCGCGCATTGTCACCAGAAAGCTGTAGTTGGAGCTATAGGGCAGCAGCCCCCGCTCTTCCATTTGGCCCTCGCGCAGAAGCGCCAATATCTGATCTGTGGTCAGCAACGGGTGTTGTGCGAGATCGGGCGATCCCTCAAAACCAACAGCGCTGGATTGGGTCTGTTTGCGGGGTTTCTTTGCCATTTGTGTGTTGGGCTAGAACGCCAGGGGATAGGCGTGACCGTTTGTGCGCGGGCAGAAATGACCGGTGGCGTCGATGGGGCGACCGCACAGGGGGCAATCGGGACGGCCTGATTCTACGGCATTCAATGCCTTTTCGCCCAGCGCTCGCATCTGCGTGCGGGTGGCAAAGAAGCGGGCGCGGGGCAGATCGTCCTCCATTGCCACGCCGCCTATTTCCTCCTCGGCGTCTTCATCGGGCTGTTCAATCGGCATAGCCTGAGCAATCAGAACGATCAGGTCCTGTTCTTCGTCATAGCCCAATCCCAATTGGCCGACCCGAAAGGCCGGGTCAATTGGCTCCTCCAGGTGGAGCATCTGGTTGGTCGCCACAGCCGGTTTGAGTTCCGGGTGCTGTAGCTGCAATTCATCCAAAAGCTGGAGAATCGACGCTGCCAGCGCGGACACCTGTTGTTTTTCCATAATCAGACTGGCAACCCGGCGGCCCTGGCGCGCCTGTAAAAAGAAGGTGCGTCGACCCGGCTGGCCGACCGCGTCGGCCACAATGTGGGTGACAGATTCAAAATCGTATGTGAAGTGTGAATCCATTCTTCGCCTCAATCGTTCGTTGTTCAGGCCGCGGTGTCTGCGTTCTCTGCCGTGGCGGGACTTTCTTTCTCTTTACTGCTGTCGTCTTTACTGCTGTCGTCTTTGTTACTATCTTCTTTGTCCGATCCCCAACCGACCTGGGGAATCGCACCTGTCTCGTTGACCAGAAGGATGCGCGGCCCAAAATGGTGAAACCCGATGACGGAAACCGACGCCGTACTGATGACAATGCGTTGAAACAGGTCCAGCGGCGCGCCCAAATACCAGGCGAGGGTTGTGCGCAGAATGTCGCCGTGGGCAAAGAGGGCGACGGCTTCTCCCGCGTGTTCGGTGCGGATGCGCTCTATTGTGCCGACAACCCGGCTCTGCACTTCGCGCAGGGTCTCTCCACCTGGAAAACGAAAACCGCTGGGGTACATCTGCACCAACTGCCAATCTGGCTTTTTGGAAAGCTCTTTTAGCTCTCCACCCCGCCAGTCGCCGTAGTCCACTTCTAACACGCCCGACTCTTCACGAATCGGCACGCCCATTTGCTGAGAGAGGGGCTGGGCCGTCTCTACACAGCGCACCAGTGGGCTGGAATAGATGGCGCTGATTGGCTGATTGGCCAGACGCTCGGCCAATTCCGCCGACTGCTGGTGGCCCTTTTCGTTGAGATGAACGCCGGGTGTACGTCCGGCCAGTTTACCTGTTTCGACCCACTCGTTTTCGCCGTGGCGGATCAGAAAAAGATAGGTCATGCGCGCTGGTTTTGATGCGGCCTCGTTGCCTTCGGAACTTTCCAGGGCCGCATCCACATTCTTCTCGCTGGAAACTATCAACGCACAGACCTTTCACAATACAACTGTAGACACAATTGTATGCTATTTGATAACCCCAAAGAGCATTCAGTATAACACAGGCGATGGGAGAGAATTGCTAGATTGATTACTTTGCAGTGTATCACAAAACACCACAAAGGGGTAGGATTCAACAATTGTCTTGTCCCAATTGTCCGGGTGTATCCCACGCTTGTCTCTCCATTGCCCTTCAGGAGATTGCGGCTCTCGTTTGCCGTATGGTACAATGCGCCCAGGTAATCCTCACTTGGAGGCGTTTCGTGTCTTTCTCGATCGATAGAGCGCCCAGCGCACTTTTTTATTCACGGCCAACTCGCACTTTTGTTACACGTCAAACACCTCTTTGGGTGTTTGTCTATTTTTGTTTGCTGCTGACGGCCAGCCTGGGCGGGGCAGGGCGTGCGTCGGCCAGTGGATCGGGGCAAATTTTTGCGGCTGGGTGCAGCGAACTGTTGACTAATGGCGGCTTCGAGGTCAATAACTCGGCCTGGCAAACGTTCGGCGCGGAATCGCCCCCCGCCTATACCACCAGTCCGGTTTTCGCTGGCGAGCAGGCCATGCGTTTGGGCATTGTGGAAGGGGCCAATCTGGCTATCATCAACGGTGTGCGCCAGAGCGCGTTTCTGCCCAACTCAGCCTCCAGTCTGGTCCTGGGCTTTCACTATCGCCCTATCCACGAAAGCCTGCCCGGCGACGATCTCCAATATCTGGACATCTATGACGCCAACTCCGGGATAAAGCTCTATCAGCTATACGCGGGTCTGAGCAACAGCGCCAGTTGGATCTTTCTACAATATGATTTAACCTCGCTCAAAGGCAAGACGATTCGTGTTGAAGTGGGTGTGCGCAACGACGGCGGTGGCGGGCGCACAGCGCTGATCATCGACGACATCTCTCTGCTTTCGTGCGATGCTGGCGCGCTGCCATCGGCAACGCCGACCGGTCTTTCAGTGTTGCCAACGCCGTCAGCGACGCCTACCGCAACCAATGCCCTTCTCACCTTAACCCCTACTGCTTTGGTTTCGCCTGTTCCTTCGGTCGTCGCCACAGCTACGCCTACGGTATATGTGACGCCACTTCCACCCACCCCCGTCCCCACCGGCTGTGTTAATATCCTTGAAAATGGTGGTTTCGAGCAGCCACTGGGCAGCAGCACAGGCTGGCTACCTGGCTATATCGACCCGGTGGGGGTAGAACTTTCCAGCGAACAGGCCGAGGGATTGCGTTCTCTGCGCATGGGCAATCCGCCCGGTATAGGCACACAGGATGTGATCACCTATTCTTCTGTTCGTCAATGGGTCGAGATTCCCAGCACGGCCTCCACCGCCAAACTCAGTTGGCGGCATCAGTCCCGCAGCCAGGAAGGACCGTCCGACAGCCCCCTGCCGCCCCAGGACAGGCAGGAGTTGATTCTGCTCCACCCGAATCTGGACACAAAAAAAGTAGTTCGACGTTGGCGAGAGAATGTCCCTTCCTGGCAGGAAGAGACAGAGGACTTGACCAGCTATCTGGGCCACACTTTTTACATTTATTTTAACGTCTACAACGACGCCAACAGTACCCGCACGTGGATGTTTCTGGACGATGTGCGGCTTTTCGTCTGCTACGCAACGGTGACACCCGTCGTCACCCCGACAGCCACGGCCACGTTGTTGCCCGGCGATACACCCATACCGACGGCCACGGGTATTGTTGCGGTCGCTGTCCTGCAGGACACGCCTACACCAGAAACGGATATCAACCAATCCGGCTTGCCCACCCAGGAAGCCAGCGTGATGATCGGCGAAACGCGCACAGTGGCGCCCACGCCGACCGCTTCTGCTTCGCCCCTGTGGCAAACACTCCTCGCCTGGCTGAGCCGCAGCCGAGCTTTGATCTTCGGTGGATTGGTCGTGTTGGTATTGATCGCGATTTTCGCTCTCCGCCGCTAGAATCTGTATCCCGGCCCACTTCCAACTCCCACATTCTTTGACTACAATGGACGCACACGCTACAATAATTATAGCGTGTGCGTCTTTTTTGCCGCCCTTATTTCAACCGGATATACCTATGCTCTGTTTTCTTGCTAACCACGTGTGAGGCTTTCTATGACGCTGGACTCTTCCCCCTGTCGCGAAGACGTAGCCCCGCCCACGACGGACATTTTGATCAAAATATCGGGTGATGCAACGACGCAGCGCCCCATCCGCTCGACCTTGACGGCCTTCCGCTCTCAATTGGACTTGACTGTTTATGGCCCCAATGCCCATCCCACCGGCTTTGCGGCCCTGGCTGAGGAATGGAATGATCTCCTGGCCCGCAGCCGTTTTGACACCCTCTTTCTCAGCCACGAATGGCAAACCACCTGGTGGCAACAGTTGGGTGAAGGCGATCTTTGGATTGTCGCCTTTCGCCAGCCAGAGAGTGGGCGACTGGTTGGAATTGCGCCGCTCTACCGTCTGTTGCGCAAGGACGGACCGTGGGTCGGTTCCTATGTCTTTCATCTGGTCGGCTGCACAGAAGTCAGCGATTACCTGGACATGATTATCGAGGCTGGGCAAGAGCCGGCCGTCTACGAAAGCTTCTGTGATTGGCTGTACAGCGCGGATGCACCGCAATGGGATGTGCTGGACCTCTGCAATCTGCCCGAAGTCAGCCTCTCCCACCAGATGTTGCCTGCTATTGTTCGGGGTGCGGGCCACCGAGTTGAGGTGAGCCAGGAGGATGTGGCTCCCTATATTTCCCTGCCCGCCCGCTACGACGACTATCTGGCTGAACGGGTGGAGAAAAAGCAGCGCCACGAAATCCGCCGCAAGCAGCGCCGGGCCGAACGGGAAGCCGTTGTCGGCTTCTATCTGGTGGGGCCGGCGCACGACCTGAAGCAGGAGATGGACGATTTCATTGCCCTGCAACAGGCTAGTCGCCCGGACAAAGAAGAGTTTATGACGCCGGAGATGCAGCGCTTTTTCCGCTTTGCCGCCCGGCGAATGCTGGACGCCGGATACCTGCAACTGGCCTTTCTTACCCTGGATGGGGTAAAGGCGGCCACCTATTTTTCCTTTGAATATAAGGGCCAATTATTGCTCTACAATTCGGGCTACGACACCGGCGACTTCGCCCATCTGAGTCCCGGCTGGGTGCTATTGGCCTATCTGATCCAGCACGCCATTGCCTCTGGTTTGAAGGTCTTTGACTTTTTGCAGGGGGATGAGGAGTACAAATACCGTTTTGGCAGCCAGGACAACAAAGTAATGCGGACGGTTATCTACAATCATTCAGGGTAGGGCGGAGCGAGACTCTGCCCGCGAAAGTGATGAGCCAGCCAATGAGCCAGCGCGGACCGATCGGGGTTAATGACGGGACCAGTAATGGGGCCAGTAGTGGAACCCATAACGGGGCAAACAGCGGCCACGCGGAGCAACCAGCGGAAGCATCTGCCCAGGCCGGACAGGACGAGTATGCGGAGTCGCCGCGCAAGCCGAAGACCGAACGGGAGAATGCCTTTGATGCAAGCGCCTGGCTGATCCAGGGGCTGATCGGTTTGGGTGAGGAATTGCGCCACAGCGATTTGGGCCTGCCCGAAGATTTCTGGGTTCATGCCTACGCGGCGCGCAAAGAGGCGCTGCTGGCCGCGCGTGTGCTGGTGGACACGGCACTGGAAAAATGCGCCAGCGAGGAAGCGGCCAAAAGCGCGCCCAAGAAAAAGCCCCCGCAACGGGGGCAAGTTTCTATCAACTTTGATTGAATGGATTGAATAGTCGGTGTGCTACACGATTTGACGGATTTCGTGTTGACGGATTTCGATTTGATAGATTTCGTGGCGCTTCTTTGATTCTGCTGGTTGGCGATCGGATACCCGCGAGGCATTGGATCGTTCTTGCAACGGTACGTCCTGGGCTTCCAGCGTAAATGTATTGACGAGGCGGTCCAGCGCGGCCATACGCAAATTCAGTTCATTCGTCACGATTGCGATATCGTCGGCAGCGATGGCGGTTGTTGCCGTGACGATCCCAATGCCGCCCACCGTCCCCAATGCCGCCCACCGTCCCCAATGCCGCCCACCGTCTCCTGCACCTTCACACCCATTGCCTGATTGGCCTGGGCCAACTCTGCTACAATGGCCGCCAATTGGCTGGTTTCCGTCACCACTTCTTCCAGCATTTTCTTCCAGCATTCGGACAGCCTTGCCCGCTTTGTCGCTGGTTCCCTGCATCTCCCCCATCCCCACCTTCAACCCGCCGATTGACTCGCGAATCTCCCGCCGGATCAGTTCACACGCTGGCGCGCGTCTTCGGCTTCACCCATCTGTTCGCTCAGATGTTCGCTCAGCAGATCGTTCTGGTTGCCCGCATACCAGGCAAATCCGCCCAAGAAGAGGGGGGCTGTACCAATGATTCAGAGCAGCGGATCGGCGAGAATCAATCCAAATGTGGCCGCGAAGCCAACCCGCATAACCCGGATGACAAAGGGAATCAGCGGAAAAGCAAGGCCAAAAGAGGCCCCAAAAATCGCGTAGCGTTGCCGTGCCGTTGATGGAAGCGACAATAGGAAGCCACCCTGAGTAGAAGAATATAGGAACAGG
>Ga0335396_10006595_pt1 | contig 11444 bp, 5 predicted proteins | sample FRY02_FD_205743 | JGI IMG/M metagenome (GOLD analysis project Ga0335396, IMG submission 205743) | Freshwater microbial communities from Lake Fryxell liftoff mats and glacier meltwater in Antarctica - FRY-02 (spades assembly) (version 2) | ecosystem: Environmental > Aquatic > Freshwater > Ice >... | reverse complement strand
AAAGATGGTAAATTGTTTATTCTTGCTGATATTACATTAGATGTAGTAGTATCTCGTTCATCAACTTGTGCTTGTGTATAACTATCGCTATTTAATCTAAAACCTGTTAAACTTGGAAAAGATGGTAAATTGTTTATTCTTGCTGATATTACATTAGATGTAGTAGTATCTTGTTCATCAACTTGTGCTTGTGTATAACTATCGCTAATTAATCTATAACCAGTTAAACTTGGAAAGGGTGGTAAATTTGTGATTCTTGTTGAAATTACATTTGATGTCCTCAAAATATCTGCATTTAAGTTTGTTGAAATAAGATTAAAAGTATTCAATACATAATTAGAATTATCTAATATAACATCTCTATTATTTTTCATGAAATTACCACCTATAGAAATATCATTGGCAATATCAACATTTCCTGAATTATCAAATACAATAACATTGCTTGTTATATTATTTGATGCGCGTTTAATACAAAATAACGAGTTTGAATTAGATATTGTCCAATCGCATTTTGTATTATCTCCAAAAATATCATTATTTCCTTGTTTGAAGTTTATATTTACTGTTCCATCGCCAGAATTTCTATCATCTTGAAGTGTTAATGTAATATTGCTTTGAACTAAATGCAAAAGTGTTTTTGGATTTGTTATCCCATAACCTACATTTAATATATCCATTGATTAACAATTATATAGGTTGTCTATCTATTATAATTAATATTAATATTTAATAAAAAAAATGCGCAATTATCATAATTGATAAATATGAAGTTTAAGTTGATTAATCTCTTGTTGTTGATCATTTATTTTTTCGGTTAATTCTTGTATAGACTTTGTCAATAATGGAATTATTGAAGAATAATCAATTGAATAATTATCATTTTCATCTTTTGGACAATTGACAACATTTGGAAATATAGTCTCCATTTCTTGAGCTATAAACCCATATTTTTTCTTATCAGTTAATTCATTTTGGTCTAATAGAAAATAAGATACCGGATTAATTTTATTTACAAGATCAATAACAGAATCTATTTGTACTATATCTTTTTTATATCGTATATCACTTGTTTGTAATAAAGTTGCACATCTAATATCCCCCACAATATCTAATTTATATAAACTATCACTTGAAGGTGTTATTCCAATACCGACCTTATCATGAGCAATAGCGATTGTAGCATTTATTGGAGTAAAAGGTGTTCCATTATTCCATATTTCAGTCGCCGTCCAACTTGATGATGGTTTTGGATAATATTCTTCATCTTGTTGTGCCGATCTATTTAGATATAAATGACCTACATCATTATTTAGTTTTGACTTCCAATATGCTGTATAATAAACATTTTCTGTCGTGTTTGGCATATCTTCGTAAGAACCTGATACGTTCGCAATAAAATGAGAATATGCACTTGATTCTGCTCCTAAATTATGAGATATCCAACATGTCGTACCGTCTATTCCATTTTCATTACCATTAGCACCTGTTATTTTTGTCCATTCACCTATTCCAATTTTACGATATAATTGTAAACCCCACCATCTTGAATCATGTTCATAATCCATACCAATATGGCAAACTAACGATACAAGTATTTTAGATGAAATATGACTAGGTGTTATATTTATGACAAAACCAGAATCAATATCATTATTTATAGCTTCCCAATTTCCGCTATTACTAACTTTAGAATTTGTAGAACTATAAGTATTATGTTTTGTTTGTATTGTCATTCCTTGTGTAAAATTAAAAACAAATGGTATTCCATTAATTTTGTACGATGTAGCGTTAACGCCACCATTAACATCTAATTTATGATTAGGTTCGTTAATATCAACACCAATATTTCCATCCAACCCATTTATTACAAAACGTTCTTTTATTATATCGCCATTTCTTCCACTTTCTAATTTATATTTATTATTTATGTTTGATATTCTCCATCCACATTTATCATTTTTGTCTATATTGTTATCATTACCGTTTATAAGTTCTATTTTAGTATGTGCACTATAGTCAGTTCTACCATCTTGTATTTTAAATGTACTATTATCCCCATATATTGACAATATACTAGATGGATTAGTTGTTCCAATACCAACGCGCCCATTATTTAATATGGAAAATACTTCGCCAGTTCTATTTGAAATATTTATAATATCACCTAATCCCGATTCATTATTTTGCTTAAGAGTAAAAGCCGTAGTAGTGCCTGTATTAACTACCTCTAAATCATTTGCTATTATTTTTCCTTCAAAAGTTATATTTCTGTCATATGTGTCACTTACAATAAATCTATTATTATTCCCATTTGCTACATTATCTGCATTAATATTATTAATATTATGAGAAATTATATTAGATGTTTGTAAAATATAATTAGAAGTATCATTTATAACATCTCTGCCTTCAACTCTTAATATACCATTTGATGTGTCAATATCACCATATAAATCTATTTTATATATTGGTACATTTAAATTATTTTTACGCACTATCATAACATCGTTTATATCATTTTCTCCAATTTCATCACTTATGCTAAAAAAATTGTAATCAACTAATTGATTAGCTATTTTTGCTATTATTTCCACACCCTTTACACCAGTGCTATTAAAAAGTATCTTACTAGAATTAATATTATAATTTTGGTATAACCCGTTATTCAAAATTTCTATTAAATCATTGCCATTCATATCATATATTTTTCCTGAAATTATAATATCACTTTCTGCATTTATTATACCTTTTATGAAAATATCTCCATGATTATTTATTTTTAAATTTGTTGAATTAATATTTTTTATATTATCTTTATATTTTAATTCAAATATACCATCATAAGCTAGAATATCATAACCATTAATATCTTCTTCGTCATTATCTGTTTTATTTAACAATGTTATATGTGGTTTTCTTTTTTTAGCATTATAATTTTTAATTTGTATTGGAATGTTTATTTCTTCGCTTTGGTCGAAAAAATTATAATATTCTTCTAATACTATATTATTCGTAAATAAATTATCATAAATTTCAAAGTTATTTACTATATTTTTTACTGTATCATGTTGTGAATTATATTTTACTTTTAATAGTTTCATATTTATATTGTTCACTGTTGATGCAATTGAATAATTTGATGTTGATATATTTATTGTATTTATATTTGGATTATTTTGATTTACGATTGGTGTAGGAAGCTCTAATATTTGCAATTCATTGTTGTAATTAGCATTTACAAGATTATTCGGTAATAGATTTCTTGTTTCAAATATAATTGTATTTTCGCGATTTATAGAAAAATTATCTAATATAGATATATTAGAATTATATCTAATTATATTTTGTGTATTAGTATTTAAAAATATGTTAGTATTTGCTTCACTGTCTTGAAGTTTAATTGTATTAGTGTTTAAATTTGTAATACTATATATACTACCATTATCGACAAAAACTAATGGGTCAATATCTTCATATTTATATATATCCGTATATATGATATTGTTAATAGTTATAATATTACTATTGTTCACAATAATATTATCGTTAATTAATCCTGGTAAAATTGTAATATTGCATGTTATATTATCCGCAATTAAATATTTATTCAAATATGTAAAATGAAAATTATAAGATAATTCATAATTTTCATTTTCTAGTGCTTCATTTACTTTTGTAAGATCTAACGTTTTATTGATATTATAGCTTATAGTGTGAGAACTTTCCGATATATTTTCGGCAAATATAGTATTTACACCATAAGATAAATCTGGTAATATAGTAATATTGCAATTATCACCTGAATTATATAATTGTGTTATATTTATAACACTAACTACACTACCACCAGTTCCATCACCACCTACATCAGTTCCATCACCACCTACATCAGTTCCATCACCACCTACATCAGTTCCATCACCACCTACATCAGTTCCATCACCACCTACATAAGTATCAATATTTGTTGCGGTATACTTTGAAAGATTATCATTATCATTATAATGAATATAATTAATAGATATATTACTAGAATAATAAGTTATTGGTATACTTGTATAATTTGTTTCGTAAGTTATTTGTTTAGTACTTGTAATATTTGTTGAAAATATAAACTCTGTATCATTTTTATTTTCATCACTTATGGTATTTGAAAAATCGTCAGTAGAACTTGTAATATTGACATTAAAATTATAATGTGAAATATATTTATTAGTTATATCTGTCCAACTAGTTTCTAGTAATTCTATTATTATATCTGTATGATTTACCGATAAAATACTATCTGATAAATATAAGCTCGTATATCTATTATAAACAGATAAAGCCGAATTATCATATTCACTTTTAATAACAAAAGTTTCAATTGGATTTTCATCATTAAATCCAAATCTTGATCCATTTCTAACAATACCTTGGTTATCAAAAGCATCAATTGTGAAAACCTCATTTTCTAATAATGTTTCATTATATAAACTTCCTCGCGAAGCATTTATAGAAAACTTATAATTATTATCAAGATTACCGCCATATATTGTATGTATTGTATTATTATCTCCACCAGTATTTACCAAATTGATAGATGCTGGTTTATTCTCATTTGTAATCTGCAATCCATATTTGTCAGTTCCGTCTATATGAAATCCTATATTACTATTATTTATGTTATTACCTAATCCAAAATGTGCTTGAGTATTGATAAGATTATTATTATTGTCATTAATACTTTTAAAATTAATAAACTCATTATATGTATTTGTCTTTTTATCAAAAAAACTCATATTAAATTTAGATGCATTATTATCGTTTTTCATAAGTTTGAGTTCAACCATATTACTCGTATTTGCGAGTTTGTCTATATTATCTTCAAAGGTACCATTATTAATATGATATATACCAAGTTCAATAGACGAAGATGTAAGTGAATCATCTGGTATTTCGTATGTTATGAACTTTGCTACTGAAAAATTATTATCTACTTGTTTAACAATTAATGGAATTGACATATCATCACTTTCGTTTGGATGAATAATAATGCTCTGGTCGGGTGTTAATAAAGTAAAGTTTAAAGCTATTATATTATTTTCTGGATTGTCAGTTCTTGGTAGTTGTGGTAAAATATATGTTGTTGCGTTTTCAATAACACTTACCAAATTAGATATAGTATTTAATTTAAAATTAAAATCATCTCCATTTTTATCTATAATTTTAATATTTCCGTGTACCTCTAAATCTCCATATATAGACATGGCAGATGTATGAGTAGAATTAACTTCAATATTAGGATTATTTACATCTATATGATAATTAGAATCAACTGTATTATAATAAAATGACATACCATATGATGTTGGTTTAAATGTTTTGTGTGTATAACCTATTTGTAAAGGTCCAATAACTGGAATATCATTATTTCTAATATTATTATGCATATGATTTTTGTATATAAACCATTTATCATCATTTCTTTCACTTCCCGCACCTGTATCAAACTCGCAAATATCTATACCACTATAATCAGCATTATTATTTGCATCTCCGCCTCTAACACCTCTATATATGCGAATTACCGAATAATTATTAGCTTCGGTTGTTATGTTTCTAACTTGTAATGGGGCTACAATTTCTTCATTTGTCCAACCAATGCCTATTTTTTTTCGTGTATAAAAAGTATCAGTATTATTATTGGCATTTTTTAATGTTTCTATAATACTGTCATTTTGATAATATAAATCAGCATTTATACCCTGACGTACATTAAAACCTTTCATTTTAGTAGATATTGAATTTATATTATTGTAATTTACACAAAACTTATTTGTTAATTTATCATTCATATTGAAATAATTTTTTTGACTTTCATATATAAAGTTAGTTGTACGAAAATTATCATCATTTATATTGATATAGTAATTTAATGCGGTAACATTACCATTGACATCAAGAGCATAACCTAGAGCAGGTGTTAATTTATTTATAGAAACCTTATTTTCATTAATTGATAATGTAGGTGGTGTATTTTTAAAATTAGGAGAGTTTAAATTGTCAGTAAGTTGGGATATATCATAAGATGGATAAAAATATATATTATTTTTTTTACCAATAACCTTATTAGTATTTATTATAAAACTATTATCTGTATAGTCAAGGCGATGTAATCTACCTATATTAGTTTTATAATCTATAGTATCAACTGTACTTTTCATATGTATATCAAAAGTATCATCATATAATACATCATCGTCTTTTACAATATTAAGCATTCCACTAAATCCATCAGATTCTTGAAATCCAACTCCTATCTTTTTTGGAAAACTTACATTGCCATTAATAAGTTCCATACCATAATCAGTTGTAATTTCTCCTTGGCTATTTAAATTAGTTAAAGAAACAGCCTGACCATATACAAAAATATTTTCTACATTAAGGTTTTTTATCGTGATGTTGTTATCTCCATCAAAAATAACATCATCTTTGAATGAAACATTTCCTCTAAATATAGCTTCTTCTGTAACAGTTATTTTTTCAGAAGTTAAATTATTTATAATAGCTCCATGAGATACAACAATATTGCTCGTCGATAATGCTTTTGCAATATTAACATTATTACTAAAATTGTAAGTTTCGCCTTGAAAAATACCACCACCTATTTGACTAGCATTTAATGTACCAAAACCATTTTTGCGGATATATATATCATCTATATTTTTATATATACCTGTATTATAGTCTTTGAATACTATGTTATCAAACTTTGAAATACCTATTACTTGCAAACGTGGCTTTGCTAATACTTGACTAATATCTATGACACTCAAAGCATTTATTGTATATTTATTGAAAGTTATTTCTGCATTAGTATTTGTTCCAATACCTACATTACGATTTTCATCAATTGTCATTGCAGGTAAATTATCCATGGTTGTATCATAAACAGGCAAACTTACATCACCATATAAGTTATTAATAACATTTGAGGATTGACTAACATGAAACTCTAACGGCATACCAACCGATGTAGATATTATAGCAGGCGATTTATAGTTTCCCCCAATAATACCAATATTCAACATAGATGGTCCTTCGACCGCATTTACTTCATTTCTAATTGCAATTTGCATACTATTAAATTTATTATTCGCATATGATACAATATTCAAAGGATGTGTATTTTTATAAGTATTATCTTTTACTCCTAACGTTAAATATTTAGTACTATAAACATTTACAACATCTTCATAAATAGTATTTGTAATATCTGGAATATTATTAGTAATAAATCCTGTTCTAAATGGCTGTGCGTTTGCTAATGTTGATGATACATTAATAAGTTCAGTAATCATAGTTTCTGTGACAGGGTTTGACGGGGAAATAGTTATATTTTCTAAATGTAAAGACTTTGCTATTATAGCACCATCACAAACAATATTATTAGCAGTATATAATGATGTATTTGTATCTAAATTATTAGTTGTATTTCTTGAAGCATCAATTGATATTCCTCTTTTATTAACTATTAAATTGTATATTGTACGAGAAGTGTCTTCTGTATTATATATCTTTTCACCAACAAAAAGATATTCTTCTTCAGACATATCTAATTTTGAAATATTGATAGCATCATTAGTAATTTCATCTTTTTGTAATCCTATTGCTACTGAATCAATTTGAACAATAGGAATAGAGGTTTGAGTGTCGGTGGAACTCATTAATAAAGGTATTCTATTTAAAAGAAATATACTATTAATATTTATATATAATTCTTTATGTATAAAGATAAAAAATGATAGAATATTTAATAGTATTTTTCAATATACAATATGAAACGCATTGAAAATATTCACAATAAAACGAAAGATGTATATATTGAGAATCAACCTTATAATGATAAAAATATATTGCTATCTGATGATAATTTAACAAAACTATTTAATGATAATGGTTTATCTGGTGTTAAATTCAAAAATATTAGTTTATACCGTGTTGCTTTTGTTCATAAATCATATTGTACGATGAAAAATACAGACTTTAATAAAAGCAATGCTAATTGTCCAAATAATTGTTTGCCATTACAAGATATGTCATATGAAAGATTAGAGTTTTTAGGTGATTCTTTATTGGGCATGATTGTAGCCAATTATCTATATTGTAGATTTCCCGATCAAAACGAAGGTTTTTTATCAAAAATAAGAACCAAAATAGTTAATGGAAAAATGCTTGGATATTTATCTGATAAAATAGGGTTTCCTATGTTTGCCATAATCTCAAAGCAAGTAGAAGAATCGGGTGGTCGTAAAAATTATAAAATTATGGAAGATATTTTTGAAGCATTTATAGGAGCGTTATTTTTAGACTTTCAAACAGAAACAGATATAGTATCCCTACCAAATGATATTAAATTATCACCAACGACAGGAGCAGGATATTTTATAGTTGAAAGTTGGTTGATTTATATTATAGAAAATTATATAGACTTTTGTGAATTGATTAGGATTAAAAATAATTACAAAGATATGCTTGTATCGCATATGCATAATTATCTACAAGATTCCCCTCAATTTAAAGAGATTAATGTTACATCAAGAGATAATGCTCGTATATTTACATATTGTGTTAAAGATAGAAATGGAACAATTATTTCAACGTCTACTGGTTGTAATAAAAAAGAAGCAGAGAATAATGCTGCTAAAGAAGCATTGTTATATTATAGAGTAGATATACAAGAATATAATTCTAATATATAAACAAAAAAAGAATAAAATATATATTTATATCACTAAAAATGCAAGATATTAAAATAACACATTTGGTATTGTCAGGTGGTGGAATGCGAGGTGTTATGTTTATAGGCGCTTTAAGACTTTTATATTTTGAGAATTTACATAAAAATATAACACATATATCAGCAAATTCTATAGGTGCTTTTATAGGATTAATGATATCTTTTAAATTAACAATCGAAGAAATGGAAAAAATATTATACGATATGAAAGACGACGATACTTTATGTTTTATTCCAATAAAAAACTATATTCGCTTTATAACAGAATATGGCTTTTTTTCAATAGAACTTTTTATGAGTCATTTAATAAAATTAATTAATAAGAAATATCCAGATATGGGAGATGATATAACATTCAAGGATCTTTCAAAAAGATTTGGTATAAACTTATATATATCTACAACAAATATAAATAGATGTGAAAATCGTATTTTTTCAATAGACTATACACCAGATAATTCTGTTTTTAGAGCATGTGAGGCGTCAATGTCGGTTCCATTATTATTTAAACCTATTAAAATAAACGATGAATATTATTATGATGGAGCATTAACAAATAACTTTCCAATTAAGATATTTTCAGGTGTTCCAAAAGAAAATATATTAGGTATGATATTATATTCAGCGAATAAAGAAATCAAAGATGATGTAATAAAGAATAAGAAAATAAATATTTTTTTTATTTTAAAACAATTGTTTAATATTTTTGATATTTTAAGAACACAACAAGTTTTATTAAAACAGATAAATTCTTCGGAAATAGATAATTATTATATGCCAAGTATTATAACAAATCAAAAAACATTAAACTTTAAAATTAATAAAATGGGTGTTAAAATGATATTAACAACAAGCCAGATTGAAAATATGATATTTGCTGGTTATGATAGTATGTCAAAATTTATAGATAAGCGAAGAAGTCTTGTAAAAGAAGAATATGATAAAAGATTAGAATATGCAGATATTAAATAATGTAAATATAATATAAGTAGTTATACTATAATTTAATGAATAATAATGTAGAACCATATATATTTATTTTAGATTTAGATGGTACAATAATAGGCGATTGTAGATATCAGTGCGATATATATAATATACAAGAAATAATAAAAAAAAATAGTTATCAAAAGCTTTTGAAAAATAATACATTATGTGAAAAAAGTTTATGCGATAGTTATAATAGTGATTCCCTTTTAATAAGACCATTTTTTAATAAATTTATGTTGGAAATAAAAAAACAATACCCTAATAGTTTTATATATATATACACAGCATCAGAAAAGTTATGGGCACATAAAGAAATTAGCATTATAGAAAAGCAAAATAATATTAAATTTAATAGACCATTATTCACAAGAAATAATTGTATAATAGACAAAAATGGTGTATATAAGAAGTCTATTGTAAAAATATTACCATTAATTTTAAAGTCTATGAAAATGCCAAAAACTTATGATATTTCAAAAAAACTTCTTATAATAGATAATAACGATACATTCATAGATTATACTGACAACTTATTAATATGCCCAACATATAATTATATAAAATATAATGATCTATGGGATAATATTCCAGAAGAATATCTGGAAAATGAACTATTGAAAATTTTTATTTCATCTTTAATATCTTTAAAAAAAATACATAATATTCGTAGTAAAAAAAGTGAAGTTCAAGATAGAGTACATAAATGGTTATATAAAAAATATAAAAAAATTAATAAATATAATTATAAATATAGAAATGATACTTTTTGGAAGGATTTGATAATACATATTAAAAATAATAATATTCAAGAATATAATAAAAATACTTTATCCATAATGAAAAAAAGTATAAAGATATAATGATTTATAGTAATATCTTTCTAAAAATGATTTATATAAGTTTTGATATTGGTGTTAAAAATTTAGCATTATGTGTATTAAAAAAAACAGATGTTATAACAATTATAGATTGGCGAATAATCACATTAGCAGAGAGTAAAAAAGAAATTAAAGGAATAGATGATATATCAGAGAGAATATATATTGAAATGGATAACATTATAGGTGATTTAAAATTAAGAGGCATAGATGTTATAGATTATGTTTTAATAGAAAATCAACCATCCAATTTAAATGGAATTATGAAAACAATTCAACATATAATTTATTGTTATTTTAGTTTAATAAAATATTGGGATAAAGACGTTAAAAATGTAATACTCGTAAATGCTTCATTAAAGACTAAAACACACGATTACAAACCAGAAATACAAAATACAATTGAAAGTCCTAAAAATGCGAAAGGATTTCGGAAAGATAAATATAAAATTAATAAAAAACTAAGTATTGATATATGCTCTAATTATATTAAAGATAATGATGTATTGTCAAGTATTTTCGCTGAAAATAAAAAGAAAGATGATTTGAGCGACGCGTGTCTTCAGGCAGTTGCATATATTAGAACAAATATCAAAGACGAGGCATTAGACAAGTATAATGTATTATATAATTAAATTTTTTTTTCAATATATATTATGCGTTTTTATATATGTATTAAAATTATTATAATATATAAACAATTGATAGCCAATTAAATATATAATATGTCCAATATATCAAATCTTAATAATAGAAATGACGATTTAATCGAGTTAAATAAAAAGAGTTTT
>Ga0335396_10006594_pt1 | contig 11446 bp, 5 predicted proteins | sample FRY02_FD_205743 | JGI IMG/M metagenome (GOLD analysis project Ga0335396, IMG submission 205743) | Freshwater microbial communities from Lake Fryxell liftoff mats and glacier meltwater in Antarctica - FRY-02 (spades assembly) (version 2) | ecosystem: Environmental > Aquatic > Freshwater > Ice >... | reverse complement strand
GCGACAAGATCAACAAGGCGATCAGCAAGCTCGCCGAAGCAAACGACCTGCAGAAGGTCATTGACCTTGCGGACTTCAACGATGAAGAGAAGCTCGGCAAAGGCAAGGAGATGCAGGACCGTCTAACCAACTTGATCTCGATCTTCCAGGACATCGACTTCCGCGGTTCCCGTGCTGAAGGCGACGACCTGCTTGGAGACGCCTATGAGTACCTGATGCGTCACTTTGCAACCGAATCCGGAAAGTCGAAAGGCCAGTTCTACACGCCTGCCGAGGTCTCACGCAGCATGGCACAACTGATCGGTATCAAGCCGAGCACTCCCTACTCCGCAACGGTCTACGACCCGACTTGCGGGTCTGGATCGTTGCTGCTGAAAGTTGCCGACGCCGCGCCAAACGGGCTGACAATCTACGGCCAAGAAAAAGACAATGCGACGTGGGCGCTCGCGAAGATGAACATGATCTTGCACAGCAACGAGATCGCCGATATTCGCAAGGGCGACACGATCGCGAGCCCTCAGTTCACAACGAACGACCGCCTCGATACCTTCGACTACCTCGTCGCTAACCCGCCGTTCTCCACCAAGTCATGGGCGAACGGCCTCGAGAACGAATACGGCCGCTTTGACGGCTACGGGCGTCCTCCTAACAAGAATGGTGACTTCGCCTTCTTGCTTCATATGCTCAAGTCGCTCAAAAGCACTGGCAAGGGTGCGGTGATCCTGCCGCATGGAGTTCTCTTCCGCGGCAACTCCGAAGCCGTGATCCGCAAGGAGATCATCAAGCGCGGCTATATCAAGGGCATCATCGGCTTGCCAGCGAACCTTTTCTACGGCACCGGCATTCCTGCCTGCATCCTCATCCTCGACAAAGAGAACGCGCAGTCACGTAGGGACATTTTCATGATCGACGCCTCCAAAGGCTTCGAGAAGGACGGCCCGAAAAACCGTTTGCGCGCTCAGGACATCCACAAGATTGTGGACACCTTCACGCGCCAGACCGAAGTGCCGCGCTACGCCCGCATGGTGTCGGTTGCAGAAATCAGTGACCCAAAAAACGAATACAACCTTAACCTTCCGCGCTACATTGACAGCACCGAGCCTGAGGATATTCAGGACATCGACGGCCACCTGCGCGGCGGCATACCCGAGCGCGACATCGACGCACTAGACCATTACTGGCAGATCATGCCCAACTTGCGTGCGATCTTGTTCAAGAAGTCCGCCCATCCCGGCTATTGCGAGCTGAACAGCTCTGAAGTGAATCCCGCCATCTTCGGCCACCCAGAGTTCACAGCATTCAAGACGGACGTGGACAAGCTCCACGCAAAATGGAAGGCCACCAACGCGCCACGCCTCAAAGGCTTCGCCACCGATGCAGCCAGCAGCCACCCCAAGGCCCTGATAGACGTGCTCTCCGAAGACCTGCTCGCCGCGTTTGCACTTGCGCCCTTGCTCGACCACTACGACATCTACCAGCATTTGATGGACTACTGGGCCGTGACGATGCAGGACGATTGCTACCTGATCACCGCCGATGGCTGGGTTGATGCGGCCAAGCCCCGGCTCATGGTCGAGGACAAGAACAAGAAGGCCAAAGAGAGACCCGACTTCACCGTCGGCAAAAAGAAATACAAAACCGAGCTGATTCCGGCCGCACTCGTCATCGCCCGCTACCTCGCCAAAGAGCAGGCGGCCGTCGAGAAATTGGAAACCGAGATCGCCGCGCTTGAGCAGCAGATGGAAGAACTCGCCGAGGAGCACGGCGGCGAAGGCGGTTTGCTGGAAGACGCCAAAAACAGCAAAGACAAACTCACCAAAGCTTCCGTCGCGGCCCGCATAAAGGATGTCAAGACCGACGAGGATGCCGACGACGAGCGCGAGCTGCTGGCCGAGTATCTTTCCTTGAACAAAGAACAGGCGGCCGCGAAAACCGCCCTCAAGGCTGAGCATGAGAGCCTGATGGAAAAGGTCCTCGAGCGATATGCCAAGCTCACCGGGGACGACATCAAGACGCTCGTGGTGGACGACAAATGGCTGGCCACACTCGCCTCCGCCGTGCAGGGCGAACTCGACCGTGTCTCGCAGACCCTCACCGGCCGCATCCGCCAGCTCGCGGAACGCTACGCCACCCCGCTGCCGCAGCTCACCGATGAAGTGGCCTCGCTCGCCAGCCGCGTGGAGGAGCACCTCACAAAAATGGGCGCGGTATGGAAGTGAAGCTCGGCTACAAGCAGACGGAGGTGGGCGCCATCCCGGCGGATTGGCAGGTTTCCACGCTTGGGGAGACATGCGTCTTCGAAAATGGAGATCGAGGAATAAATTATCCATCACCGGCTTCGTTCGCTCGGACTGGAGTCCCTTTTGTAAACGCTGGCCACGTCGGAGAGGGTCATATCAATCGCAATGATATGGATTACATCACGAGGCAGGCCTACGACCGCCTTGGTGCTGGGAAGATTGATACCGGGGATATCCTGTTCTGCTTGCGGGGTTCCCTGGGCAAATTTGGGGTCGTCGATCCAGATTTCGGAGAGGGCGCAATCGCAAGTTCTCTCGTAATTGTTCGGCCTAGGTCATCCAGTCTTCGTGTTGACTATTTGAGTTATTACTTCAGCTCGAGTCCTTGCGCACGAATGATAGGAAAGTGGTCTGGCGGCGCTGCTCAGCCTAATCTCGGGGCGCAAGATCTCGCAAGATTCGTATTTCCCGCGCCCCCCCTCCTCGAACAACGCGCCATCGCTACGGCGTTGAGCGATGTGGATGCACTGCTGGGCACACTGGACCGGCTCATCGCCAAGAAGCGCGACCTCAAACAGGCGGCCATGCAGCAACTCCTGACCGGCCAAACCCGCCTCCCCGGTTTCCACGGCGAATGGGAGGTGAAGGCGCTTGGGGATGTGGCAAACATCAAGACGGGCAGCCGAAACAACGAGGACAAAGTTGAGGATGGCCAGTATCCCTTCTTTGTTCGCTCCGCGGTAATTGAGCGCATCAACAGTTATTCCCACGACTGTGAGGCCATCCTTGTCCCCGGAGAGGGCAGGATTGGCGCCATCTTTCACTACATCAATGGTCGCTTTGATGTGCATCAGCGCGTTTACGCCATCACTCAATGGAAGCCAAAAATTTCTGCCAAGTTCATTTACCTCTACTTGTCGAAGAACTTTGGCGCTTGGGCGATGCAAAACACTGTCAAGGCTACGGTGGATTCACTTCGCCTCCCGACGTTCCAAACCTTCGAGATGAAGATTCCGCCGACGCTGGAAGAACAAACCGCCATCGCCGCCGTGCTGTCGGACATGGACGCGGAGATGGCAGCGCTTATGCAACGGCTGGCCAAGACCCGCGCCGTCAAGCAAGGCATGATGCAGGAACTGCTGACTGGCCGAACTCGCCTGGTAGTCGCAGAGGTTGCAGCATGAGTGTCGTCGGGCAGATTGAGCGCAAGACTCAGGACAACGTCGTCGCGTTGTTCAGGCAACAGCTCGGCTACGACTACCTCGGCAACTGGGAATATCGCGAAGACAATTCGCATGTCGAGGTTGAGCTACTGACGCAGAACTTGCTTGCCCGTGGTTACGCTGCTGCGTTGGCGGACAAGGCGATTGCGGAACTCAAGAAGGCTGCCTCTCTTGGTGGTGGCCGCACGCTCTATGAAGCCAATCGCGAGGTCTATGACCTGCTTCGTTATGGGGTGAAGGTTAAGCGCGGGGTGGGCGAGCTGTTTGAGACGGTCTGGCTGGTCGACTGGTCGAACCCTGGTGCCAACCACTTCGCGATTGCTGAAGAGGTCTCGATTAAGGGGGAGCACACCAAGCGCCCTGACGTTGTGCTCTATGTGAATGGCGTCGCTCTCGGTGTTATCGAGTTGAAGCGTTCGAAGGTCGGTGTCTCTGAAGGCATCCGTCAGAACATTGGAAATCAGGGGAAAGACTTCATCCGTCCGTTCTTCACGTCCGTCCAGCTGCTATTCGCGGGCAACGACGTTGAGGGCCTGCGCTACGCGGCCATTGATACGCCTGAAAGGTACTGGACCGAGTGGAAAGAGCCCTCCGAGGTTCAGGAACCGCTCGACCGTGGGCTGCTCCAGATGTGTTCGAAAGATCGGTTCCTTGAATTCATCCACGACTTCATTGTCTTTGATTCCGGCACCAAGAAGACCGCCCGTCATAACCAGTACTTCGGGGTGAAGGCTGCCCAGGCACGGGTTGCTACAGGCGAGGGTGGCATCATCTGGCACACCCAGGGATCAGGCAAAAGCCTGACCATGGTGTGGCTCGCAAAATGGATCAAGGAGCATCAGCCTGAAGCTCGCGTTCTGATCATCACCGACCGCACTGAGCTTGATGAGCAGATCGAGAAAGTGTTTGGCGGCGTCAACGAACATATCTATCGCACCAACAGTGGGGCTGATCTGATCACAGCCCTGAACAATCACCAGCCGCAACTGATCGCCTCGCTGGTGCACAAGTTCCGCGGGGAAGACGATAGCGAGGTCGACACCTCAGAGGATTCGTTCATCACCGAACTGAACTCAAAAATCCCGGCAGGGTTTAACGCAAAGGGGAACTTCTTTGTCTTCGTAGACGAGGCGCACCGCACACAGTCAGGCAAGATGCACACTGCGATGAAGAGACTTCTCCCTGGAGCGATGTTCATTGGTTTCACCGGCACTCCTCTGCTCAAGGCAGATAAAACGACCAGCATCGAGACCTTCGGTAGCTTCATCCACACCTACAAGTTCAATGAAGCAGTTGCCGACGGTGTCGTTCTTGATCTGCGCTATGAGGCACGAAATATTGATCAAGATCTGACCAGCCCGGACAAGGTCGACAAATGGTTTGACATGAAAACCAAGGGCATGACGGACCTCACCAAAGCTGAGCTCAAGAAGCGTTGGGGCACCATGCAGAAGGTGGTCAGCTCGGAACCACGGTCGAAGCAGATCGTGATGGACATCTTGAGCGACATGGATCTTCGTCCTCGCCTAATGGACGGCCGTGGCAACGCCATGCTCGTCGGCTCGAGCATCTACCAGGCATGCAAGTTCTACGAGATGTTTGTCCAAGCTGGATTCAAGGGCAAGGTTGCCATCGTCACGAGCTATGTGCCGATGGCAGGCGATATCTCGAAAGAAGATGGTGGCCACGGAGCGACCGAGAAACTCCGTCAGTACGAGATTTACCGTCAGATGCTCTCCGACTACTTTGATGAACCTGCCGACCAGGCATTGCTCAAGATTGAAGAATTCGAGAAAGACGTCAAACGTCGCTTCATCGAAGAGCCAGGCCAAATGCGCCTACTTATCGTGGTCGACAAGCTTCTGACCGGGTTCGATGCACCGTCAGCGACGTATCTCTATATTGACAAAAAGATGCGCGACCACGGTCTCTTCCAGGCGATTTGCCGAGTCAACCGACTCGATGGTGACGACAAGGAATACGGCTACATTGTCGACTACCAGGACCTCTTCAACTCCCTCGAAGATGCCATTACTGACTACACGTCGGGTGCATTGGATGGTTATGAGAAGAAAGACATCGAGGGACTGCTCAAGAACCGCAGCGAACAAGAACGCAAGGATCTTGACGACGCACTTGAACGAATTCATGCACTCTGCGAACCGGTCTCACCCCCGAAAGAGACCTTGCAATACCAGCACTACTTTTGCGCAGCCGAGGCAGGTAATGCCGATCAGCTGAAAGCCAACGAGCCGAAGCGCGTTGAGCTCTACAAGTCAGTCAGCGGTCTCGTGCGGGCGTTCGCGGTGCTTGCCAATGATATGGAGGCTGCAGGCTACTCAGCCGGGCAAGTAGCGACGATCAAGAAAGATGTCACTCACTACGTGGCGGTTCGCGATGAGGTCAAGCTCGGGGCAAACGAGAATGTTGACTTCAAACAGTTCGAGGCCGGAATGCGATTCCTCCTGGACACCTACATCCAGGCTGGCTCGTCAGAAATTGTGGCGGAGTTCGAAGACACCGGGCTAGTTGATTTGATTGTGCAGCGCGGCGAGGGTGCCATCAATGCGCTGCCTGCGGGCATCAAGAAAAACAAGGATGCTGTCGCCGAGACCATCGTCAACAACGTGCGCAAGACAATCGTCGACGAGCAAGCGATGAATCCGAAATACTACGAGACGATGTCCTCGCTTCTTGACGCCCTCATCGAGCAGCGTCGCCAACAAGCCATCGGCTATAAGAAGTACCTTGAGGAACTCATTGCGCTCGCCACCAAGGTTGGCAAAAGGGAATCCGACACCGTCTACCCAGAATGGGCAAAGAACGGTGCGCAAAAGGCCCTCGTCGACTTTGGATGGACCGACGAGACAACCGCAATTCAACTTGATACCGCGATCGGAGTGGCCAAACCCCACGACTGGGTCGGCAACAAGATGAAGGAGAAGGTCGTCGCCAACGCGATCAGGAAGGTCCTACCGAGGGGCTTTGACCGCTTCGATGAACTCTTCAATCTCGTGAGGGCCCGTGATGAATACCGCTAACGCATACTTGACCGTCGCAGGCATCAACGTTGACGTCGTCTACAAGAGCATCAAAAATATGCATATCTCGGTGTACCCACCGCTAGGGCGCGTGCGCGTTGCTGCACCAGATCGCCTTGATGAGGAAGCCGTCCGACTTGCGATCATTCAGCGACTCCCCTGGATCAAGAAACAGAGAGAGCTGCTGCGGAACGCTGACCGTCAGTCTGAACGCGAAATGGTGACAGGCGAATCGCACTATGTCTGGGGCGAGCGGCTAAGGCTCAAAGTAGCTGAAACCACAGGGCGACCCCGAGTCGACATCCTCGGATCCAAACTGCAACTCGCTTTTTCAGAAGATGCAGATTCAGCCCGCCGTCGCAAGCTTCTCGAATCCTGGTATCGCAAGCAAATCAAGGGAGCGATCCCTCCACTAATCGAAAAGTGGGAGCCAATCATCGGGCACAAAGTGAGCGGCTGGACCGTGCGCCGTATGAAAACCAAATGGGCCTCATGCAATCCTGAGTCAGGAAACCTCTGGTTCAACGTTGAGCTGGCCAAGAAACACCCGAACTGTCTTGAGTACATCGTCGTGCACGAGATGACCCACTTCCACGAGCGAACTCACAACAATCGTTTCGTTGAACTCATGGACGACTACCTACCGAGCTGGCGTGCGACAAGGGACGAATTGAACGGTGCGCCATTGGCCGAGGAGGAATGGAAGTGAGTGGTCTGCCGCCTGAACTCCAACAACACGAATCTGAACGGCTCAGCGTTGTTCGGTATCAGCTTATGGTGGCGGAAGAGCAAGCGCGTCAACCCGCGCCGCTAAGTTCACTAGCGCTTGGCAGTATGCAGGACGCCGTTGAGTCGATGCTCGGAATGGTTGTTGAGCGCCAGCATTTAACTATTTCGAACCGAAGTGAATTCCTTGCGTTGTTTGACGTCATTGCTAAAGCGGTCGAGGGCGAGCCACCTATTACCGGGTTTCGGCCAGGAGTAGCTGCGATGAACTTGGCTCGGGTCAACTTCAAGCATCACGGCAATCAGTCTGAATCTGGCACGATCGCCAGGCATCTCGGCAACTCCAAGGAACTAATAGAAGCGTTGGTCAAAAGGGTCTATGGCGTTGAACTCGATGTGGTGAGCCTATTGCTGTTTGTGCGTGATACGCAGGCGAGGTCGCACCTGGAGAGTGCGCAGTCGAACTGGGACACTCGTAAATCAGAGGAGGCGATAGACGAGCTCAAGCTTGCGTTCGATTGCTTGACTCGAGACTATGAACGACGTAAAGCGTGGCATCCGGGGAAGAGTCTATTCTCGACAAAGCCTTCGTTTGCTCCCTCCATCTTTGAGATACGAAGGTCAGGAGAAGAGATGGAGAAGGCATTTGAATGGCTTGAGAGTCTCGACGGTTGGGTAAAGATGTTAGCGCTCGGTATTGACATCCGACGGTATGCCTATTTCGATGCGCATACTCCAACCTCGATATACGCGCTCGATGGCTCAGCTCACTTAAGCCGAGGAGAAGGTGTCACTATCACCGACGAAGTCTTCGCAAGGTGTATGAAGTTCGTCATCGACACTGCTTTCGCTTTTTCTGAGGATGACTTCGACTTTGATGGATGGTCAGCGCGCCTGTCCGCCAGAGATGGGAAGGTAAAATGATGAAACGCTATCCAGCTGGTGCAGAATGGCGCAAATGGGACCTCCATATTCACCTCCCAGGTACCAAACTGAATAATGAATACGAGGCAAAAGACGGTAAACCTGATTGGGACCGTTTTGCCCAGAGCTTAGAGAGCTCTGACGTGGCCGTTTTCGGAATAACGGACTATTTCTCTGCCGACCAAACATTGGCTTTTATTGACCACTTCAGGAAGAAGTATCCGCAGTCTGAGAAACTACTGCTCGCCAATGTTGAGACTCGCTTAGCCGTAACCGTTAACAGTGCGCTACAGCTGGTGCATCTTCACGTGCTATTCCGGGACTCTGTCAGCAAAATCAAGATCAGGGAGTTCTTGACCAACTTAAAAATTCAGAAGACCGATGGTGCTGGGCGTGCACGTTCATGTTCGGAGCTGTCAACGCAACAAGATTTCATATCTGCTACCGTCTCTATCGCCGATGTTGACAAAGCATTCAAAGACACCTTCGGGAAGGACGCCGAACCGTCAGATCACCTTATTTATATTGTTCCGTCAAACAATGATGGATTGCGTGCCGAGTCTGGAAGTCAACGTAAGGCAGTCCTTGCAGACGAAATAGATAAGTTCGTACACGCAATCTATGGCAAAGATGTTTCGAATTCTGAGCACTACCTAAAGACTGATCGCTTCGAAGACAAGCAGCAGGTTTCGAAGGCGAAGCCGGTGTTTGGCGGATGCGATGCACACAGCTTTACCGAGATCGATGCGTGGCTCGGCAAATCCGTAAGCGACGAGACCACCCGGCAGGTAATCACTTGGGTCAAGGCTGACCCCACATTTGAAGGGTTACAACAAACACTTGTCGAGCCTCGTGATCGCGTTTCGTTGTCTGGCCTGAAACCAGATGCTAAGGATCAGTACAAGGTGATAAAGCGCGTGACCTTCACAGGTGGCGCTGACTTCCCAGAGGAGATCGTTTTCAACCAAAACCTCAACGCAATCGTAGGCAGTAGATCATCTGGCAAATCTGCGCTGCTGGCGCACATCGCTCATGCGACAGATCCGGACTATACGATTAAGCAACAGATGCTTGCAGCGAAGGCAAAGAATGAGAGTGAAGTTGGGCCAGCTGCTGGGTTGTCCTGGAAGTCTGTGGAATCGACAATCTGCAAAGTTGAATGGGCGGACGGCTCAACCGAAGGCGGAAACGTCATCTACATCCCTCAGAATTGGCTGTACCAAATCAGTGACAGCCCAAAGGAAGTTACTGCCAAAATACGACCCGTCTTGGAGTCGCAGTACCCGACGTACTTCCGGGCACATGAGCGCCTGCTAGGCGCAACAATGAGCGCTAACGAGGCAATTGAGAAGGCTGTAGGTCGCTGGTTCGAGCTGTCGGTGGAGTTAGAGCGAGTTGCGAAGAACATCCGGCAAATTGGAGATAAGAAGTCGATCGCGAATGCTCGCGACAACTACATGGTGCAAATTGAAGATCTTCGTGCCGCGAATGCGCTGAACGCCGAAGATCTAGAAAAGTTTCAGAGTATCGTCAACGAGATCGAAGAAGAGCGAACCCGGCTTGCCGAAATCGGTGTTGAGACCGAGCAGCTGACTCCCTATGTCACCCAAAAGTCCTCAAAGAATTTCTTGTCTGTGCCGGGTGCGGTCGGCGTTGAAACCTTTCTCACGCCTGAACTGGATGGGGTTCCGGAAAAACTGGCGGAGATACTCGAGGTTGTCGTTATAGAGTCTGATGCTGCATTAGTGAGTGGGAGCGAAGCGGCAATTGTCACGTATCGAACGGCGCTCGCTGGTGAAGCTGGAGCGCTTAAGAAGACAATCAAGAAACTTGAGGTAGACAATAAGGATCTGCTGGAGAAGCACAAAGCAAATGCCGCGCTTGACGAGTTGGTGAAGCGTCAGAAGGCTCAGCAAGATTCCCTGGAAAAGATTGAGAAACTTGAGACAAAAGAGAGGGCAGTTGTAAAGGACCAGAAGTTGGTCGAAGGGCAGATTGTTAATAGCCTTTCGGCTCGAGCGGGAGCACTGACATCTCTTAGTTCTGGATTTTCTTCTGAAACTCGCACTCTTGATCAGCTTACGTTCGGAGTCGCGATTGGCTTTGATGATGAGGTTGTCAGCGCATTGTCAGAACCATTCCGAAAGAACGAGGGAGGGACATACGTAACTAAGGGTGCTGATTCTGACCCTCTCGTCGATATTGACAAGGCCCAGCAGAACCCCAGTGCGTTTTTGCGCGACCTCCTCACTAAAAAACAAAAGCTAAATCGACGCAATGCTCCGGACGAGGTCGCAAAGCGAATTCTGACCGCAACGCCTGAAGTGCGTTTTACTGCTGAGCTTGATCAGGACCGAATCGGTGGATTTGATCGGTCAACAATGACTCCTGGTAAGCAAGCACTATTCGCTCTCACACTGATTCTCGGCGAGGCTGAAGATCGGTGGGCGCTTCTGATTGATCAGCCGGAGGATGACCTAGATAGCCGATCGGTCTACGTAGATATCGTTCGATACTTGGTTGCGCAAAAGAGGCAACGTCAGATCATTCTCGTGACTCATAATGCAAACTTAGTCGTAGGTGCTGACGCGGAAGAAGTTCTCGTCGCAAATCGCCACGGCGACGACCGCAAGAACGAAGACGCTCGCAGGTTTGACTACCTCACGGGATCGTTGGAACACAGCCAGCCACTCAGAGTTGCAGCGCACGATCTTGAGCGAATGGGCATCCGTGAGCACGTGGTCGAAATTCTGGACGGTGGTGAAGAAGCTTTCCAGAAGCGCCGCGACAAATACAAGCTCTAGCGTCTTCGGTCAATCCCGCAAGCTCGTTACTACAATTGGAGCGTCAGCGCAGGTCAATCTGGCAAAAAATTGCCCTCAGAGATAACGAACTCAGTCGAGTCGTTTCTTGATTGTGTTGGAGCCCTTTTGTCACTTTCGCCCAAGGCGATTGACCAGCCTTCCTGCCTTAGCGCCACAGCTTCAACCAGTTGACCCTTTGACAGCTTCGGTCGCGGGATTGGCGCCCTCGCACGCTTTAGTGACATGGCGGCTGTCGCCCGGTTAGTCTGAACCGCCCTGGGTTTGTTGGAGATTTCATACTTAGGAAACGAGGATGGAGTCATGGACAAACACGACAAGCGTGGCCGGAGGTATTCGGCGCAAGAAAAAGCTGCAGCGGTTCGGATGGTGAGGACGTTGCGCGCTGAGCTGGGGACGAATCAGGGGACAGTGCAGCGCGTGGCAACCCAGTTGGGTTATGGGCCCGAGTCCGTGCGGGCTTGGGTGAC
>Ga0335396_10006593_pt1 | contig 11446 bp, 9 predicted proteins | sample FRY02_FD_205743 | JGI IMG/M metagenome (GOLD analysis project Ga0335396, IMG submission 205743) | Freshwater microbial communities from Lake Fryxell liftoff mats and glacier meltwater in Antarctica - FRY-02 (spades assembly) (version 2) | ecosystem: Environmental > Aquatic > Freshwater > Ice >... | reverse complement strand
CTAGGGGTAATATTATTTACAGTTGCGGCCCCATTCCTCCGCCTAAGACACTTTACAAGCAGCTTTGATGAATATGGACTCGATACCAGTGGGGTGACCTACATATTAGCGTCAGCTGTCCTCCAGTGTTGGATGTATATAGTTCCATTTGCAGTCGCTACTTGGTTTTGGTTTATATCAAAAAAAGTTTGAATTATTTTATCAATCTGTCGATACTGTCATTTAATTAGTATGCTAGTCATCTCTACGGAGAAAAACCCTCTCAATCCATCTGTCTACAATGATCTTACGACGGGATGAGACTAAAGACTAAGGTGCCAGACACTTTATAGGCGTATGCGGTAGAATCCCCATACCTACAAAGCCTTCCGCTTGGTGGGGGATGATCAAACGAGGACGATTTCGTCGTAGTGGTGGCCATTTTCGGGGTGCGGTGATCTTTCAAAGGCTTCCGCCAAAACCTTTTCTGGTGTTCGATGTGGTAAGCCTGTCGGTGGTTCGAAAGTCCCAAGCACCCCGTCCTGCAACTCGACCGCTCCGGCACGCTGTCTGCGGGGCGGCAAGCGCCCTTGTCGCAGACATCGCGCCTCCGCTCGTGGGTCCGTGTTCTAGCGATCGTTCGCTGGGCCTCGTGGCTCAACTCTGGCGGCTCGCTTCGCTCCCACGCCATTCGTTCGCCTCGGCCGCTCCCTTTTTGAGTTGTCGGCGTTCCTCCCGTGCTCTTTGGTCACCGCTCCTCGCGTCGCTTTCGTCGGCGGCCTCCTCATGCCCACCGCCCGCTCGTCACTCCCACGCTACGGCGTGGTTGGGTGGGGTGAGCGCTCAAACTAGCTGCCTATCGGCAGGTCGGAATGGTCACCCACCCACGCCTCCGCTTTAGGTTTCTTTTTTTGGGGTTCTCTCATTTCACGTTGTCAGACAATGTGCATTTCACGTTGTCAGACAATGTGCGCAAGCTGTTGAACCTGCAATGAAAGCCTTCCGCCAAGATCTGCTCTGGTGTTCGTCGTCGTCCCACTTCAAAGCGTTTCGGTGAACGGACCAGCCCCCTTTGGTCGGTCGAATGGTCAGAGCGTGCGGGCTGTCACGCCTCCTTCGTCCATGGCCATCGCACAATGTTCAATTTCCCGTAGTAAACGTAAAGGACCTAGCAACTACGGTGATTTTCACTTCCAAGCTGTTCGCTGGTTCGCGCTGCCGCCGGTCGGGTCCGGCCTCAAGCGGAACCTTTTCGACGTCCGACCTCTATTCCGCTTGACCCCGGCCCCTCCTCGGCGGCTTTGGTTGATACGGACTTTGTCCCAAAGTCCTTCGCCAACGAAGGCCCGGACCATCCGATCTCCACCGATCCTCTGCCTCTGCCGCTGCCGCGCCCGAGGTTCAAGAGCGTCTCGCAATTCAGATTGCCAATTCAGATTGCCCAATTCAGATTGCCAGACAATCTTCAGGGATCGTGACTGCCAAGGGGGGCTTGCAGGCGTTCGAGAAGGTGAGGCTGCGGGAATCGCGAGTGTCAAGAAAAGGGGTGTTTGGTTTGGCAGGGGCGAAAGTTTGGTCCAGTTAGCTTTGAGTCCGGAGCCATTCGATGAGGTTGGCAAAGTCTTCGGGAGTCAGAGTGTGGCCGAATGTGGGAGGCATGAGCGAGATGGGGACGGTGAGACGGGATGCGATTTGGGCCTTTTGTAGTCGTTTGGCGTTTCCGACGAGGTCGCGGATTTGGAGGGTATTGCCGCGTTCACCGGTGATGAAGGCGCTACTTGTGGTGCCGTCCTTGAAGGTGAAATTGCTGAGATGGAAATGGCTGTCGACATTGCGATTTGGGTCGAGAAGGTCTTCGGCGAGGCGTTCAATGCCACGGCTACCGATGCCGTCGAGTTGGGGGCCAATCAAGCCGCCTTGGCGGTTGATTTGGTGGCAGGTTGCGCAGTTGATTTGAAAAATAAGGGCACCCTTTTGAGCGTCAAGGGTCTCGAGTTTTTTGGCGGCTTGGTATTCCGAAATCCGCTGAGTGATGAGCTCTTTCAACGGTGCGCTCTCCGGTCCATCGAGAACCTGCGTCACGGTTGTTTGGCTGTCCTTTGGGAGCCATGGTTTGAGTTGGTCTCGTAGGGTCACCGGGGCATTGAATTTTAAAAGCTCTGCCAGCGTTGTGAGTTGGGCGTCGAGGTTGGAGTTCCCGGCAAAGGTGTCCGTGCTGAGACCTTCGACTCCGCTGATTCGGGCGATTCCCAGCCACGCGTAGGCATTGCCGGGGTCGCCATCGGTGATCTGCAATCGCCTTTGTTTTCCAGGTTCCGTTGTCCAGGTGATCTTTTGTGCGACATCGTTTCGCGGCGGTTCTGCGCGGTGGAAGACCGTTCCTTCGTCATCGATGAGAGTGAGGTGGTTTTTGAGATGAGTTTCTTGATTCGGGTGGCCTTGATGCCCGACGATCCAGAAGGAAAGTTCGTTGGTCGTGGTGAATTCCTTGGATCGCAAAATGCCAGTGCGTTGTTCTGCGTCCGGCGCGCCCATTTGGAGGCTGGAGATCACGGCGACATCCTGACCGTCTTGACATTGGCGCTTTTGGGTGCTCCAAGGGGAGGGACTCTCTGGATGGGTGGGGTGAGGGAATTCGATCCACTCACGGTTTGCCGATTTCTGTTGGGTTTCTAAAAAGGTTCTCGCGAGGTTTTGCGCCCAATTGAGGATGTCGGGGTGGGGTTCCAAGCGGCCCCGTTCGTCGAGTCCGGCCTGGAGGGCATCGAGCTCTGTGAGTTGAGTTTCCGGAGTGCCCTGATTTGCGAGTTCCTTGATGAGATCCGTGATGATGGTGTCGGCGGCGTAACGCGCGATTTGGGTGAGATGATCTCTCTTTTTCGGTGAAGCTGCCAGGAGCGAAGCGGCCTCCGGGGTCGAAACCGCCGGGATGATTTTTGCTAAGATTGGGGCGTGAGGGGATTTACTGAGGATGCTTTTCGGAAAGGCGGTGAGATGGTTTCGGATTGCCATGCGGAGGACGTGGACGAGGTGGGTGTCGTCTTCAGGAGTGCCAGCGAGAGCGGCGAGTAACGGTTCCAGAGCTTCCTCGTGCGGTTGAAGTTGGAGCGCTTGGGCCGCGTCTCTTTGCACAAATGGATCGTCGTTTTTGAGGGAGGTGATCGCATCGGAAAGAGGTTCGGCACGCGGAGTGGTGGGATGAGGGGAAGTGTTTCCTTTTTTGGTGATTTTCCAAAGGCGTCCGCGTTCCCGATCCCGGCCGGGATGAGTGAGGGGGACTTCGTAGTGTCCGATGATTCGGTTGTAGAAATCGGCAACGTAGAGGGCGCCATCGTGTCCCAGGCATATGTCAACAGGGCGGAACCAAAGGTCGTCGCTGGTTACAAAATCACGCTGTTCAATGGCGACTGGGGTACTTCCGCGGAATTCAATCCGGTCGTGGTTGATGCGTGACGTGACCGGGTTGCCAATCAGGAGATGGTCGTTCCAATCCGGTCCCCAGCAATCGCGGTCGAGGTAGGCGATGCCGCAGATTCCGGTCGATCCGTGGGTGTGTTCGATCATGGTCGGAGCAAAGCCGAGTCCGTCGTGAGGCTTACCGAAGCTGGGATAGACCCCGCCCTGGAGAAGTTGGTAAACTGGGGCGCTGTGGCAGTCTGCGCTGTAGAGATTATTCTGTCGGTCAAAGCAGAGCCCGAAAGGATTGACCTGCCCGCGGGTGAAGACTTCCACGCTGGATCCATCGGGACGAAATCGGAAAACGTTCCCCGAGTGGAGTTCAATTTGGGTGCCATCCTTTGCGGTGAGAGTGCTGGTATTGTTGAAGCCATGGGTCGCGTAGACCCAGCCGTCCGGACCCATCCGGAAACTTGAACACATCCCGTGGGTGTCTTGTTCATAACCGAGAGGGCCGAAGAGAACTTCGCGGAGGTCGGCTTTTCCGTCGCCGGTGGTGTCGGCGAAATACCAAATGTTGGGAATGCTCCAGGCAATGCAGCCGTCGGCGTGTTCCGGTTTGTGCCAGGGGAGAACGCCGGTGGGAATGTTGAGGCCATCGGCGAAATCAATCACCTTGTCGGCGCGGCCATCGCCATCGGTATCCTCGAGGATCTTGATGGCATCCTGGCTGTCGCGAACACGCGTGCCGAGTTGATCGGTCCAACGATCTTTTGCGGCAGCGTAAGGATATTCGGTAGTGGAAGAAACCCAGACGCGCCCCCGGGTATCGTAGGCGATGTTGATCGGTTTGTTGATCTGAATTCAATTTCCCGGAGTAATAGTAGTAATCCCCTTGTTTGCGTTGTTTACCGTTTCTAAGGTCCTGCCATGCTGAAGGTCTTGCCATGCCAAAGCCACGATTGATAATCCGTGCAACCCCCTTTCTCCCTCCCACCGATCCCTCCAATGACGCCCTCAACCGTTCAACCTCAAAAGCAAATTTCTAGCAGTCCCCGATCCTTCGCGCCGGTGATTTCCATCGTCATCGCCGCGTCTCTCGTCACGCGAGCAAGCGCGGAAGAGCGCTTCGAGCAGATGGACTACGGAGCTTTCATGAGTTCGTCGGTCACGATGCCGTGGTCGAAGGGGGGCGAGCACGTGGACGGCGTGACGACAAAAGGGATCAGCGTGAAGCTGCCCCACGGCGCGAGCATGTCCTTCGATACCGATCTCCTCCGCTACGCCGCAGGGTGGTCGGGTGGCTGGCTGAAATTGATGGGCACGCCTTTCGACGGGGCGCATCGTCCGCCGGAAGTTTCCCGGCCGGCGGTCTCCGGCGACTTGATTTTCGCCAGTAAGCCGAAGCCAGGCTGGGCGGCAGCGGAGGGCGATTTTCGCGATCCGCGCCATGAGCCCTACGGCCCGCTGCCAGCCAACCAAGCGAAATACCGCGGCCTCCATGTTTCCGGGGATCGCGTGGTTTTTTCATACACCGTCGGCGATTGCGCGGTCCTCGATCTACCGGGAGCGGAGAAGGTCGGCGACGTTATCGCGATCACGCGGACGCTTCGGATCGCCCCGCACGCCGCGCCATTGGAGCTGCTCGTCGCGGAACTCGATCCGGATTTCGGCAGCGGTGGCTACGATGGACGGCCGGCCGCCTACAACAATACCTGCCAGGAAATCGGCGACCTCAGCGTGGGTCTCGCCGGCGGGGCGGGCGGACATGTTTGGAAGGTCGCAGGGGCAAGCCGCCTGTCGCTGTCGCTGCCGGCGGCGCGGGAATGGCAACTCCTCAAGCTGATGATCGCACAGCGTCCGGTGACCGAGGTGCATGACGCACTTGCCGGGGCCATCGAGGATCCGCAGGACTTCGTGAAAGGTGGCCCGACGAGGTTTCCCGAAACCGTCACGACCCGGGGAACGCTCGGCGAGGCCAGCCGGGAGGCCTCCCACGTCGTCGACACGCTGACCCTGCCCGTGAACAATCCTTGGAAATCGTGGATGCGCGTCGGCGGCTTCGACTTCTTCCCCGAAGGGAATCGGGCCGCCCTGTGCACCTGGAGCGGCGATGTCTGGACCGTGGATGGGATCGACGGATCGCTGGCGGAACTCAGGTGGCGGCGGATCGCCAGCGGGCTCTTCCAGCCGCTCGGTCTGAAAATCGTGGATGCCAAGATCTATGTCCTTGGCCGCGACCAAATCACCCGGCTTCACGACCTGAATAGCGACGGCGAAGCCGATTGGTATGAATGCTTCAACAACGACTACGGCGTCACCGCGAACTTCCACGAGTTCGTCTTCGGCTTAGAAACGGATCCGGAGGGAAATTTCTACTTCACCAAAGGCGCGCCACTCCTGGGGACGCAGTATTTTGACCCAACCTGCGCTGACAACGGTTGCGTGCTGCGGGTCTCGAAGGATGGCAAGAAGCTGGACCGCTTCGCCACCGGACTGCGGGCGCCGAACGGCGTCGGGGTCGGCCCGACCGGCCAGATCACGTGCAGCGACAACGAGGGCATCTGGACCCCGGTTTGCCGGCTGAATCGGGTGAAGGAAGGCGGATTTTACGGCTGCATGGGAACCGCCCACCGCGATCCGTTGCCGTCCAGCTACGACCCGCCCCTGTGCTGGCTGCCCTTCGAAGTGGACAATTCTTCCGGCGGCCAGGTCTGGGTCGCGGATGATCGCTGGGGCCCGTATGCCGGCGAAATGTTGCACCTTTCCTATGGCAAGTGCGCGCTCTTTCACGTCCTCCAGCAGGAGCTCGACGGCGGGGTCATCCAGGGCGGCGTGGTGAAATTCCCGCTGGCCTTCGCTTCCGGCATCATGCGGGGGCGCTTCAATCCCGCCGATGGCCAGCTCTACCTCGCCGGCTTGCGCGGGTGGCAATCGAATGCCGTCACCGATGGCACTTTCCAACGCGTCCGCTACACCGGCAAGCCGGTCCGGTCGGTGCGCGCGATGCGGGTGACGAAAGGGGGCATCGAGCTCGACTTCACCGTGCCACTCAATCGCGAACTTGCCGGGGATCTCAAAAGCTATTCGATCCAGCAATGGAACTACCGCTGGTCGCAGGAATACGGGTCCGCTCTCTACTCGGTCTCGGACCCGGACAAGGTCGTCGGCCAGAAGGGCTCGATGCAAGGCGAAGCGCTCGCCATCACCGCTGTCGCGCTGTCGGCGGATGGAAAAACGGTGGTATTATCGATTCCCGACATCGCACCGGTGATGCAGGTGGTCCTCGACTTTGATCTGGAATCGGACAAAGGTGCCCCGATCATCCAGGAGATCTCCGGAAGCATCCACGCGGTGCCGAATTGACTCTCCCATCCCCAAGAGGATTCACTCCGGCTTCCACCAAGCATCCAGTGCCTTGGTCAGAGCCGCGACCTTCTTGGGCTTCTCTTCAATGAGGTTCTTCTTCTCCCAGGGGTCCGCTGAGATGTTGTAGAGCTCATCCGCTTTCCCGACATGATCGAGAAGCTTCCAGTCGCCTTGCACAACGTAGCGGGTCTCAAGGTTGGTCGTGCTCTTTTGCCAGTCGGAGATGTCGTGGTTGCCATCGAATCCGAAGACAATATTGCGCTTCTTCAGGGCTTCTTGATCGCGAAGATCAAGACCAGGCATGGTCTTAGGAACGTCCACGCCGCAGGCCTTCAAAATCGTGGGCGCGAGATCGATTGCGGACACGAGCGTTTCCTGGTCCATCTTGGGCTCAATCGTGCCTTGCCACTTCACCATGATCGGCGTGCGAACGCCTCCGTCGTGTGGGTCCTGTTTGGAAAGCGGCGCATAATGTCCACCGTTCGGCGATTGAATCCAGCCGTTGTCGGTCACGTAGAGAATGATGGTGTTCTCGGCGAGACCGCGTGAATCCAGTTCATCAAAGAGCTCTCCACAAGTTTGGTCAAACCACTCGACCATGGCGTAGTATCGCGCGATATACTTGTTAGGCTCCAGCTTGAGATACTTGTCGTAAAGTGCCTGGGGCGGATTGTGCGGAGTGTGCGGCAGGAAGGGAGCGTGCCAGATGAAGAAGGGCTTTTTGTCGGCCTTCGATTGATCGAGAAAGCTTTTGATCGGGGCGATGCCCTCGCGGGAGACCCTCAAACCTTCGTCACCATGACGCCCGCCACGCGTAGGATCTCCGTGCGTCATCGCATGGGTGAAACCCGAGAGCTTAGGATCTCCCTCCCAAAATTTTCCAGTCTGCAGCGTCAAATAGCCGGCCTCACCCAGAAGACGGGCGAGGTTGGGATGCTTGCGGAACTCCCCATAAAGGTGCTCATGCCGGGGCGCGTATTTCTCGGAAACCCGGGAGCGCTGGGAATTGATCTTCTGATCACCCGGATCCACACTGATGTCGTTCCCCGTGATACCGTGGCGAGGTGTCGCTAGGCCCGTGAAGATGGAAGCGAGCGACGGACGACAAAGCGGCGAGGTGACATAACCTCGAGTATACGTCAGCGATTCCTTCGCAAACTGATCGAGGCGGGGCGTCTGAATGACGGAATGCCCCATGAAGGAGTAATCATGCCACGATTGGTCATCCGAAAGAATGAGGACAACATTGGGCGGGGCCGCGCACGCGAAACCGGGCAACAGGAAGGTAATGAAGCACAGGAAACCTTTCATGACCCACTTTTACTCAAGAGATCGGGCCGGTCTTTCGAGAACTCCTCTCGCAGTTCATCATAACCTCACGATTCTGCCCTCTCTCCGCCCTCCGATCAACGCCGAAAAACACCCCGCACTTCATACCAATAAGTAGATCACCGAGCTCACAATGATCCACAGAGCCATCCCTATTTTAAGCCTCTTCGTGCCCAAATAAACCGCCAGCCGCTTCGCCAATGTCCCTCCGATCAGCGCTCCCGGTGCCGCAAAGGCCACCACCTCCGTCATCATCGAACCCGTCCCGAAATAATGGGGCAAGCCCGTGAGCACTGTCACCGACGAGACACACACCGCTAATGCCACCGCATGATTAACCCTAAATCTCAGTCCAATCAGATAAACCGCCACCAACTCACCCACCCCCACCGACAACCACGCCGTGATCGCGCCCCCCACCAATCCCACAAGCCCAAGCCCCCAAAGCTCCACTCCATTCAGAGCCCAGGAGCGCTTCTCCATCCTAGGACACGACGAAAGAGTCCGCTGCAAAATCAACAAACCCACCGCAATCGAGAACACCGGAAAGAACACCTTGATATCGACCTGCGGAGACGGGAGCCATTCCTGCGCCGCCCGCAGCCCCACCACCGAACTCGCCGCGCTCACCAGGAAGGCTCGCCGAAAGTCAGAGGTCACCGCATCCTGGGGCGCTTCCTTTTTCTTGTAGAGGAGCCACGCCAGCGCCCCAGCCGTCATCCCGAAACACTGGATCGCGAAACTCGTCCCCAGCGATTGATTCAGCGAAAATCCCAAACTTGTGAAAAACGGCAGGAAAACAATCCCTCCGCCCGCACCCGTCGAATTCGCAATCGTCGCCCCAAAAATCCCCACAAAAAAGTAAACCCCATGGGTCGCGATTCGCGCGTAAGGCGACTCCCCGGAATCAAAAACCCCAACTCCCATCGCCACCAGGACCACCGCGCTCAACAGAAAAAAACCGAAGCGAAAACACTCAAGGCCATTCCGCGATCCATCCACATTCATATACGCACTACCTCATCTCCATCCCGAGATTCTGCAAGCGAAACTCTCATTCCTCGAAAGATCGCCAACCCCGTACGCTTACTGTTAGGCTCCCGCATCATGAAATTCCTTCTCGCCCTCATCGCTTTGCTGCCCGCCCTAGTCTTCGCTAAAGAAGACCGCCTCATCCTCGTTGGTGCCTCCTATGGCAAGAACGTCCTCGCGATCTGCGACAACGACGGAAAGGTCCTCTGGAAATACGACACCGCCGGTCCCCAACAAGGGCACACCGGCCATCACGACGTCCACCTCCTTGCAAACGGCAACATCCTCTTCCACGACACCTGGTCCAAAACCTCCGAAATCACCCTCGATCAACAAATCGTCTGGGAATACGAGTCCCGCACCGCCAACGGCAACGAAGGTAAAAACGTCGACGTCCACGCCTTCGACCGCCTCCCCAACGGCCACACCGTGATCGTCGAAAGCGCGATCGGTCGCATCATCCACGTTGATCAAAAAGGCAATATCCAAAAAATAATCCCCCTCGGCAAAGACGGCCGCGAAAACACCCGCCTCGTCCGTGTTCTCAAAAACGGCGGCTACCTCGCCTGCGCCGAAAACCCCGGCGTCGTCACCGAGTATGATGCCGAAGGAAAAATCGTCTGGGAATACCCCACCAACACCCGCGTCTTCGGGGCCATCCGCCTCCGCAACGGCAATACCCTCATCGCCACCGGCAGTGGCAACAGTGTCATCGAAGTCACCCCCGCCAAGGAAGTCGTCTGGGAAATCGCCAAAAAAGTCCCCAACACCGAAATCGAGATCGCTTGGACCACCGCCCTCCAGGAACTCCCAAACGGCAACTTCATGATCGGCAACTGCCACGCCGGCGAAAACAACCCTCAGATCTTCGAGATCAATCGCGACAAGAAAGTCGTCTGGGAATTCCAACAATGGGACCTCGTCGGCAACGGCCTCGCCTGCTGGGAAGTTCTCAACCCTGAGCAATCCGCCCTCGTTCGTGAAAAACTCAAGGAACTCACCCCCACCCGCTAGGGCTCGAGTCGAAAGCAACCCTCGAGGCCTACCGCGTCATCACCGCGGCAGGCTTCCTCAAAGGTCTCACGCCGCCGCCGCGCCACCAGCGTGTCTCCTCTCGCGACCCCTTGGCTGCCAACCTCCGCGCGGCCTCGCGACCCTGATTTTCCGCCCCTTCTGGTGACCCTCGCTTCGACCGGAAGGGCTGGCCCGTCTTCATTCACAAAGATCTCATCGGGCCATGTCACCGCACCCTCGATCTCCTTGCGCTCCCGGGGTTCCCTTCTTAAAAAACCCTCTGCGCCCCTCCGCCGCTCCGTTCCTCCGTGTGAACATCGCCTCCCATGCCCCCTCCCACCTGGTTCCTCTACATCCTCCGCTGCCGCGACGGCTCGCTCTACACCGGCATCGCTACCGACGTCGAGCGACGCTTCGAGGAGCATCAATCCGGGAGCCCTAAAAGCGCCAAATATACCCGAGGAAAACGCCCTCTCGAACTCGTCTACCAACGCGAAATCGGCACCCGCTCCGAAGCCACCAAAGAAGAACTCCGGATCAAGGCCCTCTCACGCTCCCAAAAACTCGCGTTCATCCTCCCGCTTCAAGCCGCCGGGCAAACTCAAAGTCCAACTTCGTCAAAGCCCCGCAAGAATGGGTCGAGATCGTCACCGTCACCTTCCGCCACTGCACCAGGAGATCCGGATGATGATTCATCTCCTCCGCGATCTCCCCGCACCTCGTCGTAAATCCCAAACCGTCCATGTAACTCCTGAACTTAAAGCATTTCGTGAGCTGTCCCTTCACGATTTCCCACCCCGGCAGAGTTTTTAAAAACTCCGCGCGTTCCATGTCATCAAGAGCCTTCGCCATCCCTCACCTTCATCTCCAGCTCCCCTTCCGTCAACCCACCTTCTCCTTCTTCCGATTTTTGAAGACCCACACACATCATGAAATTCGCCCTCGCCACCCTCGCTACGACCCTCTGAAGTTTCACCCTTCCCGCCGCCGAAACACCGCGAGCCCCATAGGATCATCGCCTCCCCTCATCGGGCTCTCAAAGAGATACTCATACTCCTCCGTGACCACCACATCATCCTCCAAATAGAGAAGGTGCGTAAGCGGTCAACAGAGCCCCTCTGACATTTTTGCCATAGGTCTGGCATCTCTGGCATCTCTGGCATCTCTGGCATCTCTGGCTGCTACGCAGCGTCGCTCTGATCGAGGGCTGCTCCAGGGGTGCGTCGGGTGGCCACCCAGTTGACGGGAAGGAGTTCTTCGAGTTCGGCGGGTGTCGGGTTCTTCATGCGCATGAGTTTTTCGAAGACCCATTCGAAATAGGCGTAGG
>Ga0335396_10006588_pt1 | contig 11459 bp, 10 predicted proteins | sample FRY02_FD_205743 | JGI IMG/M metagenome (GOLD analysis project Ga0335396, IMG submission 205743) | Freshwater microbial communities from Lake Fryxell liftoff mats and glacier meltwater in Antarctica - FRY-02 (spades assembly) (version 2) | ecosystem: Environmental > Aquatic > Freshwater > Ice >... | reverse complement strand
ATATAAAAAGGTAGTTATGAAAATTAAAAAGAATGGAGAAGTTATTAATTTAACTGAATCAGATTTAAAGAAAATAGTTAAAAAGGTATTATCGGAACAAGATACCGATACAGATTATAAGGTAGCATCTGATTTTGCTAAAAGTGTAGAAGATTGGTGGGGTGGTAGTAGTGATATTACAAATGATAGAAAAAATGAGTTTAGTGAGTATCATGAATTTTTTAAAAAATTCCAAGGGTCTTGGAGTGATTCAAATGACGCGGCGGCGATATCATATAAAAATAAAGTTATGATTGATTTAAAAAAATCAGTTAATAGTGGTAATGTCTATTATAAACAACTTAAGGGTTTTATTGATGGTATCATCGATCAGATAGATGATTTATTTCAAAATGATGTATGGTTACACTTATCTTCTACTGATGGTAGAAGTTCATCATATAAGGTTGACGCTGAGATTGATGTTTAAATAAACGTAAACTAGGTTACCACAATCATATATGCGATATATTTTTCTGTCATACATAATTTCCCTTTCAGTCTTATTAGCATCAAACCCTTCTTGAACCAATAAATTTTTACGATACTTAAATCTATGTTCCCTTTTACTATTAATAACATAAAAATAGTTAGGTGTGGAATAGTGTGTCTTATCAAACCCTAACTGATTATATAAATTACCTTGTGACCACCTTCTATCTGCGTAACTTATTATTTGTATGGGGTTATGGTTTTTAAGAAAGTGTTTGAATAATTTACTAGCACCACCAATCACAGAATGATTAATCTTATTACAGAATCTTAATAATTCCCATTCATTTTTAATTCCATTCATTACAACCCTTCCTTTACCAAATGTCATTATAGAAACTAACTCTTCGTTATAATATAAACCCAAATTAACTTTACTACCTATAGTACCTTGAATATGGTTATCATTTAAGAACTTTGTTTTATCTTTAGTTGAAACATCTTTTATTATACATTTTCTACCATATACTCTACCTTCATTTAACTTAAACAGGTTTATTAACCTACTTTTAACGATATCCTTATTTTTAACCCACTCATCTTCAAAAATATGTATTAGATGAATACCTTTAGACTCACACATATTTGTTTTGTTTAAGTGATAATCTTTATCTACATACTTTTCACTATGCCAATATAAACCATTAAATTCTATACCGATATTAAAATCTGGGAGATATACATCTATTTCCTTACCATTAAGGATAGTTCTATCCCCCTCTACGATATTTAAATTTAAAGACATTAAAAAATCCACTAACTCTTTTTCTTTAATAGATTTTAATTCACTAACAACGTTACATAATGTACATGGGTTTATTTCATTTTTAAACCGATAAAATAATAAACTTCTAACAATCTCATATTCACCATCACACACATCACACTTTAATTTCACATAATCACCATATTCATCGACAACATTTAATTCTTTATATTTTTCATTGAATTTAGTTAATTTTGAATCTTGATTGTTTTTACGAGAGTTATTTAATAATAGTGTGTTGGTTACACCGTACTTGCTAAGGTTAGTTTTCTTTCTTTTGTTAACAACACTTTCTAATTTATTTGGGTTGGTTACACCTAATTTTTCTTTGGTTTTTGATTGGATATATTCACTATCTTTAAATATATTAGTAACACCATACCTTTCTAAATTAGTTTGTTCTATTTTTTTCTTTATCTCTTTATCATTTATTGGTGAACCACCATACTTTTTAATACAGGTGTCTTTAACATTATTTTTATGACCCACATGTTTGTTTGTACATTTTATTGAACAATAACTCCCATAACCCTCTCTTAAACTTTTTTTAAAATTTAAATCTTTATCACATTCCTTACATTTTGGGGTGTCAGTTAACCCATTTATAAAAATAAATATTTTTTCTTTAAATGGTGTAGTATCATTTAAATCTATTTTATTACAATATAATTGGATTGCGTTATAGATTGTATTATATTTTTTTCTAATATAATCCTCTCTGGTCTTTAACCCAGCTCTATTATTTTCTAAAAAAAATTTTTTATAGTTCACTTTTTTTAATTTTTAGATATTTATTAACAAAGGTAATGAATAAAATTATCATATACAATAATAACTATAAAAAAAATTAAAAAATGGCGGATTTATTAATGAGAATGCCTGTTCCTTATGAACCATTAAGAAAGAATAGGTTTATCTTGAGGTTTCCAGATGAATTGGGAATACAAGAATGGTGGGTATCTACAACAAGCCGACCAAAATATACAAGTGATGAGGTGGCTATCCCTTTTCTAAACACTGAAACTTATGTTATCGGTAGATTTAGATGGGAAACGATTTCAGTTACTTTTAGAGATCCAATTGGTCCTTCAGCTACACAAGCTTTAATGGAGTGGGTAAGACTTCATTCAGAGTCTGTAACAGGTAGACAAGGATATGCTGCTGGATACAAAAAAGATATCGAATTAGAAATGTTAGACCCAACTGGGGTTGTTGTTCAGAAATGGATGTTACAAGGAACACAATTAAATGACGCTGATTTTGGGTCATTAGATTATTCTTCTTCTGATTTAGCTGATATAACTTGTACACTTAGATTTGATAGAGCCATCAATATTTTTTAAAATTCCTTCATCAAATAAGAACTTTGTCCCTTTTATGTATATATTATATATAAAAGGGACTTTATTATTTATTAATCCCCTTTATATATTAATCTTATAAAGGGGATTTTTTTATTATTATCTAATATTTATATAACTAAGGGTAAAACACTACAATATGAAAAGAAAAGATAAACCAATAAATGAAGATGTTGATTGTAGTAAAGTTCTATTTGTAGAAAGTAGTTTATATAGTGGGAATGAGGAACAGTTAAATTTAAATTATGTCAAATAAAATTATTATAACGGAAGAACAATATTCAAGGTTATTTTTAAATGAACAAAGAATTGTTGATAAAAAAGATAACACTAATGTTGGGAAGGAGAGTCAAAACCCATATGGGATTACTTCTAAATCATATACTGGACCAACTAAATATGTACAAGCACAAAATCAATGGAAATTATTGGGGGCGGAAAACCCTAAAACTGGTAGAAGTATCGTTGATAATGATACGGTTAATAATTTAAAAAATCTTCGTGATGGTGCAATTAATGATTGGAATCAGAATAATAAAAAACCTGAAGAACTCTCTTGGAATGTTAGACGAGATCAAGATAGTAACTCACCTGAAAAAATAATCCCTAATTATATGTCACCCACACAAAGGTTCGATATGGATAAGGGTGATGAAATGTCAAAAATAAATAAAGAGTTTCCTTATAATGACGTTCTTAAGTATAATGAAAACATAAAACAACAAAACACATTAATACCAGAATGGTGTAAGAAACCAAATCTGTTTAAATGGAGTACAGAAAAGATGAATGAAGAAGACCCACAAGATCAAAAAAGACTTAAGTCGTTAAAGATAAAATACCCAATACATAATATAGGGTGGAGACAACCAAAAGGTAGAGAATATGGGTACTACATTAGTTATCGCGTTGACACTGGAAGAGACCCGTTTGTTCATTGTAATAAAGATAGTCTAAAGGGTGTTTGGGTGTATAAAACAAAGATAGGTTATCATTGTGGTTGTATGGTAGATGACAATGGTCAACAATATATGGACAATTCAGGGACATATACTACGGATTACGCGTTAGGGTTTCACCAAAAAATAAAAAAACATGAAAAAGATAACCAACCTGGATTTTTGGACAGTGTTGCCCAATGGGCTGGTGGTTGTTTTGAAGATTATCATTGTGTTTTAGATATATTGTCTATCGCAGCTTTGGCGGTACCAGGAGTAGGGTTAGCACTTAGTGCTGGGTTCGATTTTGTAAACGGAATATCTTATGGTGTAGAATCGTATAATGCTGAAAATAGTGAAGATAAATACGCTGCTATTTTGGCAGGGGGGTTAACTATGTTCGGTGGGATTATGGGGGGTGGTGTTAAGCAAACAAATAAAATATTAAAATATGGGGCTAAAAACCCTAAAATATTTGAATATGCTAGTGATGTAATGTCTACCGTCCAAAAAGAATATAAAGGGGTGAAAAAACTTAAGTCTATTGACCCAGACAAAGGGTTAAATATTTTGGGTAAAAAAGTAGACCCTAAATTAAGTGAAATTTATGGTCAGGCGGCAGATAAATATGGTCTAACCCAAAAGGAAGTTCTTATGGCTCACGATTTATTAAAGAACTTTAGTAAAATTGACCCAGCAATAGCTAAACAATACTCCAACGCACTGAGTGCATTAGAAAGTAAAATTCAAAAGGGTAACTTAGTGTTATTGGGTAAACATAAAGGACTTAAAACTGCAATTGATGCAAGTGGTGGTGATGTTGTAGTAGGATTAAAGAAATATATGGGTAAGGTGGCTAGAAAAGAAGCTGTGATGGAGGCATCGTTGTTTATTTTAGTGACAGAAGCTATGGAACAACCAGCAGTTCAAAAATGGATTAGTGGGAAATACAATTATTTAAAATATCGAGGTAGAACAGATATTAGAGGGATAGTAGAAAAAAATGGTTACGAATGGGACTCCACTAAGAAACAATTTTATTCGACATCTACTGGAACAGATAATGACTTATTGAAACTGGCTTGGTTAAAAGGGTGGAGACCACACGAAGACGCAACTAAGACAATTGAGTGGTTGATTAAAAACCCTAAATACCAAACTAAGAGATTTAAATCAGATTTTTTGGACTATATTAAACCAGACAAACCTAATTATAAGTTAAAACCTAAAGAGGGTGAAGGGGATAAGAGTGATCAAGGTGGTGACAAAAATGTTAGATATTTAGGTTCTCAAGAAGAATTAAATATTTTAAATAGTGCTGATAATAATATAACTGATGATGAGTATGATATACAAAATTTTAACTTTAATGACTAAATTATGAATAAAAGAAGGGATAAAATATTAAATATACGGAAAAAGTTACAATACTATAATAAATTCATTATGGAATATGGGTTTAATTCAGAAAACGATATATTTATAAATGAAGACATTACAAAAATTATAAAGGATTTAAATGAATTGGAAAAAGAAATAGAAAATGAAAAATAATTTATTAACTGAAATAAAAAATATTAGAAACCTTATGGGTTTGAATGAGGATTCAAATGACGACTGTGAAAGTAAATTAGAGAAGGCTGGGTACGTTGTGTTTAATAAAATAGAACAGAGGGATAGTGTTTCGGCATGTGCTGGAAAAGAAAGAATAAAATGTGTTAAAAAATGGATGGATGATAATGGTGTTGATGACGATCTAATAAAAGTTGGTTCTTTTAAAAATGTTTGTTATTTAAGTTTTACATCTTCTGACAAAATAACTATAGACGGTCAAGAATTGTCTGATGAATATTGGTATTTTTGGGAAAACGGTGATCTTTCACATGTCAACACTTTTTCTACTATACAGGTACCTGACCCAACAGAGGACATGAAATTTGGGCAATATAGGTATCAAGGTAAATATATATGTGATAATTCAGAATTAAAATCTCAAGATATGAAATATTCTGGAGTATATAGTGTGAAAAATTATGGAAAAATTATAAACAAAACTTTTATGGCTGTGAATAGTGTTGGTGATAACATAAAAAAAACTGATAAATTATTGGTACCTAATGAAAAGTTTGATACTACGAGATTTAAATAAATTACTATGAAAAAAAAATATACCACATTAAATGAAGAGATTAATCGAATGAAATCATTATTCGGTGAATCAAGACTATATGGTAATATAGTAGATAGTCAAGTAGGAAAAAATGTAATTTCCGAACAATTTAAATTTTTTGATAATGTTGCAGATGCATTCAGACTGGGGACCAAACAATTAGATAATGTTAAATTAACTAAATTTTTAAATCGTGAAATTAATAGTATTGATGATATCGTAAACCATATTGGAGATTTTGCGACAATGTGGGCAGAAATAGTCCCTACTAAGAAATGGGGTGTTGTAAAATCTAATTTGGAATGGGTTATGGACAATTTGGGACGCATACCGAATATGACTGAGGAGAAATATCTTAAATATTTTAATATGGTTGTTAACTCAACACCAGAAGAAGGTGGGATGAGAACTATTGTAACTCAATTGATAACGACTAAAAGATATGGTGGAAAAAATTTACTTGGTTCTGGAATATCTAAAGAAGTGGCTATAACTAAAACAGGTGAAGTGGTAGTAGGTACTAAATCTATTGGTGGTACTACTATCTATAAAAATGTAAAAGACGAGGTTATACCATTAAATAAAATTGATTTAGATGTTAATAGTAAAGTTACTACTTTGAAAGATGAGAAAGGTGAGTTGATTGGTTACATCGATGAAAATGGTAAATGGGTAAATAAAAAAGGAGAACCATTGACAGGTGAGATGAAGAGTAAAGTCGTTCAGCCTAATGTTGTCCCAAGAAAAAAAGTACCTGAAGGGTCAAATATGGATGACTTGAATAATAAAGTCTTTGAGGATACGAAGGAAAATGTGGATAATATTAAAGCAGCTCAAGAAGATGAAATCTCCAATGGAGGGGTTGCAGATGTACAATCTGAAACATTAGAATGGGACATCACAGATGTCGATAAAGAAAAAATCCAAGAATTAACGGATAAGATAACGGAACTAGAAACCCGTTTAGTAAAACAACAGAACGAGTTTGATAAAGTTACTATTGAATCGTTGGAGGGTACCATTAAGGAATTAAAAGATGATTTGAGAAACCTTAGAAGCTCAAAGGAAACACCGAAAGTGGATAATTCGGTCGAAGCAAATATTACTGATAAACAAAGGGATTTTAATCAAAAACAGTTAGTCGAACAATTAGGTTGGAACAATCGTTTCGCTAACTGGTTCAGTACATATTTCTTCCCACTTAAACTTACTGGTGAAGAAGGTGCTTTTGTCCGAAAAATTAAACAGGGTGGAAGTGCAACGGTTGATCCGTTGGGGGTTGTTCCATGGTATAAAGAATATGTGTCTATAAAAATGGCAGGTGTTCAAAAAATAGAAAGGAATCAAGTCACCAGAAGAAAAATATATCGTACTGTTGTTGGTGCATCATTTAACGTGATGTTTTGGAATCTTACTTTATACCATCTTGGTCATAGGGTACTTAATTGGGAGGGTGGTAAAAGTTATTCAATGACAAATATATTTCCTAAATACTGGGAAAATCTGAAATATAACTATCTTGTACAGGTTGCTGTTTGGGGTGGTGAGGGATGGCTTAAAGGGGAGATGACATCATTTTGTGAAGAGCTCGAAAAGAAAACTAAAAAATCTTGTGAATGGTGGGAATCGGGTTGGAAAGATTATATTAAGGAAACTCTTGAAGATAAATATGGTAATATGAGTTGTGAAGAATTTAACGGTCTTTTTGATGGTAATGGTAAATTAAAAACGGAAAAAAGGAAAGAATTAGTGGGGGAGATTTCGGAAAAATGGAATGATAAATTATCAGAAGAAACCGGTATTGGTTGGGTGGAAGAAGTTGTTGAAACTTTGCTTGGTTGGAAGACGAAAATTACTGAGGTTGGTGATAAATTATTTGATAAACACACAATTAAAATTCCCGATGGTAAAGGTGGAGAGGAAGAAGTTAATGCTATCGACTTTTATGTGAGGACGGCTTCAATAAAGGCTTGTATAAATCAACTTAAGACAATAGATGATGACGTAAATAGGGAAGATGTGAAAGTTACGGAAACGGTTAATGCCTAAAAGTCTATTTACAAATAAAAAAGTTTTAGTAATATAGTAGTATGGAAAATAATAGTTTTATGGATCCGAACCATGTACCAGATGAGTATAAGGTTCCTTATGATATAATTGAATTACCCTCTCAAGGGTTGTTATATAAGAATAAAAAATCCTCTGTTAAGGTGGAGTATTTAACCGCTTATGATGAAAATATTCTCACAGCACCAAATTTATTAAATAGTGGAAAGGTTTTAGACGTTCTATTAGAAAGAAAAGTTAAAGATTTAGGTTTTGACATAAAAGAATTAATTAGTGGTGATAGAATGGCAATACTTCTATATCTAAGAACCACAGGGTTAGGGAATGAATACCAACAGATGGTATTTGATAGTTCTGGAACTATGGTTACTTCAACAGTAGATTTGTCCACTATAAAAACAAAAAATTTAACCATTAAACCAGATGAGAAAAATGAGTTTGACTACGAACTACCTATATCAAAAAAGAGAGTTAAATTTAGAATACTAACTCAAAAAGATGAGGATGAGATAGAAGAAATCAATAAGAAGTTAATGGGAAAAAATGACAACATCCCTACAACCAACTCTTTAAAACTTGAAAGGTCTATTATGGAAATTGATGGTGAACGAGATAAAATGAAAATTTCACATATTTTAAAAAATTTAAAAATAATGGATGTGAGAAAGTTTAATAAATATATTACAGAAATAGAACCAGGATTAGACTTAAACGTTGTCGCCAGGACTCAGGGGGGAGAGTCCGTTAGTACCTTTCTTAGAATTGGGAGGTCTTTTTGGAATCCTGACGTATGAGAATTACTATCAGAATCTACTTCACGAAACATTATTCTTAGTTAAATATGGATTTTCTTATCAAGATGTTATGATAATGGCATCACATGTGAGAAAATACTTTGTAAATTCTTTATCCCCTAAAGAATAATATAAATAAACGCATATTTATATAGAAAGTATTGATATGGATAACTATATAAATAAACATCATAAAATCATTGAAGAAATCAATAGTTCTATATTAAAATTATTAGAACAAACTGATAAAAAAAAAGAAAAGGATGTTGCTGGTATTAGATCCGATATAGATTATTTAAGGACTTTACTATATAGTTCTAAAGATGGTTTAGATTTTAATACTATTAGAATTCGATTTGAGGGTGATTATGAATTAAAATTACCTAAATATGGTGTAGAATCTTTTGATAGAACATTAAAGGGTGATATGTATTTTTCTGTATTAGGGGGTAATGATGTTTATATGGATATTAAAACCAGTAGTTTTCCTGAAACATTTAGAATTAGATTAGAATACCAAACATTGAGGGAATATGAAAATCAATATAGTGTTGGTTATTTAATTTATAACAGAGGTACTCAAAGATTAGAAGGGGAAGAAACTAAGATATATTTTAAAATCCTAAAAAAATCATGAATGTAAATTTATTTTTAAAAGATAGGTTGGGGAAAATTTTAATTGAAATTGAAAAAATTGAAAAAGAATTAGAAAAAAAAGGTATTTCAGATGAAAAAAAAGGTGAGATAAAAAAGGAAAATAATGAAAAAAAGTAAAATCATGAATTATGGCGGCGTGTGATCCTTCAGTATATGATGCTGGAAAAAACAATTGGGGGGAACAAATTGGTTGTCTGAAAAAAGACATCGAAGCATTGAAAATTGAAATTAAGGGTGCAAGTAGAGAGGCTACAAATTTTACAAATAAATTAGGGTCTTCTGGAAATGTTATGAAAGATATGCTTAACACTATTGGTGATATGCGTAAAAGGATGCAACAATTTACTATCGATACTAGTTCACAATATGACTTAGCAGAAAAAATAGCGATGTCATATAAAAAAGCGGGATTGGAAATTGGGTTGTCTATTGGTAGAAGTAAAGATTTTAGTAAACAATTTAAACTTTCGGTGGCAGATGTTGCAAGGTTTGGTGGGGAAATATCTGATGTGCAAGGGATTTATCAAGAATTCGCAGAGTCATCAGGAAGAGTTAGAATATTAGGTGAAGATGAAGTCAGTAACATTTTTCAATTGGGTAAAGCGGCGAATTTAGTTGGTAATGAAGCAACTAATTTATATGAAACATTAGAATTAATGGGTGTTTCCAATACTGATGCTACAGATAGGTTAGAACAAGTAATTATAGACTCACAAAGTGTTGGGTTGAATTCATCTAAAGTTATTAAGACATTATCTTCTAATATGAATAAAATGCAAACTTATTCATTTTCTAGTGGTGTAAAAGGTATGACTAAAATGGCACAATTAGCGGTGACAATGCGGATGGATGTTGGTGAAATGTTAGGTATGGCAGATAAATTCTACCAACCTGAAGCAGCAATTGAAGCGGCTGCTAATTTACAAATGTTAGGTGGTGATATTGCAGAAGCATTTGGTGATCCTTTTGAAACAATGTATTTAGCTAGAAATAAGCCAGAGGAACTTGCAGAAAAAGTAAGTTCTATGGTGGAAAATATGATGACATTCAACAAAGAAACAGGCCAATACGATTTTCCTGCAGAAGCTAGAATGCAATTGAAAGCTGCTGGTGACCAATTAGGGATTAACGTTGATAGTATGATTGAAATGACTCGTCAATCCGCTAAAATTAAAGACGTAAAAGAGAAACTGTCAATGACAGGAATGTTTAGTGATAAGGAGATGGAAGGTATCTCCAATATGGCTAGAATGGAAGGTGGGGAGTTTAAAGTTGATATGTACGATGAAGATGGGAAGAAATTATCTAAGTCTCTAGACGAATTAAATAAAAGTGATGTTGAGATGTTAATGAAAAGTCCACAAGGTGAAGAGGATTACATGGATAAAATGGTTAATAATTCAATGACAACAATTGAGTTATTAAAAAGCATTGAGGATAGTTTCCAAAAAACGTTTGTTGGTAAGATGAATGTAGATATGTATCAAATTATTGAACAAAGTTCTATAAAAACGATGGAAGTGGCTAGAGATATGACAATTGATGCTGTTTCTGGTGGGATAAAGGGGTTCCAGGATTCTGTTATAGGTGTAATGGGTGGATTTGGTGTAGATGCTATGAAAAAATCAGATGCTGCTATGGCAGAGTACCTTACCTCACAAAAAGATTTTTTAAAAGGTGTTAGTGATATTGAAGCCGTTATAGAAAATGGTAATTTTATAGTTACAAATGCAGTAACATCTGGAAATCCTGCTGCAGTTGTAGGTGGGGGGGGATCTGATGGAAATCCAGAAATCGCATCGGAATCTTATTGTCAAAGTGTGGGTAAGTCTTATGATGCTGGAACCAATAAATGTATACCGCAAAAGCAAATGGCAAAAGGTGGTATTGTTACTAAACCAACAAGAGCACTTATTGGTGAAGGTGGTGAACCAGAAGCAGTTTTCCCATTAAGTAAACTTGATAAGTTTATTAATACAACTAATACTTCTTCAGAAATGAAAATTAGTGGTACCGCCACAATTAACATTAATATTAAATCAGATAACCCTAGTTTGGACATATCTAGTCTTAAAGACACTATTACTAAAACTGTTAATAGAATGTTAGTTAATGGTGGACAACCCGATGGTGCTAATATCCCACAAGTGGGTGGATCGAACGTTTTACAAAATT
>Ga0335396_10006579_pt1 | contig 11469 bp, 9 predicted proteins | sample FRY02_FD_205743 | JGI IMG/M metagenome (GOLD analysis project Ga0335396, IMG submission 205743) | Freshwater microbial communities from Lake Fryxell liftoff mats and glacier meltwater in Antarctica - FRY-02 (spades assembly) (version 2) | ecosystem: Environmental > Aquatic > Freshwater > Ice >... | reverse complement strand
GGCGGGCATGCGAAATCGACTTCCTCGGGCCATATCCACTTCTGCCCCTCCGAACCCAAAATGTCCAGCACTTTATCCTTAACACATTACTTTAAATTGATTGGGGATTTGCAAAAATCCGCCGTGGCCGGCGGCCGTCTCCCCGGTTTTGTGATTGACCCTCCAAGCGCCCCCCGCACCGTGCGGCGCCTCGAACGAAGAAAGCTCACGGCTTTTCCATCCGCACTCCCCCGGAAAACGTACGATCTTCGATTCCGCATTCCATTCATGTCATTCCTCGATCGCCGTTTCCACGTCCGCTGGTCCACCCTCACGCCCGAGCGCGTGGTGCCTGACATCACCGAAGCCCTCGGCCTGGCGGAACTCGCCACCACTGACCTGTGCCGCCAGGACCGCGGCCGCATGGATTTCGACACCGTCTTTCTCGGGTACGAACGCGCCCTTGAGCCGCTCAGCGAAGCCTGGGGGCTGGTCGCTCACCTCGACGCCGTCTGCAACAACGACCCGCTGCGCGCCGCCTACAACGAGATGCTCCCGAAGGTCTCGGATTTTTTCACCCGGCTCACGCTCAACGCCTCCATCTGGGACCTGTTCATCACCTACGAACGCACCGCCGAGGCCAGGAAGCTGACCGGCATCCAGCGGCGGTTCATGGAGGAAACGATGGCTGATTTCCGCCAGAACGGAGCCGAGCTGCCAAAGGACAAAAAAGAGGAACTGGCCGCGCTCCAGGCGGAACTGGCCCTGGCCACCCAGAAGTATTCCGAAAACGTCCTCGACTCGACGAATGCCTGGGAGTTGATCGTGACCGACCCGTCCCGCCTGCGCGGACTGCCCGAGGTGGTCAAGGAGGCGGCCCGGTCCGAGGCCAAGGCCAAAGGCCTCAGCACCGACGAGACCCCCGCCTGGCGCCTCACCCTCAAGGCCCCCTCGATGTTTCCAGTGCTCGAGCACGCCGAGGACGAATCCCTGCGCCGCGAAGTCTGGGAGGCCAGCGTGACGATCGGCCGCGGCGGCGCACACGACAACACCGACCTCGTCTGGAAGATCCTCCGGCTCCGCCAGCAAAAGGCCGCCCTGCTCGGCCACGCCCACTTCGCCGACCTCGTCCTCCAGCGGCGGATGGCGAAAAACGGGGCGACCGCCCGCGGCTTCATCACCGACCTGCACGCCCGCATCGCCAAACCCTTCGCCGGCGAAACCCGCGCACTCCAGGAATTCCGCGCCGAGGCCGCTGGCACCACCCCGCAGCCGCTCGAGCCTTGGGAAACATCCTTCTGGAGCGAACGCCAACGCAAGGCGCTCTACGATTTCGACGCCGAGGAACTGCGTCCGTATTTCCCGATCGACGGCGTGCTCGGAGGCATGTTCCGTCTCTGCGAAAAACTCTTTGGACTGGTCATCAACGAGCGCGGCTCCATCTACATCGAACCCGGCCATCAACCACCCGCCGGCACGCATCCGGCCGAGGAGGACGGACCAGTTGAGATCTGGCATCCCGAGGTGAAATATTACGAAATCCGCGACGCCGACGGCACCCACCTCGGGTCGTTTTACGCCGACTGGCATCCCCGCGACAGCAAACGCGGCGGGGCCTGGATGAACTACCTGAAGACCGGCCATCCGGCCCGCACCGGGCAGCCGCGCACCCCGCACCTCGGGCTGATGTGCGGCAACATGACGCCCTCCACCCCCGGCCAGCCGTCGCTCCTGACCCACGACGAGGTCGAGACCGTCTTTCACGAGTTCGGACACCTCCTCCACCACCTGCTCGGCAACGTCGAGATCAAGTCCCTCAACGGCGTCAACGTGGCGTGGGATTTTGTCGAACTGCCGAGCCAGCTGATGGAAAACTTCTGCTGGGAGCGCGAGAGCCTGGATTTTTTCGCCCGCCACTACCAGACCGGCGAACCGATCCCGCCCCGGCTCTATAAAAAGATGATCGCGGCCAAAAACTACCAGTCCGCCTTGGCCACCATGCGCCAGCTCTCGCTGGGCAAGCTCGACCTCGACCTCCATCTGACGGCACCCGCAGCGCAGGGCCGCACGCTCGACGCAGTGGCCGAGGAAATCCTCGACGGCTACCTCATGCCGCTCAAAACCCGGCCGCCCACCATGGCCCGGCGCTTCACCCACCTTTTCGCCGATCCCACCGGCTACGCTGCCGGCTACTACAGCTACAAATGGGCCGAGGTGCTGGAAGCAGACGCGTTCTCCCGCTTCAAGACCGATGGTGTGCTCAGCGAAAAAGTCGGACGGGAATATCGCGACCGCCTCCTCAGCCGCGGCAACAGTTCTGATCCCGCCCAGCTCTTCCGCGACTTCATGGGCCGCGACCCCGACGCCGAGGCCCTGCTCCGCCGCAGCGGGCTGGCGTAGCGGGGCGGAACAACGATGTGCCGGCCAAGGCCAGCCTGAGCCCGGGCGATGGCCGAAGGCCGGGGCGAGGTCGCCGGCGCGAGATCGGGCACAAAACCAGTAGTGCACCCCGGCGGCGTTTGACATCGTGCAGGGCCATGATCATCCGCACGGACGAATGCCTTGACCTCCCCACACCCGGTGGGCCGATGCGCACGCAGGTCTCCCGCCCCGCCACTCCGGGCCGCTCTCCGGGCGTGCTGCTCTACTCGGAAATCTTCCAGGTGACCGGGCCGACCCGGCGCATGGCCTCCCTGCTCTGCACAAAAACGGGCTCGGGGCCGGCATAAACGACGACACCCTGCCGCCGATCAGCCAGACCCGCGCCGAACGACTCATGACCTGAATCCAATCCGCAGGAGCCGGAAAACCCAGCCCAACCAACCCAACCGCCATGCCCAAGCCCACCATCCTCATTCTCTGCACCGGCAATTCCTGCCGGTCCCACCTCGCCGAAGGCATCCTGCGCGCCGCCCTGGGCGGCGGCTACATCGTGGCCAGCGCCGGATCGAAACCCGCCGGGCACGTGCACCCGCTGGCCATTCAAGCGATGGCCGAAATCGGCATCGACATCTCGACGCATCGGTCCAAACACCTCGACGAATTCCTCGCGGCCGACGTCGAGACGGTCATCACGGTCTGCGACCACGCCGATCAGGCCTGTCCGATGTTCCCGGGCCAGCGCAACCGGCACCACTGGGGATTTGAGGATCCCGCGCACGCCCCTGGCGATGAGCGGGAGCAGCTGGCATTTTTCCGGCGCGTCCGGGACGAGATCCGGCGCGTCTTCGAGGCTTACGCCGCCGGCCGCCTGGATGAGGCCCGCGCCGGGCACTCCTTGCCCGCGTCCGCTCCCGCTCCCGCCCGCCCGTGACGCCATCCCCCGCCCCGCCCCCGGCCGGGCGCGATGAATACCGGACGCCCCCGGCTGCGCCCCCCAAAATTCCCGCGGCAAAACCCGGGCCTGTGCTACTTTCCCTGCCCGCATGACCGACGCCACCCCTGCGATCAGCATCAAAAATCTCACCAAGGTCTTCCGCACCCCGACCGTGCGAAAGCACTCCGTGACGGCGGTGCAGGACCTCTCGCTGGAGGTCGCCGCCGGGCAGATTTACGGCCTGATCGGACCAAATGGCTCCGGCAAATCGACGACCATGAAGGTGCTGCTCGGACTGCTGAAGCCGACCGCCGGCACCGCCGCCATCTTCGGCCGGGACAGCTCGCGGGTGGACAGCCGCAATGACGTCGGCTTCCTGCCCGAGAATCCGTATTTCTACAAGCACCTGACCGGGGCGGAAACGCTGGCGTTTTATGGCAAACTGTGCGGGCTGCACGGCGCGGAGCTGCGCGGCCGCATTGGCGAGATGCTGGAGCTGGTGGATCTGGAACATGCGCGGGACCGGCGGCTCGGCGGCTATTCCAAAGGCATGCTCCAGCGCATCGGCCTGGCCCAGGCGCTGATCCACCGGCCGCGGCTGGTCGTGCTGGATGAACCGACCGCCGGGGTGGACCCGGCCGGCTCGCGAAAAATCCGCGACCTCGTGCTCGATCTCAAGGCCCGCGGCATTTCGGTCATCCTGTCCTCCCACCTGCTCGAACAAGTGCAGGAGGTGTGCGACCGGGTCGGCATCATTTTCCGCGGCCGCATGGTCCGCGAAGGCCCGCTGGACCAGTTGATCGCGGTCGAGGACCAGACCGAGATCGTCCTCCACCACGCCACTCCCGGCCTGCTGGCGCAGATCCGCGAACTGGTGGCCGCCGAAGCTCTCGCGCAAGGATCATCCACCTCGGTGGTGCGGGTCGGCCAGCCGCGCACCACCCTGGAGTCGCTCTTTTTGCAGGCGACGCAGGGCGATGAACGCGGCGAGACGCCCGCCCGGAGCGCCCCCGCGGAGAAGGAGACCCACTCATGAGCGATCCCCTGCCCGCCCCCCGCGTCCAGCCCGCCCCGGTCCCCGCGCGCCCCTTCGCCCGGATCTCCGCCCTGCGCCTCTGGGCGCTGGCGACCAACACCTTCACGCAAATCCTGCGGATGAAGACGCTCTATTTTCTGATCGTCTTCGCAACCCTGCTCGTGGTTTTCGGCTTCATCATGCCACCGCCGCCCACCGGGCAGGGACTGGCCAGCTTCGGCGGGGAACAGGAACTGCGGCTGCTGAAATCGGTCTCCCTCGGTGCCATGTCCTGGTTCACCGCCATCCTGGCCATCGCCGGCACGGCCATGCTGCTGCCCCGGGACGTGGAGGACCGCACCCTCTACACGATTCTGTGCAAACCCGTGCCCCGCTTTGAATACCTGCTCGGCAAGCTGGGCGGGGTGCTCCTCCTGCTCGCCCTCTCCCTCCTGATCATGGATGTGGCCTGCTGCGCCGTGCTCTACCTCAAACAGGCGAGCCTGACCTCCTTGGAACTGAACATTCTGGAAAACCGCGGCGAACTCACCCCGGAACGCACCACCCAGATCCGCGAACTCTACGGCCGCTACGGCCTGGACTGGAACTTCCAGGCCGCCATTCTGGGCATCTTCTTCCAGGCCGCCGTCATGGCCGCTCTGGCCCTGCTCATCTCCACCTTCGCCACCTCCACCCTCTTCACGATCATGGCCGGGCTGGCCCTGCTCATCATCGGCCAGGGTCAGGAACTGGCGCGCGACTACATCTTCAAGGACGTGCTCGGCACCAGCGGCGGAGCCCAGCGCGTCATCGCCGTGACCCTCGCCCTGCTCCTCCCGGACCTGCGCCAGTTCAACGTCATCGACGAAGTGGTCGCCGGCACCCCGATCCCCGCCTGGTTCCTGTGGCGCATGACCGGCATCGCCGCCCTCTACCTCATCTTCTACCAGCTGCTCTCCTGGTTCAGCTTTTCCGACAAGGAACTGTGAGCCCCGACGGACCGCCCCGCCCCTCGCCCCGTTGGCCCATGCGCCTGCTCCTGACGCTCTGCGCCACCCTCGCCGGACCGCTGACCGCGACCGAACCGTTCCGCATCGAAATCGTCGATCGCGAGAACGGCTGGCCGGTGCCCCTGGTGGAGCTGCGCACCACCCACGAAGCACGGTTCGTCAGCGACAACTTCGGACTGGTGGCCATCGACGCGCCCGAACTGCTCGACCGCGAAATTTATTTTCATGTCAAAAGCCACGGCTACGAGGTGAAGCCCGACGGCTTCGGCTTCCGGGGATTTCGCGTCACCCCGGCGGCCGGCGGCCGTCACCGCGTGGAGGTCGACCGATTCATCCTCGCCAAGCGCCTGGGCCGGCTGACCGGAGCCGGGCGTTATGCCGAAGCCATCGCCCTCGGCGAAACACCCCCGCTCCCTGAAACCGGCGTGTTCGGCTGCGATTCGATCCAGGTCGCCCGCCACCGCGGCCAGCTGCTGTGGTTCTGGGGCGACACCACCCTGCCGCGCTATCCGCTCGGGATATTCCACATGACCGGCGCGTCCACCCCGCCGATGCCGCTCACCCGCTTCGAGCCGCCGCTGGCGCTGGATTACCGCTATTTTCGCGACGCCAAATCGTCCGTCCGCGCCGTCGCCACCTTTCCGGGCCCGGGCCCGACATGGCTCGGCGGCATGTTCAGCCTACCCGCCCCGGACGGAACCACCCGCCTCGTGGCCAGTTATGCCAAAATCCGGAATTTCCTCGAGGAATACGAAGCCGGCCTCTGCGTCTGGCACGATGAGCGCCGGGAATTCGAGGTCCATCGGGTGCTCTGGCGCGCCGGGGAGCAGCCGAAACCGCCGATCCCTCTCGGACATCCCCTGCGGTGGACCGACGACGACGGCCGCGAATGGATCCTCTTCGGCGATCCCTTCCCCGTCCTGCGCATGCCCGCCACCTTCACCGCTTGGAGCACGCCCGAGACCTGGGAAAAGATCGAGCCCGCCGCCTCGCCACCCGCCGCGGACGGCAGCGGCCCGGTCGCGCCGCATCGCGGCTCGGTCGTCTGGAGCCCGGTCCGCGGGCGCTGGATCACCGTCTTCACGCAGATGAACGGCACACCCTCCACCGTCGGAGAACTCTGGTATGCCGAAAGCGCCTCGCCCCTCGGCCCCTGGGGGCTGGCCGTGAAGGTCCTGAGCCACGATAATTACACCTTCTACAACCCGCGGATCCACGCCGAACTCGCGCCGACGGACGCCCGCTTCATCGTCTTCGAAGGCACCTACACGGCCGAATTCGCCGACCGCCCGATCCCCACGCCGCGCTACAACTACAACCAGATCCTCTACCGACTGGACCTCGACGATCCCGGGCTGCAGCCGGCACGGACCGACACCGCCAAATCCCCGAAAGCCGCCATGGCCCACCCTGGTGTGCTGTCTCCGAAGTAGCTTTTCGAAATCCTCGAGAATTCTTTTCAAATTCAAGGCGCGAGGAGGCAGCAATTTGAAATTCGCGACCGCCGAGCCGGTCTCAGCCTGCCGCCAAGGCCAACGGGGGCCGACCTCCGCGCAATGCCGCCCGGCATTCGTTAGTCTCTTACCACCCCATTTTGATCGGCGACGTCGGCGAAAACCGAACTACAGGCGGGACACGACCGGGCGGTTTTGTTCCAACACTACCGCGAACTCGTCACGAATGACGAATGCCGTGGAATATCTCGCCATCACCCCATGAAAAAAAACGAAACCGTCCCGTTCCTGGTGTAACCCAGAAGACATCCTCTCCACCCACTGGGTCCCCACGGAAATTCGCCTCGACGACGAACGCACCCTCGTTCTCGACCCTTCTTGAGGCTCCTCGCCCCCGGCCAATCAGCCAAACTCCGCTGCCAGAAATACCTTGGCACCGCAGAACGAATCCCTATTGTATCTCAAACAGAAATTTCTCCCCCAATCGCACTTTCCTCCGCGCAGCACACCCCAAAACCCCGGAAAATTCCCTCCCCAACCCCGTTCTCCCGCCCCTTTCACCCCCGCCCTCCCCCCAGACCCCTTCCCACCCCCCCTCAGATGACCCACGCACCCCTTCCCAAAGCCGGCCCCTGGAAGCAAATTCCTATCAGAAAGAAGGGAGCCAAGTGCTTCAGACCAAATAACATCGCGGCGGACAGGTAATCTCTTTCGCGCTCCGGTGCGAGCCTGTTGCCCCCGGCCGTTGAGACCCATTTTTTCCGCTCATGAGTAAACCCAATCCCAACCATGCGTCGCTTGGCCAGAGCGACGGTCTTCTCGATGTGATCATCGTCGGCGGCGGGCCGGCGGGGCTGAGCGCGGCGCTGATTCTGGGGCGCTGTCTGCGCCGCGTGCTGGTGTGTGACGCGGGAGAGCCACGGAACGCCGCCTCGCACGCCATGCACGGCTATCTCAGCCGCGATGGGATTTCGCCGGCGGAATTCCTGAAAATCGGGCGCGAGCAGCTTGCGCCGTATGAAACGGTGGCTTTTCGCAAGATCAAGGTGGACCATGTCGGACCCGGCGACGGGAATTTCACTGTGGTGCTGGAAGGCGGGGAACGGGTCAAGTCACGGATGCTTTTGCTCGCGACCGGTCTCGTCGATGAGCTGCCGCAGCTTGAAAACTTCCGTCAGTTTTACGGCGTTTCGGCGCACAACTGTCCTTACTGCGACGGTTGGGAGCATCGCGGACAGCCGATCGCGGTGGTGGGTAGCGGCAAGGATGCGGCGGACCTGGCGCTGGAACTGCGCTTGTGGACCAAGGATATCATTCTCTGCACCCATGGCGCGCCGACGTTCGGCCGCGCGTCGCTCGATCTGCTAGCGCGCAATGAAGTGGAGGTCATTCAAACACCTATCGTCCGCCTCGAGGGCACCGACGCGCAGCTCGAACGCATCCTATTTCAAGACGGCAGCGAGAACGCCCGCCGCGCGCTGTTTTTCTCCCCCGGCCAGTATCAGCGCTCGCCTCTTGCCGAGATGCTGGGCTGCGAATTTTGTCCGGAAGATGGCTGCGTGCAGTGCAGCGAGGACGCCTCCACCTGCGTGCCGGGAGTTTTCGTCGCCGGCAATGCGAGCCGCGGCTTGCAACTCGTGATCGCCGTCGCCGCCGAGGGGATGCAGGCCGGGTTCGCCATCAACAGCGCACTGCTGGAAGCCGACGCCGAACAAGGCACGGTGAAAAGCGGTGCTGGCGATGAGAAAAATCCGGCCCCGATCCTTGCTTGAATCCATTCCATTCTACCCCAACTCCGACCCCCATGTCTAACAAGCCAAAACGCCCCACCGCCCCGCAACCCGCTCCGCAGGCTGATGCCGCTCCGCAAACTGCCGAGATGCACCAGACTGTTAGTAATCCCGCCGACACTCTAACCACCAATCACGGCCTGCCGATTGCAGACAATCAAAACTCGCTCAAAGTCGGAGAGCGCGGGCCGACGCTGCTCGAGGACTTCATCCTGCGGGAAAAGATCACTCACTTCGATCACGAGCGAATCCCGGAGCGGATCGTGCATGCGCGCGGCACCGGTGCGCACGGATATTTCCAAGTCTATGAATCCCAGAGCGACATCACCAAGGCTGCTTTCCTCCAAGATCCAAAAGTGAAAACCGAGGTCTTCGTCCGCATTTCCACGGTCGCTGGCGGTGCGGGTTCCGGTGATCTCCCGCGCGACGTTCGCGGCTTTGCGGTGAAGTTTTACACGAGCGAGGGCAACTACGATCTCGTCGGCAACAACATCCCGGTCTTCTTCATTCAGGACGCGATCAAATTCCCCGACTTTGTCCATGCGGTGAAGCAGGAGCCGGACCGTGGCTTTCCGCAGGCCGCATCGGCGCACGACAATTTCTGGGACTTCGTTTCGCTCACGCCGGAGAGCATGCACATGCTCATGTGGGTCATGTCTGACCGCGCGATCCCACGCTCGCTGCGGATGATCGAAGGCTTTGGCGTTCACACCTTCCGGCTAATAGACGCGCAGGGTGTCTCGCGCTTTGTGAAATTTCATTGGCGGCCCAAGCTTGGCGCGGCATCGGTGCTGTGGGATGAAGCGGTGAAAATCAACGGCGCGGACCCCGATTTCCATCGCCGCGACCTGTGGGAAGCGATCGAGCGCGGCGACTTTCCAGAGTGGGAACTCGGGCTGCAGGTTTTCGATCAGGCGATGGCGGACAGCCTCGATTTCGACGTGCTCGATCCGACGAAGCTCATTCCCGAGGAAATTATCCCGCTGCGCATGGTCGGAAAAATGGTGCTCAACCGGAACGTGGATAACTTTTTCGCCGAGACTGAGCAGGTCGCGTTCTTGCCCACTAACATCGTCCCCGGCATCGATTTCTCGAACGACCCGTTGCTGCAAGGCCGCCTCTTTTCCTATCAGGACACCCAGCTTTTGCGGCTCGGCGGGCCGAACTTCCATCAAATTCCGGTCAACGCCCCGCGCTGCCCGATGCACAATTTCCAGCGCGACGGACTGCGCCAAATGGAGGTGCCAAAAGGCCGGGTGAACTACGAGCCTAACAGCTTCGACGGCGGAACCCCGCGCGAAAACCCAACCCGAGGTTTTGCCAGCCATCCCGAGCCGCTCGACGCCACCAAACAGCGCAAGCGCGCGGAAACCTTCGCCGATCACTACTCGCAAGCGCGCCTGTTTTTCCGTTCGATGACCGAGCCGGAGCAAAGACATATCGTCAGTGCATTCGCCTTTGAACTCGCGCACGTCGAGACCAAGCCGATCCGTCTGCGCATGCTCGGTCATCTCGCCAACATCGAGACCGCGCTGCACGACCAAGTCGCCGCCGCGCTCGGCATGGCGGCAAAAGCCGATGCGATCACGCCCGCAGTCGCCCCTCGCGACCTCGCACTTTCACCCGCACTTAGCATCATCGGCAAAGCGCCCGCCACGCTCGCTGGCCGCAAAATCGGTGTGCTCGTCACCGACGGCTTCGATGCCGCGCTCCTCGCCACGCTGCGCCGCAGCGCGAAGGCGGAGAAGGCCGCGCTCGCCGTCATCGCACCGAAAGTGGGAGGAGTCACAGACAGCAACGGCACCTTGGTCGAAGCGGACTTCGCGCTCTCCGCCGCGCCTTCGATTTTCTTCGACACCACCGTCATCCTCGCCACTGAGGCTGGAGCCGAAGTTCTCGCCACCCAGGCCGCGGCCGTCGGCTGGGTGAGCGACGCGTTCGCGCATCTCAAAGTGCTCGGCCACACCGCCGGGGCCCAGCCGCTGCTCGACCGCGCCGGAGTGAAACCAGACGCTGGGATCCTCATGTTAGCTGACAACAAGGCTGTTGCGAAATTTATGACCGCCGCCAAAAACGGCCGCATCTGGGAACGCGAGCCGACCCTCCGCAACCCTGGATGATCGGCACCGGAAATCAGCTTGTGCATCGCTTCCCGGTTGGCGATCCGCAGTTTGTCCGCACGATGGGGAGTCTGCTCGGGCAGGGCATCAATGACCAAACCGGGCCAGCACCATCCGGCCGATTAGATCGACCATGCATTCTAACAGAGTTCTGCCATTCGCAGATCAAGCTTCACCTTGTCTTAGTGAGGAGAAGCTGCCACCGGGGCCTTGCGATTGTCGCCCGCCCGAGACGTGCAAATCAGCGACTGCTGTTGGACGCGACCGCTTCCGGGTGCTTCTGGCGCAGTCTCTGCCAATAGTCCTTCCAATAGTCGTCATAGTAGTCCTGGGCGGCGATATCGATATGCTTTAGCTTCGCGACCTTGGGTGCTGTCGCTGGGTCATAGCCCGCCAGGTGGGCCTTGGCAAAGCGCACACGCGGTGATTGAAAACGCCATTCGGAGTCGTTGAAAACCTTCACGCAAAGCTTGGCCAATTCCGGATCGTATTCCTTCAACTGGGTGCGGGTGTGGATGTGGTTGTGGTCGTGGTGTACCCAGAAGACATCCTCTCCACCCACTGGGTCCCCACGGAAATTCGCCTCGACGACGAACGCACCCTCGTCCTCGACCCTTCTTGAGGTTCCTCGCCCTCGGCCAATCAGCCAAACTCCGCTGCCAGAAAAACCTTGGCGCCGCGGAACGAATCCCTATTGTATCTCAAACAGAAATTTCTCCCCCAATCGCACTTTCCTCCGCGCAGCACACCCCAAAACCCCAGAAAATCCCCTGCCCAACCCCGTT
>Ga0335396_10006576_pt1 | contig 11472 bp, 11 predicted proteins | sample FRY02_FD_205743 | JGI IMG/M metagenome (GOLD analysis project Ga0335396, IMG submission 205743) | Freshwater microbial communities from Lake Fryxell liftoff mats and glacier meltwater in Antarctica - FRY-02 (spades assembly) (version 2) | ecosystem: Environmental > Aquatic > Freshwater > Ice >... | reverse complement strand
TAGTGGCAGGAGTCTTTCTTGTACGATTGCACGATTCGCGGCGGACAGCTCATCACCCCCGACGGACTTATCGACGCTGACCTGGCGTTGATGGGCGGCTCGATGGCGGCCATCGGCCACGGGCTGGCCGCGCAGCGGATGATCGACGCCAGCGGCTGTTACGTCATCCCCGGCGGCGTAGACCCCCACGTCCATCTGCAACTGGCCCTGGGCGGGCTGATCAGCACAGACAGCTTTGCCAGCGGCACAATCGCCGCGGCTTGTGGCGGCACGACGACAATTGTCGATTTTGCCGATCCCCAGCCGGGCCAGTCGATGGCGGATGCGCTGACCGAACGCCGGACAGAAGCCGACGGACAGGTGGCGGTGGATTACGGCCTGCATATGACCATCCCCACCTGGCACGCACAGACAGCCGAGCGGCTGGCCGAAGTCCCGGCAATAGTGGCCGCGGGCTGTGCCACCTTCAAACTCTACCAGGCCTACGCCCGCATGGAACTGGACGACGTGGCCCTACACCGGGCGATGGCGGCGGTGGCGCAGGCGGGCGGCGGCGTCGTTCTGCACAGCGAGACCGGGCCACTGTTGGATCACCTGCGCGCCGAAGCGGTGGCAGCGGGCCACAGGGGGGCCATCTGGCACGAGCGCACCCGCCCCGCCCGCCTGGAAGCCACGGCCATCCACCGCGCCGCGGAGATCGCCCACCTGACTGGCTGCCCGGTCCACATTTTCCACGTGGGCTGTGCGGAAGGCGTGGCCGAGATTGTGGCGGCCCGATCCCGCGGGATTGCCATCACAGGCGAAAGCTGCCCCCACTATCTCCTGCTCACTGCCGACGAGCATCTGGGCAGACCGGACGGCAATCTCTTCATCTGCGCGCCGCCCCTGCGCTCTGGGGATGACCAGACGGCTCTCTGGCACGCCCTGGCTGACGGCGGGCTGGATTTGATCAGCACGGATCACTGCCCGTGGACACGCAGGGAGAAGGCGCAGCGCTCCTTTGCCCAAGTCCCCGGTGGCGTGCCGGGCATTGAGGCTCGTCTTTCATTGCTCTATCACTTCGGCGTGGGTGGCGGCCATTTGTCGTTGAGCCGTTGGGTGGAACTCTGCGCCACAGCCCCGGCCCGTCTGATGGGATTGGCCCGCAAAGGCGCGCTTCTGCCCGGCTACGATGCCGATGTGGTTATCTTCGACCCCAAACGAGAGAAGACGATTTCGTCCGACACTTTGCACGAAGCCGCGGATTGGACACCGTATGAGGGGATGAGTGTCACAGGCTGGCCGCGCACGGTTCTGCTGCGTGGGCAGGTGATTGTGGAGGATGAAGAGTATGTGGGAAAATTGAGTGAGGGGCGCTTTGTAGCCCGGCGTTTAGAAAGGCAGGCAGTGGAATGTTGGATGACAAAACAGTGCAGGAAGCAGTGGATGGAGGCTTGCAGATGAGTGTGAAGATCGAAATTCCGAAAGAAGAAATCGCTGCGTTTAGTCGGCGCCATCGCATCTGCAGGCTGGCATTCTTCGGATCGGTGCTGCGCGATGACTTCGCACCCGAAAGCGACGTGGACGTGCTGGTTGAGTTCGAGCCGGACGTGCGGGTGGGATTGATCGGTTTTGCAGGCATAGAGAATGAGCTGAGTCGTTTGATTGGGCGAAAGGTTGACCTGAATACAATAGGATTCCTCAGTCCTTACTTCTATGAGGAAGTACTACGAGATGCGGAGACCGCCTATGAGCAGGCGTGATGATCGAATCAGTATACGGCGAGCAGGCGTGATGATCGAATCAGTATACGGCAAATGCTGGATTATGCCCGGCAGTCGGTGGCGATGGCGCGTGGTCGGCAGCGTTCCGATTTGGAGTCGGACGATATGCTCCAGTTGGCCCTCACCCGCCTGGTGGAGATCATTGGTGAGGCGGCATCGCGAGTCTCCAAGCCAACAAGAGAGATACATCGCGACATCCCCTGGTCGGATATAGTGAGCATGCGCAATCGCCTTATCCACGGCTATGACGTGGTGGACCTTAACATACTCTGGGACACGCTGGCTATCGATCTGCCGACGCTCATCGCCGCGCTGGAAAAAATCGTCGAGGAAGAGTAGCTCATGTGCATGTCGCTCGCAATGACTCTGACGAATGAACTTCTGATCCACGCATCCAATGCCCTCGCCGCCCAGGACCCCGACCTGGCGGCGGTGATCGCCCGCTTTGGCTATCCACCCCTCTGGCCGCGGGAAGCGGGTTTCCCCACCCTTCTCAAACTGATTCTGGAACAGCAGGTTTCCTTGGCTTCCGCCCAGGCCGCCTATGACCGGCTGCTGGCTGTGGTGGATACGCTGACACCGGAGAGTCTATTGGCTCTGGACGACGAGACCCTGCGTGCTGTCGGTTTCAGCCGTCAGAAGGCACGCTATGCGCGTTTGCTGGCCGAAGCTGTATTGAACGGCAGCCTGGACATCGATAGCCTGCCAGAACTGGACGACGAAAGTGTGCGGGTTGAGTTGCAGAAGATCACCGGCATCGGCCCGTGGACAGCGGAGGTCTATCTGCTGATGGTTCTGCTGCGCCCGGATGTCTGGCCCAAAGGGGATGTTGCGTTGGCAACCGCGGCCCAACAGGTGAAGGGATTGGCTGTACGCCCTCCCCAAGCCGAACTCCACGATCTGGCCGAACAGTGGCGGCCTTGGCGCGCGGTAGCGGCTCGGCTGCTCTGGCATTTCTATCTGGCAGACAAAACAGACGGATCTGTTGGCGATTGACCCCAGCGACGGCTGACCGTATACATTCGAACCCTGTCCGTTTCCTTTCTTTTGTTGCTTTATCTTCTTTTCTGTGGTATACTTTGCGCAGACCATAACCAACCAAATACATAGATTCATGCAAAAGGGGGTTTCGTTTGGATTTTGAGATCGGACAAAATATCGTTCACCCTTCCCACGGGCCAGGAACAATCGTTGATATCGAAGAGAACGAATTGGTCAAGGGATACAGCAAATTTTATGTGATTGAGTTTGCTCGCAACCGGCTGACCGTACGCGTGCCTCTTAGTCGCGTGCGCGAGATTGGTGTGCGCGAAGTGATGTCACCGGCACGTTACGGGCGGGTGTTGGAGACCCTGCGGGCGCTGCCTGAACATCTCCAAGGTGACTTCAAAAGTCGCCGCCACCGGATCAATGAACTGCTTCGTTCGGGCAGCCCCAGGCAAATTGCAACCGCTGTACGCGATCTCACCTGGCGGAAGTTCGAGAAACATTTAACCCAGGCAGACACAGAACAATTGTCTAAGGGCCGGGAGATGCTGGCCGTGGAGGTGGCAATGGTCACTGATGAGAATCTCCAAACGGCCAAGCAGACTATCAGCGAAGCCATTGCTGAGGCAATTGCATCCAAACAAGTCCTGCTGGAAGAGGAAGCCCAAGCGCAGGCAATGGTTTAAGGCTTTGTTGCGCGCATAGTTTGCGCATAATCAGTGATCTGAATAAGCAAGACACGCCCAGAGAGCCAATCTCTGGGCGTTCATTTTTTTGGCTGAACGCTTCATCCGTTCTCCTCACCTGTTGTCACTTTCTGTTTGCGTGAGAAAACGGTATAGTAGAAACGCAGGATTTCTGCTGAGTTTGCCTACGATCGGAGAGGATGATTTTATGGGTGTTTTGGTTTTGTCCGACAAGAAATGCATGGCGCTTTGTAATGGGATAGGAGACGCATAAATGGCCCCCACACTTCTAATCACAGGCGCAACCGGCTTTTTGGGACAACATCTGATCGCCGCGGCTCGCCAACGCTGGCGGGTGGCGGGCACATTTCACCGCACCCGGCGCGAGGACGCGGAGCGGCTGCTGGCCGGCATTGACAGCGGGCGCATCGACCTGACCGACTTCCGGGATGTGCGGGAGATGCTCGACGCGGTGCGGCCCAAGGCGGTCATCCACACCGCGGCCCTGGCCGACCCCAACTATTGCGAGCAACACCCGGACGAATCCCTGCGGGTCAATTTGCAGGCGACGGTCAACCTGGCCGGGCTATGCGGCGACCGCAACATTCCCTTCATCTTCACCTCTACCGATCTGGTCTTCGATGGGGCACACGCCCCCTATGCCGAAGACGGGCCGATTGCGCCCCTGAATCTTTACGGCGAACACAAAGCCCTGGCCGAGCAGGCCGCGCTGGACCGCTACGACGAAGCCGCCATCTGCCGGATGCCGCTGCTGTTCGGCTATTCGGCCAACGGGCGTGTTCCCTTCTTCCAGCAAATGGTGGGGGAGTTTCGCGATGGGCGACCGATGACTCTCTTTGCCGACGAACTGCGCACGCCCGTCTCCGGCGGCGTGGCTGCGGCGGGTCTGCTGCTGGTGGCTGGCAGCGGGATGGAGGACGAATCGGTGAATCCCAAAGAGATCGAGCGGGTGCGGGGGCTCCTCCATCTGGGCGGGCGGCAGAGCATCAGCCGCTACGAAATGGGCCGGCAAACCCTGGATATTCTCGACCTGCCGACAGCTTTGGCCGAACCCATCAGCTTTCGGGATGTGCCCGCCATCGCGGCCCGCGCCGCCGATGTTTCGTTGGACAGCAGCAAAGCCTACGCGCTGGGCTTCGATCCACCGCCCGTCCGCCAGCAGATCGAGCAAATATTGGGCTTATCGTCGATAGAAACAAAAGGACACGGATGAACACGGATAGGATGGATATACACGGATTTTTCACTGGATAATCCGTGCATATCCGTTATAATCCTTGAAATCCGTGTCCTTTTGTTATTCTATTCTTCAGGAGTAACTCGTGCAGACAGTTTTGGAAGTATCGCATTTGTCCAAAAGCTACGGCGACTTTCGCGCCGTCAACGATCTCTCTTTCGCCGTGCAATCTGGCGAAATTTTCGGGCTGCTCGGCCCCAACGGCGCGGGCAAGACGACGACTATCCGCATTCTGATGGACATCTTCAAAGCGGACAGCGGCGAAGTGCGGGTATTGGGCGAACGGCCCGCGGCTGTGCGGGAGCGGGTGGGCTATCTGCCCGAAGAACGGGGGCTGTACAAAGACCTGAAAGTGATCGAAGCGCTGGTCTATCTGGCCCGTCTTAAGGGTACGGACGAAACGGTTGCCCGACAAAACGCGCTCGCCTGGTTGGAACGGGTGGAGTTGCAGGATTGGGCCAAACACAAAGTCAAAGATCTGAGCCGGGGGATGCAGCAGAAGGTGCAGTTTGTGGCTGGGCTGGTGCATGACCCGGAATTGCTGATTCTGGACGAGCCTTTTCAGGGGCTGGACCCGGTGAATGTGGAGATGATCAAAGGACTGATTCAGGATTTGCAGGCGGCGGGCAAAACGATTGTCCTCAGCGCCCATCAGATGAATCTGGTGGAGGAACTCTGCGACCGGATTGTGCTGATCAGCCGGGGCAAGGCGGTGCTGTACGGCGCGCTGGCCGACATCAAACGGGACTTTGCGCCCCACGCGGTGCGGGTGAAGACAGGCCCTGACGGTTCTGATGATCTAACCGGCATCCCCGGCGTGCGGGAAATCAAGCCCACCGGCGCGGCCCTGCTGCTGGAACTGGACGACACGACACCCCAGGCGACACCCCAGGCGGTGCTGGCTGAACTTGTGCGCCGGGGCGTGGATGTGCAGAGCTTTGAAGTGGCGTCGGTTCCCCTCAATGATATTTTTGTGCAGGTGGTGGGTCAGGGCGGGGATGTGACGTAAAGGCAAAAGGCAAAGGCAAAAGGCAAAGGGGGAAGGCAAAAGTCGTCTGCCACCTGGCCTGCTCGCAACTCGCCATTCGCAACCCGCAACCCGCTTCCCAAAAGGATTTCCCGATGAACAAAGTATGGATTATCGCCTGGCACGAATACCGGGTGAATGTGCGGCGGCCCGGTTTTATTATAATGACGCTGCTGATTCCCCTGTTGGGGCTGGCCGCGCTGCTGATTGGCGCGTTCTTTGGCGGGCAGGCGGGGGATGCGCTGGTTAATGTCTTTGCGGGCAGCAACCGCATCGACGCGGTGGTGGACGAATCCGGGCGCTTCACCCCGCTGCTGCCCGAATATACAAGCGGCTATCGCCTTTACACCAGCGAAGCGGAAGGGGCCGCGGCTGTCCAGGCGGAGACGGCCCGGCGGCTGATCGTCATCCCCGCGGATTACGTGGCGTCGGGACGGATTCGGGTGATGACGAATGAGGGCGGTTTCTCCGCTCTGGACATCGAAGATTCCGGCTCTTTGCGCGGCTTCTTCATCGACCATCTGGTGCGGGATGTGCCCGATGCGGCCCTGCGCACCCGCCTGGCCGATCCCTTCCGGGCGCAGCTAGTCAACCTGGCCGGCGAGGAGCAGTCGGCGGGCGGGGCGCTGGCTTCGGTGTTGGGCTTTATCGTGCCGTATATGCTCAGTATTCTGCTGATTGTGACGATTTTCGTCTCTTCCGGCTACCTCCTGCGCAGCGTCTCGGAGGAGAAGACCAGCCGGGTGATCGAAATCGTCCTTTCGTCGGTGACGGCCCAACAACTGCTGGCGGGCAAAGTTATCGGTCTGGGCGGGCTGGGGCTGACACAGGTGATCGTCTGGATCGGCTCTGCCTTTGGCCTGAGCGGCGGGATCGTCGGGCTGCTGGGCGTGGCTGTGCCTCTCTTTGCCCGGCCCGAAGTCTTTGTGCTGGCGGTCGTCTACTATCTGCTCGGCTTCGTCGTCTATGCGGTGTTGATGGGGTCGGTGGGCGCGCTGGGCGCGGACTTTCAGGAATCCCAGCAGTTGGCGGGTGTCTTTTCGATGATGGCGAGTGTGCCGCTGATGCTGGCGGGTCTCTTCTTCACCAACCCCAACAGCACAATCATCCGGGTCATCTCCTGGTTTCCCCTCACCGCGCCCACAGCGATGATGCTGCGTCTGCCCATGACCGAAGTGCCGGTCATCGATATTGTGGGATCGATTGTCACACTCCTCATCACAATCCCGCTGATCGTCTGGCTGGGAGGCAAAATTTTCCGCCTGGGGCTGCTGATGTACGGCAAGCGCCCAAAGCTGCTGGAGATTTGGCGACTGCTGCGCGAGGCGTAAATGTATTGCGTGTTGCGTATTCCGTTGGCAAATGATAGTAAGTTGGGAACGATTGCTTTTTGACCGACCCGAAAAGCTGCTATACTGAACTTCACCGACGATTTTCAGAAAAGCACCCAATCGACACTGCCTACGCAACACGCCGCACGGATTACGCAACAGCCTATGCCTCAGTCCAACCTGCTCGAAACCCTCTTCCACGGCCCCAACGCAGGCTACGTCCTGGACCTCTACGATCGCTACCGGGCCGACCCCGCGTCGGTGGACGACGACACCCGCGCTCTTTTTGAACAGTGGACGCCGGACGCCCCACCGGTCAACGGCAGCGCGCCTGTCACTGTGTCCCAAACCGCGGGCGAAAAGTTTGACATCAACACAATCGTCGGCGCGGTGAATCTGGCCCAGGCGTTGCGAGAATACGGCCATCTGGCCGCGGCCATCGACCCGCTGGGCCGTCCCGCTCCCGGCGATCCCTCCCTGGACTTCGCCTTTCACGGCCTGCGGGAGGCTGACCTGCACCGGCTGCCCGCCACCCTCGTCGGCGGTCCCTGTGGCGAGAAGTGCGACACGGCCCACGAGGCCCTGACTGAACTGCGCCAAATCTATACAGGCAGCAGCGGCTACGACTACGACCACCTGCGCATCCCTGCCGAGCGGGAGTGGCTGCGGGACGCCGCGGAGACGGGACATTTTCGCCCGCCCGCCACAACCGTCAACGCCACAGCCCTGCTGGAACGGTTGACACAGGTGGAGGTCTTCGAGCATTTTCTCCAGCGCACCTTCCCCGGCAAAACCCGCTTCTCCATCGAAGGGCTGGATGTGATGGTTCCAATGCTGGACGAGATTGTGGGCGCGGCAGTGGAGCAGAAGATCAGCGCGCTTCTCATCGGGATGGCCCACCGGGGGCGGCTGAATGTGCTGGCCCACGTCCTCAACAAACCCTACACCCAAATGCTGGCCGAATTCAAAGACCCGCTCGATCCGGGCACGTTCAATGTGCGGGACTATCTGGGCTACACCGGCGACGTGAAATACCACGCGGGGGCCAGCCGCATCGTCTCGGTGGATACGGATATGGGCGCGGATGCGAACGGTGCAATGACGACCGTAACCGTGGGGTTGGCCCCCAATCCCAGCCATTTGGAGCACGTCAACCCGGTGGTGGAGGGGATGGCCCGGGCCGCGGGCACATTTGTGAACGAAGCTGGCCCGCCCCGCTTCGACCACATCGTCTCCCTGCCGGTGCTGATCCACGGGGACGCGGCCTTCCCCGGCCAGGGCATTGTGGCCGAGACCCTCAATCTTTCCCAGTTGGAAGGCTATAGCACCGGCGGCACAATCCATATTATTGCCAACAATCAGGTGGGCTTTACCACCGACCCGGCAGATGTACGCAGCACCCTCTACGCCAGCGATCTGGCAAAGGGTTTCAAAATTCCGATTGTGCATGTGAACGCGGACGACCCCGTGGCCTGCATCGAAGCCGCTCGTCTGGCCGCTGCCTATCGCCACACTTTTCAGAAGGATTTTCTCATCGATCTGGTGGGCTACCGGCGCTATGGCCACAACGAGGGCGACGAACCCCGTTTTACCCAGCCTGCAATGTATCACATCATCGACGCGCACCTGACTGTGCGGGCGCTGTGGGCGGAATATCTTGGGGTGCAGGACGAGGCCCAGGCCATCTACGACCGGCAGATGGCCGATTTGCAGAGCATCTACGACAAACTCACGCCGGAGGCGGAACTGCCCGAGCCGGCACTCAGCCTGCCACCGCCCGGCGCTGCTCGACACATCGACACTTCCCTGCCCATCGAACGGCTGGACGAACTCCAGCGCGTACTGCTGGAAGCGCCAGAGGGATTTACCATTCATCCCCGGCTGCAACGGGTCTTTGCCCGACGCATCAACGCCTTCGCCGATCCCGACGCGCCCAATGTGGACTGGTCCCACGCCGAGCAACTGGCGTTGGGATCGATTCTGGCCGAGGGCATCGCCATCCGGTTGACCGGCGAAGACGCGGCGCGGGGCACATTCAGCCACCGCCACGCCGTCCTGCACGATCCGGAAAGTGGGGAGACGTGCGTGCCCTTGCAGCTTTTCCCCCAGGCCCAGGCCGCCTTTGAGATCGTCAACAGCCCGTTGACCGAAGCCGCCACAATCGGTTTTGAGTATGGCTACAACATCCAGGCCCCGGAGCGGCTGGTGCTGTGGGAGGCCCAATACGGGGATTTTGTGAATGTGGCCCAGGCGGTGCTGGATGAATTTGTCACCTCCGGGCGGGCCAAGTGGGAGCAGACGCCGTCGCTGGTGCTGCTGCTGCCCCACGGCTACGAAGGCGCAGGACCGGATCACTCCACCGGGCGGTTGGAGCGTTTTCTGCAGGCCGCCGCAGAGACGAATCTGCGCGTGGCCTATCCCACCACCGCGGCCCAGTACTATCATTTGTTGCGTCGCCAGGCCCTGCTGCTAAAGACCGATCCTTTGCCCCTGGTGGTGATGACGCCCAAAAGTCTGCTGCGCCATCGGCTGTCGGCGTCCTCCCCGCGTGATTTGGCCGACGGGCGCTGGCAGCCGGTGCTGGACGACCCGGACGCCGACCCGGAATCGGTGCGGCGGCTGATCCTCTGCACGGGCAAAGTCGCCATCGACCTGCTGGATCACTCATCGGAAAATCGGTCAACAGTGGCAATTGTACGCATGGAGCAACTCTACCCCTTCCCTGGCGTTGAGGTGGAAGCGGTTCTGGAGCGCTATGCTGGGGCCGCAGAGGTGGTCTGGCTGCAAGAGGAGCCGGCCAATATGGGCGCGTGGGTGTATGTCTATCCCTATCTCCACGACCTTCTGCAACACCGGCTGCCCCTGCGCTATGCGGGCCGCCCCGCCCGTTCCAGCCCAGCGGAGGGGTCGTCGGCCTGGCACGCGGTTAACCAGAAGGCGCTGATCGAGGAAGCCTTTGCAGTGGTATAATGGAAAAGAATGATAGGTACGCAGATGACGCAGAAATCGCTGATTTACGCAGATTGAATTCGTGTTTATCTCTTTGATTGGTGAAGATATGTGTCCTTGTTTTTGGAGGTGGAGAATGACGACAGAATTGGAATCTGCCTTTGAGAAGGCGTTGGCTTTGCCAGAGAAGCAGCAGCAGGAGATTGCCGATTTGGTGTTGCGCGAAGTGGCAACCCACTACCGTACAGCAGAGACGGCGATAGACTCCCCTTTCGTGGAGCGACGCAACAACAATCTTTATGTGATAGGCACGCGCATTACTCTCTACGATCTAATGGACTATCTCACTTCGGACCACTGGGCGCTGGACGACATCCGCGACCTCTTCAGCTTTACACAGCCTCAGTGGGAGGGAATTCTAGCATTTATCGCTGAGAACCGGGCACTGGTGGAAGAAGAATATCAGGAGGTCGTGCAGGCCGCTGAAAAAAGCCGACGCTATTGGGAAGCGCGTAATCGGGCGCGCATGGAGTGGATTCGTTCCCAGCCACCGCCGCCGGGGAAGGAGGCGATTTATGCGAAGCTACGCAAACTCAAAGTGGAGTTGGAGATGGAATGACAGCGATTCTTATTGATCACAATCTCAGCGGTCAGGCACGCCTGCTCTACGGCACGTTGGAATCACTGGGCTGGGTTGAGTTGCTGGAATTGGAGTTTGTAGGCTTTGAAGATGTGGGGTTAAATATTGCGACATCGGATCGAACCGTTTGGCGCTATTCCCAGGCGCACACAATGATTTTGCTCACCGGGAATCGCAACCGGGCAGGTGTAGATTCATTGGAACAGACTATCGAGGAGGAAAATTTCCCAGAGTCACTTCCCGTGTTGACTGTCAGCCGACAGAATGATTTACGACAAATCACGTACCGTAGGCGGTGCGCTGTGCGGTGGATTGAAATTGTTGTTGATTTGGAAATCTATCGCGGCGTTGGACGCCTATTTATTCCGTAAATTTGTGTTTGGATTGGGAGTACCAAAATGAGCATTGAAATCCTTGTGCCCGAAATGGGCGAATCGGTGGTGGAGGCGACGGTGGGCCGTTGGCTGGTGGAAGCAGGCACGGCGGTCAAAGCGGGCCAACCGCTCGTCGAACTGGAAACCGACAAAGTGGATTTGGAAGTGGCTGCGGATCGGGATGGCGTGTTAGCCGAAATTCTCGTGGAAGCAGGCGCGGACGTGAAGATCGGCGATGTGTTGGGGAAACTTGAAGCAGGTCAGGTCGCGGCCAGTGCAGAAGCACCCACACCGAAGGAAAAAAGCGAACCGCAGAAATCAGCCGACAGCGAAAAGGCCGATGCCGGAGAAAAGGCTGTGGCCGAGGAGGAAGGCGTTAAGGCGACGCCCGTCGCCCGGCGTATGGCTGAGGACGCCGGAATGGATGTGGCGAAAATATCCGGCAGCGGCAGCGGTG
>Ga0335396_10006555_pt1 | contig 11500 bp, 9 predicted proteins | sample FRY02_FD_205743 | JGI IMG/M metagenome (GOLD analysis project Ga0335396, IMG submission 205743) | Freshwater microbial communities from Lake Fryxell liftoff mats and glacier meltwater in Antarctica - FRY-02 (spades assembly) (version 2) | ecosystem: Environmental > Aquatic > Freshwater > Ice >... | reverse complement strand
TATCCCTTCCCAAGTTGCGTCCCCGCAGAGCTTGAGTCGGTTTTTCCCGGCACTTATGAGAGTACCACGTTTCAACGTCTGCTGCCAAATCATTGGACGCAGGATCGGATGCCTGCAAAAATCCACCGCCCTGTTCCGAGGTCGAAAGACCGAAATCGAACCTCACCCTTGCCACTAAAATCCAAGAAGAACCTTAAAAGTAGTATGGCAGGTGTTGGTTACTGGCGGCAGTTGGAACAACCAAGCCGCGAATTGTCGGCCTGCGAACCGGAACACGAACACGCCGACGAACCGGAACAACAACATGGGGTTCCGGCTTGCCCTGAATTCCGCTGGAGAGTGGTGGATACCTGAGTTTCTAGACGGAACAGATCGTTTTCCGGCTGAGCAAGCGACGGCTTGTATGGCGAAATCAAACCCTGGGGCCGCTTGGTGTTGGTAGCAAGCCGGATGGCTTGTCGAAAGCTCCAAGCGACCTTTCTGAGTCTTGCGACGATCTTGTTGTTACTGTTAAAATGATCCCATGAAAAGCATCGACGAGATTGAGGACGCTATTGAGCAGCTTCCTGCCAAGCAGGTCGCGGAGTTGGCGAGATGGCTGGATAAATTTCAGTCGAGGAGAGTCGCGCCCCCGCAGGTTAAGAGCTGGCTACAACGAGCTCGTGGCGTGACCGCTCCTGGTGTGAACACAAAGAACATCCTGGCAATCACACGCGGTGAAGAGTGAACCTTTTCGACACCAGCGTTTTATTGGACATCGCCTCCGCTGATCCCATTTGGCTGGCTTGGTCCGAGCAGCAGCTACGCAATGCAGCGGTGCAAGGACCAATTTTCATCAACCCGATAATCTACGCCGAACTCGCTCCAGCTTTCTCAAGCAATGCCGAACTGGATAAATGGCTTGCCCCCGATATTTTTCAACGTCTACCGTTGCCCTATGACGCTGGGTGGCGTGCTTCGCAGGCATTTTCGTCGTACCGACGCAGCGGTGGTACCAAGACGTCTCCACTGCCGGATTTTTGCATCGGCGCTCATGCTGAATACGAACAGCTAACGCTTGTAACGCGAGACACTGCTCGATATTGCATGTACTTTCCTACCGTGACGCTCATTACTCCTCCATAAATCGTTTTGATCACCGCAATCAGCGATATCGTGTCCAAGTATCCCCAGTCTGGCAGCCGGATATGAACGAAGAGCAAATCCTGGCAAGGCTACGTGACAATTCGCCTGCGGACCGCTTGCTTGAAGAATGCCGGCACCCAACCCAGCCGCTGGGGAGCGGTGATGTGTACAGGGAGTTTACTCGCAAGCTACTTGAACAAGGTTTCCCGACACTTGCGCTTGATCTTGCCAAGGAAGGGCAAGAGTACCTTCAGGCTGACGTCCAGCTTCAGTACCTACTCGCCCTTGCTGCCCGTCGTGGTGGGAACGCCAAGTACGCCGCATCGCTGCTAGAACCGATTCTGCCCCAAGCCATCGACTTGTCGCTGGACCTTGCGATCGCGTTGCGTGTGGATATCATCGCACTGCAAGGCGGCATACTGAAGATTCTTTCACGCACGTCGCCTGAGTTGCTCGTTCAAGCGGCCCAGTGGTACGAACGAGCGGCACTATTGCCCGGTGCAACCGATCTGCCCGACGCCGGTACTTTTCCACTGATCAATGCCGCGACCGTATTCCGGCTACTGGGCCAAGAGGAACGCTCGCGAAAACTCGCAACGGAAGTCATTGAACGCATCGGCAAGATTGACGTATCCAAAGGCGATCCAGTGTGGATTCCTGCAACGCTTGGTGAAGCCAATGTACTCCTGGAATCGCATGAGTCAGCAACCAAGCATTATCTGCAGGCGGTGAACGCTGCGATTGCCCAGAATCGATTGGGAGAGATGGCATCGATCCGAACCAACATCGAGTTGCTCCGAGTTGCGGGCGTCACGGCAGACTCCAAGTTCCTTGATGAGCATCTTGGCAGCGTGGTCATTTTCAGTGGCCACATGATCGATTCACCAGAGCGAATCCGAGCGGGGCATCCGCTTCGATTCCCCAATTCGCCACCGCTGATTGATGCCGTCAGTCGTTCGATTGAGAGCCTGCTTGAAAGTTTGAATGCAAAAGTCGGCTTCTGCTCATTGGCGTGTGGCGGAGATTTGCTGTTTGCTAAAGAGATGCTCGCACGCAACGCCGAGCTGCATGTTGTTTTACCGTTTGCCGAGCACGATTTCTTGCGAACCAGCGTGAACTTTGGCCAATCCACGGAGGCGTGGCGGAGGTGGACAGCGATGTTCCACGAAGTATTGGGGAAAGTTCCTGAAATTAACATTCACTATACGACGAAAGAGCCGTATCTCGGGAGCGGCGATTTGTTTCATTTTTCAAATCGTGTGTCGCAAGGATTGGCCGTCATCAGAGCGAGGGAGCGAGCGGCTTGCCCGCAAGCAATCTTGCTGCTCGATAAATCAATGCCGGGCCAACCTGGCGGTGCGAGGTCGTTCGGAGCGGCATGGAATACTATCGGCGACGTGCCTCACGAGATTGACTTAGAGAGTTTGCGAGCGCAACTCGATCATTCGTCTTATTCGTCTTTTCCGGTTCTACCACCGGCTGCGCCGACGGCGAGTTGTCGATTGAATCGCCCAGTGAAAGCATTGATGTTTGCGGACGTGGCGGGATTCAGCCGAATTCCCGAATGGCAATTGGCAGATTTTTTAGAAGACTACGGTCGCTTTCTTCACGAACTCTTTATCTCGCCCATCGGCGTTGCGGCGATCTACGCCAATACCTGGGGTGATGGCATCTATGCGGTATTCGATCGTGTGAGCGATGCGGCAGCCTTTGCACTGGAATTGGTAGAACCAAGAATAACACCACCAGATTGGCAGAAATACGATCTGGGCAGCAGTTCTCCGTTTCGAGTAGGGCTCCATACAGGTCCCGTGTTCGAGCTCCCCGATATGTTCCAAGGCAGGTCTGCCTTTAGCGGACAACACGTTAGCCGCGCCGCACGGATTGAACCCGCAACGATGCGTGGATGCGCTTATGCGAGTGAATCGTTTGCCGCGTTACTCACTGTCGAAGGCGCGCCAGACTTTCACATCGAAGGCGTAGGTACCCACGGACTCGCCAAAGGTTATGACCGCTGCAAGCTCTATCGCATTGCCCGAGGCACCGAGGCGAGTGCCGCTGGCCAAGAGCACCCGGTTGTCAGCTCCTTCGAAGAATAAGGGCTGTAAGGCGGCTATCTCGTTCGTCGGACCATGCGCAACGCTTAGCTGGTGGGAAGGTGAACAACGAGTAGGTCAAAGAACGAGCGTCGAGATATTGGAATCCCACGAAGAAGTGGGTGAGTTCAGATGTGGTTGTTCCACGCCTGCCGCCGGATGACAGATCATCCCCCTTTATATTTTCGGGCAGTTGACTCGTCGCCAACGGTGTCGTTTCTTGCTGGCCAAAACTTGGAACGTGCGGCGTAACTCGAAGTTCTAGGATGCTGACGAAACGCGGGGCAGGATTCGGCTTCGCCGCAAGTTTCGTTTGATACTCGCCAACGCAAAGCCCGAGCAGTAGAGCCTCCGAGAGGGCAATCAGGAACGCATCAATCATCATGATTGCCGTTATTCTGGCTTTTAATTAAAGATCAACGCAATTCCGACAACCAAGCTCGCGTGCCACTTACGTCGAGCAAGTGATTGGACAGGACCTCTCCTTCGACCCAGTCGGGCATGAGGGGCTGGAACTTGGTAAGGCGATAGTTGTCCAGGATGACGGTCCCTGTTGGCTCAAGGGCCGTCAGGGCGTATCGGAGCGTTGAGTTGATGCGGTCGCCGGCGAAGATCTACCAGCGCTGCTCTGTGGCGTCGCCGTCGAGTCCGCCACGTTCTGGGTGCATCGAGCGGCCGAGCGTCTCGCGTTGCTCCTGCAAGACGCCTAGCGACTCTGCTTCGAGGTCTGGGCAGACGTCGGCAGATGATATCACCTGAAGAATCTTCTGGCACAGTTCCCGGCCCAGGAATTGAGGCAAGAAACCGCCCCAGGTTGGGTGGCGACCGATCGGCGACGGCACAACGACAACACGCCGATCATCGTGATTGATCTGCATCACGGCCCATGGGCGGCCACCGAGCAAGAAGCTGCAGACGTCACACCCCAGCCGGTCGACGAAGTCTTGCGACAGCGAGCCTACACTCTGCCCGGCGAGCGTCATCACCGTGTAGGTTTTCGGCGTCGAGAAGACGGCGAACAGTTCCATGAAGTTGCTTCGCCCAAACCTACGTTCGGTCTTGGGGCCGATCGATGACAGGCCACCCCTGGGCCGCGAGTCCCCTTGCTGGTCGGCTGAGGCCATGAAGTCCTTGTGACTGAACGTTATCTTGCCAAACGACAATAACCATTGCCGAGAAGACCCCGAGAAAGTAGACGCTGTATTTCTTACCCAACTTCCCACCCATTAGCTGTATGAGAAACGTGGCATCACTTCTTACAACAAAGCCAGTTGGACCACAAATCCACAATCCCAACCTCGACAATTTCGTGAGTGTTCTGTCGCAACTATCCCTTAGATGCTTTCAACAAGGCCTGTAGACGCCTCAGTCGAGAAGGGTCCTTTTCAGCCATCTTTGAGCTTGCCGACGAACTTTTTTGTGGGTTCGCCAATGATATGGAAGACTCCTCTGGGAAGAGGTCCCACAAGCCATCCATAGGGCTCACACCTAATTTCAGATAATGCCCATCTTTCGTGATCTTTTTAACCGCTTCTTCACCGCCATCTCCGCGATCAAATCGCAACATGATCGGAAAACTACTGGAATGTTTCTTTGTTTGACCGGCAGGAATTTCTACTTCCGTATTATCCGCCACATAGTTGAACGGCTGGTCGTTGCTGGTGTTATCAACCGTAACGCTGAACGATTGGCGATACAGTTCCCAGCCGTCGCTGCCTGAACCGAAAAAATAGGTACCATCCTTCAAGGTGTACTTCGCTTCTGCTAGGCCATCGCCACGACTGAAACGAATCTCCCAGCTCTTGCCGCCGGGTAGTGTTTGAGAGTAACCCGGCTTGATGGTGTAGTTGTGGTTGGCGACAACGTAGTTAATATCAACGTCGTTTTTCTTTGGGTTCGACAACACGACTCCGTCCTTGACACGCTCGGAAGCTTTCGACGTCGTATCGGGTTCGGGTTCACCAATGCCTATAGGGATGCCTAAGGCGTCCGCCGCATTGACGCTCAACGTATCCAAACTGCCTTCGCCACCTGTACCCATAATAATGGCACCGCCTCCGGGGGCGACGAGAACATCGTCCGCTCCAAGAACAGGAACAAATACGACCTGGGTCATGCCGCTAGGCAAAAATGGTCCACCGGAAGAACCCGAATTCCCTCCGATCAACGGCCCGTTATCCACGAGATCGAGGGAATTATTGATGGCGGATAACGCGCCGGTGGTGTTTTCAAAGTCATTTGCCAATTTGTCGAAATCTGCAGTCGTTAATTTAGTTGCCAACGTAGGGTCTAAGGCAATCGCGTTACCCACGGCCGTTTTAAGTCGCTCTTTCCAGTTGGGATCGAGTGGTTTCCCGTCAATAACCGCCTGTTTAGCCTCCTCCAAAATTTTCGCTACGTCAGAGCTTTTTGTCGCAACATCGCCGAGGCCGTCCACGATCTCCTCGAAGTCTTCCTTCGCTTCTTTGTCGATAACTTGTTTGAGCAGGTCGAGTTCGGTTTTGTTGGCCAACGAGAAACTACTTAGCGACGGTTTCGTATTATTCTTGGTGTCGGCGATTCTCTCTACTGGCTTCGGATTCGCCCTCACCACCACCTTCTTTTCGACCGGCGGCGGGACATAGACGGGACGAGGTTCTACGTAACGAGTCGTCGGCTGCGTGTATTGGGGCTGCGAGTACTTGGGCTGTGTATATTGAGGCTGTGTATATTGAGGCTGCGTGTACCTGGGCGGTTGGTTCTGAGGCTGTTGCCACTGTTGATTGCTAGGCCAAGGCTTCATCTGTTGTTGATTTCTTTCGTTCGCCTGGGCGCCCTTTACAAGTGCATCAATTACGGACAGGCCAAGGATCAAACCGTTTGCCGCGTCATTGTTGGAATTGCTGTTTTGGCCTGGGCGTGGCCATGAAGGGCCATCGTTGGCGTCGGAGTTTCTATAAGAATTACCTATGTCCCACCCCAACGTCTGAGCGAGGGAGTTTTTGGAACTTACCGGAACCAAAATCAACAAGAGAGCAACAGAAAAAGGTCGCGAAATAAGCATCGTATTCCCCCAATACTAAGGTCGGTTTGTGCGAGAACCTTCGGCAGCCCCGTACGCCGGCAATAGACGCCGGCAGTAGACGCCGGCAATAGACGCCGGCAACCGCTCGGTGCAAGCCGCCTTTCAGACAGGTGGCGTGCGACTAGTTACTCTTTCTATTCTTAGTAATGCCCACAAGCAAGTGGCTAATGCAACAAAACATCCGAAACTTTTCACTGCCTCACTCGACGGGCGAACGCTCACATGGCAAGAAACAATTTGTGTCGAAGAGTTGATTTGCGCGGATACACATCATGCACCGATCGCTAGCCCCGTATTTTAAAATTCGAATCGTCATCCGTCGCAAGGCGAATCGATTCTTGTCCGCTGATTTGCGGGCCTTGGCGGCGCTGCGCGTTGGCCTTGCTTTGCTCGTGATCTGGGACCTCGCGGTCCGAGCCAGCGACCTATCTTGTCATTACTCTGACACCGGCATTTTACCCCGGGCCGCTCGGATTTTAATTTTCGACATGGATGGGGAAACCGGAATTCAGAATTGGTGGTCCCTGCATCTGATCAGTGGAGCGTTGTGGTTTCAGGCGGCGTTGTTTGTTGCGGCGTCTCTATTCGCGTTGCAGCTTTTGGTCGGTTACCGTACCCGTTTGGCAACTATCCTTACGTGGGTGTTTCTGGCCTCGGTTCAGGCAAGGTTGCCGATGATGCTGCAGGGTGGTGACTCGCTGTTGCGATTGCTTCTTTTTTGGGGAATGTTTTTGCCGCTTGGAGCGGTATGGAGCGTTGATCAGTGTGCCACCTGCATAACATCAACTTTGCGACCTAAACTTTATCGTTACTCATCGATCGCGACGGCTGCGCTGATTCTTCAAATCGCAATCATGTACTTATGCAACGCGATCGCAAAGCATTCGCCGGTGTGGCACACGGATCATACCGCAATTTACTACGTGTTAAGCCTAGATATTTATGTGACTCGTATTGGCAAACTACTACTGGAATATTCTGGCTTAATGAGTCTATTCACCGCCACGACCTTGTGGCTGGAATGGCTTGTGCCATTCGCCTTGTTTAGCCCCTGGAAGACAGGATTTGTTCGTGTCATCCTGATCGTGCTGTTTTGGTGTTTCCACGCGGGCTTGGCGATATGCTTGAACGTTGGGCTTTTATCGTATGTGGCGATGGTCGCCTGGCTAGTCTTTCTGCCAACTGGATTCTGGGACGCCGCCGAGCGCATTGTGCGGAGGAAGTTGACGCATTGGCCTGTGCCCGCATTCTTGAAGCTTCGGACACTCTACAGACCGCAACAGGTTCTAAGCAAACCCCTGGGGCTGCTGAGCAGTACGTTTATTGGATTGGCATTGTCCTATGTGGTCGCTTGGAATGCGATGTTGATTCATTCCAATCAGGTCGTTACGTGGCCTGCCTGGCTTTGTACCCCGGGGCAAATCCTACGGCTTGAACAGCAGTGGGTAATGTTTGCACCAGTGCCGATGACCGATGACGGTTGGTTCGTTTTGCGAGGGACGTTGATGGACGGCAGCGAGGTCAATCTTTGGGAACCATCCCAGCCGCTTTCATACGAAAAGCCGAGGCACGGTGCGGATTTTTTTCCGAACCACCGCTGGCGAAAGTACTTTGTGAATTTCATCAGCCACCCCGACGCTCGGCTGTTAAGCTGTCTCGCTGATTGGCTCGCGCGAAAATGGAACGAGGGGCAGGCCAAGGGCGATCCGGAGAAGGTAATTCGGACCGTACAGATTCTGATAATGACCGACTTGACTTCGCCCCCAGGGGAAATGCCAGAACCCCACCAAGCCTTAGAGCTATGGCACTGGGACTACGAAAATGCCGAGCCAGTACCCTGGCAAAGTATAAAGCCAACTTCAGCCATCCTTCCAGTTGATCTCATTAGACGAATTTCTCTAAAGGCTAGTCGATGCTCACGATTCCCGATCTAGCCTTTACTGTTGCATTGATTTTTGGATTAGTGGCAGGTCTGATAGGTCTCTCCTATTTCCTCAGTTTTGTTTTCGGCTCTTCCGCAGAATCTGTGGGTACAAACCCGCTCAAAACGGAGGTTGTATCAGCAAATGACGGCATTTTTGAGCGAAAACATCAAGGTTGGAAGTCACTTTCAGTTTAGAGATGGATTTTTCAGGCATGAACTCCTGCGTCCAATGGGCGTTTGAAAGGCAGTCTCGGCGAGCAAAGACTCGCCGAGGCTGCCCGCACCATTGGCGCGCTATCGACCGAGATATCCCTTCCCAGGTTGCGTCCCCACAGAGCCTGAGTCGAGCCTGAGTCCGTTTTTCCCGGTACATTGATTGTATCGCTCGGCAATTTCAGATGCAAAATATCATTGGACGCAGGAGCGGATGCCTAAAAAAATTCCGAGCCCTGAATTCAGCATGGGCGAAGACATCAAGATGGTGCCAACCCTGAAACGCTACTGAAAACCAATCTGAATCTACCCACAGATTCTGCGGAAGAGCCAAACTCAGAATAGTTCAGACACCAGTGACGCTGGCTCTACGCCAGTCAACCTCTGATCCAACCCTTGAGACGGGAATGTAAATCGCTCGTGATCGATTCCCATGCAATGCAAAATCGTCGCGTTGAAATCGTTGATATGAACGGGCCGGTCGATCACATTGTAACTGAACTCATCGGTTTCGCCGACAATCGTACCCCCCTTCACACCGCCTCCTGCCATCCACATGGGAAAGCATCGCGGATGGTGATCGCGTCCGTAATTCTCTCGCGACAAGCCGCCTTGGCAATAAACAGTGCGTCCGAATTCGCCACCCCAAACGACCAGCGTCGATTCGAGTAATCCACGCTGCTTCAGATCTTTCAACAGTGCCGCGCAAGGTTGGTCAACGTCACGACACTGTGCCGGAAGATCGCCCGCTATGTTGCCGTGTTGATCCCATCCGCGATGCAACAACTGGACAACTCGGACGCCTCGTTCGACCAGTCGCCGAGCCAATAAAGCGCTTGCCGCGAAGGTACCTGGTGTATTGACTTCGGGTCCATACATCTGCAGCGTCTGCGCGGATTCGTTAGACCAATCGGTCAAGTCCGGCACGCTCGTCTGCATCCTGAACGCCATTTCATACTGTGCGATCCGTGTCTGGATTTCAGGATCGCCAAACTCCGCGAACCGGTGCTGATTCAATCGCCCAAGCGTGTCGAGCATCGCGCGTCGGTCTTGACGCGATACGCCAGGCGGATCAGGTAAATACAATACCGGATCACCGCCGCTTCGCAGCGCAACGCCGTTATGGCGCGTCGGTAAAAAACCGCTGCTCCACATTCGGGTGAACAGAGCCTGTGCGGCGGCCGACGACGACCAAGTCGGCGTTAATGCGACGAAAGCCGGTAAGTCATTACTCTCGCTTCCCAAGCCATACGCCAACCAGCTTCCAAGACTTGGTTTTCCGGGCACTTCGTTTCCTGTCATCACAAACGTGCATGCCGGGTCGTGATTGATCGCATTCGTGTTCACCGACTTAACCAGTGCAATGTCGTCAACGCATTGAGCGGTGTTCGACAACAATTCGCTGACCCACCGTCCACACTCACCGTGTTGACTGAACTTAAACTTACTCGGCGCGACCGGAAACCGTTTTTGGCCACTGGTCATGGTTGTGATTCGCTGGCCTTGCCGAATCGAATCGGGGAGATCCTGGTCGAAATGCTTTTCCAACCCAGGCTTATAATCCCAGGTGTCGATCTGGGACGGTCCCCCGTTCATATGTAGATAGATGACCGCTTTTGCCTTCGGGGCGAAGTGTGGCAAACCCTTTAGCGGCGGATTCATCCGCTTGGTCGCCTCCGAATCATCCGATATCCCACCCGCGAATGAAGAGTGACTAGCGAGCGATTGGCCAGTCATGGCAGCCAGCGCGACCGCTCCCAGTCGCAATCCAGCACCTCCAAAAAACTGGCGTCTGGATTGCAAAAGCTCGTATTCAAGTCTTGGATCCATAGTGATTTCTTATCAATTCCTAGTGATCGATTCGTCAAGGTTTAAAATCAAGTTGGCGAGTAACGTGTAGGCCGCCAACTCGCGAGCATCGATCGTTTTGGCCGCTTCACGTTGGCCCATCGCAATCAACTTTGTCGCATCCTCCGCTGCATTTTTGTAACGCTTGATGAATCGCGTGAGCACCTCGGACAACTCTTCTCGCTCGGTGTCATCGGGATAACGGGCCAACACACGACGGAACATCAGATCGATCCGCTCGCCCGTATCGGAGCCGCCCGTTCGCAACACACGTTCGGCAAGTACCCGTGCCGCCTCAACATGCTGAACGTCATTCATCAACTGCAGGGACTGTAGAGGTGTATTGCTTCGCTCGCGTCGGGTGCAAAACAATTCACGGTTTGGCGCATCAAAATTACTCATAAACGGTGGCGGTGCGGTTCGCTTCACAAAACTGTAAAGGCTCCGGCGATAGACATCAGCGCCAGAATCTCGCAAGTAGTATCGCGTATTGCTGTTCCCGTACCCGACCGGTTCCCAGATTCCCGGCGGTTGGTAACCCCAGAAGCCTCTTCCGCCCAACCGTAAATCGATCAAACCGCTAGATGCTAAAGACGCGTCACGAATCTGTTCCGCATCAAGGCGAAGCCGTGGCCCGCGAGCGAGTAAACGATTGTCGGGATCTTTTTCCAGCCCTTCGTCATCACAGTGGGAGGATTGTCGAAAGGCCTCGGACGTTACCATCGCTCGGACCAATCGTTTCACGTCCCAGCCCGATTGAATGAAATCAGCCGAGAGCCACTCGAGCAATTTAGGGTGGCTGGGAAGCGCGCCTTGAGTGCCAAAATCGTCCGCCGTTTCAACGATCCCGGTTCCAAACACCTGTTGCCAGAAGCGGTTGACCGTGACCCGCGATGTGAGCGGATGATCATCGCGTACCAGCCATTTCGCTAAGTCGAGACGGCCTAGTCGCTCCTGGTCCGCTTGTAATTTAAGTGGCGGCAAACAATCGGGCGTTGCCGGATCGACAGGATCAGTGGGCGCGTCGTATTGGCCGCGCGACATCACATGCGCCTGACGCGGCTTAGGCAGTTCACCGAAAATCATGGTCCCCGGAATGGAATCCTCCAAGACGCGAATCGCAATCAAAGCCCGCTGCCAATCCGCGCGGTGACGTGTGAGATCGGCTGGCACATTACGAGCGATATGCTTCACGTACTCGCGTCGAATCTCCGTGATCAACGCCTCGCT
>Ga0335396_10006551_pt1 | contig 11503 bp, 9 predicted proteins | sample FRY02_FD_205743 | JGI IMG/M metagenome (GOLD analysis project Ga0335396, IMG submission 205743) | Freshwater microbial communities from Lake Fryxell liftoff mats and glacier meltwater in Antarctica - FRY-02 (spades assembly) (version 2) | ecosystem: Environmental > Aquatic > Freshwater > Ice >... | reverse complement strand
GTCTCATGGTTCAACGAAGAGCGCATACACGGAGAACTCGACGACTTGACACCCGCCGAAGTTGAGGCAGACTATATTGTCAAACCTCAGGTCAACGCAGCCTGAGAAAACCAATCAAACGAGCCTCCGGGAAACCCAGTCCGAATCAGTCTGTCGAATTTGAACGACTGTTGAACTAATCAAGAATTAACACTGGCTAATGCACGAACGGGTAAACGGGCGTAAGTCCTAATTTCATTCGAATTAAATCGCGATGAAATCGAAACACATTATTTAATGGCAGCCGCGGCTTTCGTAGTCTACGAATTGCTTGAGTAATCCATTCCGTCTCTTTTGATGAAACGGTGCTTCGTTCGTCTCCTAGAATCTGAATCGCATAGTCAGGGTATCCCCATAGGTCCACTAGACAAACAAACTCAATAACGTCATTTGGGTCCCGTTGTGTTGAATAAAACGAGTCAAGCGACTTGAAAGCTAATACGTCTACACCTACAACTTGCTTTCGTGTCTGTTGAATCCCAGCTCCAGAGTTTCTACTCCAACTGGCTCCTATTTGTAAGTCAAATACTTCAAATCCCATAGTTAGTGCCAGTGAAACAACTTCATCAAATGTCTTAATTCCGGTATATATCGGTTGAGTCCAGCCCTCAAACGTCATTCCGAGACAGTGACTAGCAATAAACTCTTTTCCTCCTTTCAAGATTTGAAACTCGGATCCTTGGGTATCAACTTTCAAGAATGCATTCGTCACATTTGTTTCGGGCACCATAACCTTGTCGATTGTCCTTGCGGAAACTGTGCAAATTGAAATAAGCGAACGCGGCGAGACATGGCTTTTGTCAAAATATGAAAGACTTTTTTGGTCGGATGGAAACACCGATGATGTGCTCTCATCTGAATTTAGATGAAGATTAATTTCTTGACTGCATTCCCATAGTGCAACCGGAAAATAGCGGTCGTTTAAGTTCTGATCATTTAATCTTCCACACTCATCTGGATCTGGTTCAAAACCGAAGACTTTAAGATGTTCAGGATATTTATCTCTAAAGTCCCGAAATGGCTGTGAAATATCACCTCGTGCGCCAACATCAATGAAATTGATTTTTCGTTTCAAAAGAGTTTCGGCATAATTAAACAACAGTGAGTTTCGCTTATAGGACATCTCGTTAGCGTAGTCCGAGAAGGAGTATTCATCTGATATACCTCAGCGCTCGATAGTTATTATTCTCTTTATTGACATGTAAATCTTCAATATCAGACTTCCAATTATTGGTACCTTGCTGAGATTAGCGAGCAATCTATAGATGTAAAATCGGAAATTACCTCGCCTAACGCCTTCAATTTCTTTTTTGCGACTGTTGAGGTATATCTCCGTCCTTTCATTCTGAGACGAAATTATATCGAGCTCATCGTCTTTGAAGTTTGAAAGTAAATCACGTTCTGGATAATCAGATTCTTGCATATTCCTCAGATCGATACTTCGATGATTACTGGTCAATAGGAAATCGAAGAAGTCTCGCAGTGACGAACCAGCAGAATTAGCGCCATCATTGTCAAAATGGTGCCAACCCAGGCGTATATCAAGATTCTTCGAGAGTATTTGATTCCGAGAAAAAAGATCATTGGGACTAAGCATGAAATTCAGTTTGCTAATAAGGATGTCTACGGAGTTGTCTTCATTTACAAAGCGACGAACTGACTCTTCTAATGAAACTTTTGGTGCTGACAAAGCTTCAATAATCGTTTCCTCAAAATTATCATCCATCACTTCAAAGAATGCGGGTCTATCGGCGAATCCCGTTGGAATAATATTCGCTATTGATGATGTTCCAACAACGGGAATCTCGGTGCTAAATGCATATGCTGCAACACGACATCGCGTTTCGTGGGCCGCAAAATGCGCATACGTTCGAGAAGCGCGATAAAACATCGCTAATGAATACCGATCAAATGGAAACGGGAAATTTGTATTTGGATTTAATAGTGTAAAAGTTGTCTTTTCATTTTGTGTAAACATGGATTCATAACTCAAACGCAAGTTAGAATCCTGAGTGCCGTTGGTTTCGCTCTCGGACATTGGGCATATGTAGAGAACTCTGATCTGCTCACCTTTTGAATATAAGTTACGTATGCACTTCAGAGTCCGAAATGGTTGCTTGAATTCAACGTTTCGACCAACAATTAAAAGATCCCAAACTTTGGTTTCATTTGTTGAATTAAAATACTGTGGTACAAAATTGCATGCATCCAGTTCAATCAAGTCAGACCGTTTCATTGCAGAAACAACATCGCGCTGGCACAAGAAATGGAAGTCGAATCGATTATCTAATTCAAAGTCGACTGGATGCCAATTGTGATGTAACCCAATGTAATATGAGTCTTTTAGCTTAATTAGCAAGTTCGATAATTGATTATCGCCATTTATCGCACGAAGCTCTGGAGTGGTGAGCGAAATTACACCCTTCCTGTCCCCCATGGGGGAAAATAGAATGCAGCCCATTTTTAAGAAACCACATGAACTTCGTATTTTCCAAAGGTTCGGAAAATCTCAATTTTATTAAAACCAGCCTCTGCGCACCACAGTTCCCAGGTAGAAATATTGAATTGGTGGCGTAAATAGGGCAAGTCGGTACCTTTGAAGATCCGAATTTCAGTCCGATGCGTCTTCGACGACGGTGGTTCAAAGAATTCAACGATGACCTTTTTTGCAATCTTACGTACTGACTTTAAAGACTCCGCTGGACTTGCAAGAATTTCCATGACGTGGCAATATAGTGCTACATCGAACGCACCTGCGCTACTGTCGCCAAGAACAACAGTCGGAAACTCGCAATCACCAACTAACCAAGACATTTCAGGGTGCTTCATGCGTGCGGCATCTATCAAAGAAGGCGCGATGTCAATCCCAGTCCACTCGATAGGGAAACCGAATTTCTTAATTGTATCGTAACGCTCTCCATTACCACACCCAAGTTCGAGCACTCGTACGTTTTGTTCTTTTGAGATTGCGATGATCTGACGAATCACTTCTTTTCTGGCTGCTTGTTCTCTAGACGTATGGTCAACAAGAAACGAATCAATCTCTGTTTGAGACATTGAATTTGTGAAGTTTTTCCAAGAACCCCTACTAATTGAATTCAAATTTGCTATTCCTTTCTCGCAATCAATTCACCGTCTAAATCCTCTATTTGGGCAAGCTGTACGGTTCGTTCAAATTCGGGATGAGCTACTCGCAGATACTCGAAGGACCCATTTCCAACAAGACGTCCGTTTGATAAATAGAGCACATCATCAGCTTGTCTAACAGTACTTAGGCGATGAGCAATGATAATCACTGTTGATGATCTGCGTAGACTGTTGATGATTGAGGTAACTGCTTCCTCGGTCGAATTGTCTAATGAACTTGTTACTTCATCAAGTACGTATAGATGTGGTTTGCGGTAAATGGCTCTCAATAAACATATTACTTGTTGCTGTCCACCCGACATTAAACTCGGATCAGAACAAAAAACATCAAGACCTTGGAAAATTTTCAAATTGTCCGCGATCGTGATTACAGCGTCTAGCCTTGATTCGTCAATGCAAGAGTCACTCCATTCAAGCGAAATATTTTGAGCAAATGAACCAGGAAACACAACTGTATGCTGAGGAACATATCCGATATCTAAATCTTCATCCCATACAATCTGCCCTGAAGTTGGCTTAATCAAACCCATGCAGATATCGGCGACCGTTGATTTGCCAGAACCCGTTTCCCCAACAATCGCATAGATCTTATTTTTCTCAAATGTGTACGTTAGATCAGAAATGGCCGCTAAACCTGAATTCGGATAGGAATATGAAACGCTGAGCAGCTTCATTAATTCCTTAGATACTCCTGATTCTGACCGATGATCTGCGTTTTCAAAAGTCTCTGTTTTCGTTAATTTATTAACAAATGGTATTGCATCAACTACTCGAAGATATTGCGAGTCAGTGATAACCGTTGACAACAATGATTGAACGTAGGACAACATTGGAGTTAAGCGAAAACTAATAAATATAAAGAGCACAACATCCCTGACACCCACATCCTGATCTCCAGACAATGCACCTATGGCCAAAATGAGCAGACTCCCAAACACCACAGAGAACTCCAAGGTCACGCGAGGCAATAATTGAATGACTTTTGTGTCGACCAGCGATTTTGCTACCCGCCGATATCGCGCTTCTACCTCATTTCGTAGTGAGGTTGACGGCATGACTGAAAGAAGTTTAGACATCGATTTAGACACGCTGATTATTTGATATAAACCAGAAAACGCATTGACCCTTCGTTCGCCGACATTCATACTCCTTACAGATAAATACCGGTGTTGAAGGATGGCCAACAGTGCAAAAAACAGAATAGTCCCTATTCCAACTCTCAAATCAACGAAACATACAATTAGGGCAACAGTGATTATATTCAAAATTTGACCTACTGCTGAGATCGAATTAAGAACTACATTTTGAATCAGCACTTCCGGACATTGTTGGATAAGAGCATTCATCTCTCCAATATTTATATTCTTGCGATCTGTCAGATTTTGACTTTGATATAGATCATAATTTTCCTTGGATATCCTTGCCTCGTCACGGATCAAGCTGTTCATCACAAAGTAAGATACCAAGGTAAAAACGATCCCTCGCAGAACCGTTGCACCTAGCCCTAGGGACAACATGGGAATCAAATCAGGACTATTTTGCTCATTCAAGTTTTGAAACCAAAGCGCAATAGATCTAGAAATTAAATAAGTCCCAATTGAATCTAGAAAAACGCAGACACCAATTGCCGCTGTGTAGAGATAAAGCGACATCCTTCCCTTTACTGAGAGCCGTGAGACACCATTACGAAAATATTCTAAAACTTCCGCAATCATACGAACGTGCCTCCATGGTCAATCAGACGTAGGCACATACTACGCCTTACAGCTATATCCGTTTAGTACCATGGGTTCCATGACTAGGGTCAAGAATTTGGTGGTATATGTATTGATTTCATTTTCTAGATGGATCGCCTTTCTAATGAAACGTATTAGTTATCAGATCTATGGCATTGTGAATTCTCCATTAGGACTTACATACAATCAGTACTGCAGGCTTCACAAATACGGAATTCTTGTTCTTGAGAATTACATTTCACCGGCTAAATGTAAACAACTTATCGATGAAATCGAAGGCATGATTCAGTTAGAAGTTTTGATAAATTATGCCCCGGAAGACGTGCGAATTTTTCATTCAGAGCGATTATCCCCCGACATAGAACGGTTTTTCTCAGACATTTGTCTTCAGAAAATTGCGTCCAGTTATATCGGGCTTTCCATGGTAAACCGCGGATGTCTTGCAAATATTGTTCACCCGAGTTCACTGGATATAGGTTCTGGCGGCTCTTGGCACCGAGATAGTAATTTCCCTCAGTTTAAGACGTTGGTATATCTATCAGACGTGCCTGATGAATCATTTGGTGCATTTCAATACATTCCTAATACGCATCGCTTTTCATACAAGTTCCTAGAAGCATTATGGGGGACTCGACAAATTGAAAATACTCGCTGGACCAATGATGAAGTTCATACGCAGTACCCATCAAGTCAAACTTGCTCGGTTACCGGGGAAGCGGGCACACTTGTTCTATTCGATACGTCCCTACTTCACCACGGGGCGCCCAATAGCGGGCCGCAAAGGCAACCTCGTTACGCGCTCACGAATTACTATTATTTAAAGCACTTAAAAATTGGGGTTGATTATTAGCGAATCAGTAGCTCATCCAGCATGAATGTCCTTGCAATAATCCCCGCCAGAGGCGGATCACAAGGCATTAAGGATAAAAACCTGACCAATATCTTGGGAAAGTCCCTTGTTGAATGGGCGTATTTCATAGGCTCGCAGTGCAAACTGATTGATCGAGTAGTCGTGTCAACGGACTCACAAGTAATTGCATCACACGCAAGAAGTTTTGGTGGAGATGTGCCATTCATTCGTCCATCTGACCTTGCGCATTCAAGAACGCCAGATGGCCCCGTATTTCTTCACGCACTAAATTGGCTCTCTGACAATGAGGGCTATGAACCTGACTTAGTTGTGAATCTTCGACCAACATTTCCATGTCGAAGCATTTTGCAAGTAGACCAAGCAGTAGCAATGTTGCTTAATGGCAAAGATTTTGACTCACTGAAGAGCGTCAGCCCGGCACCAGTTCATCCAGTCAAAATGTGGACAATCGTTGATCAAGAGCTCAATTCAGTAAGTACTGAACTTAGAATAAGGTTTCCTGATCCTGATACCGGCCGCCAGTTCTTGCCACCTGTATATATGTCAAATGGAGCAATTGATATCGTTCGCGTTCAGATACTTAAGAAAAATGGCTGCTTTCATGCCGGACGAATTATGGCACTCCTCATGGACTACAACTGCGACATAGATACGGTCGCTGATATACAACTTGCGACAGAAAAAATGCGTGAGATGATAGGCGGTGGCGCAATTCTCTTAAATTGATTTGCCAATATATTTTTCAAGACGCTCCAAGGCGATCCAAAATCCCAGCCCCGCATCAACGTGACCCTGCCAAATCTCGGGAATAAAACCGACATTGGGCATCAATCGATTTATCTGATCTGTAAGAACAACCCAGTCGATTTCCCCTTCCTCAACTTGAAGTCCTTCTTCAGCGACGCCAGCACAATCAACCAAATGTAAGTGCATCGCATAAGGTGCTATGACTTCTACTGCTTGTGAGAAACTACTCCTTAAGTAGTTGCAGGCCAACTTTGTATGTGCAGTGTCAAGACAGATCTTTACTCCAGTCTGTTTCGAAAAATCAGCGATACTGATTGCGTCTAAAAACAAGTTGCAAAAACGTTGACCACCTACGTACCATGGAAAGGGTGGCAGGGTTTGCGCAAGTAATTCAACATTCCCGAGGTTTAGCCTTGAAATTGATAGCGCTAAAATTTCATAACCATCTAAGACTTCGGACTGACTCATGAATCCATCAATTGATGACCCCCCCAAACTTGCAATCAACATTGGACGTGCCTCAAACTGATTTACGTCTGCAATTGACTCCGTTAACTGGATCACCCTATTAAGTTCATCAACTGATCGATCTCTAATCACCCGATCTCGTGACGCTAGATCGAGAATAAAGTCACCTCGAAACAAGTCAGGGCTGTGAACAGTGAATCCCATGCCCTTCTCTAACGTTGGTATTGATTGTTGCGCTATCTCTAAATCCCGATAAGAAAGGTGAAATTCTACAAAATTCGGATTCGATAAAGCTACGAGCGATCGCCAATCGTGAAACCTCACTGGTAAGCCCCATGGCTGTCGAAATGCAAATGCACGAGCACGCTGAGCACTGCTAAATATGTCGCTCTCATAAAAGAAATCCCCTGCGGAAATTTCACGTGTTGCTTTGCGGCCGAGCAGCTCGTTGAGTCGATTTGGAGAGAGGCCTCTGCCTGGGCTTCTAATCTCAATATGATCCTTCGCGATAGTTGACCCACTTATGATTCGATCACGCGCCACCAAACTTTTGCCCAAGGCAAGTCTGTTTAAAGCTTCACCTTGAGTAATTGTACGAACCCCACCTGCTCCCATCGCTTCATCTACGTCACGAATTTCACTAACCATGCGCGCAAATTCGTCAGGCAAAAGACTAACTTTGTGATCGTTTCCAAAAGCACTTTTATCAAGAGTGATATGTTTTTCAATTATCTTCGCACCAAGTGCGACTGCAGCGACAGCGACGTGATACCCCCGTTCATGCCCGCTATATCCCACTACACAATTACCAATTTCTCTTAAGCGCGGTATGTAGTTCAAATTGACGTCACTATATGGGGCAGGATAAGAAGAGTTGCAATGCAGGAGAGCAAAGTGACACGAGAGTGCTTTTAGGTGACCGACGGTTTCAATAATCTCCGCCTCAGTTGACATTCCAGTAGATATCAAAAGTGGCTTACCGTTTTGAGCGAGAGACTGAATTAGCTGATGATTAGTTAAATCTGCTGACGCCACTTTATAGGCGCTAATACCCCAGGAAGAAACCGTCGTGGCCGAAGGTATATCCCACGGAGTGCAAAGTGGAACTGCACCGCCTGCTTCTATCTGATCAATCAGCAACTTTAAATCATCTTCGGCAAGAGATGAGTATTTCAGTAGATCAAGGGTGTATTCTGCGCCAAGGTCTTCTGAGATCCCATTTGCACTATTTCGATAAAGCGAGTCAGTGCTCCTTAACTGAAGTTTGATTGCATCAGCGCCCGTCTTGAGCGCGGCATCAACTAGCTCCCGACCCACACCAAGATCCCCGTTGTGATTAATCCCAATCTCGGCAATAACAAATGTCGACTCAGATGGACCAATATCATGTTCGACGATCTTGAAATTCTCGCTCCAAGGCCGAGCAACAGCCACTACGCGATTTCGACTATCTATTATTGGGATCGCTACAATTTTATGACTAAAAAGTTGTTCAACTTTTATTGCTGGAAGCCCGTCACGAGCCGTTACGCACGCGCTATTCGCAATAATAGAACAAGGGCTCTCAAGGGATGGTTGCTCATTCATTACTAACCAACGTCTCACATCGCCATCCGAAACACTTCCTATCAATTCACCGCTGTCAGATACAACGAAAATAACGCGCGACTGATTAACGGATATTTTCTTCAGCAATTCTCGAATAGTGGAGTTTTCGGATATCGTAAAGATCAATATAAGGCGATCAATTATCATCTACAAGATCATACTCGCTATCTTCTCTATTAATCTCCAATCGCCAAGAACACATAACCATACGTGTCCCTCAAAAAGTTAATCAACTTCACGGATTTCATCGGTGATCTAGCTAACTGTGAGCAAAAATATTTAACACTGCTTTCCTACTTAATGAAAGTGAAGATTCAAAATATTTCTCGAATCCATAGACATTGTTCTCGGGGGAATTGAGAAAACGAAGTAAATCAATCAAATTGCCTTCGGTCCACATAAATACTTTTGACGCAATCTCGTCCTTGTAGTACTCAATTGCCTCTTGTCCGTATAACAAACTTGGGACGCCACAAGACATGGCGTCGTAGCACACAGAGCTAAATGCTGTGATGTGGAAATCTGACTGACGCAGCGTGCTAACTAAGTCCTGTGAAGTATCCGAAAACCAGTACTCTGCACGACTTGAAATAGAACCCAAGCTTCTAACCTCTTCTGCTGCTGCTCGATCGTTTGGATGAACTCGAAAATTTATTTGAAAATCGTTACTCGCGTCGCTCTGCATAAACTCCTGCACAAACTTCGGTATCCTGCTGTTAGACGAAAGTGTTGGCGGCTGCAAGGAAACCAAAATCCTCTTCTTCATGATCGAATTATGTTTCCTGAATTCTACTGTCCGTGCCGATTTTAGAATCTCGTCGCGAAACTCATGCCACGGATACCCGCCAACTATCGCTACATCGTCACCCTTGCCATGCGAGAATGTTGCCTGCGCCACAGACCCCGAAAATTGACCCCACGTCCAAAACAGATTGGGAACTAACTTCGTCGGATTTAATCTATGGTGTTGCATATTGGAATACATGCCGTGCTGTGCATACTCGGCGCCATGTTGAACATCAATAACGCAAATACTGCGCTGACGAGCAGCGAAAATCAATCCCATCATGTCGTAGGAGTACCACACGCTGACAAAAATATATTGAACATCCGGCCTTGCGTCTAAATACTTTTGAAAGATTATGGATCCACTAAGGAAATCTTGTGATGCGCGTTCTATCTCTGACTTAATCTTGAGCGGGTTCATTCCAGTTTCCTCAAGTTTCGACATAAGTCCAGACGTTTCTAGCCCTTGAATCATTGAAGTCATGTGGAGCTTGTACAAATTTAACTTTCTAGATCTAGTCGCTAATTTCCCTGACTTATGGATTCCGATTACAAACTTTTCAGTTTTTTTAAGCGACGATACAATATCTTGAATCGGATCCAATACTCGGTCATACCATGCACGACTCCCAACTACCTTGGTCAAATGATTCGTTCTACCAATGAAGACGACTTCTACATGTCTTATTGACGATAAAAACTTCTGTGAAAAAATATTTATTCTGCTTAACGCTGTTAGTCGGGCAGCTACTGCTGAAATCAACTCTCGTGCTGAATATTGTGAGAGCACACTAAATTTTGAATTCTTATCAGTGGATGATAGGTGTGTCCACAAGACCGATCTGACAAGAGGCCAAACTTCGACTCCGTCTAATTTTATCACATGAACGTCGCATTCGGTTTCGAGTCGGAACAGAATATTATTTACTTCACCAAGTCTCACAGTTTGCTTAAAGTCCCGGCTTAGTGGCGTTGTTCAAAATTTCTGATTCTGAGTCAGACTGTGTAAGAGAATTACTACGCCCAATCGCTCGCTTAAAAACGCGGGTGTTGTAGCACAACAGAGCAAATCCAAACATTAAAATACGAGATCTAATCAAAACGCGACTATGAGCCTTCAACTTTTTCTTGGACAAAACATGAAAAAATTTGTTATCCGAATAGTAAAAAGCGTTTGTTAATTGAGCGATTTTCTGGAATGTTTGCGTATAAAAAAATGAAACGTGTTGACCCGTTATGGGCATTAAATACCACCAAGTGCTTTCAACGTTTTTCGGTGGAACTAATGCAGTAATTACGATTGTTTCGGATTCGTTAAACAGCTCCTTAATGAAGTCGAGTGGTTCTGTTATGTGAAGTAATACCTCGGATACAACAACGGCTTTGTACTCTTTTACGCCGGACGGCACAGATTTCTTGACGAAGAGGGGTTCAATAAATGGATCGTAACTAGCGAAATCGAACCCACGATCTCGAAGTATTCGAGCCAACAAGCCATACCCACCGCCCCAATCAAGGAACTTCTCATCGTGTATCTTTTCGCTTCTGATTAAACCCTCAACAAAGTCAGCAACGATTAAACAACGATCAACCGAACCAACATCTACCGAGTGGAGGGTGGTGCCAAATGAATCACCTAACCAATCGGGTTCTCCAATAAAGAGGTACTTGCAATTAAGACATTGCAACAAGTCTGCCGATTTTTGATTCATGACCAATATTGAATATCTGAATTCAACATTTAAACCACAGATTGGGCACGGCGGCTCCGTACAAAGCTTTATCGCACCTTTGGTACTGTCAAAAGTCACTGTCACAATCTAGATCAAACTAGAATAGGTGCTGTATGAGTAGGTCAACGCCGATTCTCATAATCGGTTTCAATAGGCCAGAAAGCCTGCGTACTCTGCTTCAGAGCCTTAAACCCTATAATCCTGCATTGTTGCTTGTTTGTATTGACGGGCCGAGATTGGGTAGCCCGATAGATATCGACCTAGTTCATCAATGCCGCCAATTGGTCAACGGCATAAGTTGGGTGCGTCAGATTGAAACTCTTTTCCGCGATACGAATATTGGTTTACGCGCTTCAGTAGTTGACGCC
>Ga0335396_10006537_pt1 | contig 11519 bp, 8 predicted proteins | sample FRY02_FD_205743 | JGI IMG/M metagenome (GOLD analysis project Ga0335396, IMG submission 205743) | Freshwater microbial communities from Lake Fryxell liftoff mats and glacier meltwater in Antarctica - FRY-02 (spades assembly) (version 2) | ecosystem: Environmental > Aquatic > Freshwater > Ice >... | reverse complement strand
ACCTCGCCGCCGTTCGCCGCCTCGTCGTCAGCCTTCTCCGCCAAGAGACAACATTAAAACGCGGCGCTCAATGCAAACGCATGGTCTGCGCCCTCGATATCAACTACCTCCTCAAAGTCCTCGCTACCGCAAAAAACGATGCGTAAGCCCTGCCGCCAGCGTTGCTGCTGCCCGAACGACACCGGCTCCGGCTGAGAGACGCGTGGCAAGGCCACGCTCAATCGGACGAACCAGCAGTTGCAGCAGCGCAGCTTCGGTGTCTGTGGCCGCTTCGGCATCCGGCGCAGGCTCGCCCGCCCGCATCCGCTCGGCTGCCAGCGTGGCTTGCGGCCCGGCGCCTTGCGCAGCAGCGTAGCGAAGCAAATTGTCCATCGACAGTTGTAAAGTGGCCAGAGGTTTTCCAGCGGGATTCTTTTGGCCATTGCTCTCTAGGACGGTGCTCAGGCGTTTTTGAGGATCTCCGCCAGTCAAAAGGAAAACGTATTCGGGGGTAATGGCCAGCGTGATCTCGAGCGACTCGCCCAGATTCTCGGCTCCCGGCACATCGCTCAGATCAAACCGCACGGTATGCAGAGTTGTCGTCCCCACCTTGCCGGCATCAAATTGAACGCGGACATAATCCGGCAAGCTCTGCTTGTCGCCCAGCAATTTTTTCACTTGCTTCTCAAACGCCGCTCCATCCTTCACGCGGACGCCCGCTGTCACGGCGGGAAGAGGCTGCTTTTCTGTCGTCGCGCTTGTGTCGAGCGTGCCTGCCGCGTCGATGCCACCGGAACCGAGCATCGCAAAGAGCAATTCTCGCAACACTCCAAACAGAGTTTTTGTGAGCGCGTCGTCGCTGTCATCTGGCAGCGACTGCTGCAGTGATTGAAGAGCCTGCTTTTGCGTGTCTGGCGGGAGTGACTGCGCCACAAAGAGGCGGATTGCCGCTGGCTTGCCATCGGCTGTGTCTGGCGTGGCAACGGTGAGCGAGCCTTCCGCAGCCCCGAGCAGAGCGAGGGCCGATTTTGACCCCGCCACAGCCACGGTGCGATTCTCCAGCAGAACGCGTTTTTTTGCGATGTCGATGCCGAGGCCCAGTGTCAGGGATTCGGTTTCTGCGAGTCCTTCAATCGCGATCTTGAGAGCAACGCCATCCAGCGGCGTTCCTCGAGCGTCGGCACCTTGCTGGAGAATCACTGCCAATTGCTCTCGCAGAGCGTCGGGAAGCAGGCTCGGGAAAACCTTGATGCCGAGCGAAAAATCTTCACTCAAGGGCGCGAAGAGCGGCGTCGGATCGACAGCGATGCTGGCGTCGATCCCATCGGGAGTGAGAATCGCCCAGCCATCTTTTTCAGCCATCGTCAGGGCGATTCCACTGGGCAGCGTGATGCGGCGACCCCCGTCAACGCGTTCGCTTGGCCCAATCACGCTCTGCAATGAATCGAGTAACTTATCGATATCCTTGACCGGCACAAAGCCATGACCGGCAATGTCTGTGCCATCGCTCGAGATGACAATTCCCATCGGCCGTTTGACATCCAGCCCCGCCAGCCCCTTTCCTTGTGTCGCCAAGAGCAGTCCGGCCTCGACCATGCCAGCCAGTCCGGGGTTGTCGATTTGAGCGCCCACCCAGCCGATTTGCTTCTTGAGATCGCCGTAGCTGTCGCAGACGGCGACTGCCAGCACCTGTCGTTCGGCGGCCATCGCTCTGGCGGGCAAAACAACCGACATCAGAACCGCTATGAGAACCGACATCAGAACCGAGAGAGAGCAGGCCACGGCGGGCATTCCGCAAAGCGTTTGACTGTTTTGTAAGCCGCGGCCGCACATGGGAGTGTTCAAAAATGTTTTTAGATCGTGACAACGCATGGCAGAGTGTCCTTCAAAAGTGTCGAGTAGGCCCTAGGGCGATGAGACGTCTATAGAGTATCAATTCCGAGGCTGCTCCGTAGCCGTCAAGACGGCAAAAAGCTGAAGCCTTCAAGAAACGGTATTCTCAAAGCTTATGCAGCCAACTTTTCACCGTTTTGAATCAGGTGTTTTTCTGCCGCCTCTGGATGAACCGATCCCCGCGATCCCCACGCCAGGGATGCGACTGCCGGCAATCCTTTTTTGTCTGACGGCAGCCACGACATTTGCGGCGGGTGTGGCTGGCTGGCAACCGCTGCTGTTTGGGTTCGACGATCAACTGGCGCAACAATTCTCTGAGCACTGGCCTCGCGGACTGGCCTACATGATGGCTGTGATGGCTGTGATGGCGGCGCATGAGTTCGGCCACTTTATTGCCGCGAGGCTGTACCGCATTCCCGCCACGCTGCCGTTTTTTATTCCCGTGCCTGTGCTTCTCACAGGCACGCTGGGCGCGGTGATCGGCATGGATGGATCGAGGGCCAATCGTCGCCAGATTTTTGACATCGCTTTGGCCGGCCCGCTGGCGGGGCTTGTGGTGGCGTTGCCTTTGCTGGCCATCGGCATGCTGACGGGCACGCCCGCCGAACAGAATCCTTTTGCCCTGCCGCCACTGGCCCGCTGGATGCTCTCAATCGCACGGCCCGATCTGGCCAGCGGCCTAACGATCGACCCCAACCCGCTCTTTATGGCCGGCTGGGTTGGGTTGCTTGTCACGGGCCTGAACATGATTCCGATCAGCCAGCTCGACGGTGGCCACATCAGCTACGCACTGCTTGGCGGCCGCGCCCGCTGGCTGGCTGGCAGCATTCTCGCAATGGCTCTCTTCGGCATCGTTGTGCTGGGTCGCTTTCACTGGATTGTGATGGTGGTGGTTGTCATGCTGATGGGTATCGGCCACCCACCCATCCGCGAGGATGGCCAGTCGCTGGGCCGCCTGAGAATCACACTGGGACTGCTCTCTTTTCTGATTCCGCTGGTGACATTCATGCCGGAACCGCTCGTATGGGAGTGAGCGTGCGTTGACGGTGTTGCTCGGGCGGTAAACAATGACAGGAATGACCAACCGAAGTATCAGGAGAATCGACGTGAGCTTGACCCACAATTTTGTGCAACAGGAAGACCCTGCCGTCTGGGCCGCTATTGCCGCTGAGCAGATTCGTCAGCGCGACGGGCTGGAAATGATTGCCAGCGAGAATTTCACCAGCCCCGCGGTGATGCAGGCGGTGGGCAGTGTGCTGACAAACAAATACGCCGAGGGCTACCCGGGCCATCGGTACTACGGCGGCTGTGAATTTGTCGATGTGGTTGAGGACTTGGCCCGCGATCGCGCCAAAAAACTTTTCGGCGCCGAACACGTCAACGTGCAGCCGCACTCCGGCAGTCAAGCCAATTCGGCCGTCTATCTTACGGCGATTCAACCCGGCGACACCGTACTGGCGTTTGATCTGGCTCACGGCGGCCATCTCACACACGGCATGAAGCTCAATAGTTCTGGGATTCTTTACCGCTTCGTTCACTACGGCGTGCGTCGCGACAACAATCTGATCGACTTCGATCAGGTGGCATCGCTGGCTCGCGAGCACAAGCCAAAATTGATCGTGGCCGGCGCCAGCGCCTACCCACGTGAGATTCAGCATGCGCGGTTTGCCGAAATTGCCCGAGAGGTCTCTGCCAAGCTGATGGTTGACATGGCCCATTACGCGGGCCTTGTGGCCGCAGGCATTCACGACAACCCAGTGCCCGTGGCGGACTTTGTCACCAGCACAACGCATAAAACCCTGCGGGGACCGCGCGGGGGCATTGCGATCTGCCGTGCCGACAATGCCAAGGCGCTTGACCGCTCGGTTTTCCCGGGCACGCAAGGGGGCCCTCTCATGCACGCTATCGCCGGCAAGGCTGTCGCCTTTGGCGAGGCGCTTAGGCCCGACTTTAAAATCTATGCAGAGAAAGTCGTTGACAACGCCCGTGCTCTCGCGGCAGCGCTTGCCTCCGGCGGCGTCAAGCTCGTCAGCGGCGGCACAGACAACCACCTGATGCTCGTCGACGTGACGCCTCTGGGGATTGGCGGCAAGTTGGCCGAAGAGGTGCTCGATCGCTGCGGCATCACCTGCAATAAAAATATGATTCCCTACGACGAGCGCAAGCCGATGGATCCTTCCGGCATTCGTCTGGGCACGCCCGCCCTGACAACTCGCGGCATGGGCAGCGATGAAATGCGGCGGATTGCCCAGTGGATTTTACGAGTGCTCAAGTCGCCCGCCGACACTGCCTTGGTGGCCGCAACGAAGCAAGATGTGAGCGATTTGGCCGAGCAGTTTCCGGCACCAGCGGCCCAGCTTGAGCCGCAGATCAGTCGCGATGCAAGAACATTGCAAACGGTTCCGGGATGAGTGATTCTGCCGACAGGTTGCCCTCGCTCGGCTCGCTTGATCGGCCAGCACTCGCTGCAAAAAGAACGGTGCGAGTTGGTCTGGTGCAATCGGCCTGCACGCCGTCGCGGGAGCAGAATATCGCACAGGCACTTGCCGGTATTGCCTGTGCCGCGCAGGGCGGCGCGGAGGTTGTTTGTTTGCAGGAGCTGTTTGCCGGCGAGTATCCCTGCCAGAGCGAGGATCACGCAAAGTTTACCCAGGCCCAGCAGGTGCCAGGGCCGCTCACCGATCTTGTGGCCGCCGCCGCCCAGCAGCATAAAGTCGTGATCGTGGCGAGTTTTTTTGAGAGGCGCACGCCGGGGCTCTTTCACAACACAGCCGTGGTGTTTGAGTCCGATGGATCCATCGCCGGCACCTACCGCAAGATGCACATTCCAGACGATCCGCACTACTACGAAAAGTTTTATTTTGCGCCGGGAGACACGGGTTTCTTGGCGGTGCCAACCAGTCGGCTCAGCGTTGGGCCGCTGGTCTGTTGGGATCAGTGGTATCCAGAGGCGGCCAGACTGACGGCCATGGCCGGGGCCGAGGTGCTCTTTTATCCGACAGCCATTGGCTCGCTCGACGGCGAGGAATCGCTGCATCGTCAGCAGATCGAGGCCTGGGATACGATGCTCAGAAGCCATGCCGTCGCCAACGGCGTGTTTGTGGTCGCAGTCAATCGCACGGGCCGCGAGGGCTCGCTGAAGTTTTGGGGATCGAGCGTTGTCTATGCTCCTAGCGGTGAGCTGTTGGCCAGAGCCAGTCGCGATCAGCCCCAGACGCTGGTCGTTGAATGCGACCTTGGCCGCATTGAGTGGTCGCGCACTCGCTGGCCATTCTTCCGCGATCGCCGCATCGAGAGTTACGGAAATCTCCTTAAGAGATGGGGAGATTAGCCATCACACAAGCAGATGACTTTTCATTTCGGCTGCCAGCGGAATGGGAGCCACATGCAGCCACATGGCTGGCGTGGCCCCATCGACGGGCGACATGGCTGGGCGATTTTGCGCCGATTCCACGGATGGTGGCAAAGTTTGCCCGGCTGGTGGCAGCCTACGAACCGGTGCGAATCATTGCTTCTGGGGCCGTGCTGGCCGAGGCGCAGGCGAGCCTGGAGGCGTTTGCCAGTCAAGAGACGATTGAATGGATCGACATCCCCACCAACGACTCGTGGCTGCGCGACACGGGGCCGGTCTTTCTGCTACCCCGCAGGGATCAGCCTCTGGAGCCGCAGCCACGCCAGGCTGTTGCTGTGGCATGGGGATGGAATGCGTGGGGCGGTAAATACCCGCCCTGGGATTTGGATGCGGAGGTATCGCGGCGGATGGCTGAATCGCTTGGCATGCAGGTTGTTCAGCCGGGCATCGTCTTGGAAGGAGGCGCCATCGAAACCGATGGTGAGGGCACACTGCTGGTCAATCATCGCTGCGTTGCCGATCAGGCAAGAAATCCTGGTCTCTCTCGCGGTGCGATCGAGAATGTGATCTGTCAGAGGCTAGGCATTGAACGACTGCTCTGGGTGGGGGGCGAATTAGCCGGTGATGATACCGACGGACACATCGATCAGTTGGCCAGATTTATCTCGCCGGGCAGAGTTGTGGCGGCTCGGCAGCCAGACCCGCTCGACACTAACCACAAGCCGCTCCAAGAAAATCTGGCACTGCTGCGCACGCTGGTGGACGCACGAGGCCGTCGGCTGGAGGTGATTCCGATCGACATCCCGCCCCGATTTTGCTTTGAGGGAGTGCAGTTGCCCGCCAGTTATATGAATTTTTACATCGCCAATGGCGTTGTCTTTGTGCCGGTGTTTCAGACGGCCACCGATGAGTCGGCGCTGCAGAGGCTGGAGGACTGCTTTCCAGGCCGGAGGATTGAGCCTGTGGACTGTCACGAATTAGTCCGGGGCCGCGGCGGCCTGCACTGCATCGCGCGGGATCAACCGCTCTGATTCCCGGCTTTTCATCAGTGTTTTGAAGCCTGGCTGTCTTCATTCGGCGGCGTCTCTCTCTCGTCATTTCGACGGCGTTTAGCCGTAAAGCCGGCGCGTAATCGCGATCTGCTCTTGCCTAAAGGGGCAAAGGTTGGTGAGGATTCAAGTGCCTCGGAATAGAAAAGTTTTAGGTTTCAACAGTTTTAGGTTTCAACAAGGAATCAACGATGTTGCAAGTGGCAACGGCGGTTCAAGGGCTTGTGTCGCTGATGGCGAGACTGTTGATGGCCGCCATTTTTTTGGCCAGTGCCATCGGCAACAAGATCCCGCAGTTTAAAGCCACGGCTGAATACATGCAGTCGGAAGGCGTTCCCAATCCAAAGTTTGCCCTGTTTGGTGCAATCGGCCTGCTGTTGATCGGAGGATTATCGGTGATCAGCGGCGCATGGACGCGAATCGGGGCGATGTTTTTGCTCGTGTTCCTCGTCGCTGCGACCTATTACTTCCACGATTTCTGGACATTTCAAGACCCGATCCAGAAGCAGTTACAAACGATCCAGTTTATGAAGAACATGGCGATTGCCGGCGGTCTCTTATCGCTGGTGGCATTTGGCGGCGGCCCGTGGAGCGTCGATGGCTGGATTGGTCTGCGGCAGGCCGAGGCCGAGGCGGGCACGTCGGCCCCCCGGCCCCGCCCGCAACCCAAACCTCAGCAGGTCAATTAAAAGAACTTCGCCTCGACGGGCGTTGTGGTTTTCAAGCAGAGGCCTTCAAAAGGGATCCCGTTATGCACCAGTATCGTATTGTGAGCGGGACGCTCTTGCTGATCGGGTTTTTTGTGATCTACGGTAACGCGACGGCAGCACCATCCACGCCGGTTCAAGGAGAATTGAAAGTGCCGACAGTAAAGCCCTTTGGCAAACTTCCCGATGGCCGTGAGGCGAGCCTTTACACGCTGGCTGTGCCCGGCGGCTGGCAGGCGACAATCACCGACTACGGTGCGATTCTGACACGTTTTTTAGTGCCGCTGCCGGGCGAGCCGGGCGATCAAGCCGCCGGCAAAACAGTCGACATTGTCCTCGGCTTTGATTCGCTCGCCGGGTATCTGGCCGAACATCCCTACTTCGGCGCGATCTGTGGCCGCGTCTCCAACAGAATCGCTGCCGGGGCCTTTGAATTGGACGGAAAAAAATATCAACTCGCCACGAATAATGGTGATCATCATTTGCACGGCGGTCTTATGGGGTTTGATAAAAAACTCTGGAAGGCGACGCCGCGACTCTCCGAGAAAGGTCCTTGCTTGGACCTGGAAATGGTTTCGGCCGCTGGCGACGAGGGCTATCCGGGCCAGTTGTCGGTGAAAGTCACATACACGCTCACGCCAGCAGGTGAATTGTGGGTGGAGATGACAGCCACGACCCAGGCTCCGACAATCGTCAACATGGTGCACCACTCCTATTGGAATCTGGCGGGGCATGCCTCGGGTTCAATTCAGGATCACGAGTTGAAAGTCTCGGCGGATCGCTATCTGCCGGTCGATGCGGGAAGCATACCGACTGGCCAACTTGCGACAGTGGAAGGCACGCCGTTTGATTTCCGAGGGCAAGCAAAGTCGGCAGTCCCGCTGGGCAAGGCGATCGTCGCTTTGCCGCCGAGTGCGGACGGAAAAAATGCCGGTGGAGTGGACCATTGTTTTGTGCTCCGCGATTGGCAGCCAGGAGCTCCGGAGCAGGTCGGAAAACTTCACACCGCCGCAGTCTTGCGAGAGCCAAAGAGTGGTCGTTCGCTTGAGATCCTCACCGATCAGCCGGGGATTCAGGTTTACACCGGCAACTATTTGGACGGCACGCTGAAGGGGAAGGGGGGGGCTGTGTATGGCAAGCAAAATGGCATCTGCCTCGAGACGCAAAAGTATCCCGACAGCATCCATCACGCCGAATGGCCGAGCAGTCGCTTGGACCCTGGGCAAACCTACCGCCATACGATGGTTCACCGCTTTAAGACTGGCGATTGATCAGCAGGCCAGTTCGCCGCTGCTGCCCACGCCCGTACGAAGCTATTGCACTCTAGCGACGGGCCAGGTTGCGATAGGGTGTCGAGGGAATGGCTGCCGACCAGTTGGCTGTAAATGTGGCAAACGCAGCTTGGCGTGCAAACTGCAGGCTATCGCTATCACGCGAGCCCATCATGCGGATCGAATTGCTGACCGTGCTGGCCGGCATCGCGGAGAATCCCAGGGCAATCTGATAGACGCCAGTCGAACCATTTCTGCCAGAGGCCGCGCGGCTCGGGTTGTACCCCGAATTGCCATAGCCCGAGACGCCGACGTAGTAGGTGCCAGCCGTTCGTGCGGTGTAGACAAGGTAGCTGTCGAACGAGCCGCTGTAGTCGTCGTTGGAGGCCAGTTGTTTTCCGGAGGCGTCAAAGAGTCGCAGGTAGCTATCGAGCGTCGAAGAGCCTGACAGCGACCGAGCATCGATGTCGACTACAAACCGCTGGCCAGCAAGCAGCGTGACGCGGTACATATCGACATCCTTGGCCCCGTTACGGCCATCGCCGATCTTACCAGAGAGTCGGACGGAACCCACAGTCACGGGGATGGCTGTGGCTGTTGCCAGCGTGTCGCCAGCATCGATCAGCACAGCCGAAGTGACTGTCCATGTGTCGGATGCGGAAGCCGAAAGCGGTAGGTTGCCAGCGTCAACAATGCCACTGGCCGAGGCGTTTAAGGAGAGCGTGTAGACGCCCGTTGAAGAGGTGCTCCCCGCGAGGCCGCTGAGCACCCAATTGACGCCGTTGGTGGACGCGACAACAGCACCCCCCAAAGAGACATTCAAGCCGTCGCGAACTAGCCGCAGATCGGCCAGATCAAGGCCAGTGACCGCACGGTTAAACACGATCGCGATCGAGTCGACGGCTGTCGAACGCGGGTCGGGAGTGACATCGATGATGTCGGCTACGAGTGCCGGCATAGAAACTGAAAATATCGTGGTGTAGGCACCGGTCGTGTCTCCCGCTTGCAGACTGCCGCTAGCCAACGGGTCGTAGGAGATGTTGTTAAAGGACGAGACACCGATGTAGTAGGTGCCGGCCGTTGGAACTGTAAACGATAGGTAACTGTCGAGCGAGCCATTGAAATCGTCGTTGGAGGCCAGTTGGCTGCCCGAGGCGTTGAATAGTCGCAGATACGAATCGAGCGGCGAAGCTGGCGAGAGCGAACGTGCATCAACATCAACGGTGAGAATCGATCCAGCCGCCAAACTAATTCCAAAGAGATCGACATCACCAGTCGCATTGGCCCCGTCGCCGATAAAGCCTGTTACGGTCGCACTGCCGTTGACAATCGAAACGCTCGTTGCCGTGGCGATCGAGTCGTTGGGCTCCAGCGGGTCGGTGGGCGTGGGCGTGGGCGTGGGCGTGGGCGTGGGCGTGGGCGTGGGCGTGGGCATAAGGCCGGCGAGGTATTGCAGAGCGTTTGCGGCGTTGAGGAGACCACCAGTGGCTACTTTGCCGGTGAGACTGGCGATCGGTGTTGTGCTGGCGAGGATGGCCGTGCGGATCTGAGCAGAAGTGGCCTGCGGATAGGCCGCAGCCAAGAGCGCGACAGTGCCGGTGACATGCGGCGTGGCCATTGATGTGCCGCTGTAGGAGGCGTATGTATTGTTGGGAGTCGTCGAAAGAATGCTTACGCCCGGAGCCCCAAGATCAACGGTCGTGACCCCGTAGTTTGAAAAGCTGGCAAGGTTATTCGAGCGGTCTGTAGCCGCCACCGAAATGATCGCATCACTGGTGTAATTGGCAGGGTAGGAAGGAGTTGTCTCATTGTTGGCTGCTTCATTGCCGGCGGCAGCCACAAACAGAATGCCAGCCTGACCGCCAGCAGTGATCGCATCCCGCAGAGCGGTTGAAGCCCCACCGCCACCCCAACTGTTGTTGGTGGCAACGATGTTGATGCCAAAGTCGCGGCGCATCTGCGTCGCATAGTTGATGGCCGCCACTGCTCCGCTCGTCGAACCGCTGCCATCGCCGGCCAAAAACTTGAGGCCCATGATTGAGACCTGCCAATTGACGCCCACCACACCCACGCCGTTATTGCCCACGGCCCCGATGGTGCCTGAGGTATGCGTGCCGTGGCCGTTATCATCCATTGGGTCGGCGTCGTTATTGACGAAGTCGTACCCATGCACATCGTCGATCTTTCCGTTGCCATCGTTGTCGATACCGTCCCCAGCCACTTCGCCTGGATTGGTCCAAGCGTTGGCGGCCAAGTCGGGATGGTTGTAGTCGAAGCCGGTGTCAATGACTGCGATCACCACGCCACGAGAACCGGTTGTGGTGTTCCAGGCTTCGGGGGCGTTGATGTCGGCGTTGGCAAGGCCCCCCGACTGGCCACTATTATTGAGGCCCCAGAGCGTGCCAAACGACGGATCATTGGGGATCGTTGTGGGAGCAATCATGAAATCGGGCTCAACATAGGCGACGCCCTGCGTGCGGGCAGCCCAGCCAAGCACATCTTGCGTGCTGGCCCCGGGAGCTTTCAAGGAATAAAAGCCATCGCCGAGGGAAGTCGACTGCCAATTGGAGGCTAGATTGAGCGAAGCTAGCGAGGCAGATGAGACGGTCGCCGCAGTCGTGGCAGCGGAAGCTGTTCGCACGACCCATGTATCGGCGCGAGCGTCAACGGTGTGGCCGTGCCACTCAATCTGCCTCGATAGAGCGTGGGCTGCCGAGCCCAGATCGGCCGAGAGGTAAGCCCGAACCTCTAAAGATTCATGGGAAAGACGAGCAGAGGATTGCCTGCGCCGGAAAGCAGATCGCGTCATCGTGTGTACCTTTTTAATGAGTGTAATGTGACCAGCCCTGTCTGCCTGATATCAGAACCCGGCCTGATATCAGAACCTTCAAGCCACCAATATCGCCACGAAATGCGAACATTTCGACAGTGCGCACCCAACGACAAAGAGTTCGTTCGACAGGACCTTAGATAGGACCTTAATTGTTGAGCCAAGCCCACATCATGGCTCAGGGAATGATTCCGGCACAACCTGAGTTGCGATCATTATGAGATTCGGCAAAAATATTGTCCAGTAGTTCTAATCGGTCCAGCAGAGGGAAAGCAGTTGTGGCTTAAATGTGGCTGGGAATACTCAATCTGGAACGCGATTCGAGTGATTTAAGACGATTCCCAGAGCGTCATGCCGTCGCACTGGACAGTTGGCATGAGGCTCACGGGCGGCGTGGCCTATTCGGCGATTGTGAGCGGATTGTCGGTTGGCCACTAT
>Ga0335396_10006533_pt1 | contig 11526 bp, 16 predicted proteins | sample FRY02_FD_205743 | JGI IMG/M metagenome (GOLD analysis project Ga0335396, IMG submission 205743) | Freshwater microbial communities from Lake Fryxell liftoff mats and glacier meltwater in Antarctica - FRY-02 (spades assembly) (version 2) | ecosystem: Environmental > Aquatic > Freshwater > Ice >... | reverse complement strand
TCACTGGATATCCTCAATCGTTTGATCTGGGTCAATATGCATCAAGACCGCGCCCGAGACCGGGATAACGACCGTGCCAAGTTTTTGGAAAGCATCGCTAAACCGCCGAAAGTGCGCCCCGAAATAAAACACGGCTTGGCTGTAGTTGTTGCTCTCTTGCGGCTTCATCGTGTCCGCGTCAATGAACGATATGCGGCCCTTGACGTGGCAGACCGCCGAACATGCTTTGAGCAAATCATGAAACCAGATCGTGCCGGTGTCGGCGTTTACGATTGACACGGCTTGAGCGTCTCCGGCTCGCGCCATTGTGTCGATTAGCTTGGTTGCAAACTGCCCGATGATGCCGCGGGCGTAGGGTGGATTGAGCCAGATCCGGACTGGCGTTGACGACGCGGCTGCGTCGATCCATGTGGTCCAGAACGCCAGCGCGTCTTGCTCGACCGTGATAAACCGAGCCGCCCTGACGGTCCGGTTAGCGATCTCGCAAGAGCTTGGGTCAAGCGTGAACTCTCCGCCCATTGCGCTGCGCGCCGCGTCTAGGACGTGCTGAGGCGTGTACCAGTCGATCTTCCCTGAGCCGGTCCGGTGGTTTGGGTCGTTGTCGGGCGTCATTCCTGCACGCTAGGCGCATCGACCGGGGTCTTTGCATCATCTGGCACCGGCACCTCGACAATCTCAAGGCGCCAGAACGCATAGAAGCGCGGCGGCGACTCGCGCCGCGCCAGCCATTTCTCGGCCCCCAGCCTTCTAATGACCTTCTCAACGTAGGCGGGCGCTCCGTTGACCGCCTCGCACAGCTCTTCGAGCGTGAGGCCGGGCTTTTCCGCCAACGCATCAAGGATCTCATTCTCTATGCGACTCAAATCTTTTCTCGTGTCCGACATCTGGTTCCCTTGGTTCAAGACGTCACCAGCATTCCACGCGGACTTGCTCGGTTCAACAAAAAAGTCCGCGCGACGGACAAAAAATGTCTTGACTCGGGACTTTTGAGGCGGCAACTTCACTAGGCCGGACCGCACCGGTTGAACAACGAAAGGACAAGGAAAAGCAATGAACCAATCAAGTCGCCCGCCCCGCTTCGCAGTCGTCAGGGGCGCCGTTCGTCGGCCCCTCGCAACCATCGTCACCGGACGTCCGGGCATCGGGAAGACCTTTCTGGTCTCGACGATCCCGAACGTCTTCTTCCTGCCCATTGAGCAGGGACTTCAGGGCGCGAGCCCCGACCACATCGACGAGATTGGGCGCTTCGAGTCGCCTCGGGATCTCAATGAGTTCTTCGCCATGGTGGAAGAGTTCAAGGCTCTCGCCGGGCCTATGGGCATCCGGCATCTGGCGGTTGACAGTCTCTCGGGGCTTGAGACCCTGGTTCACCGCGCGGCGTGTAATTTGGAGCACGTCGCCAACATGGAGGCGAAGGAGTTCAAGAAGGTTTGGGCGGCGGCCGTTCCGGTCTGGCAACGCGTTCAGCAGGCGCTAGACAGTGTCCGCGACATCGGCGTGCACATCTGGCTTATCGCCCACAGTCAAGAGACCATGGAGGCGATCGACACAGGCGAAACCTTCGCCAAGTACGACCTCAGTTTCTCTGGGTCGGGCAAGTCTCTGATGGAAATCAGGCAGTTCTGGCGCGCTTGGCCTGATTGTGTCTTCTTCATTGACTGGAAGACCTCTTATAAGAAGGGGTCGATCGGCAAGCAGGCGACGGCGGCTTACACGTCTCGGATCATCCACACAAAGGAGACCGCGCGGCTCTTTGCCAAAAGCCGCATGCCGTTACCCGATACGCTTCCCGCCACGTGGCGCGACCTTGAGCGCGCAATGAAGAGCGGCATGGCCGCGAGCGACGACAAGACCCTTGTGAAGATCCACGCCGTCTTGGCGCAGATTACCGACGCGGGTCTTTCTGAAGAGATTCAGGCAGACATTGCCGCATCGCGGTCGTCGAACGGTCTCGCCCAAATCCTCAGCCGCGCAAATGGGATCTTGTCGATCCAGCGCGACGAAGAAGAGTCTGGCGACTTCGCGCCGGCCGCAGAGGCCGAAACCGTGGACCAAGAGCCTGTGCCTTCGAGGCATGAGCCCAAGGCCGTGGCGCATGAGCCTGTGCCACGCTCTGAGCCTGTCGCCCGCGTGCTGGCCCGCCCCATCACGGCGCCCGCCGACCAGGCGTTGACCGACGCCTTCGGCAAGATCACTAATGCGTTCCCTCACGCGGAGGGCGAGGCGCTTGGAATCCTTGGCGACGACATGACCCTGCCCGAGGCGAAAATGACGCTACTGCGCTCGCTGTACAGCCGCGAGGCTACCAGTGCGCGGCAAGCCCCGGTCCAAGAGCAGGTCCAAGAGCAGGTCCAAGCCACGGTCCACGGCCCGCATGAAACCAAACTGGTCATTAAGATCGCCGCCCTGCAGAAGGCGTCGGCGCGGACATCTGCCCGCGCTGAAGTGGCGTCCCTAATCGCCGAATATGGCGACATCGACGCGCTGTCGTTCGCCGACCTTGACGCGCTGCATTCGCAGATCGAAGGGGCGCTCAACGGGGCGCGCTCGTAAATCGAAACTATCCAAAGGACTTGAAGCATCATGATTAAAGACCACGAAGAGTTGGCGTTTAACGCCGAGACCCAGAAAGCACCGCCGGCCGGATTTTTTGACAATGTGCCCGATGCGGTAACTGTTTTGGCGCCTTCCGATGAGCCGGTTGCTGAACTTGTCGCCGAGCCCGAGCCTATCGCCGAGCCTGAGCCCGCGATGTGGGCTGAGCCCGAGCCCGCGATGTGGGCTGAGCCCGAGCCCGCGATGTGGGCTGAGCCCGAGCCCGAACCCATCGCCGAACCCGCAAAGCGCACTAGGAAGGCAAAGGCCGCACCCGCGCCCGCACCCGACGCAAAGACCATCACGGACGTCTGGGATCGTCTCTCTGAGATCTCGGCAGCCATCGACGCGGCCAGAACGCCACCGCTGCCGACGTTTGAAGAGGTCCTCGACAAAGTGGCTGCCGATCCTTCAATCGTCTACCCCTCGCATGATCGGCAGCCCCATCCGTTGCCGGTGCGCCTCAGCGCCAGCAAGATCCAGCTCGCCCGACGCTGCGCCTACCCTTTCGCGGGATGGACCGACGCGCGAAATCGGTCGGATGAAATGAAATATGCCAACAACGGCACGAGCGTTCACGCGCAGATCGAGCACACGATCAGAACTGGCGATCGGACGCCGCAAAGCGATGAGCACCGCGCATGGCTCGACGATTGGTATGACTGCCACAAAGATCTGCCGTGGCGCGTAGAGACCGCGCTCGCCATCGAGCCCGTCAGCGGGCGGGCGATGTATCACGACATTGACGGGCATCGGGATTACAGGCTCTTTCCGATCGACTTCGTGCCGGGGCAGGTCGATTGCTGGGCAGTCTACGATGACGCCCTCGGGGAAAGCGTTCTTCACGTGATCGACTGGAAGACGGGCTTCGGCGGGCATTTGGAGGCGGCGCGTCAGTCTGATCAACTCATGCACAACGCCTGCGCCCTCGCGGCGGCCTTGCCGCAAGCCCCGACGACGGTCATTGTCGAGTACATCAAGATTGACGCCGACCGGTGTTTTCCGGACCGCGCCGAACTGACATTCGCCGAGCGCCTTGTCTTTCTCGACGAGTTGACGGACCTCGTCGGGAAGATCTCAAACTCGCCTGAGCCGCGCCCCGGCCCATGGTGCAAGTCCGAGTTCTGCCCACTTCTCGGGCGCTGTCCCGCGACTGAGGGCGCCCTTGAGCGCCTGAACCTTGGCCTTGACGCCGTCGAGTTCGAAGGGTTCAGGATTGAGATCGACTATCAGGCGGGCGGGCGACTTGATGACGATCGTTTCGCGGCGTGGCAATACGTTGCACTACAAGCGATTGAGAAGCGCGTTCAAGAGGCGTGGCAGGCGCTGAAAGACCGCGCCGATGTCGATCCTATCGAGATGGCAGACGGCAAGGTCTATCGCCCGCAGACGAAGACCCGCGAGGTTATTGACACTGATAATATCGCAACGATCCCCGCGCTTCGCTCGGTGCTGGGTGACGACGCCTACACCGCCGTTGAGACAACGACGGTGGTTAAGATCACAAACGGAGCCGTGAACTCGGTTGCGGCCGCGAAGGCGAAAGAGCTTGGCACGAAAGTTGCCATGATGAAACTTGACGTTTGGGACGCCCTTCGAAAGGCCGGCGTAACCAAGATGACGAGCTGGACCGAGTATCGAATGACCAAGTCCCGCAACGGAGACGATGAATGACGACCAAGAACCTTAATGAGTTACGCGACGAGTGCCACGCCATTGCCAGAGCGAAAGGCTGGCACGGCGAACAATGCGGCGCCGTCGTATTTCCGCCCAACGACCGTGAAGGCCGCTTCCCCGAACTCCTAGCTCTCGTCCATAGCGAGGTCTCCGAGGCGCTTGAAGCGTACCGCGAAGGAAAGCCTATCGCCGAGTTCCGCGTGACTATGGCCGGCACGCAAGCTGGCATCCCCTCGGAGCTCGCTGACATCCTCATCCGCGTGCTGGATATTTGCGGCCTCTACGGCGTGGACATCGGGCGCGCCGTGCAGGAAAAGATGGCCTTCAATAAGACTCGGCCGTTTCGGCATGGGGGCAAGCGATGTTGAAAGCAACGAGAATGATTAGCGCAAAAGACTACATTGCGGAGATTGAAGCCGACCGAGAGGCTGGGCTTTTCCACGTCGTTTGCGAGACAACTTTCAGAGGCGAGGATATCCTTCATACCCTTTGGGCGTTTCACCTGCCGGTAACTGTGGACGTTTTCCGCAAGGCCACAGAGGCGGACGCACTGGCGTGGGTGAAGTGCAATGCCGTTGGGATCGTCGAAGACATCGCCCAAGCGCTGAGCGAGGATGAGGACCTGTCGTGCGAGGACGGCGGCCCTGAGCTCACCGTCCCGCAGGATGCCGGTGATGCCTTCACGGCCGCCCTTCTGGCCCTTATCGCGGGCAACGTTGACATGAGCAACGCGGCAATTCAGTCCACTGGCCGAACCTACACGGTCACCGGCTGCGAATGGGCCGTGGGTGGTCCGCGGGCTGTTGAGATTGAGGAGGTGAAACCATGAAAGAGCCGATGCCGCCCAAAAACCTTGGCATGTCTGGCGAGGCAGTGGAGAAAGCCACCACCGCCGGTACGTGGGTGCGCTACTGGCCCCTACGTGACCTGACATGCCGGCCTCACGAGGGATGCGTGAGGGGCTCCGCCAATCTTCCGGGAGTCGGATGGGTGCTGTGGGTCGCGGGTAAGCCCGGCTATGTCCTAGCAACACACTGCGAGGCGATACCACCGGTCAGTGAAAAGGATGTGCAGAAATGACCACACCAAAACCCCCAGACTTATACGACTTTCAAGACGCGACCTTGAAGGTGGGCGACCTCATAATCCTGAAGCAAACGATCGGCATCAGAAATGGTGACCGCAGCTCTTGGTGCCATCGCAACTGGTACACGCCGAAGCCGCATGAAATGCCTTCGATAACGCGCCTAGTGGCCGCCGGCTTCATGCGGCAGGGCGACCCGTTCAACGACCTGCATTTCTACCACGCGACACCGCTTGCTGCGGACCTATTCGGGCTTGGGCCAAAGCTCCGAGCACGCGCAGGGGGTGGGTTATGACCCCGGCCGAAATGACCCCCGCCGAACTAGCCGTCGACATCCTTGCGACCCTCGCGGACCTGGGCGAGCTAGAAGCCCCGCCACCGCTAATCAACTGGTATGCGATGGGCGACGAGGCGCTTAGCGAGACCGGCTGGCACACGATGATGCTTCGCGAGCACCCGGCCGCCCACTATGCCCACAACTTTCACCGGTCCCGACGCCGGGAGCTCCTCGCCGATATGGTCCGGCCCGACCCATCCGCGGCGGGACTTCGGCGCGCCTCCGAAATGTCGGGCGTCCCCTTGCCGACGCTTCGCGCAACACGAAAGGCGCTCGGCCTCATAAAGGCCGCCGTCGACTGGCGCGGCCGCTGGGACCGCGCCAGGCGTGCCCTGGGCACCGGCGGCTGGCACGGAATCCCCGCGCTGGCCGATGCCATGGGCACGACGACGATGCAGGCGATTAGGATGGTCGAGTCCGGCCGCGTCCCCGAGTGGGTCCGGACTCAGCGATCGACGCGCGGCACACAGCAGGTGTCTTGGCGTGTTGGATTCACCAAATGACCGCATCAAGACACCTATGGCTCGACGCAGGCTCTCCCGCTATCACTAAGGCGTGCTACCCAACGGACATGCCGTGCGCCCTTTGCGGCGCACCGTCGGGCTCCGCCGTGAGGGCAAAGGATGCCTTCGGCCCCGGCTTCACCGACCACGACAAACTCGCTCGCCCGAGCTCCGAGCACGTCTGCGTCCCGTGCGTCTGGGCCATTGGGAGCAAGCCGCCATACTCGTTCCGCCTCTGGGCCGTGCTTTGGCGTGAGGACTGGACCGCGCCACCCGGCAATGAAAAAGCCGCCTACCCACACGGGCCGCGGACCCTTTGCACAAGCAAGGCCGACATGGCGCCGGTCATTGACACGCTGCTCAATCCCCCGTCCTGCATGTGGGTTTTGAGCGTGCCGGACAGCGGTCAGATCCACACACTGCCCTTCGCGCGCGTCAATAACGGCGCGGGGCCGTGGACCATCCGCTATGAGCGCGAGGATGTGAGCGCGACCCCCGCGCAGTTCGCCGAGGTCATCTATCACGCGACCAGCCTGCTGTGCCTCGGCTTCATCCGCGAGGACGTGTTCACGCTGGCGCCCCATCCGAGCAAGCTTGTCAAACACGGCATTGCGGCATGGCGTGAGCACGCAGAGCCACTACGAAAATGGAGGCGGAGCGCGTTGCTTGGCCTTGCCGTGAACATAACAAAGAGGGACGATTATGAAGCTATCAAACGACAAGCTGATGATTCGCGCGCGAGACCTAGTGCTCGCAATGATGAGTTGTGCAACAACGGACAACATCAAACCGCTGGACTGGTGGCCCCGTGCGCTGTCGGCACTGCAAGCGGCGGCGAATCGAGCAACGACATGGGGCCAAGTGGTCGACATCATGTCAAAGAAGTTGCAAATCCAAACACTTCGGGTCGAAGTGTCCAAATCAGTCTGTTTGATGGCCTTGACTGGTAGCAACTTAAGCGACTGGAAACGCGTGGTGCGTACCGAGGGCGTTTACATCATTGCAGAAGCACAGTTTGAGAGAGACATTCAACGGGCCGCCAAAGAGGCGGACGCAAAGGAGGCAGGGAAATGAGTTACACAGGACGTATTGACATTCACGCCGTGGCCGTGGACGCCATCCATCACGGGGCAGGGACGGAGGGCAACACCGTAGTCCTTCGCCGTCAAGAGGTTCCGCGAGACGATGGAAGCATGGACCATGTTCCATTTGTCAGCGGCAACAGTATTAGGCATATGCTCCGCAATGCTGGCGTGCTCTTCGCGCTGGAAAGCATGGGCGTCGAGCCCGAGACCTTGAGCAAAGGCGTTGTGGATTTGCTGTTTTCGGGCGGCTCTCTCGGAGGGAAAAACAGCCCGAGCAACGAAAAGGCGAAGAGGATCGAGCGCATGTTTCCGATGCTATCGCTTCTTGGATATAGCGCCGGCAACCGCATCACCGCTGGGCGAATCGACGTGCAAAACCTTCATCTTATTTGTGAAGAAAACGAGTGGCGCGGGCCTGAGTCGCTTAGCGGGAACCAGCGATGGGCGGTGCCCGCCGGCGCGCAGACGGGGAGCCAGTTCGGCACCCGTCACGATGCGGCTCGCTCTGCGTCGGCGTCGCGTTTCCTCGCGCTGCCGGATGCCAACCGCGCTCTTTTGCCCGTCGCCAAGGGCGCGAAAAACGAAGAATCGACGCAGATGATATATGATTTCGAAATCATTTTGCCGCGCTCTGAGTTTTTCGGCGGCATCAACTACAGGGGTCTAAAAGAGGCCGAACTAGACGCGCTCGCGTCGGCTCTGTCGTATGCCTGCGACGGCAAGGATTTCCACGCCTACATGTACCGCGTCGGCGCCAAGGCTTCGATCGGGCTTGGGCGGATGCGATGGTATTTCTCGGGATTCCAGCGCCCTGTGGTTGCTACTCCTATGGACCCGTCTAACATGCTCTTGCCGGCTATTTCTGGTGGTGGCTCGGAGCGCATGGACGCCTATAAAGCGCAGCTCCGCGACAACGCTAGGGACATCATCGCGGAGCTTGAGGAGCTGGCGGCATGACAACGACCGACCGACCGATGCCCGAAAGTGTCATGCGTCCGATCCACATTATCGCCAAAATGGCAGAGCCGATCGTCTACTACGGCGACGGCCTGACTTTTGATGGCATCCTTGCTGCTGCATTGATGCGGGATCTCCCCTATGCCGTCACAAGCAAATGGCCGACCGCCACGCGGGACGAGCCATGGTTACGGGACCTCACGCTTCCGCTCGCGCGTTGGTCGGTCCCGTTCGCCGGTGCGTGCGATCCGAACCTTAGGGATCCAGATGGCAAGCTCTGGGGTTGGCATGCGTCTAGTGTGTTCGCTGACTGGCGTATCCATGGGCGCACCGAGGTTCGTAAACGCGTCCCTAGCGACGAGCACAAGCGCTGGGGAGATGGCTATGAGGTCAACGTGTCGGCGGGTCGCTTCAAGGCTCACGACCTCAAGTTGCCGAGCCGTTTTGCGACGGAGCTTCATTGGTTCGCGAATGGTCGGCCGGCGCCTATCCTGCGGCTATTGACGAAACACATCACATCGCTTGGCCGCAAGACCGGGATGGGTAATGGCCGGGTCTTAACGTGGCACGTCGAAGACTGGCATGAGGATTGGTCTATCCGTTGCGGGTCGTTGTTGTCGCGACCGATGCCGAGAGGGTACGAGTTGGGCGCCGGCCTATCGGACGCCCACATTTCACGGCGCGGGATACGCGCCCCCTACTGGCACCCGTCGCGGTTGATCGAGTGCATCGTGCCCGGAGAGTTGGATGTTGCGCCGTGGGCTTGATTGCATCGCCTCGCCATACCGCGGCCGACCTTGCGCACTGGGCGAGGTTGGAGACATACGACCGTCGCCTTGCCCAGTCGCCGAGACTCGCCGACAAGGGCGCTAGGGCGGCTCGGTACATCGCGGCCTTCCTCGCGGATGGCCCCGCCTATTTGGGGACATCTTGGGGCAAGGACAGCGTTGTTCTGGCGTCGATCGCGGTCATCTATGGGATCGACGTGCCGATGGTCTGGACGCGCTGGCCCCCTGTGGATAACCCTGACTGTCCGCTCGTTCGGTCGGCCTTCGGCGAGCGCTTCCCGTCCGCGGACCTGTGCGAGACTGCGGAGCCGCAACACTGGGACGCGACCAAGCGCGAGTGGATACCGGACGACGGTGCGGCTGGTGACTTCAGCCGCACCGCGGCCGCGTTCGGATCGCGTCGGATCACGGGGATCCGCGCCGATGAAAGTAAGGTCCGCGAGCTCCGCCTTGCTCGGTGGGGAATCAGCTCGGCCAACACCTGCGCGCCCCTTTCGCGCTGGACCGCGCTGGACGTGTTCGCCTGGCTGGCCTTGCATGATCTGCCCATCCACCCCGCCTACGCCTGCACGTTCGGGGGCGCCCTTGACCGCGGACGCGTGCGAGTGGACGCGTTGACGGGCGCGACCGGGCGGGGGCGGGGCCGCGAGGATTGGGAGTCTCGATACTACGGGGATGAGCTCGCCGCCTTGGACGGCCTGAAAGCGCAGTGAATCCCGAGCCTTGTTAAAAACATGCGCCGCATACGAAAAAAAAGTTGCGGCGCATGTTTTTCGTTGATAGCTTCTGTCTACCGAGGCAAGGACGCCCGGCCAGAACCAAGGAAAACATCATGAACGACATCACCGCACAACTCATTCCCGCTCTTCGAATCGCTTCCGCCCACGGCCATATGTGGGCCGGTGCCTTCGCCGACGAGGCCGCCCTCGTGGGTCTTACCCGCGAGACGTTTCTCGCGGCTTGCGAGGCCTACGCCGCGTTTGAAGAGCACGCGGACCTTCCTGGCGGCATCACCGCCCCCTATTTCGACCCGGAGGGCGACATCAGCCACGTCACCGGAACCGGCCGCCTCTCGTGGTGCATCGACGAGGCAGGGTCAACCTGCCTCATCGTCTCGCGTCCGCTGTCGGACGATGCGGATGGCTACATGGTCGCAGACGCCCGCGTCGACGCGGGTGGTGTCATCCGGACGTTCGAAACCGAATACGGCTGCGAGGGCAGGCACTGGACTTGTCTCCGCGACGCGGTTTCCGCTGTCGCCGGACGGAACGTCACCGGCGAGATGCCGGTCCCAGTCATCGTCGTCCGGGCCGTCGCCTTGACGGCGGCGCGCGCACTGCAAGCCGCGGCGTACGCCGCTGCCGACTTCGCCGCCTTGTGCGGCGGGGGCGTCGACCCCTATGCCGTGCGGGAAGTCGGCGCCGTGTCGGAGGCCGACATCGGACGATTCGAGGCGCTCGCCAAGGCCCTCGGGTGGCGCTCATGAGCGCCCCAGTCGACTCCCGCATTCGGTGGAGCCCGTGAGATGCGGCAAATGCTGTAAAGAGGCCACGTTGTACAAGGTCGAGACCAGCACGGGCTGGGCCGTGCAAGCTTGGTGCAAGCGCTGTCATGGCCCAGCCGATCCTAATCGGCAATACGTACCGAAGGCCGGGATCGACGTCGATAAGCTCAAGGTAAAGACGCTGAAGAGCGTCACCAGAATGGAAGAGTGCGGGGTGTGCAAGCGCGTCGCGCTCTTAGAGCTCCACCACCTCGCCCCGACGGCGAGGTTTCCGGAAACTTCGCACCTTTGGCCGACGATCCGCGTTTGCCACGCGTGTCATGCCGATTGGCACGCACGGATGCGATAACCATCACGCGCCCCGCGTGCAAAAGGACAACATGAAAAAACCACCTACTCCCGGCGATGTCCTGCGGTCCTGGCGCCGGCATCAGGGCATGACGCAGGCGCAGTTGGCGAGGTTGACGATGTCAGCGACGTCGACGATCTCGCGCATGGAAACAGGCGCCATCGACGTCGCCGACTGGGTCTGGGCAGGACTAGGAATGCCAAATCCGCCCGCCGGCATGGCCCCGTCAACCAACGTCAACCCACGCGAACGAGAGAGGCGTCAGACGCGCGCTGTGACGATGCTGCTAAGCCCGGAGGCCTTCAAAGTCTGGCAGGGCTGGCAAGAGCGCCGCGAAAATGCGAGTGCTCGCATTTCGGCGATGATGACCAGCGCCCCTCGCGTGTTGGACGCTGAGGGGGGGCGCCTGCCGCATTTCCTAATCAGGCTGCCGGTGTCGGCGAGTGCGCTCCCGCGCATTATCGAGGAGAAATCCGGCGAAGGTTGGATCGCGGATTCAAGGATCGGTCCGAAAACCATTCTGCTTTGCGCGCCCCAAAACGCGGACAGTTTAGTTAGTTTCTATAAAAACGAGGAACGAGAATGAATAGATACGATCCACACGCCGGCCCTCTCGCCGGCCAGACTTCAAGCGCGGCCGACAAAGC
>Ga0335396_10006527_pt1 | contig 11530 bp, 5 predicted proteins | sample FRY02_FD_205743 | JGI IMG/M metagenome (GOLD analysis project Ga0335396, IMG submission 205743) | Freshwater microbial communities from Lake Fryxell liftoff mats and glacier meltwater in Antarctica - FRY-02 (spades assembly) (version 2) | ecosystem: Environmental > Aquatic > Freshwater > Ice >... | reverse complement strand
CGCCACCCAACCTCTGAACCGCTGCGCTGATCGCTTTAGTATTTCGAAGGTTTCTCTTGAGCTCTAGAGTCGTCCAGCCTGCTGGGGGCGCCCAAGACTCAACGTAAATAGCCTGTTTTTGATCGGAGGCCATCAGAATCTTGCCTGATGCCGGGTCATCCAGAAGTCCTTCGAGCGCCTTCAACCAAAGTGGATGAAAGTCTTGGCCCTCGTCGATGATGATTGTCTTAAATCGGACATCTATTTTCTGAATATTTGTGATTAAGGCTTGAGCATGTTCAGTATCCCAAAATTCTTGGCCGGCATTTTCTGGCACCGCAGGGGCGAGATCACCTAAAAGATTTACAACGACATCGTGGAATGATCCAACCTGAAAGAGAGGCGGATTCTCGACATACTTCACCATATCTTCTTTCCGTGAAGCGAGTTCAAAGCCGAGAATTTTGTTGTAGCACACGAGAAGGGTTGACTCGCTGCGTCTCAGCGAACGTTGTGCCCATTGTTTGCACAGAAAGGTTTTGCCTGTACCAGCAGCACCTCGGATATTTACTCGGAGATTTTCGTCCAGCTCAATGACTGGAATAAGGCTGTCATATGTTGCTTTACTTATTCGCTGTGACACACCTCTTACTAACGACCCATCGACTTCAATTTCTAAGACATCTGGACGTAAAGCCTTTAAAAATCGTTTTAGTGAGTCTTTCGATACAACTGTTGATTCATCTGATAGTGCCGACATGGCTGGTATCGGGTCTTTGAGGTCTAACTGTGTGAGCACTATCTTCCGAGGGCAATCAGGCCCAGCTCCATCGGCGGGGAAGTCGACGATGTCAGGGAACACAACCAGATGTTGTATAAAAAACCCATTCAAGTCGATGTTTTGTTTTTTTAGACGCCGAATTAGTGAATACTGCGCATTTCGAACTTGTGCAACTGGGTCCTTGATTGTTGTTCCGTTACTTTTCCAATGACCTGTCTCGACGGTGATGCGACCCCCTTTAACCTCAAGGAGGTATATGCCGGTCTGATACGAAACAAGAACTATGTCAATTTCTGAGTCTCGTTTATTAACCAGGATTGCGACATTAGGAACGATTATCCAGGAGTCGTCGAGGCTCGCGATTAACATCCTTATTGCGCGCTCTTCGGAATGTTCGATCTCTGTTAAATCAAAATCGTTTGGGAAGAGTTGAGCCATATCCCTGACAGATTACCAACTGTGCGGTCTTGTGTTTTTAGGTAAACGGGAGTGGGCTTTGCGGTTGCTAATTGAAATTGCTAGCCTGCCTTTGGTTCGGCATACAGACAACACGGAAGGCGTTCATGGGGCTGCGGGTACGTTTTGTCACGAGTTTGAACGAGATCGTCGACCCAGTCGTCGACTATCTCTCCAGTAATGCCGATGCCATTGACTTATTCGACTCTCATCATCTGATTGTTCCGACCGCTGGCGTAAGGGCGTGGCTTGCGCCGAAGATATCGGCCCGTCTCGGTGCCACAGTTGGCGCTAATGACGGAGTTCTCATGAATACCCAAGTCGGGTACATCGGAATGTTGAACGGCATTCTGCGCAACGGTATTGAGGATGAATCCGATGCATGGTCGATCGAACGAGTCACCATGGCGATACTGCGCGTCATCCATGTCGGAGACCCTGTCTCCGATCAACTGGTGCTCAAGTACGCGGGGCCATTGCGTGCCGCCCGCGCCATTGCCGACCGCTTCGACCGTTACGCAGCTCGTCGCCCGCAGATGATCCGCGAATGGGAACGCGCTCATAGCTTGAATGAAGTCGTTAGCGATGACGACGCTCGGATTGCATGGCAGTGCAACCTCTGGTGCAAAGTCCGAGACATTATCGGTGTGCCGTCGTGGCCAGCACGAACCGAAGAACTGTGCGCGCGCCTGGGCATCGGTGAGGTCATCACTCATCTTCCAACGAAGTTGATGGTCGCCGGCATCGAGACTGTGTCGGTGGCGAACCTTGAGATACTTAAGGCTCTGAGCGCAGTGATTAATGTGGACGTTATCTGCGTGCATCCATCGCCGTATCTTTTGGCTGAGTGGGCCATCCAGTCGAGGTCTGCGCGCGTTACGCCAGGTGTTGCGCCTCGACGCGAGAACGACGCCCATGTGCTTCCTGGCGCAGATGTACTTGTAACCACATGGTTGCGTGGTGCCTACGAACTTCAGATGCTGCTCGCATCTCAGGGGATCGCCTGCGAGTCGGGTGCGTTGCCAAATATTGAGAGCAATTCGCCGAACTTGCTTCATCGGATGCAAAATTCAGTTGTTGCGCCCCATTTAGTCAGCAAGAGAGAATTGGTGGCAGCTGATCGATCAGTACAGATTCACCGTGCGCACAACCTTGCTCGGCAGGTAGAAATTCTCCGTGACGTTTTGTTGCACGCCTTTAATGATCTCGATAATCTTCACCCCCATGAGGTGATTGTGTTGTGTGCAAATATCGAGTCTGCCGCGCCACTCCTGCAGGCAACATTTGACCATCCGATTACATTGTCGTCTGGCGCGAAGGTGCAGATCCCGTTTGTCGTCGCAGACAGATCATTGCGAGACATCAGCCCTGGCGCTGATCTGCTTGCGGATGTGCTGACTCTAGTCGGGTCGAGGTTTGACGTCACATCAGTTGTACGCATTGCAATGAACGACCTCATACTCCGCAACATGCGACTCGGACAAGAAGATGTCAATGTTTGGGTGCGATATATCAGCACGACGCGTGTGCGCTGGGGTTTAGATGTCGAACAACGCAAAATCGCCGGGCTTGATGCTGAAGAAATCTCAGCGCATTCGTGGAAACAGATGCTTGACCGTGCATTGCTCGGCGCGTTGCTACCTGACGCAGAGACTCCGACGTTTGAACTTGGTGGTGTCGTTCCGTTGACGCAGGTCGACGCATCTGAGATCGATGCACTTACTGGACTTGCCGAAATTCTCGCAGTAGTCGCAAAACTAGAGAGCAAAGCCCGAGAGTTAGAGCCGATCGGGTACTGGTGCGACCAAGTTGAAGAACTTCTCGTTGCTCTTTGTGGCGATTCGTGCACGGAAATTGACGATGCGCTTGCCGTTATCGAAGTGTTCCGAGAGGCAACATTGTTACCCTCGCCAACCGAATCATTAAGAATTAGTGAGGCCGTGCGATTTGGCGAGTTCGCCGATCTTCTCACGCAGAAACTCTCGGCCAAGCCAGGTCGTCAGCCGTTGCGCACTGGTGCCGTAACAGCCACTTCGTTTGTCCCGTTGCGCGGGGTGCCCTTTCGCGTCGTATGCATAGTTGGTCTTGACGACGGAACACTCACTATTGGTGAGTCCGAGGGCGACGACATCATCGCTAATGAACAACTGATGGGGGATGCAGACCCACGAGTCGACACTCGAAGAATTCTCCTTGATGCGGTCGTGGCCGCAAAAGACCAACTGATCATCACTTGTAACGGGCGCAGTATCAAGAACAACACACCTGTCCCGCTCGTGACACCTCTCGCCGAGATCCTCGACTTATGTGGTCGTTTGGGCGTTGATGTTCCTAGCGAATCTGACAAGCCGAGTCAGATCGAACACATCCACCCCCGTCATGCGAGCGGCACGGCCAACTTTGTTGCAATAAATGGCCCAGTTGATGGCGTTGTCTGGTCGCATGACGCTGCTGCCCTTGCGTCTGCAAAGAGTAGAGACACAACAGGACCAAGCGTGACCCTTGCGATGCCGCAGGTTGAACTACGCCCGGTCATTGCTCTCAAGAAGCTTGAGACATTAATGATTGACCCTCTCGACTACTACCTGCGCGAATCCCTCGGGATTTTTACAGAATATGAGGAGCCAAAGACTGGGGCGGTGCTCCCGATTGAGATGTCGGAAGTAGAACTTGGGCGGCTGGCTGAGGCCCTAGTCAAGGCTGCCCCAAATGGCAATCTCGACGAGGCTAAGGAGAACTGGAAAGCGACGGCCGAGGCAAGCGACACACTTCCTGTCGGCAAATTCGCTGACAGAGAATTGGACCTTGCCGTCAAGGTTGCGTCAGCAGTTCGAGGTGGCGCCACCACGTTAGGTATCCCGATTTCGGCGCCGGACCCGATCGAGTTTGTAATCTCGTTCTCAGATGGCACATCGGTTGATTGCCACATTGCCAATGTCGTAGAAGATAGCGAGAAGGGGATTGTGTACACGCTGCGCTACGACACTTATACAGACAAGGAGATCACTCGCATGGCAATGCGCTTGATCGCATTGCGCGCCGCCGGCAAGAACGTTCGACAGGCAATTGTTGCCCAGCGAGACAACAACCAATCGCATTGGTTGGCCAATGTCATTGACCTTAATGATGATGTCACTCAGGAGGTCGCACTAAAGCGACTTCATGCACTCGCTATTGGTGAGCGATTCGCTCGCGTTACACCCTGTGGACTGTTCGGAGAAACCGCTGCAGAAATTGCGAATGTCGGCACCGTCGAGGATGGCTCTGTTATCGAGGCCTTTGAGGCTTTCGTTGACAACGAACGCAGTTTTAAAAAATCCAAAGAGTGTCTGGTGTATGGCGCAAACCCGAGAATTGATGAAGCCCTCCCACCGAATCGAGTGGATGTTGTTGAATTCTTTCAAACATTTGTAGCAACCTGTCCTCTCGAAAAAGATGACGTCAAAAAAGATGGTCTTCAAAAATGGGTGGTGATGTAGTGACTACGTTATTTGAAGAGTTCAGCGTTTCTGAACCTAGGTTGGTGAACGGCACTTTTATCGAGGCGAGTGCTGGCACGGGTAAAACCTTCTCGGTCGCCGCAATTGTGGCGCGAGTGATAGCACTTGATGAAGACATGCGCATAGGGAGCATTATCGTCACCACCTTTACTAGAAATGCTGCTGCCGAGCTGCGAGATCGCATCCGTCGTCGCCTCGTTAGTGCAGAACGTCAACTGCGTAATGGGACCATCGATCCCACTGATGAACTTGTGGCAAGCCTTGCTGGCCAGGATGCAATGGTTTGCGCCGAAAGACTTGCTCGGGCCCTCCGCGAATTTGATACAGCAACAATTGCCACAATTCATTCGGTATGCGCCCGAATTCTGGCAATGGCGGGTCTTCCAACAGTAGGTGATGCGGGCGAGAGCGAAATAGACAACATTATTGATGAGGTCGTAAACGACGTTGTCATCGTCGAGGCTTCAAATGACAATTTTTTTGAGATTCAGGCGGAGCGGCTGAAAGAAGTTGTAGAGAAGCGGCTGTCATCGCCAAGATCTGTGCTGGATTATGGGCCCCGTAGCAGGGATAGTGCTGGCAAGACGAAGGATGAACTTAATGTCGAACTTGACCATCTGGTCGTTGTCGTCGACCACTGCGTAACGCAGATTCGCTCACGCACGGAGATGCAACCCACATTTGACGACATGCTCCGTCGTGCTGCTGAAGTGTTGGCAGACAAAGGCCAGATCGCACTAGTTGCGGCACTGAGGCAGAGGTTTACTCTTGCCATAATTGATGAGGCTCAAGATACCGACCAACTCCAATGGGAAATCTTCAAGGGAATCTTTGAAGAGAAATCTCTGACCCACACCCTCGTCGCCGTCGGTGACCCGAAGCAGGCCATCTATCGATTCCGCGGTGCTGATATCGAGGCCTATCTATCCGCACGCCGAGATGACAGACGGCTTACTTTGCGACGCAACTGGCGAAGTGACGTCAATCTAGTAACTGGGCTCAATCACTTGTTTGATGGTATGTCATTTGGTGAGGGAATCGATTACTTGCCTGTGGTCGCACGTGTTGGAGCGCCAGCGACTTCCATTATTGGGTCACAGCCGTTGACAATTATCAATATTGGTCCGGCGAACAATAAGACACGCATCATCAAGCCCACAGCAAAGCGAGTGCGCGAAATTCTTGCGACCGTAGAAATTACAAAAAATGGTTTGACCAATGCTGTGCGACCACGTGACATTTGCGTGCTTGTGACAACGAGGGGTACTGGCGCCGCAATAGAGGCGGAACTGCGTGAAATGGGGGTCAGTGCAGTTAGTTCGGGCACTGAGAATGTGATGAAGGGTGAGATAGCCGGGGCGTTCAATCGTCTGTTGATGGCGATGAATGAACCGTATGACTCTTCGCTCATTCGGCTTGTTGCCGCCACACCATTTTTCGGCGAGAGTTTGGTGACTGCTGGTGCTCTTGATGACGAGAGAATCGAGCAGATCCAGCGTTTGGTTACCACATGGGACGGAACTCTGCGTCGCCGTGGTGTGGCCGCACTTGCCGCTCGGCTTCGTTCTGACGAAGTAATTGCTGCACGCATCGTGCAAGGCGACCTAGGCGAGCGGCGTGAAACCGACTTCGCCCATGTCATCGAGTTGTTACACAAGGCGACACTTAGCAGGGGTTGCTCCTCGTCTGTTGTTCTTGAGGCAATCGCTGAATTTTCGGAACTTGAGGATCAATCTGAGATTGTTAGCCGGCGAGTCGAAAGTGATAAAGACGCAGTCCAGATCATGACAGTTCATTCTGCGAAGGGCCTTGAGTTCCCGATCGTCGTCGTGGCTGATTTGTGGAAAAAGAATAAGTCTCGTCGTGGTCCGGATACGTTTTATCGGCCGTCGGCACCTGACCCAACAGTAAGAGAACGCGTGATCGACGCGGGGTATGCCGTGGAGAATAAATTTGGTGATGCAGAGATTGGGCGCAAAAAGGAAGAGTCTGAAGAGGTGATACGCCTTTTCTATGTTGCGCTCACTCGTGCTCGCCACCATGTCTCCCTAATTGTGGCTGAGAAATCAGACGCTGCTCCACGGGTCGTCGACGGTCTAACGGGTCCGGCACGATTTGCTGCCGTCGCTGATGTCGTTGAGACCATCACCGATGTTGACATAAAGCCATATCCGAAATATGTACCAACGCCCGAAACTATAGATGGGCTTACCGTCGCAACTTTCGCTGGGTCGATAGCACAGACATACCAGCGTCTTTCGTTCTCTGGCATTAGCAAGAAGCGCTTAGGAGTACTCTCAACTGCGGTTGATCTCGACGAACGCGGTGGTGGTGGGCACAACGACGACGATGACAAAGTAATCTCCATCCGTTCGAGCTACACCGATCCGGCCACACCGCTCGGCGTGTCGTCCATGCCTCTTGCGCGTCTCATCGGCGGCACTTATTTTGGCAATGTAATGCATACAGTGTATGAACACATTGACTTTGCGGCCGTCGATCTTCCAAGCGAGGTTGGGCGTGTAGTGGATACGTTTGTGACGGGTGCACTCTTGCGTAGTCATCGTGACGAACTCGTCGCTGGGGTGCTTCTCTCGTTGCGTACCCCGATGGGTGCATCGTTAGGTGAGATGACACTCGCAGAAGTGAGTCTGCGCGACAAGCTCAGCGAAGCCAACTTCGAGATGGGTCTGGCGTCATCGTTAAATGGTGTGATGGTAAACGACATGGGCAAAGTACTCGTACGCTCACTTGAGAATGCGGGTCGTACCGACGACATTCTCATGCCTTACGCGCAGGAACTCTCATCCGACGCATTTGCCATACCGTTAATCGGACTAATGAACGGATCAATTGACACGTTATTGCGCGTCACTCTCGACTCGGAACAGCGTCTGTATGTCACAGACTGGAAGAGCAATCGTCTTGATGAAGATGGATTGGAAAGCGTGATTGATGGCTACGAGAGAGAATCGATGCTGCACAGTATGGAGCATCATCACTACCCGCTACAGGCTTTGATCTATGGCGTTGCTGTTCACCGTTACGTGCGGTCCCGCGCGACGCCGAGTGTGGCGAGCCCATCAATCGCTGGGCTCGCGTACTTCTTCATTCGCGGAATGGTGGGCGAAACAACACCGGTCGACGAAGATGGCAACCGTAACGGTGTCTTCACCTGGGAAGCGCCGCCAGAGCTATGGAGTGAGTTGTCTGATGTGATGTCAGGGGTAGGCAGATGACATCGCTCTACGCCGCCTCGCAGTACTCAGAAGACCTAGATGAATTTGTCGCAGCAGGTGCGGTCCAATCGCGGGATTTACGTGCAGTCGCGGCCTTGCTTCACGTGGCATCAGCAGCAAGCGATGTTGACCGACTCGCATGGGTCGCGTTCGCTTTAGTTTTGGGAACGCCTCGTTCTGGTCACACCTGTGTTGATTTCTTAAATATTTCGCTTTGGAAGCCCGAAAATATCAACGAGACATTGGTTCGATGGCCTGCAGATCATGAAGAGTGGATTGCGGCCGTTAGGAAGTGTGAAGAACTCGTCTGCAGCCCTGAAAATAGAAGCGATTTGCCACGCCGCCCGTTCGTGTTATCAGGTACAAGACTGTATGCGGCTCGGTCATTCGACGAAGAGGTAAGAGTCGCCGCGTATCTTCGCCAAGCGATTGATGCGGGTCGTATCGAGATAATCACGGGTGGACCGGGGTCGGGCAAGACCACTTATATTGCCGACAAGATTATCGAGCACGTCTCGAACAGATCGGGGTCTGACACAATCGCTCTTGCCGCACCGACAGGTCTTGCAGCCAAGAGAATGGCTCGTGCGCTGCGAGCTGCGGTTCGTACGGGGATCAACGACGGGAAGATTTCTCCTGAAATGGAGAAGATTGTTGATGGTCTTCCGAAGGTAACCATTCATAAGTTACTGAAATTCAACCCTGTTGCTCGTGTGCAGTGGCGGTTTAATAAGCATGACACCATGCCCTATGACTATGTCATCATCGACGAAGTATCGATGATGCCTCTGTCCATGATGGCGCGCGTCCTTGAGGCGATGAAGAAAGATGCTCGTCTAATGCTCGTCGGTGACCCATACCAGTTAGCAAGCGTCGAGGCTGGCACAGTTCTCGCTGACATTGTCGAAGCATCATCGCGAGGTACAGGGTTCGTCACGGTCAAGACTGGGAGTTATAGGTTTCTCCCTGGCTCGCCAGTCGCAGATATCTCGACACACATAAAATTGGGCATTTTTGAGGCTGCGCGCGAAGCACTCAAGTTGCATCACACAGACCCTGAGGTGAAAGGCCCCTTCTCATGGGTTGATCCAGTCACGAATGATAAGGCACTACAGGTTGTCGCCCGGATAGTCGCGGAGCATGCGCGCAAGTTGTGTGTAGATGCGGCCAAAGCCACAAGCGATCAGGATTATCGCGAACTCATTAAATTTCGCGACAGCCTTCAGGTGGTGTGTGCCCATCGGCGAGGCAACCTCGGCGTATCGGGGTGGAACTCTGCAGTTGAACGCCAACTCGGCGCGCTCGCGCATGGTCAGTGGTATCTCGGCCGACCAGTTATGGTGACGAAAAACGATTCAGCAAGTGGTCTCGCCAACGGAGATATTGGAGTCGTCTGCAAGGACAGCAAAGGATCGCGCGTGGTTGTATTCGGTGATGCCGAAGAAGTTAGGTTGATTCCGATCTCCAGCGTGCCACATGTCGAAACCGTCCATGCACTCACCATCCATAAGAGTCAGGGCAGCGAGTTTGCCCACACGATTGTGGTTCTGCCAAAAGGTAAGTCGCGCATCCTCACCCGGGAGCTTCTGTACACCGGCATAACCCGTGCCAAGCCCCGACTCACGCTGATAGCTACCGAGACTGCACTTGAGTTTGCCATCACGACGAAGGTGCAGCGCGCAACTGGCCTTGCCGACTTGCTCTAGAGCGAATCACGAGACCAAACGCAATGCGCACATCGCATCCTGGAAGTCCGACCGTGGTCAGCGCATTTATTGTCGTCAGAAGATTAGTGCAGCGACCAGCAGCACCGGCACGAGAACCAAAAGAAGTATGAGCAACGGCGCTGCGATCACTATGAAAATGGAGGCAAGGATAAAGAACCAGACGATCCAGAAGAAGAAGGCAATTGAACTCATATGTAGACCCATTTTTGGGTAGGGGTGTAACACGGTAATTTCGCATCTCGCGGTCACGTATGTCGCCAAAGCATGCGTATTTAGGTAGAAGCATCGCATTAGCCAGAATCCGAGGAGTACCAGTTGGGCATCTTTTCAGCAATTCTTATCTACAAGATCGCCAAGCGACGAGGTAGAAAGCAGAGTCGACGCCAAAGTGCCAACAATGACTATGACGAGCGTGAACCAGAGTGCATTAACTACGCGAGTTTTTGCGAGAACTTCGGCAGTTGCGACGGTATGGAATGCGAGTTTCACGACTAGGACGACCTCGTAGTTTTTAGTGAAACGGTGGTTTCTAGTTGGGCTTTCGACTAGGACGTACCTGTATCTATGACGTCAATACCGACACTATGTATAACTAAGGATTGTCATCTATCAACTTTTCGGCATGGTGCAACGTGCGCTGATTGCGATCCATGATTTATGCCCCTTGAGTGAATCTGGATCACCTCATAGGATTTCTAAGTAACTATTTATTGCAGTATGTCCGCCTTGGTTAAATCATTAGATGATTTTGCGCCGAGTATTTTTCATTTGCCTGTTTATTCACCAAAGCCAGCCCGTTGCGAAGTCCTAAATGAAGGGCCAAATTCTCGACAAGCATGCGGTTAAATACTTGCTTCAAGTCAAGTTGCTTGCGGGTTTTGTCCTCGTAGGCGATTTCGGCCTTGGTACAGATTTCGGCTCGTACGTTTTCGGGCTCGTCCGCCGAGATTTTTTTGATTAGCCACCTATTTACATGACGGTTCGTGTTGGGCTTAAGCGTTGCCGCCGAACCACCAGGTGTTCGATATTGACTGAAGCGCGTTCGCAGGCTCGTTGACTGGCCAACATAGACCTCGCCGTTAGTTGCGAGTTGATAAATACCTGGTTTATCTGGTACTCCCAGAGGGAATTCAAGTTCGCCGTGGGCATCTATCCTGACAGATCCAATAGGTTCCCATTCAAAAATAATTTGGTAGTTCATTGGGCAACTATGCCACACGTCGTAGGATGCGTTTAGTAGATCAACTAAAAGCTCAGCGTCAAATCATCGCCGCTAATGCCCAGCGAGGCCAGGTACGAGCCAAGTAAGTCGGAGTCGGCAACCAAGCCGTGCAACTGTTCGATCATACTTTCTAACGCGTCGCAGCGAATGTCAACTGTTGCCCACACCGAGTCTTCGCTCGTGAAGTATTTAGTGCCAACGCGACCCTGGTTCTGCTGGTCGATCTCGATCAGCAGGTCTGGTGTGCGCTCGATACCACTAACCAACTCAACACTGCAGCGCAGCACAGATGTGCGGCCGTCGAGCAGTGCCAACTCGATAACTTGACCGCCTAACCGAGCACGCACCCGGCCGTCGTCGGCGATCGTGTATTCAATCGTGGCTTCGCCAAGACGTCCGATGACCTCGTCGTGATACCGAGCGGCACCAATTTCGATCAGCGGGAAAACGATCCTGAAGTTGGCGCCCGAAAATTCGATGAACGACCCACTGACCGCATCAAAACTTACGGTCATCGGCAAGTTGCCGGCCCGTTCGAGCACAGAGCACATGCGTTGCAAAATGTTGCGGTTTACCGATACCTCACCCGGGGGCCCAGTGACTTCGGCGCTTTGCTGCCTGAAACT
>Ga0335396_10006509_pt1 | contig 11555 bp, 9 predicted proteins | sample FRY02_FD_205743 | JGI IMG/M metagenome (GOLD analysis project Ga0335396, IMG submission 205743) | Freshwater microbial communities from Lake Fryxell liftoff mats and glacier meltwater in Antarctica - FRY-02 (spades assembly) (version 2) | ecosystem: Environmental > Aquatic > Freshwater > Ice >... | reverse complement strand
AATCTTTGAAAGCCGTGGCAAAAATGAGGATGCCGAGTTGGAACTGGAATTTAGAAGATTAATGGATTGCACCCGCATTATTGGCATGGCTGAAACATTTGAGTTTTTGACAGCTAGTAAGAAATCGAACAGCACAGGGCTTCAGTTGGCTGACTTGGTAGCACGTCCAATTGGCCTGCACGTATGGAAGCCAGAACAAACCAATAGAGCAGTTGGCATTTTGATGAGTAAAGTAGGTAAATCATCTCAGGGTGAAATGAATGGTTGGGAAATCAAAGTTTTGCCATAAAGCAAAAGACCCCCGAGAATCTCGGAGGTCATATGCCGATCGGGAATTCCCAATCCATTTAGAGAATGGTAACACGAGTATCTGTCATTAAGTAAATCTATTCTAAAGTTGCGCACAGGAAATCATCCAGACTCTCTGGAAATCCCAACAGACCTCAATCTTTTCTTTAGGGAAAAGTAATGAAGTTATTATGTGGCGTCATCTTGGTCGCTGGTGTTGGCGTTATTATAAGGGTCATCTAAACCGACAGTAGCACTCTCTTTTATCAAGGTCCCAATCATTTTATCCATTATTTTTCGTACTTTTTCCCGAGAAGTTAGCGTTGGCGTAATTCGATCGGCAATCATAACAAAGACATACTCTCGATCCCCCGATGTCACATAACCAGCCAAACTTACCGTTTCTGAGAGCCAGCCCGTCTTTGCTCTAGCTAAACCAACTGCGTTTGGCGCAGTCTCAATAAATCGTTTCTTTAAAGTTCCAGTTTTTCCGGCGATGGGAAGTCCGTCATAAAGAGCGCTATAACGCGCAATTCCACGAGTTTTTATTAATAATTGAGCTAAAGTGATCGCAGATATTCGGTTCTCATGCGAAAGTCCACTGCCATCTTCAATCTGTAACCCCTCGGTATTAATACCCAGTGTATTTAAAGCAGCCGTAAAAGTTCTTTGAAGTCCTGGACCTTTCGTGCTTTCACCCAACGACCTCGCTGCTGCTTTCCCGAGCCTATCGGCCAATATGTTATCACTCCATAAAAGTGCAAACTCCACCATCTTCGCCACTGGAGCGGAATTAAAGTGTGAAATTTCATCGATTACTTGATTTTGCGCAACTTCTTTGCTGATTTTTTTATACTTGAGAGTAATCCTCTGCGTGCGTAGATATTTCGCAAGGTTTTTCAAATCAGTTTCATATAGTCCAAAATACTCAATAGTTATAGATCGAGACTTTTTAACATTTGCTTCTGTTATAAGAATGGGTAGAAATGGTTGTTCATTCTCTCTCGATAAATTAACATTTGAAGATAGCCATGGATCAAGTTCTCCTATAAGAACATATCTGTTCTTTGTTTTTGTAGAATATATTGCTGTTTGCATTGTTGTATCCGGTCCAAGAAAGTGGAGTGCTGAAAAAGTCGAAACAAGTTTCAATACCGAAGCAGGAGTTCGTGGAGATTTCTCAAGATTTCCGTAAAGGACTTCATTTGTTTTCGGATCTATAAGAACCAAACCTGGATTTGATAAAGATGGAGAAGCGGCATACTTAACAAATAAAGATGAGACTTCTGAATGAAGTGAAGTTCCAGCAATCAATATCTGATCAAGTGTCTGCGGGCGCACCACCCATGAGGGTATAGAACAATCACTTTTCAGACATGGGTCATGGCTCCATGCACGCATATTTCCGCCACCTGCTTTGGTTATTGGAGAGAGTAAATAAACACCATCGCCATTAAAAACTGTTGCGGTATCTGTTTGATTACTTGGGTTATGCAAAATTGCTCTCGTCAAACCGAGTGATATTTCATTCTTGCCTAACTGGTAGCCCGGTGGAACAGCCCCTAAATACACCGTAAGAACTTCATGCGAAGGCAGGATGGTCGCCTTGGGTAACCAATATTTTGGGTCGTGCAACGCTAGGGATGTGTCCCGCAAGATCCAGTCAGATAGATCCACCTCCGATTTAGAGTTGTTATAAATCTGAACGTATTCACCAAATGGATTTTCACCTGGGAGTTTAGAATCAGTATTAATCCAAATTTCTAAATTATCTTCTTCTGTACTTTCTCCTGGACATAACTTCTTTGACCATAATCCAACTTTTTTTGAGATAGCGATTTCTATCGCTACTAGATATTCCTTGTTATGAAAGGATTCATACGCATTAGGAAACCACATCGCAAGTCCCGCATCAACAAGGGTTCGTTGTATATCTACCGTGAAGTTGCCTTGCATATCTTTTGTATAAATAGAGCGGTAAGCACGAAAGGGTATCGTGTACTTATTGAATGAGTCTTCCTGCATTGATCGAAGTTCTACTTCAGTACCTATTGGAATTAAATTTTTTATTAAGGCTGTGGCTTGATCCGAGCCACATTGTGCAAATGCATAGGGTTCTAATTTCAACGACTCTGGTGCCTGTACTCCGATAAATCTAATTATTAAATCGCCTCTACACGTCGCAACGATAGCGGTGTCGCCATCGATTACTTCTTTAACGGTTCCTGTCTCCCATATGGTTTCACCGTTGTGTTGGCGTGGAGGCGGACACGACGGGAAGAGAGTAGGTTCGGCAAAAACAGGGGCAAAATCAAAAGCTGTAGTGATTGTCGAAATTATTACAATCACTAATAATTTTCTGACAATTCTTTTACGCATTTATTAAGAATAAACCAGTTTGTATGAAGGAGTAAATCCAACGTTGCAGATAGGTTGAAGTAATGAGTAATCCTCTGGTCTTGACCCCAGTTAAGGCCAATACTTCTTGATTTTTTCTTTTAAGAAATCGGCACTTTCTTGCATTTGTTCCATGCCGTCTACGCCATCTTCAATACTTATCCAACCATCGAAACCGACTTCTTTAAGTGTTGAAAAAATCGCATCATAATCATTAAGACCCTTACCAATTACGCCATGCTTGAAAAAACTTACATAGCCGGCTGAACCACCTTCGGCTTTACGCAAATCTTCAATCGTTCCTGAAGCCAGATAACGATCACTTGCATGCATAGTTACCACGCGATGTTTTACCGCCTCAAGCAAGTCGAGTGGATTTTCACCAGCAGCGATTGCATTACTAGGATCGAAGTTAACGCCAAACCATGGTGAATCTATACGTCCAACAAGTTCAACGAATACGTCCATCATTTGTGCAAATTCAGGTTCGGTCCAAAAATCATCCTTGTAATGATTTTCAAGAATTAAAGTGATGCCAAGTTTTTCGGCTTCAGGCAAACAGGCTTGGATGGAATCAACTACGTAATTCAATCCCTCTTCCCGTGTAATTTCTTTACGGCGCTGGCCAGATAAGACACGGCAATATTTTGCACCCAGTTCGGCGCTCATGCGAATCCACGAAATTTCTTTATCAATTTCAGCGCGACGCTTGACTGGATCTGGAATTGTAAAATCTGGTGAGCAACACATCATTGGAATTACCATTCCTGCATCTTCAACAGTTTTACGAATTTTTTTCCAATTAGCAGGATCCTTTAAATCAGCAAAATCACTGTAAAACTCCAGTCCATCAACTTCTAAAGTCTTTGAAAGTTCGATCCATTCATAGATGCTCATTTGATTAGGAGCAACAAGTTGGTGAATAAATCCTTTAGGGAACGCGGCAAGTTTTGGCATTACAACTTCTCAGCATTTCGCCCAACCATAGAAAACTGTTCGAGTTCCACAACAGAGCCAGTAAAGGGATACGAATCGCTACTCAACCAATAAATTGCAGCTTCTGCAATATTTTGCGGCGTAGACATGTGGCCAAAAGGAATCTCGATTTTTGAAAGTCGATCATTCCATCCTGGTTCTAAACCCTTATTGAGTTGGCGAAGATTTTCATTCTCAGTCAAAATCCAGCCAGGATTAATTTGATTAAAGCGAATGCCATGAATTCCATGCGCATTGGCCAAATTACGCGTCATGGTTTGCATGCCTCCTTTTGAGATGCTGTAAGCAAGCAGCGAAGATTCTCCGGCTAGCGCATTTATGGAACCAATATTTAGAACTACACCCTTGTGCGCTTTTAATTCTACATATGCAGCCTTAATCATAAAAAGTGCGGCCTTGACATTGACAGCCATCATCGCGTCAAATGATTCGCTATTTATTTCAGCTAAAGTTCCACGGTCAAAACGCGCAGCGTTATTGACTAAACCATCTACCTTTCCAAAAGCTGAAACTGCCGATGCCACAATGCGCTCGGGTGCGCCGTCGCCCGTAATATCTTCAATGCACAGGGCCGCGCTTTTGCCTAAGCTGGTAACTAGTTCTTCGCCTTCCTCTCTATTAATTCCATGAACAAGTACTTTCCCGCCTTCGCGCACGATTGTTGTGGCGATTGTCGCGCCGATACCCGATGTTGCGCCAGTGAGAATAATTGACTTATCTTTTAGACGCATTTAAAAATCCTTCTACTCGGGCTTAATAACTGATTTTAGAATCTCACCAGATTGCATTTTTTCAAATGCGCTTTTCCATTCGGTAATAGGCCAAACCCCACCAAGTACCGAAGAAATATCTAACTTTCCAGTGCTAAGCAGCCTTAAAACTTTCTCCCACATCGGCCAATTGTGACTAAAACTTCCTTGCAACATCACATTTTTTGCAACAATGGGATCAAGTGAGAATTCAAGTGGTTGTGGCCCCCAGCCAACTTTGGAAATCCAACCATTTGGACGTATTAAATCCATTGCGGCTTTAATAGTTGCAGAGACACCAGCCGCGTCAATTATTCCATCAGCACCAAGACCATCTACTTCGCGCGCCCATTGCGTTGCATCACCGATAATTATTTCGCAACCATAGCCCGCGGCAATTTCTAAACGTTTGCGATCTCGTTCAAGTCCAACTACAGCTACTTCGGCACCACCAATGCGCGCCATTGCTGCACATAAAACACCAATAGGTCCCGGACCAAAAACAATGATGCGATCCCCCGCCCGCAAATGCCCTGGCGCAATTACTGCGCTATAAGCAACTGAGCAAGGCTCGGTTAGCGCGGCAATTTCAAATGAGAGATTATCGGGAATTCTATGTAAGCACCGTGCGGGAACTTTTACAAAACGTGTCATGCCGCCATTAACGCCATAACCAAAACCTTTTCGTGAAGGATCTAAGTTATATAAACCTTGCCGAGACATAGGCGAGTGGATATCAATTACCGCAGCGGTTTCACTGACAACTCGGTCGCCGATATTCCAGTTGGTAACGCGCTTTCCAAGTTCTACAACGATTCCGCAAAATTCGTGCCCGAGAACGACCGGATAATTTACTGGCCAAGAGTTAGTTCCGTGCCATTGGTGTAAGTCACTGCCACAAACGCTAACTGCTTCAACTTGCATTAATACATCGCCATCACCGGGAATCGGTCTTTGGATTTGGCGAAGTTCAACACTTCCGGATTCAGATGAAAAATTAACTACGCCCAACGAACTCATTTTTCACCCTTAACTGGAACGTCGCCGTAGGCATGCACCTGTTCACATATTTTGCGCAAAACCTCTTCAACATTTCCAGCACCTGCGCTAAATGAATCGGCATCAATGGCAAGAGGTGCGCCTATAACTACAAGTGGCGCGCCATAAGAAGGACACGCGATTGCTTGTTCGAGTGATAAACCGCCAACTGCTTGAACTGGTACCGATACTGCGTCCACAACGGCCTTTAATTGATCAAGCGGGCTTGGCATGCGATGACCTGCCGCAGCAATTCCTCTGCGTTCATCAAAACCAATATGGTGAATGACCATATCACAACCTAATAATTCTAAATCTCTGGCAGCGGCCACCATATCTTCGCAACCTAAATTATCGCCCATAACTTTTATCCCGTAATCACGGCCGGCTGCAACTACACATTTAATTGTTTCTGGGTGCGCCCGAGCCATAACTACAACATGGGTTGCTCCGGCTTTAGCCATCATCTCGGCTTCTAAATATCCACCATCCATTGTTTTTAAATCAGCAACTATTGGAACGTTTGGAAACTCGCGGCGCAAAATTCGTACGCCATGTAAACCTTCGGCCAAAATCAGTGGGGTTCCGGCTTCAATCCAATCAACACCAGCACGCATTGCCATGTGCGCCATCTCGAGGGCTTCATTGATATCAGTTAAATCCAGAGAAACTTGAACAATTGGCTTCATGGTTAGAACTTTACTCCAACGCTACCTATAACGTCTAACAAGGGATTGACCCGTAATTGTTCTAACCAATGGGTAATTTCAGGAAATAGTGCTTGGGGTAGATGCGTAGCAAAACTTTGAATTGTTAATACCCCGCTAACCGCTGAAAATGGATCTTTTTCTATTGCCCACTTTTGTAATTCATCTGCAAGTGGATCATTGAGCTCGGTGCTGATTGCAAGAAAATGTATCCACGCCGCAATCACAAATGAAATTCTCTGAGAAGGCAATCCGTTTTGGTGCAGGTCGTGGGCAGAGGCGAAAAGTCGTTGCGGCAATTTTTGCGAGCCATCCATTGCAATTTGAGCGCTTCGGTGGCGCAAAGCGATGTTGGCAATACGATTTCGAGCGCTCTGACTATATTCGTGCAAATCAATTCCTTGCGGTGCATCAAAAGATTTGGCCAATTCTAATTCTTGCAGGTCGCGGATAAAATCCCTGATTCGAGGCTCGGCTATTGCATCTGCAACAAATTCAAAGCCAGAAATTTGACCGAAATATGCAAGGGCTGAATGCGCCCCATTAAATAAACGAATTTTCATTTTTTCATATGGCTTAACGTCGCTAACAAATTCAACCCCGACGCTACTTAAATCGGTTGCCAGTGGATCATTCTCTATCACCCACCGAATGAAAGGCTCAGTTGAAATCAAAGATCGATCGGTGTACTCGTATAAATCTGCATAACCGGCGATAGATTTCGCTGTAATCGCTGGAACGATGCGATCCACAGTCGAATTCGGAAAGCGACATTTATCACTAAGCCAAGCTAAAAAATCAGAGCTGCTGTTTCGCGCTGTTTCAATCAGAATAGAACGAACCACATCTCCATTACTTGACAAGTTATCGCAAGAGATGATCGCTATTCCTTCGCGCCCATTTCTAAATCTGGCTTCGAGTAATTCAATAATCCTTTTTGGCACGATTTCGTCAACGCGATAAGCCTTTTCAGTTACGGTAAGTGTTATAACTTTTAGATCCGTGCTAGATGCAATTTCTAACAACTCATCTCGGTGCGAAGGGTAGAAATATGCCTTGCGTATAGCACCCACAATTAGCGGTCTATGTGTCTCACCATCGCGCAGGTCGACGGTATATAGACAATCTTGCGCAGAAAGTGTTGTCGCTTCTTTTTCGCTGCGCTGTGAAACGCTAGCAATTCCATAGCCCAGATTGCCCAAACGCAATAATTTTTCAAAATAGACCGCCTGATGCGCACGATGGAAAGCACCTAAACCCATATGAATAACACCAATTTTAACGCTTTTTAAATCATAGGTTGGTGGAGATGCACTTGGAAAATCTAAATATGTGCTTGCATTGATATTTGGCATTAGAGCTTAAAGAACTCCTTGCTTAAGTTATAGGCAAGGTCACTAGCTAATTCAATTGCATCGCTCTTTGAAATCTGATGCTGTGCAACTTCTCTGGCCAAATACCCCGCATCAAATCTACGCGCAACATCATGGCGCACAGGTATTGAACAAAAGGCCCGAGTGTCATCGATGAATCCAACTGTGTTATAGAAACCTGCGGTTTCCGTTACAGCATCGCGCCAACGTTGTGTTGCTTTCAAAGAATCTAAGAACCACCAAGGCGGTCCGATACGTACTGATGGAAATGCACCTGCAAGAGGTGCAATTTCACGAGAAAAAGAACTTTCATCAAGAGTAAAGAGAACCATACGAAAGTTAGGGTTGTGCCCAACTTTATTGAGCAATGCATGCAATTCGTGCACATAATGAACCTCTTGTGGAATATCAAAACCTTTATCGCGACCATATTTAGCGTTAATTTCGACAGAATAATTTCGACAAGAACCCGGGTGTAGTTGCATTACCAAGCCGTCTTCAGCGCCCATAATCCCATGCTCAAAAGTCATTACGGCTCTGAAAATTTGGGCATCAGTTTTCGAAATCGGTCCTTTCCGAATTCGAGAATAAAGATTTTCTTTCTCACTATCGCTAAGTTCCAAAGTTTGCGCAGATGCAAGTCCATGGTCAGTTGCCGTGGCACCATGAGATTTAAAAAACGCTCTGCGGTTACGAAGGGCTGACATAAGCCCAGCAAAAGTCTGGCAGTCGATACCGCTAGAAGTTGCCAAAGCGCTGATTGATGCTCTCCAATCAGATCTTTCTGGATCACTTACCCCATCAGGTCTAAATGTTGGAATAACTCGACCACCTAAATTGATTTTGGACAATGCGCTGTGTGCGGCCAATGAATCAGAGGGTGAATCTGTGGTGGCAAGAAGTTCAATGTTAAATTTCTTAAAAAGATTGCGTGGTAAGAATTCGGGTGATGAAAGTTTTTCAGCAATTTGGTCAAATATGAAATCAGCTCGTTCTGGAGTGAAATTTTCAGATATATCAAAGATAGTTTCCAGACTCTCCTGAAACCAGATACGTGAGGGAGTTGATCTAAAAGCGCGCCAATTATTGGCAAAAATTTTCCACACTGCTCGTGGCTCTACGCTAGAACGCGTCCCATCAGCTCTTGGGATAGAGAGTTCTTCATACGTTACCCCTTGGCTCATTAACATGCGTGTGATGTAGTGATCAGGAGTAATTAAGAGATCAACCGGATTTGCAAATGGTTCGTTTTTTAAAAGCAGGTCAGGCTCTACATGGCCATGTGGAGCAAGAATTGGATGCGAAGACATAACGCTGTAAATCTCGCGTGCAAGTTCAAGATTTTCGCTTCCTAGAAAGCGATCTTTATGCATGTTGCTCCAACCAATCAAAAGCTAACTCTTGCATCTCAACTGTAAATGAATGTTTGACTTGGAAGAAATCGCCACGGTACTCAATATTACTTTCACTGTAATACCTGCTAATTAATGAATCTGCTGTGCGCATTCCATCTACCGTAAATAATTGATCGTTTTCGCAGTATTGAATATATAAAGGTGTTGGATCGCCCAGTATTGCCATTCCAGGCCAATCTAGTTTTTCGGCTAACCCATGCGGGAAGAACATCCAAGAATGCGGCGCTACATGTTCGCCAAGCATTGATTCATATGTTGCCATTGCGCCAACAGATACCGTTGCCTTTAATTCAGGTTGGGTAGCATGGAGAAGTAGCGCCCTAGCTCCGCCACCAGATAAGCCAATAACTGAAATAGATTTGGTCATCTCTGGCAAAGAATTTGCAATCGTGAAAGCAACGCGGTCATCAAAGTTAAGTAATCCTGCAAGGGTTGCGCCAAATAGCGATAAATACTTTGATAGCGCCATAGATTCATGCATTACTGCAAGCGTTTCATATTCTTGCTTGCCGCCCAGTAATTCGATCAATCGTGATGGCATATCTTCTAAAGTAAAACGACGTGACCCCCATAAGAAGGCATCAAAAACGAGTACTGCAAAACCTTTTTTTGCTAATTCATTAGCGGGGGCACGGTTTCCGTAATGTATTTCTCGCACCCAGCTAAGGTGTGCCGGAAGTTTGCCGCCACCATCCACAACTTTCTCTTTCCCAAATTCTTTAACATCATCATGGCTATGTAAAAAAAGCACTGCAGGCAATGGTTCTGTTGAGTTTTGCGGAAGTAAGAGCAGGCCTTGGGTTCGAGGGCCATAACCAACACTCCAGCTAATCTCACTGATACGCAGCCCATCATGGAGCCAATTCTTTCCGCGCTCAATTTTAAAATCTGTTGGAAATTTTGGAAGCGTTCCAAGGCTTGAAAGAAGTTCATCTCGCTTAATTTTTGGAGTTTCAGGCGGATTAAAACCCAGCGCTGCAGGTAAATCAGAAAAACTTGAAAGATTATTTTTCACTACAGAACGCCATAGGTTGCAAAGGCAACACTTGGACTCATTCCTTCTTTCACTGCCTTACGAAATTGATTTTCTCCCGAATTTTTTTCTTCAACGCGTCGAACTACTTCAGCAATCTGCGATTCTGGAACAACTACTACGCCGTCAACATCCGCGATGATTAAGTCTCCTGGATTAATTGTTACACCGTCGATTTCGCAGGCAACGTTATGTTCAATGACTTCATAGCGCCCATTTATATCGATTGGATTTGTGCCGACTCCAAAAACTTTAAAACCCATAGCGCGCATTCGGATTGTGTCGCGAACTGGCCCATCAGTTAGTGCGGCAACTACGCCTTTAAATGCACACGCTGTTGCAAGGAGTTCGCCCCATAGCGCAGCTAACCCCGTACGACCAGTTGGTGTTATATAAATTTGGTCAGCACCAACAGCGTCGAGCGCTTTGAGCAAACCAATATATGGAACTTCTGGAAATGCATCAACAATTTTAAGACGCACCGGAAATGCAAAACCAATAGCAACACCATCGCCTGAGATCATCGTGATATCGCTACCGAGTACTTGTTTTGTAAAGCCCAAGGCATCTAAGCAATCAGAAGCCAGCGCTGCTGTACAAATTTGTCGAAGCCTTGGCAAATCAATTGCGGATGACATGAGGTAAACCTATTGCCTATCCGGAAATATCTCAATAAGATTCGTGAGTGAAACATCCGGTGGCAACCAAATGAAAGCAAGAGTCTTTGATGAGCGCCGTAATATTCTGGGCGAAGGGCCAACTGCAACGGGCGTAAAAAACGCCGAAATTAAATGGGTGGATATTTATGGCAAGAAAGTTAAATCTCGCAATCTCTTAACTGGTGCCTTTGATGAATATGCAACAAGTGAAGATGTTGGTTTTGCAATTCCACGTAAAAGTGGTGGCGACATAATCGGTACCGCAAATGGGCCGATTATTCGTAGCACCGATGGTAAGAGCCAGATCCTTCCAACAAGGGCAGATGCCGATGGATATAGTTCATCACAAGTTTTGCGCTGGAATGATGCCAAAGTTTCACCACAGGGTGATCTCTATCTAGGTTCTATGACATATGACTTTAAAACAAATGCTGGAGCGCTCTACCAATTGCGTGCAGATGGAAAACATATGCGACGCATTTTTGGCGATGTAACCATTAGCAACGGCTTGGATTGGAGCGTTGATGGCTCCACCATGTTTTATATCGATACCCCGCTTCGACGGGTAGATATTTTTGATGTAGAAGAGCGAGATATAAAGAATCGTCGCACTCTTGTTACTTTCACGCAAGATATGGGAGCGCCAGATGGTATGTCGGTTGATTCCAATAATAATTTATGGGTGGCATTCTGGATGGGAAACGCCGTTCGATGCTTTGATGGCAAAACTGGAAAACAGATTGAAGAAATTATCTGCCCCGCGCCACGAATTACTTCCTGCGTTTTCGCTGGTGAAAAATTAGATCAGTTAATTATTACTTCAGCTAGTGAAGATACTGATCTTAAAGAGTTCCCGGATGCAGGAATGGTCTACATTGCTGAACCTGGGGTAAGTGGACA
>Ga0335396_10006504_pt1 | contig 11559 bp, 10 predicted proteins | sample FRY02_FD_205743 | JGI IMG/M metagenome (GOLD analysis project Ga0335396, IMG submission 205743) | Freshwater microbial communities from Lake Fryxell liftoff mats and glacier meltwater in Antarctica - FRY-02 (spades assembly) (version 2) | ecosystem: Environmental > Aquatic > Freshwater > Ice >... | reverse complement strand
ATGTGCGCCATGGCCCGTGACACCATAGACTTCTTTGACACCTTCGTCGCAAAGCTGCATCCATCCTGTCGAGCAATATGGGCATGCGCCACACCCTCTGTAGTGGTGCACCATAGCGCGCTGACCGAGGTAAGCCCGCTTCGGATTGACGGCAGCCCCAACCGCCACAACCACGCCGCAGGGCTCATGTCCAGCCACGACTGGACTCGCGTCACCAAAGCCAAGCGCCTTGGTAGCCTCACCACCAACCGAACGATAAAATTTGAGATCACTTCCACACATACCAGAGGCTTTGATTTCTAGCACAACCTCATCTGGACCTGGTGTAGGGTCTGGAAAGTCCAAATACTCAATTTTGCTATCACCGACAAATACGATCCCTTTCATTACCCTGCTCCTCGTTGATTTTTAATTTATTTGTATTGTTTTTCTGTGGGGGAATATTAATGAAAATTAATATTTCTTGTATTTATCCTTTTCGACTTGTCAAACTGGCTACCCACAATCACGTACTCATCAATATCACGACGAAATTGACCTGGTTTAATCATTTTTACGTTTTCAAGCCTGAGCTCATACGTAGGCAATTCTCAGTTTTGCATTTCCAGAGCGATTTCTGAAGGTAGCGTTGGGTGCCCCTCGATCAGATTTGAGTAATAGCAATTCATCCCCATTACTCGATTGGAGCAGCTCTGCGCCGTTCGGACACGGAGCATCCCCTCCAGCACCACTAATAAGGGTATCCACTAATCTCAAAAATTAATAAATACATTAACGTATTTATTAATGCATACGCAAAATATACCAACGCACACTCTTGCCGACGATGCCTTTGAGCAAATTCGACAACGTATTTTGGACAATTTCTGGCCGCCAGGACACCGCGCGTTAGAGCAGGAGGTCGCTCTCGCACTGGGAATGAGCAGAACACCAGTCAGAGAGGCACTAGTGCGCCTTCAAATTGAAGGTCTCATCGAGCTGATTCCTCGACACGGCATGCACGTTCTGCCTGTTTCAGCAATTCAAATGCGAGAAATATACGAGGTACTCACTGCCCTAGAATGCCTAGCAGTCGAAAAAGTTGCTCAACGCAGACCGACACCTCAAGAAATACAGGGCCTGATACGGGCGACTGATGAAATGGAACAGGCACTGCTCAATGACAACCTTCATGCCTGGGCCAAAGCGGACGAGAACTTCCACGCCGAATTGATTGAATTGTCCGGTAATAAAACACTACAAGCCGCCATGCTCGGTCTAGCAGATCGAGCACACCGGGGAAGAATGTTTTCCCTGCAACTTCGACCAAAACCAATTACGTCAACAAAAGAGCATCGTTTACTCGTTAAAAAAATACTTGCGGGAGACGTAGAGGGTGCATTAACAGAAAATCGCAAGCATCGCACTCGGGCAAGTCAAGAGTTGCTATCAATTTTTGATCGCTACAAATTTCAACATATGTGAGAGTTAATTGAAAAGCTACAACATTGCAGTGCTTCCAGGGGATGGAATCGGCGTCGAAGTCACACAGGCTGCGCTTTCATTGCTGAAAGCTTTGGAACCAAAGCTTGGATGTACATTCAATACGCCGATCTATCCTGCAGGCGCACAAAATTATTTGGATACAGGAGATGCTTTACCAACAAGCACACTCGGTGCTTGCAGAAAAGCAGATGCCATTTTGTTCGGTGCAATGGGCCTACCCCACGTCCGTGGTCAAGATGGGACAGAGGTGATTCCACAGCTAGATCTTCGCTTTGCACTGGATCTCTATGCGGGAGTTAGACCAATCCGTACATGGCCAGGTCTGCCAGTTCCTCTAGCCAATCCGCTAGGCTCTCAAATTGATATGGTGTTGATCAGAGAGAGCACAGAGGGTCTTTTCTATGCACGCGGGCGAGGCAAAAGACACGGCCAGGGCAACCAAGAGGCCGTGATCGACGAGATGAAAATCACACGCACCGGAACTGAGCGAGTGTGCGATTTTGCATTTCGACTCGCTCAACGAAGAAAACTCAAAGGGCATCAGGGGCTTGTGACAAGCGTCGATAAGGCCAATGTTTTTGAGTCAATGGCTTTCTGGAGACAAATTTTTGAAGAACGATCACATGCGTATCCAGAAATTAAAACTGAGAGCGCCTATGTAGATGCCATGGCACTGAATTTAGTTTTAAAGCCATGGCAATACGATGTGTTAGTGACAGAAAACATGTTCGGCGACATCCTTTCGGATTTAATCGCTGCGTTAGTCGGCGGCATGGGAATGGCACCATCCGCTGATATCGGCGATCACTACGCAGTGTTTCAACCCGCGCATGGAACCGCACCAGATATAGCAGGAAAGGGCATCGCCAACCCGAGTGCGATGCTGCTCTCAACAGCAATGATGCTCGACTGGCTTGCCGAGAAACATGCTGATGAGAACTTGGCATTCGGAGCAAGAGCCATTGAAAAGGCGCTGGAGGGCGCTTTCCAAAGCCATGCTGTGATGCCCTTCGATTTTGGTGGAAAAAGCAATACTACTGATATCACTCGCGCGGTGATTGAGCGGATCTAAGCACGTAGAGTATCGAAATATCAAAGTATCTAAGTTAAAAATCAAAAACCCCCTGAGGAGACAATTCGCAGCACTCGCAAAAAAGATCAATCTGAAAGTTGATTAATCAACCTTTCGCGGTTTAGCATCCTGGGACAAATAATGGTCGTTTTTGACTTTTAATTTGTCCCAGCTCGAATCGGCAAATCAATAAAGCAACCGTTTTCTCCACCAAGTGCGAACTTGAACAAAGGAGGCCGACCATGGGGCACTTGTGCGAAATGGTCGGAATCGGTTCCTGCAATCGCAATGCGCAAACGACTACCCGCCTGGAGCTTCCAAGAGATCGGCAGTAGCGAAAGCTTTACATTTTCATGGACCCCTGGCTGCATATGCTTAGCGTGCTCACGGTGAAAGCTTCTATACGTCCAATTCACATCGTAGCTTTTAGGTGGCGTTGCCTCAGCACGATGAAGCAGGCGCAAGATGCCCTCAGTGATGTACCAAGAGCGTCCATTTGCATCGACCTCTGAAAGATAGACGAACACACTGCCATCATGTTCGGACGAAGACATATTCAATTGAACGGTGACATGCCCCGAAAGTTCAAGCGCTTGCTCGAGCGGCTCAGAGGCAAAGCAAAGCATGCGCTTCTCTCTACCATCCCAATCTTTGTAGTAGTCCTCAACAGGTAGAGCACCAAGACGCTCAAAGCGGCTATTGGCGCCCGTCCCTGTTGAAAAACTGACCTGATAGGAAGCATTGGGGGTCGTCTTGGGTGAGCTTGAAACAAGTTGACCATTTTCAGAGAAAAATAAACGCGTCAATGAATGGCTGGGTGGCCATGCTGGCGACGCATTCCATTTTTCATCATGCAGCGTATGAAAGTGAACGGGCAACTCTTTACTAAGACCCGTATTCATTCCTGCCAAATGCTCGTCAAAGAAACGCAGAATCTCACCTAGTATTGGAAACTCTGGTTTAGATCCACCATTGCGCCAAGGAGAACCATTTGTTCGCGCACCATGATCCCATGGACCGAGCAGCAGACGATTATCAGCGCCGGGATTACTCAGGAATCGAGCGATTGATCCATTGACGAAAGCACTGCCGTCATACCATCCCGATACAGAGAGAATATTGACTTGACCCGGGACCTGAGACAGATACCAATAAGGGCTGAAGGATCCACTATGCATTTCTGGATCATGGGATGCGGCCTCTTCGCGAAAAGCAAACTCAGGGGCCAGATCTCGCATACGGAAACTGTCCTTATGCTGTTCGAGAGCCTCGGCCAACATCTTACCGTCCGCATCTTCATCAACAGGTTGAGGACCTGCATAACGTTTATCGTTGAAATAGGGATAAGGCTCAAGAAGATCACGCTTGTCGAGATCAAGTGCGGAGACGAGATCATCATAATTCTCAGTGACCGTTGTGCACTTGATACCACCAGGAAAAACATGGTCTGTATAAGTGTCGTGCACAGAAAATAGAGGCGCAATGGCTTTCACTGCAGGATGTCCAGTGCTGGCAAGAAAACAAGCCGCAGCGCCAAGATACGAAATACCTGTTGAGCCTATGACACCGCTTGACCAAGACTGAGCCACGATCCAGTTAGCGATTTCTCGATAGTCCTCACGCTCGCGGGGTGAACGAAAACAATCCCGTGTGCCAAAACTTGCACCGCATCCGCGCACATCGAGAGTGACCAGAGCATAGCCACGGGGAACAAAAAAATCACGGTACATCGCAATATTGGGAGACGGCTCCGCTCCCGGCGCAGTCACCTTAAAACGTCGATAGTAAGGTGTCAGCACCAACACAGTAGGGAACCGCGTTGAAGGATCAATTTTCTCCCCAACGGGTAGGTAGACATCTAGCGCCAGCCGAACACCATCTGGCATTGTGACGTATCGAGAAGTGGGCGCGCCCACCGCATACTCAGCGGGCCTACTCTTAAGATATTCAGAGGGGCTAATGTGCCAAGCTTGGCCGAGGTTGTCTTGATCAGGCATGATTTATCGACGTAGATTTAATCAGCTGATACTATCGTAAAAAAATTGGAATTGGATATTTTTATTATTTTTTTTCACACTTTGGACGAACAACATGTCAAATATTTGTCGCCTTCTGGTCGCCTCTTTATTTTGGTTGACCTCCTCTTCAGTCATTAATCTAGCGGTTGGACAAGAGTTTCCCACACGTCCTATCAAACTTGTTATCCCTCAGGCACCGGGCTCTGGCGCTGACCTGGTTGGCAGAATGCTCGCAGATCACATGACTAAGTCTTTAAAACAGACCGTCGTTGTTGACAACAGGCCTGGAGCGAACGGGATCATCGCCTCTCAGTTTGTTCAGCGTGAACAGCCAGATGGCTACACCTTAATGCTGACGAGTGTTTCATTAGTGAGCTTTAACCAATTTCTTTATAAAAATGTGCCCTACGATCCCTTGAAAGATTTCACTTTCATTGCGCCTGTCGCTGATGCTGGCTTCGTACTTGTTGCGAGTGTTAATAGTGGCATCAAGTCTTGGGATGACTTGATGAAAAAGGCTAAGGCTCAGCCGGACAGCATAAAGTTTTCCAGTGCAGGCGTTGGCAACTCAACTCACCTCTACAGTGAGATGATTGGTTTGAGATCTGGTATAAAAATTCGCCATATTCCCTACAAGAGCTCAGGACCAGCGCTGATGGCTGTAGTCTCTGGTGAGGCAGATCTGATGACCGTAACGACTGCTACAGGACTTAGCCAAATCAAAGCCGGAAAAGTTGTTGCGCTGGCTCAGTCAGGAGAACAACGTTCATCCCAATTAGCGGACATTCCCCTTTTAAAAGAGTTGGCACCCACTCTACCTGCACTGCCTGGCTGGTACGCACTGATCGGCCCTGCAAAAATGGATCCTAAGGTTACGCAAAAGGTAGCGGCGGCAGTCAATCAATTCCTGACTGACCCTCCAATTAACCAAAAGTTAACTGAGCAATTCTTATTCCCTATCCCAGGTACACCCGCTGGCATCCAAAAGCGCGCTGAAACTGAAGCGAAAACTTGGGGAGGCCTCATTGGCGATCTAAAGTTACAGATCGATTAAGGGGTCACAAAACAGTCTGTCGAATCCAAAATTTTTCATGGCAAGGGATCGAACTGATTGGGTGCTCCTAAATTAGGTGCGCCTCTTCAGTCCGCATTCCTTGTCGAATCAATTGCGCGGTAGGCTTGCTCACCATAATATTTTCGAATATCCAAAATTTCATCCTGCCGGGGATGAGAGTAATGCAAAGCTCTACTCACAAATCCGCCGCTCATGAGACGGTCCATTTTGACTGCCATCTCCACCGTTTTGACAACTGCGGCGATGCCATTTAATACCGTTGCCCCATTGCCGGTAGCATGCACGCCTGCAGCAATTAGAGCGGCCATGGCCACGCCGCCTGCCGGTATGATGACCTCGGCGCCACCATCCTGAGCTTTTTCAGCAGCAGTCATAAACTCATTGCAAACGCTCTGCATCGCCTCGGGATCGACCAAGGCACGCTCTAGTATGGAGGGGTTCCTTAAGGACATTGTTTGAGACGGTGATATACGGGAGGACAGACCATACAAATGTGCCCGCTCCTCGATAAATCCCAAGGACTTACGATTTAAGCCGACTAGAGAAAAATGCCTGCCCATCATGCAAGCCATGTGCATACTTGCTTCACCTAGCCCTACAACAGGGAAGCGGGAAACTTCCCGAGCCTCATAAAGACCTGAGTCCGTAAAGTGGCCAATAACAAATCCGTCGTAGCCGAGCTCTGAAGCCTTCGCGACATTCTCAAGGACTTCCGCTGTTTGAAGGTACTCAAGGTAATGATGTTGTTTACCCAGTCCTCCAATTTTAGTAATGCCATATAAATCTACTACCGTTGAATCATCCTTTGCATGATCAATAATTTTTTTTAATTGTGTGAAGTAGCTGCCAAATAGCGACTCTCGGACAAGACTTTGATACCAGATTTTCATTAATCTTTCCCTTCGCATTCATGGTTCACAGGCCACAAGGCAGCTATTCAGCGCAGAATGAAGAAATTATTCTGTCAGATAGCCACCTCAGATTAACTAATCAAGACGAATCTTATTCTTTTCAATCACTGCACCCCAACGCTTCCTTTCGTTTTGCAGAAAGGTTGCAAACTCCTGCTGCGTACTGCCAACCATTTCAATGCCGTTTGTGTCAAAGTTATTGATGACGCCTTCAGCTTTCAATGCCCGCGCTGTCGCAGCGGACAAGGCTGACACGACGTTATCTGGCGTACCACTCGGCGCAAGCAATCCATACCAAGAACCCACCACGAAATTATTCAGCCCCGCCTCCTTTGTTGTCGGAAGATCAGGAACTAATTTAGATCGCTTATCACTTGCCAAAGCCAGTGCCTTTATCTTTCCAGACTTAATCAGTCCAACAGCTTCTGGCAGCGGAATGATCATTAAATCGAGGCGTCCACTCGCCAGATCGATTAGTGCTGGCGATCCGCCTTTATAAGCGACATGTGTCAAATTCATACCGCTTATTTCTTTGAGAAGCTCACCGGAGAGGTGGGAAGAGCTACCGGCCCCGGCAGAACCAAAATTCAAAGGCACACCTTTCTGAGCAGCCTGTGCAATGAACTGTTGTAAGGAATTGGCAGGATTACTTGCAGGCACAACAATCACATTGGGAGCACTTGCCAGAAGAGAAATCGGTACAAAATCTTTCGCTGGGTCATAACCTAGTTGTTGATACAACGAGCCGTTCGTTGTTAACCCTGGGAAACCTGCTAATAATGTGTATCCATCAGCCGTCGCGCGAGCGACTTGAGTCGCCCCAATATTGCCACCAGCACCCGGACGGTTGGAAACAATAACGTCTGTTTTGAGGACATTTCCTAAAGATTGTCCAACTAAACGTGCCACAACATCGCTCGTACCACCTGGTCCGAATACAACAACGATATTGATTGGTTTCTCGGGGTAAGCTGCCGCGCTCACACTGACGGCAAGTACAGTAGTCAATCCCGCCAAGCTTTTTATGAATGTCTTAAAAATTTTAGCCATTACCTTACCCCATTAGATTTGTTTGTTGAAATAAACACCGATCGTCTCAGTCGCGTGAGATTCCTGAAGTAGAAGCATCAGCATGATTCTCGCTTTCCAGGCTGACAACTCCCCCGCTAAAACAGCACCTGCTTGTTCTAATCGAGCAGACGAACCCTCAAATCCATAACATGCTCTGGTCCCTCCCTGTGGCACACGCGTTGCGATGACAACCCTCACGCCTTGGCTGATTGCCGCTTTGATGGCCTCATAAAATTGCGGATTTACATGGCCTGAACCAACCCCCTGAATCACGAGGCCACGCACGCCACTTTGTAGAGAGGCTCTAATGCTATTGGCAGAGGCTCCCACATACATTGGCACAATATCCACCTCAGGCAATGACTGCGAACTGATTGGAATATAAGTCCGCTGTCTGATTTGCCGTCTAAAAATAACGCTGTCGGGCGTAATTCTGCCAAGACTGCCCCACTCCCCAGATTGAAACGTTTCCACGTTGAACGTATGTTGCTTAGAAACATCGCGTGCAGCGTGAATCCTTTGGTTCAGCACAACGAGAACGCCCTGCTCGCGAGCCTGCTCAGACATGCAAACCTTGATTCCATCAACCAGATTCCTCGGTCCATCTGAATCATGCTCTGATTGATTGCGCTGTGCACCCACCAGTACTACTGGTTTAAAGGAGTTGACAGTCAACTCTAGAAACCACGCAGTCTCTTCTAAAGTACCAGTACCGTGAGAGATCACAACACCACACACGTCTTCCTCTAACAGCAAGGTGTTGACTCTGTTGGCTAACCCGATCCAGTCCTCTATTGAAATATGAGGTGAAGGCACCCGCGAGAACTCTTCAATCGTAACGTCTATACCTGCTAGCTTCGCACCGACTTGGGAGAAAAGCTCCTCACCCGATACGGTGGGGATCGCGAGACCCGTCTTGGGATCTACTTTTGAGGCAATGGTGCCTCCAGTAGAAATCAACATACAGCGCGGTGTCTTGCCTATCGGTCTCACGCCACTGTTTACCCCCAAGGCGCTAGTCAAGCTTAGCTCCTGAGTCTTTAACCACTTTGGCCCATTTAGGCTTCTCCGCATTCATGTAATCTTTAAATTGCATGGGACTCATCATGGAAGAATCAATACCAAGTGACTCAAACTTACTACTAATTTCAGGTGACTGAATGACTTGCATCACGTCATTGTGAATCTTCTTAACTGTCTGCTCAGATGTTGCGGCAGGCACAAGCAGCCCATACCAAAATGACATGTCGTAACCAGGCAGACCGGTCGCATTAATAGTCGGTACATTTGGCATGACCTTTGCACCTTTTGCGCTTGTCACACCCAATGCCTTAGCCTGACCATTTTGAACTAAGGGAATGGCAGTGGGTACGTTTTCAAAAATCATTGAAACTTGACCACCGATCAAAGCAGCGCGAGCAGGAGCTGAACTTTTGTATGGAATATGCATCATTTCAACGCCGGCCATACTTTTGAACATCTCAGCAGCTAGGTGATTTGAACTTCCACTTCCGCCCGAGCCATAGTTAAGCTTGCCTGGCTCTTTCTTGAGAAGTTGAATTAATTCAGCAATATTTTTTGCAGGAATGTCCGGGTGAACAATCAAGACATTAGACAAAGTGCCTAGCATCACGACCGGTGCAAAATCCTTAAGACCATCGTAAGCCATCTTGGAATAAAGTTCACCGTTGACGACATGCGTCGCCGTGGTTCCCAACACCATCGTACGCCCGTCAGGTCGTGCTTTAGCGACATCAGCTGAACCAATTGACCCATTCGCGCCCGCCTTGTTTTCAACAATAACCGGTTGCCCCCATTTCTCGGTTAGTTTTGGTGCAATCAGCCTTGCCATGATGTCGGGCGTACCACCCGGAAGATATGGCACAACAATTTTTACGGGGCCATCAGGAAACGTCGCCTGTGCAGAGGCATTTACGAATGGGGCGAGACTGAATAGGGTCAATGCAAGAGAAGATACTAGGTTGGTTCGGCTAGCTTTCATCAGAAATTCTCCATACGAGAGGTTGTTTGGTGAATACAAATTCAATGAACAATGAAATCAATGGTATGTTCAACATCAGTTAGACACAATTAGAAATTTATTCATCATGATTAGCTTATGCCTAATAATCTGAAATTTCGCCAAATCAAAGCATTCGCACTTGCCATCGAGAATGGTTCATTCAGGGCAGCGGCAGCGGCCCTATGCATTACCCAGCCGTCATTCACTGCACTCATTAAGGCTTTGGAAGAGGACCTTGGTATCGAGCTCTTTACGCGCACCACACGCCGCTGCACTCCAACCGAACAAGGGCAAAATTTTTACCTTCGCATCTGCCGTCCGATGGAAGACTTAGAAGAGGTGTACTCAAGCACCAAAGACGAGGGACGGGGGACGATTGGGCGACTGACAATTGCAACTGTCCCCTCTTTAGCACTCGGATTGTTGACGCCGGCCTTGGGCATTTATCACAAAAAATATCCACAGGTCAGGATTTTTATGAGTGAACATCACAGCACTGAAGTGATTACAGCTGTCTTAGAAAACAGGGTAGAACTCGCGATCAGTCGGCTGATGGGTATCAACCCAGAATTGAACTTTGTTCCGATAGGCACTGATCATCTTTACGTTGTGGCTCCCAAATCACACGCTATTTTGAAGAAAAAAACGATCGGCTGGTCTGAAGTCAGTGCAGAAAGACTCATCTTCATCGGTGGAGGTGCCACTGAGCTAGCGCTACGAGCCACTGCGCAAGGCGCTTTGCCGGATGTTGAAGTTACCCATATCACGACTGCGCTCAGTATGGTTCGGCAAGGACTTGGGTTGACGGTCGTCCCAAACAGCGCCCTTGGCACTACGCTTGGCACAGACTTAGGCGCTCGAAAGTTAGAAGGCATTAACAGCAAACGCGAACTCGGTGTGATTCACCTGCGCAAGAAAAAGCTCACCATACAGGCGCAACAATTCATCGAAATCGTTAAAAACGAGTCCACGAAATACCCATTCGTGACCTAGGTGCCGTGCTCCATTAGTTGACCGATACCATTTCCATGTAAAAGTTTGATGAGACTGCCGCTAACCCTCACAATTTTGGTCCGACCGAAACTTTTTTTCTTGACAGCTTGTTATAACAAGATAATATTAATAGGAATAGGTAAAACTCAACTATTTTCTTTATAGCGATATGACCCAACTCAAAGACGTTGCGACAGTTGTGCGCAGCAAAAATGCTGGACCGCTCACCCTTTCCTTTGACTTGATGTTTCCAACAGTGCAGACTTTCGTCCAAGCACTATCATCATCCGCCCTCTCGGCTGAGAGTATTGGTTATCTGTATGACACTGCAGCACACCAAGTATTAATCACCCCTTACCCTGCCGCGTGTGCAATCAAAATCGCGATGCCAAGGAAAACTGTTTCTGGATCTCCTGGCGACAGAGATGTCTACGGTGCACAGCAGCATGTGCCGTTATTGGAAATTGAATTATGAGTGCCGTGAGAGCTCTTTTAAACCGCAAGCCACATACACTGCGTGTGTTGTCTGCCTCAGGACAACTAGGCTATGGTATTCCAAGCAAAGCACTCGCAACCGGACTCGCACGTCAACCCGACTTCATTGGTTGCGACATGGGCTCGGTTGATCCAGGTCCCGCATACCTTGGCTCAGGTGAAATGGCAACCAGTCCAGCTATTACACGTAGCGATCTAGAAGCAGTCTTAGTGGCTGCACGAAGACTAGACATTCCCTTGATCATCGGAACTGCCGGAACCGCTGGTGCAGGGCCGCACTTAGACGCCACACTTGCCATGATTCGTTCCATCGCAAAGGAACACCAATTACATTTCCGACTAGCCTCGATTCGAGCAGATTTAAATCCAGAGCGCGTTATCCAAGCTTTAGACGCTAACGTGCTTAAGGCTCTCGG
>Ga0335396_10006502_pt1 | contig 11564 bp, 13 predicted proteins | sample FRY02_FD_205743 | JGI IMG/M metagenome (GOLD analysis project Ga0335396, IMG submission 205743) | Freshwater microbial communities from Lake Fryxell liftoff mats and glacier meltwater in Antarctica - FRY-02 (spades assembly) (version 2) | ecosystem: Environmental > Aquatic > Freshwater > Ice >... | reverse complement strand
AATATCAAGAATAAGATCTTTGTCCTGAGGATATTTGATAAGACTATATATATTATCTTGTAAATCTTCTGGTAATTTATCAAAATAATTCATCATAAATGTCGCCATTATAAAATAATAATAATAATAAAATTCTTATCATTTTTTTATAATAATAATTATTAGTATATTTTTATTAAATTGTCATTATATTAATTTTATTATCTGAATATTCAATATATTGGTAAGTATTTGTTCCAAATGCACGAGATATACCTGTATCTGTATACCATAAAACACCATCTATATTTCTAATACCGGGAACAACAGTATGTCCAACAAACATATAATTACAATTTAATTTTACTAAAAGACTTTTTAGATCTTCAATATTATCTAAATTTCTTGTCCATAGAATACCATCGTATTCTAATAAAATTTTATCAAATATTTCCTTATCTTCTTTAAAAACCCTATTTGACGAAACATACCTTTTCCATATCTTATTTATATGCGATATATCCTTGTTGTATTTATTCAATATATTATAATGATTTGTTGTTATACCAGCATGACTGAATAACATATTTCCAATTTTTACAATTATAGGTCTATTTGATAATATAGACGATAATATGCCTCCTGGTTTAAATAGTTCTGTACGTCTTTTTTGATTATTATTAATACTATTATGTGATACATAACTATAATTACCAATAACATTCATAAACTCGTGATTTCCAATTACTGATATAACACGTCCTCCTTTAGATTGTGCTATTTTATCTAAAAAGTTTGTAAAATATATCATTTCTGTATCGGCGAGTATCTCCCAATCTTTAATATTTTCTTCTCTATTTATACTATCTACTTGGTCTCCCATTTGAATAACTATTGTATTTAAAGGATTAGCAATCCATTCAATATTATTATTTATAATATTAGCATGTATTAAAATTTCTTTAAATCTTTTAATATCACCATGAATATCTCCTATTATAATTAATTTTTCTGGAAGAGGATATTCGTATATAATATCATAACCTATCATATTATACAACTTAATATATAATATGATAATATATAACTTATATAAAATAAAAGATAATAAGGGATATGTTAATATAATTATATAAATAAATTATGGTATGTATAAAAATATATTTAATTTTTACAGAAAAATTAAATAATAGGAATGAAAATATTAATAATTGTTTAAATTTTATCAAAACAATATGTCAAAAAAATAACATAGACATTAAAATAAATATAATAAGAGAACCCTCGTCTGATTATATAGATGCAAATATTGATAAATATAATAGTAGAGTTGATTATTCACATTATACAGACAATACCGATTATAATGAATATATAACAAATCTTAATTCATTTAATATTTCAAATTATGAAAAACATAGAAACGTATATAAAATGATTGATGAAGATTATTGCCCAGATAATGAAACATATTATATGATTATAGAAGATGATATTTTGATATGTGATATTTACATTGCAAATATTGAAGAAATGATAATAAATATCACAAATAAAGAAAATAATAAATATGATATTTTATTTTTAACATTGAATACTATTAATGACGATAATTATATAATTGAATTTAACAAAGTATATAAAGTATTGATATCAAAGTCTTGTTATTTTATAAAACCTGAAATATGTATTGGGTTATATAACTCTATGAATACTTTTAAAGTAAACTTAAAAATATTCTTATCAAAAAGTATAAAAGATAATAATTTTAAAGCATTTTTTTATAATAAAAATACATTCATTGAAGGATCAAAGATAGGAATATATCCTTCTAGTACAAATTCTCAAAATCATCTATATTTTAATAACAATTATATAGAATTGCTTAATATATCTAATAAAAAAACGATTGAAAAAACTGATATTGATAATGCCGAAACTATTTATATAAGCTCAAAAAATATTGAATCTGCGGATATCCTCAATATAATGGGTACTATATATTGTAAATATAAGGATTATACAAAAGCAAAAAAATATACAACAGACGCATTATATAATCTTAAAAAAAATAAAGGGTATATACAGCGAAATAGCAATATATTGCGTAATTGTCTAAATATGTATCAATTTGAGCAAGAAATGTTAGAAGAATGTTCAAAATCAATACCAAAATATTGATAATTAAGTACTATCATTTTTTTTCTCTAAAACAACTATTCTTTTTATAATTGTATCTTGCTTTGAACTAATTTTATCGATCTTTTCAATTAAACCCGATAAATCATCTTTTTTAGCAAATTCATCTTTTATAGATGATAAGGAAGTTTTAAGTGCTATCAATTCATTATCTAAAGCTAGCATTTTATCAGAAACTGTTTTTAATTCTTCTGCTATTTTCGCTTCATTCGCGGATACTAGAGTATCAACTTCATTTTTAACAGTTTCTTCAACGTCATCTCTTGTTAATTTAGTTGACAAAGAAGTAACACAATCCTCAATATTTTTTAATCTTAAATGGATACCGGCGATTGACATTTATCTATTATTATACTATTATAATAATTTATTTTATTTTCACACACACATATTTATATAAAAAATGATTATATAATATTAAATAGAAGATATACAATGATTATCCCAATTAGATGTTTTACATGTGGGCGTGTTATGGCGGATATTGCCGACTTTTATGAAAAAGAAAAGGCAAATATTGATGAAAAAAAAGAAGTAGACCCCATCTATAAAAACTTTGAAAAAATACATACTGGAAATATTTTAAATAATTTGGGTTTAAAGAGATATTGTTGTCGACGTAATTTAATCGCTAATATTGATATGATGAATGTAATATAATGAAGTGAAATATTATTACATTTATAATCTTCTCATATACGATTAAAGAAGATAGAAAACTTTTATTATGGAAAAAGTTAAAGAAACTGCTAAAAGCGATATTGAAGAATATATTGAAAAACACATAGAAAAAAAATTGAATAATTTATTAAAAACTCTTCCTTCAAAATTACCAACAGATTATGGTATAAAACCTTTTTACGAATTAACTATAAAAGAACTATATAAAAATACATTACAAATATCAATTGATATAATCAATGATTTTACGGACATGTATAGTAAAAATGAATATATGTATGATATTAATATTATTATTAATATTATTACAAAAGATAATAGAAAAATATACGTCGGTATTATAATAATATTTTTATCTTTTATAATTTATTTTATAGATGGCGTATCTGTATAATTTTTATTATTAATATAAGTAAAGATAAGGAAAATAAATATGAATAATATTATTAAAATTATAACAAATAATTACTATTATTCTTTTTTATTGATATCTGTTATTTTTTATATTATAAGCAAATATAATACATCTATTTTGATATCAATAATAATAGTAATAGGTATATTTTTTTATATTGATAATAATATAAAAAATAATATAAGTGAAAAAAATAATGATGAAATTATTAAAAAAGAAGGTTTGGAAAGTGTTGTAAAGAATATAAGTTATGTAAATACGGATAATTATTATATTGGTAATAATAATAAAAATGTAAAATATCTAATTAAAAATAATGAGTTTGTATCTATTTTATATAATATTAGATTTATAAAAAAATATGATAATGCAAAATATGCGAAATTGATAATATATATGAATAAACTTATGAAAGTCTATATATATATATTATCTGATAGATATACGTTAAATACACATCTTCCAATTTTCACAGATACAAAAAATGATATAATTGAAATATTTTATTCTCTAATTTTTATTATACCAGAAAGATTTAATCATATTTACGGATTTATTCCACAAGATGAAATAGATAAATCTCTAAAAGACTTTAGGGTAAAGATAAAATATATGCTATCGGTTATTATAAATTATGGAAAGGTTGGTAAAAATAATATACATATAAATATGGAAAAATATAGACCTTTTGAAAAAAATAAAGAAAATTATTTGCCTTAACGAGGTACTGAAGATTTATTTCCTTCTACGAAAGCATATTCAAATTTATGCTTTGTACTTAAATCTAAATATGTTAAATCAAAAAATGAGTCTGCTATAGTACCTCCTTTGTAATTTTTTGATTTATTTGTAGATTTATCAAATTCTTTTTTTATATTTGATATGTTTTTACTTATGATATTTAAATAAGATAATACCTTCTTTTTACCTGAAGGACAGTCTAAACATCCACCTTGCATATCACTAGAACCACCTTTAATAATAGGAGGTCTATCTTTTTTACTACATCCACAACTGCTTCCTTTTTGCCTCATATTTTTATTATTAGATGAATGCCCACCTCTACTATAAAGATATAAATAATTTAAAGCTTCGGTATTATCCTGTAATAAAGAATAACCTTCTTGTTTACAAATATCTATATCGTTTAAATATCTCATATTATCATTTATAATTAACGAAGAACTTTCTTGACCGCCATATTGTTTCATTATTCATATATAAATGTAAGACATAATATATATGTAATATATAAATAATGACTTTGGAATATTCTATTTACGAACTAAAAAAAAGTTATTGTGATAATTATGATAATTATGATAAAGAAGAATTAAAAATTTTAGAGAATACAGTATCTAATAAAATAGATGAATTAAACATAAATAGTCCGATACTGCATATTTTTCCAATTGTTATTATAATGTCTTCTTTATTTTCAATAACCTGTTATTTTATTTTTTGATTATATTTACTAAAAAAATCATTTAAGATTATTAATTTATTTTTATATATAATATACATTTAATGTCAGATACAATAACAGCATCTGGTAATACCCGAGAAATACAAGCTATAACTTCAGGTGATTTAACAATAGATGGCGACTTTACTGCAGACGAAATATTTGGTTCCGGAAAAAATATAAAAAATATAAGTATAGACAATATTATAATAGGACAATTAAACAAACCTTTGGATAAAAGTCTAGGTGGAACAGGTAATAATATTTACCAAGATAATGGTATTATTTTCAATGATGTTTCAAATGATAATAATAAATTAAATACAACATATAAATTAAAATGGGAGAATGAAACTGACACACTTTTGATAAACGAAAGAGACTTTATTGCGGATAGTTCAAATTATGTTATACATACTTCAAACCTATTAATAAACGATATTATATATACTTCAAACCTATTAGTGAATAATATTATACATACTTCAAACATATTAGTGAATAATATTATACATACTTCAAACATATTAGTGAATAATATTATACATACTTCAAATCTATTAATAAACGATATTAACGAATCTTCAAATGTTATTTCTACTAATATGAAAACCTATTTTGGAAATAATTTTGCTACACCTTCAAATACAGGAGTAGTTAAAATTGGAGAAGGATTATTTGTAAATAATTCAGGCGTTATTAGTATATTTCAAGAAAATATTGATATAGTTCCTCCGGTAATTATACCACACATGATACAAGAACAAATATATAACAATGAATTTAAAAAAATAATATTTACTTACAATCCAATGCGAGGAACAACATTTGATAATGAAAAAACAATAGATGATACAATTATAATTGGTAAAGTTTTGCCTTTTTGGTATAACTTTAATAATGATTTAGATAAATCAATTAATAGTGGTAATATGAATAATAGTATTGAAAACAGTATTGTTCTACATGGTCTAAATGATGATGTTACATATAAACCTAATGATCACAAAGACTTATTTTTTGAATATACACCATTGAATACATCATATCTATATTTGAATGGAAACAATAATGCATATGCGAGTTTTAAAGATAATGTACAGTTGGAAAAAATATATGGTAAAAGTGGTATTGGTGGATATAGTGAAGGGATAACGATATGTTTTTGGTTTAAAATTGAAAATGAAACCGGAACAAGTGTTGTTAATAAAAAATCATTATTATATTTTAGTGGCGAAGGAAATAATCCAAGTTATTATATTGATATTAATATACAAAATAATAATATATTAACTGTGTCATTATTTAATATAGAGGGTATACATTATTCAATTTATGATGTAAACTTATGTAATAATACATGGAAACATTTTATTTGGAGTATATCTAAAGATGGTTTGTGGAATATATATATAAATGGTGATGAAAAAAAAAAAGATAATACGAAAACATACGAAGAAGACCCAGTTAAAATAATAAATAGTAGTCAAAATATATTACAGGTCGCCATATTAAAACTTGATTCTATAAATGCAAATTATATAAATAAATATATAGGAAAATCTTCTATCATTAACAATACATTTTTAAAATTTTCCATATCAGATATTAGACTTTATAATAGAGAATTGATAAATAGTGAAATTATAGAACTTTATAATGCTAATAATTATACAAAATACGATATAGATTTCAAAGACAATAATAATAACACAAAATGTAATATATTATTAATTGGTGGTGGGGGTGGGGGTGGAGTTTCCCGTGGTGGTAGTTCAGGAGAATTAAAATATATTGAAAGTATTATTAGAGAGAGCAAACAAATAATATTAGTCGGGCGAGGAGGTAGAGGTAGAAATATCGGTTTTAATAGCACATTCGGGAGCATTATTTCGCGAGGGGGGAGTTCAGATAATATTATAAATAATAATATAATTAACGAAATAGTTCCTACATCTATATTTTACAATACCACAATAATAATAAAACAACAAAATAGACATATTAATTTAAATGATATAGGTACTGATGGAGATGGAGATGGAGATGGAGATGGAGGTGGAGATGAAGATGGAGATGGAGATGAAGATGGAGATGGAGATGGAGATGGAGATGGAGATGGAGGTGAAGATGGAGATGGAGATGGAGATGGAGATGGAGATGGAGGTGGAGGTGGAGGCGGAGGTTCTGGAACAGAAGGAACCTTATTAACTGGTGGAGGCGGAGGTTCTGGAACAGAAGGAACCTTATTAACAGGCGGAGATGGTATTTATGATATAAATGAAAGTCTAATATCTGTTAATTTCAAAACCTTATTTGATTTAGATATAAATGAAAATATTGGAGAATATAATGAAGAAGATGAAGAAATATATTTTGCTGGCGGAGGAAGTTCTAATATAATTAATGGAATAGGTGGAAAAGGTGGTGGTGGAAACGGGAGTTTAATTTATAATCAAAATATAAAATATAATGGAACAAATGGTTCCGGTGGTGGCGGATATGGTAATCAATATGCAGTCGGTGGTGATGGAATTGTAATATTGAAATATTCAAATAAAATAATTCCTAAAACTACTATTATGGATAATATTTTAAATACTTCTAATTATATTTTAGACACTTCCAATATTCTTATTATGAAAATTGAAGAATTGCTATTGAGGATATCAGCATTAGAAAATCCGTAAATTATCATAATATTTATTCGTAATTTCATAATAAATATTCTGATGTATTAAAAAATATAATTATCAATCAAATCTTAAAAGACATTTTGTTCTAATGATATCATGGTTATAATGAAGATTAACCTTGCTTTTACAAGTATTATTATCAATCATTTTTTTATATATAATATCATAATTATCAATAGCATAATCTATAATATTATTATTAAATATCCATCTAAAAAAGTTTAATTGACCTATAGTTGTTTCTATATATTCTGTTTTATCATTATTAATAAAAAATGTTATACGCTCATGTCTTCTAAATGAATCAAAATTAAATTTACTATACGACTTTAATTGAGCGCGATAATCTTGATATAAGTTTATTTTGCGAATATTATACTTAATAATTTCTTCTAACTCGTAATATATCTTTTTGTTCTCATCTATCCAATAAAAAATATTGTGGCATTTAGCATAATGTGTTACTAACCATTCAATTATGCGAAGCGATAATTTGTGCTCGCCTTGGATTATATCTTTTAATAATAATTTATATTTGGGATTTTTATTATAAAAGTCTGTAAGAGAAGTCAATAGGAGATTTTGTCCTAAACTACACATTAAATTAATCACTTTATATATTTCTTAAGTGATATTTTCTAGTAAGATGCAGAACTTCCAATTTCTAATGTATTTTGACGAATATCTGGTTCTATTGTGCTAATAAGCCATGGTCCAACCGAGTTTTGAGGATTTGGTATTTCTGATCTCAATTGTAAATTAGCATTACGTAATGATTGCCCTACAGTATTAACTCCAACATGATATCCTGCAGATAAATAGTTTTGATCACCTACATTTCCGGATCCCGAAGGATTTATTTGTGCCCATTTACTATCGGCAGCGTCTTTTGGTAATAAATCATTTGCTGTTAATCTATCCCTTGGATAACAAGATTGCATACCGCGCATCCCATCTTCTTCGCTTATTTTATCGCCCTCTCGCGTTTCAAAAGTTGCAAATTGTCCCTGGTCATTATTAGTTTCACCAGATGATACTAATGATTGATTATATATTTCGCTTCCGCTAGTATCGGCAGGAATAAAATTACCTATACCTGATGAAGCCATTGAAGTATTTCTTTGTTTATTATCTATATCCGCCACAGAAACTCCAGTATTTGCGAATTTTTCATAAAAGAAAGGTTCAGGGATATTTTTAGATAATCCAATATGTGCATCCGACGACTTATTGGACATACCTATAATTGGATTAGTTTTTGAATTGTAGGTCAATAACAATAATAATGAAAGTAATAATAATATTGCTATAGAAAACGATATAACAACACTTTTATTAGTACCCATACTATTATGCTTATATATATCTATCTATTATTTACGATAGATTATATTTAAACTATTTTATAATTCAGTGAAGTCTATTAATTTTATCTTCTTGTAAAATTATGTTTTCATTTAATTTATTTAAAAGCGGTTCTAATTTATTTTTATTACATTTATTTAATTCTAAGTATAACTTATCTATTATTTTTTCTTGCTCGTATAATTCTTCTTTATAAATATCTATTTTTTTACATCTATTAATCAATTTATTTTTAATATTTACAATATTATCCTCCAATTTATCAATAATATCATCTTTATTTACCCAATCTAACGTATCTAAATTAATATCTGTTACATCCATATTTTTTATGACCCATTTATTAGACGTAGTTTCGCTATAAAAGTATATACCATAATATACGATAGTTATATTGATTATACATTTTTTATAATGATTTTTTTCCTTTAAAATATCTATAATATTATCAACAGAATCTATAGATTTATTATTATACATTATTTTATCATATTTTTTATTTGTTAGAATTACATTAATTGTTTTTGTTTGATTACATAAATTTTTAGCGTACAATTCATATATATTTTCATTAGTTAAAGTTTTGCCAAACCATGAATGTGATTTATTTTCTATAATTTTAACAATATCATCATCCATCTTTTCAAGTTCTTTTATGATATCATGATTTGATTCTTGCGATATATATAAAACTAAACTATATCCTTTACTATCATTTAATTTACGGATTGATTTTATTTTAACATCAGTAATTACCATATCTATCGTTTGAGAAGGTTGCGAAACATACTTATTATCTTTTTTTATTGGAGTTAATAGCATATTTCTTTAATTAAATAACATAATTTTGTTTTATATATTAAATAAAAAAAACATTAATTGATATCAAATGCAATTTTATTAATTACATTTTTAGGTCTTTCAGTAACTAACATCCTTTTTGGTGAAAATGGAATTAAAACATTTTCTATAATCTTTTCAAAAAAATCATTTTCATTTTTATATACTATCCTTCTTAATACTGATTTAATATTTATTATTTTATTATTAATTTCATCTTTCGGTAAATCATCATATATCCCCCAACCAAACTTTGAACACATAAAAGCTTGATTTATTTTTATATAATCACTTGAACCACCAGTACTAATAACATTGCCAGAAAACTTGTTATATTTCATTTGACGCGCTAAACCAAAGTCATAAATCATAATATTATAACCACACGACTTTAAATAATATTTTTTTCCATTAAATGAATATTGATAATATCCAGTTTCATCATTTGTTTGATACAAAAAATTACCATGATGTGTATCATAGTGTATATACCCAATAATATTTTGAAATGTTCCAATTGATATAAAACATTGAAATAATAAATTCATTATTAATTCATTGTCGTATAATAATTCTCTGTTTGTCATTAACATTTTAAGATCTCCATTAGCAAGTTCATTAACACATACTATCCTACGACTATAATCAATATGTAATTCTTTACATATAGCATATTTATACATAAAAGCAAAATGCTTTGACCTATTTTTTAAAAGAATTTCGTCAGTTATATATTTCATAATTTTAATTTCATTATTATTATCTGAATTATTAGGCATAACCTTTGAAGCTATTGTCAATCCTTCTCTGTTATTAACTATATGTGTTAAAAATATAACACCATATTTACTCTCCGACCCTATTTTTTTTACTAAATTAATAGTATTATTTAAAGTATACCCATTATTACCTTCAAAAACCTTACTTTCTAAACATTCATTTCCATTGATATCTGTAAGAATATTATTAATATATTTATAATATGCTATACGGTTATCTAATTTATAATTTCCTTTAACACTTTTATTTTTAGTATTATCTTTCTTTATAAAAACACTAGACCTTTTCATATTTCTTATTTTTTGAAAATAAGTATATTTTTTATTAGAAATAGGTTTGTCTGGTTTTTCACCTTTCATACATTTATATAGTTTTAAAGCTTCATGAAATTTCATCATCTAACAGATATTTATATTATTTAATTTTAATTAAGAAATATTAAATGCTATTTTATTAATTACATTTGAAGGGCGGTTAGAAACCCACATACCTTTGGGTGAAAATGGAATAAAAATATCTTTGATAATCTTTTCAAAATATTCATTATGATTTGAAGTTAATATTTCTCCTAATAATATTTTTATCTTTATTACTTTAATGTTATTTTCATAATTAGGTAAATCAATATATTGCCCCCATCCATAGCTTTTACTCAAAAAAGCACTAATTATTCTCATGTAATCTTTTGAAAGACCTTTATAACCTAATTTATAATTTTTATTAGTATTTATTTTTTGAGCTAAACCAAAGTCATATATCATAATGTTATAACCACAAGACTTTAAATAATAACTTTTACCATTAAAAGAATATTCGTAATATCCTTGTTCATTATTCTTTTGATACAAAAAATTACCATGATGGCAATCATTATGGCAATAATTTGCTACATTTTGAAATGTTCCAATTGATATAAAACTTTGAAATAATAAATTCAATATTAATTCGTTATCTACTAATAATTCTCTTTTTGTCATTAACATTTTAAGATCTCCATGTGCTAATTCATTAACACAAACAATTCTATGATTATTTTCAAATAGTTTTTTTTTACATATAGCATGTTTATACATCAAAACAAAATGCTTTGATCTATTTTTTAAAAGAATTTCATCAGTTATAAATTTCATAATTTTAATTTCTT
>Ga0335396_10006489_pt1 | contig 11579 bp, 10 predicted proteins | sample FRY02_FD_205743 | JGI IMG/M metagenome (GOLD analysis project Ga0335396, IMG submission 205743) | Freshwater microbial communities from Lake Fryxell liftoff mats and glacier meltwater in Antarctica - FRY-02 (spades assembly) (version 2) | ecosystem: Environmental > Aquatic > Freshwater > Ice >... | reverse complement strand
AATTGGTTGGCTGGAGAACCAAAAATGACGATTTGGCAGTGGTAATCTTTCGAAATGAAACAGATTTCAAGAACATTCAAGCACGAATGGAAATCAATAAGAAAACATTTGCCGAGTACACAGATACAACCGTTGAAATCTGGTCAAAAGGCACAAGCGATTTGCAACGTGCGCTCTATCTTATTCATATTGGTGATTGGATTTCGTTTTTCCTTGGAGAGAAAAAAGGAGTTGACATTACCGAAGTAAAGGTCATAGACCACCTGAAAAGCGAATTGGCGAAAATTGGATAGAACGCGGATGACACAGATTGGGCGGATTTACGCTGATCTTTGTCGGTGAACTCTGTGCCTGTCTTCGTGTTCTCTGTGGTTAAATAATCTCTGCGACCTTTGCGTAAACTCAGCGACTTTGTGGTTAAATGAACACGCACAACGTTTATTTCGAAGATAAAGGTCTCGTTCCGTACAAGGAATGCTGGGACTACCAGCTTTCTAAGTTCCATAAAATGGTGGAGCGCAAAAAGGGTAGTAAGGGTTTGATGCATCAAACCCCTGAGCTGGAAAAACCAACCGAAAGCCGATTGATCTTCTGCTCTCACCCACACGTTTACACACTCGGAAAAAGCGGAAATGAGGAAAATCTGCTACTCACCGAAAGCGAACTCAAATTCCATGGAGCGGAATTCTATCACATCAACCGAGGAGGTGACATTACCTACCACGGCCCAGGACAGATCGTTGGTTATCCAATTTTCGACCTCGATTTTTTCTTTCACGACATCCACAAGTTTATTGATAAGCTTGAAGATGCAATCATTACCACGCTGGCCTCATACGGCATTGAAGCAGGCCGCGGACCCAAAGGATTCACAGGCGTTTGGATTGATTGGGAAAAGCCAGAAAAAGCCAGAAAAATCTGTGCTTTTGGAATGCACGTGAGCCGTTGGGTAACCATGCACGGTTTTGCGCTCAATGTCAATACCGATCTAGCGTATTACAAACACATCATTCCGTGCGGAATTGACGATAAGGCCGTTACCTCAATGCAGGCCGAATTAGGAAAACCAATTGACGAATTGGAAGTGAAATCAAAGCTAAAAACGGAAATTCAGAAAGCTCTCGAAATTCAGTCTTTCTTGTAGTGTCTCCGAAGAAATCGATTCAAGTTTGCTTCCTTGTCAAGTTCGGTCTCATCGTAAATGAATTTAACCAGTTGCTTCGCGAAGAACGGAGCAATCATCACGCCTTTCGTTCCCATTCCGTTAAATAAAAACAGGGTTTTGTGTTCTGGATGAACGCCAATTGCTGGTCTTCTATCTACCACAGTTGGACGAATAGCTGCTTTTTCCTCCATCACTTCAAACCTTACGTTCAATGTCTTTTCGGCTTTGGAAAGCAATTCTGCCGTGGCCTCCTTGGTCGGAATTTCATCCAAAACATCCCATTCATACGTTGCCCCAAGGTTAAAAATGTCCTTTTCTTCCGTTGGAAACAGAAAGAATTGCTGATTATAGATTTTATCTGCGGTCAGCGAACCATCAGTCCTGACCGTTAGAATCTGACCTTTTGTTGGCTTAAAAGGAATCCAATTGAAATAGGGATTTTTAGAAATGAAGCGGCCCTCGGAGAAAATGATTCTTTCTGCTCGCAGCTCTCCGTACTCAACTTTTGACTCACCGACTTTTAACTTGTAATGGTCAAATGCCTTGTCTATAAGGATGCCCTCTTGCTTCAGATATTCGCGATAAGCTGTTATCAGTTTCTCAATTCTTACAAGTCCAGCACTTTTAATTATAACGCTAGCAATAATCTCATCAGAGAATGGGCCAGTAGGTTTTAGTTCTTCAACGGATTCTACATATGGCGAAAGCCTGCCCTCGGCAATTACCTGATGCCATTCGTTTACTTCGTCTTTAGAGGAAATAGGCTTGAGAATAGGAAAGTGATGAAGAAAGGATTTTATTCCCAGCTTTTCATCCAATTCGCTATAAGCTTCTACTAACGCTGGAATCAATTCATCGGCCTTCCAACTTTTAAGCTTCCGTTTAAATACAACTGGGTTGTAAATGCCAGCAGCAATAAGCGAAGCAGAATTTGCTGGACAATTATCAATTACTAAAAATGATTTTCCTGCTTTTTCGAGTTGATGACAAAGATTTATGCCCGCAATTCCTAGCCCTACAACCAGATTCTCGGTCTCTCTCAATCAATCTAAAGTTTGGAGGTGTAAGTGGCCCCAAACATAGATAAGGGAATAAATACCATAAAATCCAAATAGAACCATTCTGGATAGGTTGGAATAACAATCATGTTTACCAGACCAAAAATGGTAAGAAGAGCACCTAGTGTAAGACCAACATTCATGGTATCATCCTTGAGAATAAAACCTACGGTAAGGCCACCTGCCAATGAGGCAATAGCGTGCGAGGCAATAACGAACACAAGCCCTACAGAAGACAAACTTGCAATCATTTTTCTTGCACCATCAATAGAAATGCTAAACGAATCGGGAGAGCCGAAAAATGTAATCGAACTAAGAGTTCCGATGGATATGAGAGCAAAGGCAACGGTGAGGCCAGCTATAACAGCGAGAAACTTTTTCATTGGACAGTGGATTTGGTAATACCAAGGTAATGAAAAAGTATTTTGTTTCTTATTTCGAATATTTTATCAATGCAAGTTTTGCAGCATTGTATGCGTTAACCACTCCACCATTAACAGACAATTTCTTGAATTTGGCAGACTTGCTCTGCTGGTATTCTGGGTCAGGCATCAGCACAGAAAGTTTCGGGTATTTGTTGCTTGACTCTAGCAACAACTGCTTCAGTTGGTATGCCGTAATCTCAGGGAAATAAGATTTGATTAATGCGGCAACACCACTCACAACTGGAGCAGCCATGCTGGTTCCATCTTCAAATTCATACGTATTATCTGGTTTGGTTGAATAAATCTGAACACCAGGAGAGAACAGGTCTACCGATTTTTTTCCATAGTTGGAGAACACGCCTATCAAGCGTTCATCACCAGTTGAGGAAGATGCCCCAACGGTTAACCAAGTTGAGCAAGCTCCTTTTTGAAAGGCATAATTAGGATCAGGAAAATTGGCCGCTTTGTCTAAGTTTTCGGCATCGTTTCCAGCAGCATGAATCATCAGAACACCCTTGTCTTCTGCATGTTTAATCGCCATTTGAACGGCCTCAAAATGTGGCGAATACGCTTTTCCGAAGCTCATATTGATGATGCTGGCACCATTATCAGCAGCATAGCGGATGGCGTTCGCCACATCTTTATCAAACTCGTCTCCGTTAGGAACGGTTCTCAAAATCATCAATTCCACATTTGTGGCAATGCCGTCCATTCCAATGCCGTTTCCACTAACGGCACCAACAATTCCGGCCACATGCGTTCCGTGGTCATCATGTGGGGCAGAAACATCGTTATTGCCATAGAAATGGTCTTCCATATCATCAGGATTATCGCCAAGAAAAGACCGATCTACAAAACTTGGGTTGTAGTGAAACTCCAACTTGTCTTTTAGATAACCGTGATATTTCTCCAATCCCTCTTTGGAGAAATCAGCATCTTGGGATAGCCCAGTGAGAATGTTCTTGTGTAGTTGGAGACCCTCGTCTTCAGGTTCCCACGACAGGAGGTCTTCGGTGGTGTAATTTTCGCCAAGTGCTGCTTTTGCGGCACTATCCGAAGCTGTGTAAACGGTCAAGAATCCGTCTATCTGTCCGAACTCGGCCGCGGCTTCGTTCAACTCTTTCAAAATCTCGGATTCTGCCTTTTTAAAGAATTCATAGTCGGCCCGGTCAGATTTAGCAACCGCCTCTTTCGACTCAATCTCTTTAAATCGAGGAGCCAATTTTCGGTAAATCCGAGTTATTTCCAAATTCGCCTCATCCAAATTCTCTCCTTTTGAGTTTCCTAAGAAATTCCAGCCATTCACGTCATCAACATAACCGTTCTTGTCATCGTCAATGCCGTTTCCAGCAATCTCTCCTTTGTTCACCCAAATATTGCCCTTCAGGTCTTCGTGGTCGGTGTCAACGCCCGAGTCTAAGATTGCAACTACCACTTTGGTCGGCTTTCTATCTTTTAAAAGCTCATAGGCTTTTTCTGCACCAACGCCATAAATTCCTTCTGACGGGTCTTTCATGTGCCAGCCCTTCAGCGATTCATCCTGAGAGAAGGCGGAAAGGGAAATCAGCATTGAGAATGTCAATGCTGCAATGATTTTATTTAGAATGCTCATGTAATTTGAGTTGAGAACAATTTCGGGCGGTAATAATACCCATGTTTTTGAAATGGGAACGCAAAAAGTAGATGACTGTTCTCTGCCCAGCATGGATCTAACTTTTTTTAGGAACACGAATTTCTTTTGACAGGAAAAATTGAGGCATAAAAAAAGCCGTCCTCCCCAGGACGGCTTTCAACCTACAACCCATGAAACCACCTAAGCGGCATTCAAAGAAGCCTTGAAGTCTTTTTTATATGCTCTGCCAATTGGCACGCTGAATCTCATTTCGCTATCGCGGATCTCAATCGTGCTTCCCTTCACGGCCGAAACCTTGTCCATGTTCACGATAAAGGATCGATGTGAGCGCACGAATAAGTTATCTGGCAATGAATCTACCATATCTTTCATGGTAGAAAGCGTGATGTATTTTCCCGTGGTGGTCTTAATGATCACATAATCACTGAGAGCCTTGATGAAGAGTATCTCATCCAGATTGACAGGTACCAATTGATAATTAGCCTTGATTAAAATCCTCTCCTTTCCGTTTCCGCTATTTGTATCCGTTCTCATGACCTGGGCTTTTGATCGTTAATGTTGTCGTTCTGGTAATAAAATTTCCGTTTGATGGTAGTATTACACTTTTCAGCCCTTGGAAGTTTCCACTTTTAGACGAAATTGGCCTAATTCACGACCAATCGACCAACGGACGGTCTTGAGGTTTGTGCTTGGCTCAGTTCGGAAACGCATTTTATTACTTTTGCAAGCCCTATTTTTTTTGATAGATAACATTTAACCAATTAGCGCGTTTGTCGCTCACTTCCAGTTCATTGGTAAGACAACTCTTCATATTAGCTCTAGTTCTGTTCGGTTTTGCGGCTCATTCGCAAGAGGGAAAACTTGTGCTTAATGGTAACGTGACCAAAGAAGGTCAACCATTGGGTGAGGCGGAGATCAAGATTTTTCGTTTGGATGGCGGCCTGAAGTATTCCTATGCCAATAATGTTGGGAAGTTCGTTGCCTCACTTGATTTGAACAGCGAATATGTAGTCAGCGTTTCAGAAAAAGGCTATGCCACCAAGACCATAACCGTAGTAACAAAAGTCCCAGCAGGAGTTAAAGGAGAGTACGCTCAGTCTGTGACGTTGGATTTACAACGAATGCGTCAAGACCATAAAGGCAATGCCATTAGGGAAGAAACCGCTGGCGGGGTTATGTTCAATGAAGGGGCAGGTGCATTCGTGACCGTTACCCGTGACATTAGCCGAATTGAAGAAGAAATGGCCGCAGCCGCAGAAAACGCCAAAATACGTGATGCCGCCCGTCAGAAAGCGTTGGCCGCAGCCCGCGAAAACGCACGATTGGATTCCATTGCGCGTGCACGCGAACTTTTCGTATCCGATTCCATCGCCAATTGGGCTTTGAGACAAGAAGAATTGAAGGCCGCCAAGGAAAAATCGCGCATAGATTCGCTGGCTGCGGTTGAGGCTCATTTGGCAAAAATGAAAGCCAAACTGGCACAGAAGCGCGAAGACGAATTGAGCAACGAAGCAAAGAAATTGGATGATCTTGCAGCTGCTGAGCGTGAACGCAAACGACTGGCGGCTTTGCAAGCGGCCAAGGCAGACTCGACTAAGAATGCGCAGCTGTCTGCTGCTGATGCACTGGCGGCAGCGGAAAAGGCCAAAAAAGATTCCATTGCTGAAGCAAAACGCCTGAAAGAATTGGCAGAACAGGCCAAACAGGATTCGATTCTCGCTTCGCGTGATGCAGATAAGCTTGCCCTTCAAAAGGAGAAAGAGGCCGAGCGATTGAGAAAGTTGTCGGAAAAGGATTCGACAGCAGCGGCAAAAGAGGCGGAAAGACTGGCTTCTGAAGCGGCTAAGCAATTGGAAGCTCAGCGTAAACTGACAGAGGCAGATTCTTTGGCAGGGTTGAAGGATGCCGAGCGCAAAGCGGCAGAGCTTGCCCGACAACTGGAAGCACAGCGAAAACAGGCAGAAACAGATTCTTTGGCAGGGTTGAAAGAGGCCGAGCGCAAAGCTGCAGAGATTGCCCGACAACTAGAAGCACAGCGAAAACAGGCAGAAACAGACTCGCTGGCAGGGTTGAAGGATGCGGAACGTAAAGCTGCAGAACTGGCCAAGCAGTTAGAAGATGAAAGGAAGAAAGCGGAGGCAGATTCTTTGGCGGCAGCTAAAGAAGTTGAGCGCATTGAGCGCGAACGTCTTGCAGCGTTGGATGCCGTTAAGCGTCAAGCGGAAAAGGATTCTATAGATGCGGCTAAGGAAGTAGCACGGGTTGCGGCTGAACTCGCAAAGGAGTTAGAAAGGCAGCGCAAGCAGGCCGTCACCGATTCTATTGCTTCAGCAAAAGAAGCACAGCGTTTGGCTGACGAAGCCGCGCGTTTGGCAGAAGAAGTAAGGAAGAAAGCGTCTTTAGATTCCATTGCTGAGGTCAAGCGATTGGATGTGGTTGCAGAACAAGCGAGGGTAGATTCCATCGCCACATCAAAAGAAGAAGCGCGTGTGGAGCGTCTTCGTCAGCAAGAAGAAGCCGTGAGGTTGGAGAAGGAACGTATAGAAACCATTGCAGCGGAAAAGGAAGCGGCCAAACAGGCAGAAATTGCCCGTGTTCGTGAACAGCGTAAGGAAAACACGCTCACCATTACAACCGATACCAAAGGCGGTGATGTAATCACCACGGTTGTGGCCGACATCTATAATGTAAAGACCACCTATAAGAAGATTGCTCATAGTTGGGGCGATGTGTTCTACTACAAAGGCGAAGCAATCATAACGGACGCGCTTTACAAAACAGAGATGCAGAACGCTCGAAACGAGGTGAATCCAGAAAACGTAAAGGAGTAAAAGGTTACTTGGAGTGAGCTGTTATCCAGCTCAGAATCAGTTTGAATAATTCTTCTCTTTCTGATTCGTTGTGCGATTCGTGATAGTATCCTTCCAACGATTTGAAAGTGATATCTCCTTTCGCCTTTTCAGAAAACGCTTTTGATGCATCGTGCGAAGTGAGCTTATCGGCCGTTCCGTGGTAGATCAGCAGCGGTGTTTTTAGTTCTGCAGCGTGCTCCAATGCCCACAGACCCTGATTGTGAACTCCAACAAAAAAACCAGTGCTTATTTTGTCATGTACCAACTTGTCATCAACGTAGCGCTGTACTTCTTTCGGGTCTTTAGAAATAGCTTTCACATCCAAATTGCTTGACTGAACCAACCCAGGAAGAATGCCGCTGACGAACTTGGCCAGCTTCACTTGAATGGCAGGTGGGTCGAACGCCAATTTTAACCAAGGAGCAGAAACAATTGCTCCGCTTATTTTAGGATTCCTTTTGATGAGATAATTCAACAGCACATTTCCTCCCATGCTGTGCCCGAAGAGGAAGGTTGGTTTTGCAGGCACAATTTCCACCATTTTCGAGCTCAGTTCTCCCACACAACTAAGAAGCATGTCATAGTTTGCAACATGACCGCGCTTGCCACCCGTTCTGCCGTGGCCGATTTGATCGTAAGCCACAACAGAAATTCCTGATAATGTTAAAAAGTCGATAAGGTAGTTGTAGCGCGAAGCATGTTCGCCCATTCCGTGGATGATTCCGACAACCGCTTTCGGGTTTTCTACCAACCATGATTGTCCAAAAACGGTAATTCCCGATTTCGATTTCCAAGTATATTCTGTGTGTACCATTTGCGCGATTTGTTTCCAAATATAGAGGTTGAAAATTCCGAAATCCGAAATCCGAAAAAAGGAAATCCGAAAAAAGCAGCCCGAAACTTCTCTGTGCATCTCCTTTTTCTCCGTGGAACTCTCCCGAATGTTCGGGACAAGTTGTGCAATAGCAATAGGAATAACCATATTTGTCCTACACCACCGCCATGAAAAACTTACTCAAAGCCGTTCTTGTCATCATCTTAATTCCATTGGCATGGGTCGGTGGTAATCTTATCTATGGCACGCTTACCGACTTCAAACCACCAAAGGAAGAAGTCATTGAAATAAACGCGGCCAACGCGCAGCGGCCAGACAGCATTATCACGTTGCTAAATTGGAACGTGGGCTATTGCGGCTTGGGCGAAGAGAGCGATTTCTTCTACGATGGTGGTTCCACTGTTCGGATGGAGCAAAGCATCGTTCAAAAGAATTTGAATGGCGTAATGAACACGCTGAAGTATTATGACGAAGCCGACATTATCCTTTTACAGGAAGTGGATACGCTTTCAAAACGCAGCTGGAAGCTGAACGAGTATCACGACATAGGTCAGATTCTACCCGAGCATAACAGTTCTTTCACGCTCAATTACAACGTCAATTTTGTTCCTATTCCTTTCCTAGATCCAATGGGAAAAGTGATGGGAGGATTGGCAACCTACAATCGATTCACAGTTACCGAAGCCAAGCGTTATCAGTTTCCATCAAGCTTTGCATGGCCCAACAGCATTTACTTTTTAGATCGATGTTTTTTGGTGAATCGAATGCCATACAACGAGGTAGAATTGGTGGTGATTAACACGCACAACTCAGCTTACGATGACGGCTCGCTTAAGAAAGCCGAAATGGATTTTATGAAAGATTTTCTCAAGGCCGAAGAAGCAAAAGGCAACTACATAATTGTTGGTGGAGACTGGAATCAGCACGCCCCAGGAACAGGCGACAGACAGGTTCCGAACGATTACCTACTGGGCTGGAACTGGTTTTACGATACGTCCTTCCCAACCAATCGCGACCTGAAGGCAGCATACGTGAAAGGCGAAACAGAAACGCAAGTCATCGACTTTTTCCTCTGTAGCCCGAATATCGAATTACAGGAAATAAATGTCATCAATCTAGATTTTAAATTCTCCGATCATCAACCAGTTTTAATGACTGTCAAGTTATTGTAAGGACCCATTGATTTGATGATGTCGAATACATTTCTCCTAATCTCTGTTCTAGCTCTATTGTCTTGCTCCTCCAAAAGCGAGGTGAACGGTTCTGCCGAAAGCAGCCAAATAAAGACAACGGTTTTTGAAGATGAAAAATATTATATAGAATATCCTTCTAACTGGGTTTTTAAACAAACACCAGATTCAATTGGGATGAGGTTTGTGATTGGCGGTCCTCTTGATTCGGAAAAAGATGATTTTCGTGAAAATTTAAACCTTCTTGTCGTTGACTTAATGGGGCGTGGAATGACACTATCTGATTACGTCAAATACTCAGAAGAAGGAATCAAATCTCAGATCGAAGGTTACTTGTTTGAGTCAAGCAACCTTATCTCTGTTGATGATGATGTTCACCACATTTTCGTCTACTTTGGAATACTTAATGACCAAGAGGTGACTTTTGTTCAGCATTATCGAGTCTTGCATGACCGCGCTTATGTACTATCGTTTATCTCTAGAAAGAATGAGTCTAATTTCAAAAGAAAGGTTGGCGAAAACGTCCTGAACTCCTTTAAGTTAAAACAAACACATTAATCATGGCAAAATACGTACTAGCCCTCGACCAAGGAACCACCAGTTCCAAAGCAATTCTGTTCGATAAGAACGGAGCAATTTTCGCAACCTCACAAAAGGAATTCACACAGTTTTTTCCGAAAAGCGGTTGGGTTGAACACGACCCGATGGAAATCTGGAGCAGTCAATTGGAAGTTGCGCAGGATGTTCTCAAAAAGAATGGTGTTTCGGCCAAAGATGTAGCGGCAATTGGAATCACCAATCAGCGTGAAACCACAATTGTTTGGGATAGAAAAACGGGAAAACCGATATACAACGCCATCGTTTGGCAGGATAGAAGAACCGCTGCCATTTGCGATAAATTGAAGGCGGATGGCTTTGAGAAAGAGATTCGCAATCGAACAGGTTTGGTGGTCGATGCCTACTTCTCAGGTACAAAAGTGAAGTGGATTCTTGATAATGTGAAAGGCGCCAGAAAACGTGCCGAAGCGGGTGAACTCGCTTTCGGAACGGTTGATTCGTGGTTGGTCTGGAATCTTACAGGTGGAAAAACGCACGTTACAGATTATTCAAACGCTTCACGAACACTCATCTACAACATCAACGAACTGAAATGGGACAAGAAATTGCTCAAAGCGATTGATGTTCCTGAGGCGGTTTTGCCAGAAGTGAAAGACAGCAGTTCGGTTTATGGTAAGACAGAAAAAGCACTTTTCGGTGGCGAAATTGCCATTGCAGGAATTGCTGGCGATCAGCAGGCCGCTCTTTTCGGACAAGCGTGTTTTGAGCCTGGAATGGCAAAGAACACCTACGGAACAGGCTGTTTCATGCTGATGAATACGGGCAAAACGCCTGTAAAATCAAAGCAAGGTCTTTTGACCACAATTGCTTGGGGATTGGACGGAAAGGTTGAGTATGCACTTGAAGGAAGCGTGTTTATTGCAGGTGCGGCCATTCAGTGGCTTCGCGATGGGCTGAAGATGATTGACGAATCTCCCGATTCAGAGTTTTACGCCATGAAAGTGAAGGATACCGATGGTGTTTACGTGGTTCCAGCCTTTGCTGGGTTGGGCGCGCCATATTGGGATATGTACGCTCGTGGTGCCATGTTCGGATTAACTCGCGGTACATCGAAACAACATATTATTCGTGCTACGCTTGAGTCGTTGGCTTATCAAACCAAAGACGTTTTGGATGCAATGCAAAAGGACTCAAAAATTACTTTGAACGCGCTTAGAGTTGATGGTGGTGCATGTGCCAACGATCTGTTGATGCAATTCCAATCTGACATTTTACAAACCGATGTTCAACGACCTAAAGTGATTGAAACAACTGCCTTGGGTGCTGCTTACTTAGCAGGAATCGCTGTTGGCTTTTATGAGAAAAAACAAATCTCTAAGAACTGGGCCATTGACAGAACTTTCAATTCAAATATGGCATCTGGCGAGAGCAAAAAACTCTACAAAGGCTGGCAGAAAGCAGTGGAGCGTACCATGAATTGGGAGAATAGTTAATGGTTGTCGAGATTCATACTAAAAATCAGCAGATCCAGTCATGCTGAACTTGTTTCAGCATCTGTCCACCATTTGATTCAGCCCCTGAAACAAGTTCAGGGTGACGCTATTTAAAAACGTTATGGGTGAACAAACAGCTAGTCATTTATTCTTATTCACCAATATTACATGGTTTTTGGTGAATGCATTCACCGATTATACAGGTTTTCGGTGAATGCATTCACCGATTATTCATATTTTTGGTGAATTGAAATGCGTTAAATGATTCAAAGAACCATCTTCAAAACACTTCAAGATCACTTTTTTGATCGGAAAGCGATTGTGGTAATTGGGCCGAGGCAGACTGGAAAGACCACGCTGCTTCGGCAAC
>Ga0335396_10006486_pt1 | contig 11582 bp, 10 predicted proteins | sample FRY02_FD_205743 | JGI IMG/M metagenome (GOLD analysis project Ga0335396, IMG submission 205743) | Freshwater microbial communities from Lake Fryxell liftoff mats and glacier meltwater in Antarctica - FRY-02 (spades assembly) (version 2) | ecosystem: Environmental > Aquatic > Freshwater > Ice >... | reverse complement strand
GCTCCAACGCTCCAACGCTCCAACGCTCCAACGCTTGCGAGAGGGGAATTCTGTGCGAGGAACCCGAGTTTGCCATAGAAGTTCGGAGGCGGTTATGCAGATTCAGCGAAGTACGCTGTCGATTGTTGATCCGGACGCCGCAGAAATACCAAATTCGAGGCCGCCGCCGCAGCTTTGGTTTTAGGTCGCAAGCGCGTCGCCGGTGGGGGTCGGATTGACTCTGTAGCACTCCACTCCACTTCGCACGGCAAAAAAACATGTCTGAAACGAACCCAAAGAATTTGCGTTTGTGCGTCGCAAACGCCTTATGATCCGGAAGTGCGAATTGAGGAGTCCAGAAATGACAAGAACGATGATGGTTGGGTCTGTTGTCTTATGCTGCGTGTTATCGATTCTTGAATACACCCCAGACTGGAATCGGACACAGATCCCTGAGACAACACAACATCAAATGTATGGAGGCGGATACAAAACCTGTTCGATTGGTGCTGGTGTTTGCACGGCGTGCGCTACTCATACGACGTGCGCTCCAAATGGAGCAGGAACTGCATGCACTTCGGCAGGCGGGACGGATGGCTGCGCTACGGCTGGTGGGAGAAATGATTGCATCAGCGGTGGAAGCGGATGCTATCCGAATATGGGCGGGATTGCGTGTGGTGGACCTCGCGAACCAGTCTGCATGCCCAGTGCGTTCGGAACAAATGCGGGCGGAGGTATGTCAATAACAGCATGTACATCGTCGTGCAATTTTGCGGCGGCAGGAGCAGCCTGCGACAACAACTGTATGCCATATCCATAACGATGGCGGCCTATGGCGGAGAGTTTCGACGTTCTCCGCCACTTGCCTTTGTAATGACAGGTCGGAATACCATTCGCTCTGTTCGTTACTTTACGCAATATGCCCACACTTTCCGGCAGAGGTGATCATGAATTGTTTAGTGGTCTTGTATTCAATTGTCAGTAGTTTTGCCGTTACTGCGGCAGAATCGGCGGTTTTTGCCTCCGACAACGCGGAAAACGATTCGATTACTGCGTCAGAAATTGAATCGCTGTTTTTCCAAAATCTTTACACTGCATCCACCCTCCGTGTGACGTGGGCGAAGCATGGCGGTCCGACTGAGGATTCCGCGCTTACTCAGAAATACTTGCTGGAGATGGCAAAGTCTGACTCCTCCGTCCAGCAAGAGTATATTCAAGGATTAGAAAACTCTATAGCGACTCCTCCAGAGAAACGATGCACTGCATTCTCCCAGGATTTCTTTACCGATCGACAAAATTTTCAGGTTAGATTCCAGCTTGACGACCGTGGAAGTTCCAGCCGCGTTGGCAATGACCCACCGGGAGGCAAATTCCCGGATTCGACGCCAACTCAGGAAACACTTCCAACGGATTTTGGCAAAATCTCCATTACTTCGTTTGGTCCTGCCACAAATGAGCAATTTCGACGATGGGACGGGCAACAACCTCGACCGGGGTATCATTCGGCAATCGTGTCCACGGAGAATATTGAATACACAAACGAATTGCCTCCGTTGGCAATGCCGAGCAAGTCCTGGGGCGTGCGTCCGTCGTGGATCGATCAGGCATTTGTCCCTGAATCTTTATCTTCTCGGGTGGTTGGCGAGATTATTGTCGATGGCACCGAGACGACTGTCTTGGAAAGAGTCCTAACCATTCCGGAAAGCACCCGTATCAGAACTTATCTTGCATACTGCGACTTGCAACGTGGCTCCATCCCGGTGCGAATCGAAGTGTACGAGAGTGGACCGATGACTGAGGGAACAGCGTCGTCGGCAACTCCAGTTCTACCACCAGTACAGTGGAAGCGACTGCTGTGGGACGGCGTGCTCGCACCAGACGAGGTGGCCTTCCCTCAATACGTGATTCGGGACATTCAGATTGAGGAATTCAGCCATACATGGTATCCGGTCAGTGGAACTGTCGATCAGTATTGCCCAAGCGGCAGAGATCGCTCATCTCCGCTCGTGATTTGCAATAGTTGGCGTTGGAAATGTTCCACAGTAGAAATCAACCCGGAATTAAACAAGAACCTTTTTTCACTCGAGTTTCCAATTGGCACGGTGTTTGTTGACCATACTCGTGGAGAAACCAGACTCGTTGGTGACTCCGAAGGGTACTCAGTTGCGATTATGGGCGGAATTAAGCCGCAGTCCGCATCCGATTCGCGGTATCAATGGATCAAGAGTGCTGGGTGGATTATGGTGGTGGCGGGATTCGTCTACGCCATCACAAATTATTGGAGGCGGCGATTCACTAAGTAAAAACGGCATGCATCCGTGAAGTTGGTGACCTTGAACATTGCAGGTTTTCGATGATTATCGGATAGATCAATTCTGCATCAAACGTTGGCATTGATGGAAGACGACGGGGAAAACGTGATGGAAAATTCTGCCGTATTGGTCGAGTCCTTACCTGGTTGTGGCGAATTCGCCGCTTACAGCATGCTGCGTCTTAATGGGCAGTCAGTTTCACTACCGGACGTTCGTAGCAGATTTCGCCAGAACGATGCAAACTTCGACCCAAGTCGTGTTTCAATCGCAGCGGTACGCAATGTCCTCGCGTCATTCGGTACGAAAACTGACGCAGTTCGTTACGGCGCTTCGGAAATCAACGACCTGAAAACGCCATTGATAATGTATTTTGCACCGGGGCGTTTTCCTGACTTGCCTAAACATACTGGTCACTTCATGACTGTCACTGCGGTCACAGGCAACACGTTGAGTGTTCTGGACTGGTCACAACCTGCGTCAGCACCCGATAAGACGTATCCGATTTCATTTTTTGATTCTGCATGGGACGGCGACGCTGTTGTATGTCGAAGAGACGAAACGAAATTGAGTACCATCGCGTGGTTGATGTTCACTGTGATATCGGCTGTTATCTGGATGATTCGACGGCGTGATCTGCGGCATGTCGAGGAGACTTTGAATACGCGACCTCCTGTTGCGCTCTTGCTTGTAGGCATCTTGTGTCTGTTTTGTGGTTGCACGAATTCCAAGCCCGACAGCACCGATGCCTCTGCGACGCTGAATTTCATACAGCCTGTCGCAAATCTAGGACGCATCGACAGCAAAGAGTTGATACACACCACGTTTGAGTTCCAGGTTCCGGAGGAATCTCCCCCGGTCCGGATAGTCGAGATTAAAACATCTTGTGGCTGCACGACTGCAGATTCCGGCATAATCAATAAAGTACTTGGCTCCGGATCAACCGATTCACTTAAATTCACAATTCGTCCTGGCGGCACCGCCGCGCAGTCACAAGTTGTGACTGCCGAAGTTGTCACTTTACCGGCGTCGGGCCGAGCGATGATACTTGCGATCCGATATCGCCCCGTTTCAAGAATTCAGGTGTCGGTCAGCGAATTGCGAATCGACTCAATACCGGGACTAGCGCAGGATCGCGAGTTCACCGTGACTTACCATCGCGCAGAAAATGAACCGCCTGTGAGCCTGAACCCTGAGAAATGCGATTGGGCTGGACTTGAATTTAGATCGCATTCCTACGATCAAAGCGAGATCAGCGATGGTGGCGTTAAGCTGGTAACCGACGAAACCCGGATTAAAGTTCGGCTACCTGCTGCTGCAAATACTCTTCGAAAGGATGCCAGGATTCAACTTGCTTTCGATCGAATTGTTCCCGTCTACCTTCCGGTTTCAATCCGCGTTGATTCGCCGGTAAAAATCCTCCTCGATAATCTGTTTGTCGGAAAGCTTAAGCCGAATGCAGAGTTTCACCGCATGCTGCCTTGGAAATCATGGTCGCCAGAATTTGGAATTTCCCGGATCGAAAGTCCCGAATCCATCGGTACGAAAATTGTTAACCACCGGATCGAAATCCAAGGGACTGCACCAGAATCGAGCGGTCGGTTTACAGAAACGATCCGCGTCCACTGCAGTCCGGAATCGTTACCCGTGATCGAAGTGATTGTATCCGGAATCGTAGAGCCATAACCATGATTAGCCGTTCAGATTCCGTACATGGCGTTCTAGCAGGCATCGTCGCCGGGTTTTGCTATCGCGTGTCCGGGCCAGAACTGCCACTGGGACCTCTTGCATGGGTTGGATTGTCGATTTGGGCGGCCTATGTGACAAATCCATCAATTTCGCCGTATTGGAAGGTCTGTTCTGCAGTGTTCACGCTTCTAGGCGTGATATCACGTTTCGCATGGTTATTTCAGGTTTTTCCCAGTCGCGGGGCGGTCACGGCCGGATTGCTTGTACTATGTATTTCGCTAGTCGCCATCAACGTGTTTGCCGCATATGTACTGCGAAAAATGACTGTGCGCGGATGCCCAATGGTTTTGTCGCTTCCGTTTGTGATCTGCGCAGGCGAAATCGCTGCAATAAGTATCTTTGCACACACGGGGCTTTCGCTTGATACCATCATGCTGCCCACAACACAGTGTGATACTCCGATTTTCCAGGTCGCGGATCTCGGTGGCCGGACGCTCGTCTCATGGGGCGCAAGCGCGATTGCTGGAATTCTGGTCAGCCTTTGGCAACGTCGCCCCTCGATCAACATCATGACTCAAAGGATCGATCGGACAGTTCAGGCAATATTGATACTTACACTGATCTACGGATTCGTTCGGCCATTTTCCCTGGTGACGAAACCGGGGCCAAATGTCGTGCTTCATTCAGAGCGATGGTCGGAACGGAGTCTCAGTGCGCCGGGGTTTTCTGACATTGACATCTGGCCCGAAACAGCGCTGCCTGTGGCCGCTGGTGACTTCGACGAAGTATCAATTTCGTTGAGTACCAAATGTACGAAATCCAGTCGAACACTGATCATTGGGTGTGAGCGATTAAATGCAGAAAACGCCTGCATTCTTAATTCGGCAGCGATATTTTTACCGGGAAGGGACCAACCTCAATTCGTGGACAAACGACATCTCACGCCCGTTACAGAATACGACATGGTGGTTTGTGGAATTTGGACGATTGGTTCCGCTGAAATCAGTTTACGCCCCGGCATGTCTTCGCCAACTGCAACCCTGGAACATGGCCGTCATGTGGGTATCGGAATTTGCTACGATGTATGTTTCCCGGAATGGGCCAAAGAAGCTGCAAAGGGCACAGACTTTCTGATTGTGTTGGGCGGCGAAGGATTTACGAATTCACAAAGTGCTCATGCGCAACTCCTGGCAGTATCCAGACTTCGTGCAGTGGAATCCCGGCGGTCGCTCGTAAGATCAGTAGACAACGGTTACTCGGCGATAATCACACCAGCCGGAGACGTACTTGAGTGCAGCAGAGATTTTGAAAACATTTTTGGCTCCGTAACGACTTGCGATGCGTTTTCGTGTTACCACAACTTTGGAGCTATTCCATCCATGATTGTACTCGCGGCTGCGCCTGCAGTTTATCTGTTTTTGCAAGGAAAAACAAAATGAAAGTGCACCTGTATAAGAATCGCGGATTCACGCTTATCGAATTGCTTGTCGTGCTGGCCGTCATCGCATTGCTGATAGCAATACTGTTGCCAGCCGTTCAAAGTGCTCGGGAAGCCGCGAGGAAAACACAGTGTCGAAACAACCTCCGGCAGCTTGGTCTCGCTTTTCAAAACTACCATGATGCTCATTCTGCTCTCCCGCCAGGGACGATCTCACGATTCCCAACTGTGAAAGAGACGTTCGATGTGTTGATCGGACAGGCAGGATATTTTGATCCAGCGTTGTCGTCCCCCGAAACACCGTGGCTGTTTCAGATCCTGCCTCAATTGGAACAGTCCGCAGCGTATCAGTCGTTTGATTTTAATTCAGGGACATTTGGTACAGTGAATCTGATACCACCGTATGGCGCAACAGGCATCAATACGAATCGCAGGATCTTGCCGATACGACTCAGCGTAATTCAATGTCCGTCTGATCGGTTGAGCAGTTTTCAATATGATGTGAATGCGTTACTTGGTAGCTCGCTGGGTATTCCAATACTTGAATGTACGCGAGGAAATTACGCGGTGAATTGGGGCAACACAAACTGGGAACAGGATGCCGATTTGGATGCAGATGGAAATCCAGACACCGAGGTGCATTTCGCCGGAGCGCCATTCGCGCGGAATAAAAGCTTCCGATTTCAAGATCTGACGGATGGGCTCGATCAAACGATATTGATTGCCGAAGTTCGCCAGGGGACACACATTGACGCTCGCGGCGCGATTACAACGTCCTTGCCGGGCGGTAGTCTTTACATGGCAAGGTTTACACCCAACGGGCATCGCGACTTTTACAACCAAGTCAACGAATCCGGTGACGGCATTGGCGACAGGATGCCGTTCCCGGCAACTTGTAAAGTAGAACGCGGACTTCCTTGCAGTTATGAAGGGACCGCTCAACTTTCTTTTGCAGGATCACGGAGCCAACATATCGGTGGTGTTCACGTTGTGACAGCAAGTGGCGGCGTTCACTTTGTCGCTGATACTGTTGACCATTCGATCTGGATTGCACATCACTCCATTCAAGGCACGGAGGTCACAAATGGCTTTTGATCGCAAACTTCAGCCTTCCTGAATCGCCTTTACGATATCCACTATTGCCTTGTTACCGTCGGCTGGCAAAACCGGGGACACAACATTTTGTTGACAGGTGGAGAGGGACACAGGGGACACAGGGAGGGGACACAGGGGATACAGCCAATACTGTTCGGCACGGATGTTGCATTCATGAGGATTGTCAGCGGCGCGAAGCGAATTTGCGAGTCACTCGACGCGGAAACGTGGCGGCGGCGAGGTGAGGATTTCGCTGGGACGAGGCGTCGTTTTTCAGAGCGCGCTGCAGCGAACGGCCCGGCACGATCGAACGTGCGGGAGCCCACTCTTTTGCAGAGTTCGACAGGAAAAAGACGGGAAAAAGTAGAGGAAAAAGGGTCAGGAGCCAAAAAGGTTGACTGGGTAATTTGGTCTTGATGGATTAGAACTTCAAAAGAAGACTAGGATGCCGCGACCACCACGTGCCTCTGTTGCAGGACATCTTTGACCATGCTTTAGATCGTGGTCATCAGCGAGACGCGATTTTTCACAAGGATGGCGACTATGAAGCGTTCGAGCGGATCTTGAACGAAGGACTGCAGAAGTTCCCAGTTGACTGAACGCAATGCTTTGGCCGCAGGGTTCGTGGAAAAAGCGGAGGACTGGAGGTTCGGAGGGCTATTCAACTGGTTGGGTGGACACTGTGGGATCAAGCTCGCCAAATGGCCGGTACCGCGTCTTCCTAATTGGCTCGAAAGGGTGAATCGGGTGGTGAGCGAAAAGGAGGCAGAGCAGTTGAAGCGAAGCATCGCCAGGGGCCAGCCTTTTGGTGATGCCGGTTGGGTCGAAACAACCGCACGTCAATACAACCTTGAATCGACACTACGAAAACGAGGCCGACCACGCAAGTTTACCCATGCCGCTAATTAGGCGGGATCTCTGCTCTCTGTCCGCGCGTTTCGTTCGAAGCGTCGAGAACGCCGGGCTCAAGCCGCAACTGCCTGAGTCAGAACTGCAAAAACGGTTTCGAAAGGAGTGTCTTTCAGTTTGCTGGAGCAAACTAGGTGGTAGGTACAATTGTTGGTACTTGGTGGCACAATTGTTGGTACTTGCTGATTGATGGTTTCACCGTACTCTGAAACGCATTGTACCGGCAAGCTTACGCATGCCGCTCGCTGAATCGCACGAAACCAAACCCGCAAAATGATCCAGAATTGCCTGGGCTATTGCGACGATCTATCGAATGTCAATCTGCCAGCCTTCGCACCGCTTGTGTGGCGACTCGAATTGGTTTAGCTTGTCAATTCTTTCACGCAGAACTCGTTGTGTTGTCGCGTTGAAATCGTGGTCGGTATCTGAATTCTTCATATGGCACTGATTGAGTTACGAAATATCTCCAAGACGTATGATCTTGGCGAAGTCAAGGTACACGCCTTGCGCGAGACGGAACTATTCATCGAGCGCGGAGAATACGTCGCCTTGCTGGGTCCTTCGGGCTCGGGTAAATCGACGCTGATGAATACGCTGGGTTGTCTTGATCGACCAACCACTGGAAGTTATCTGCTGGATGGACAGGAAGTCGCGACGCTGAACAGAAACGCGCGGGCGACAATTCGCAACCGGCATATCGGCTTTGTTTTTCAGAACTTTAATCTACTCGCTCGCACATCGGCCCTCGAAAACGTCGAATTGCCATTACTGTATGGGCCGGCGATGTCCGGGCGGGCTCGGAAAAAACGGGCTCGCGAAATGCTGGCGATGGTCGGTCTTGAAGATCGTCTGGATCATCATCCGGGACAATTGTCCGGCGGCCAGCAACAGCGAGTTGCCATCGCCCGATCGCTGGTGACGAATCCATCAATGTTGATGGGGGACGAACCCACCGGCAATCTGGATTCAAAAACCAGTCGTGAAGTGATCGAACTCTTTAAGAAATTAAACGTAGAGCGCCAGATTACGGTTATTCTTGTCACGCATGACCTGCATGTCGCCCGCCACGCTCGGAGAATTCTGGTGATGCGGGATGGAAAGATTGAAATGGATACAACGCGCTTCGAAGACGCCTTCGAATCGTTACATGCGTTCGAATCCGTACCTGACGCAGAAGAGGTGCCCGTTGTGCATCCAGAACAGGCGGAATGAGTCATTCAATCGATGCTGGGACGTCGATTTTCCACACATGAGTTTCTGCTTCGGACACATGCCAAGGATGGTTCTGTTCGTGCTGGCTGCATTAGTGGCTGGCTCGTCGGTCGCCGTCGCGCAAATACTGCTGGATGACGAACGCCAGATTCGCTGGAGTCAGGAAGACAGTCTTTCCCGATACCACCGCAGTGCAGGCCCTGCACCAGTCACCGTAGCGACAGAGGGCATTGAGCAATCCGAACGTCTGATGACGCTGGACGAAGCCATTCGACTGACGTTGCAACATTCGGAAGTGATCCGCGTTCTGACAGGCGTTTCTGCGAGTCCTTCCGGTGCCACAATTTACGACACTGCAATTGCGACAACCTCGATCGATCAGGCCAAGGCAGTCTTCGATCCCGTATTCAGGGCCAACAGTTCATTTCGTCACACCGAAATTCCAGGGCTCAACAACACCGCAACTTCCATTATCAGCCGTAGGATAGGCGGCAACGATTCGAGCGTCGAGCTCAGCGACCTGAACACCTTTGGCGGCACAACGGACTTCACAGTTGCGAATGCTCTTGATAATCCTGCGGTCGCAGGTTTCCTGAACCGAAATGCACCGTCAGTAACACTCAGTTACACACAACCGTTGCTGGCTGGATTTGGACGCGATGCCAATACCGCACCGATAGTGATCGCGCGGTATCAGCAGGAAGTCTCGTACTTTCAGTTTAAAGACAGCATGCAGGAACTAGTCCGTGGCACGATCTCTGCGTATTGGTCACTGGTGCAGGCACGTACAGAATTGTGGGCACGCGAAAAACAAGAGGAACAATTGCGCAGGGTTTTGGAATTCAGCACAGCGAGGCTGAAGCAAGGTGTGGCAGATGCGGGGGACGTCTCACAGTCAAAACTGGCATATGCAAATATTCGCGCCAACCTGATTGCAGCGCGCGCCAATGTGCTGCAGCGTGAAGCGGCCCTTCGAAACATTGTTGGTCTGCCACCAGAAGATGGCGAACGCATCGTGCCATCCACGCCGCCCACTCGTGATCAAATTCAATTTCGCTGGGAGGAAATCAACGACGCTGCCCAGTCCCTTCGTCCTGATCTTGTCGAGCTCAATCTGGTTCTGATGGCCGATCAGAAACGATTGGTTCAAAGTCGCAACCTGGCTCAACCTCAACTGGATGCCGTAGCGTTGCAACAGTGGAATGGCTTGAGTGGCAGAGTCGGCAGTGGAAATCAATTGTCATCAGGTCTCGGCGACAATAACAGCTGGACGATGGGAGTTAATTTTTCAGTCCCACTCAGCCTGCGTAAGTCGCGGGCGCAGGTTCGAAACCAGGAACTCCTGATTGCAAAAGATCGTGCGAACATTCGACAGAATTTGCATCAGATTGAGCATCTTCTGGCAACATCGCTACGCACTATCGATCAGAGTTTTCTTCAGTACGAAGCATTTCGCGATGCTCGGCAGGCAGCTTCAGAGAATCTGGAGTTTCAGGGAGCAGAGGTTAGTAGCGGCCGACAGACTGTTTTTCTCAATTTTCTGCAGGGTGTGACAGATTGGGGAAATGCCGTTGCCTCCGAGGCCCAGTCACTGGCAACTTACAATACAGAACTCGCTGGTTTGGAACGGCAAACCGGTACGATCCTGGAGACACACGGTATCCGCTTTATCGAAGAACGATTCGCCAGCATCGGCACGCACGGACGGTGCTTCGACGAGGAATGCTATCCTCGTGATCTTCGCCCGCAGGATCCTCGCCCACGATATGAAGATTCCGGCAAAGCCGCAGAGGAGTCTTTTGATCTGCAGGACTTCCCCCGCCGACGCGGTGACCGGTTGCGACTTCCTGAGACCCCGCAGTTCGATGACCCAGAGATGACGCTGCCCGAGACAGGCGAATAGACTTCTCTAAGGACCTGTCCGCGATCAAATTCGTGAATTGGACGAGCCTCCAGAAAAACTACGGCACTGATGGACGAGGTATCTCAAAGCGTTCTGTTGTGCGGCAGTATGATGAACCGCCAAGACGCCCGATAAGATCCAGAAGCGCAGGATCGGCCCAGCCTTCGTGATCAAGTACTGCGTCATCCAGATGGATTTGAACGATCTTCCCCACAACGATGTTCGCACCGCCAGGGCCGGGAGCCAATGGTAGGTGATGCATCAGCGTGCATTCAAGACTCACCGGCGATTCCAGCACGCGCGGCGGTTTGACGATGTTGGTAATTGCTGTTTCGATACCTGTCAAATCGAACTCAGAATCTTCCGGCGGCAATTCGGCAGAACTCAGGTTCATTGCCTGTGCCAGTCGAAACGGGACGGCGTTGATGACAAACTCGCCGTTATCCAGGATGTTCTTCAGTGTGTCCTTCGGAGTCCCATCGCGGCGATTTGATGGACAAAACACAATACTCGGTGGCTTCGCGCCAACACCCGTGAAGAAACTAAACGGGGCCAGATTGGCGATGCCCGACAACGAAACCGTCGACACCCATGCTATCGGCCGTGGCGCGATGATGCGGATGAGATGTTGATACAATGCAGCGACAGGAATTTGTTCTGGGTCGAGATTCATAAGTACGGCTGCGCTGGATTTCAGATTGTTGGAAAAAGGCGAATTCTGGATTTCACTGCGATTCAGGCCCGGATGGGCCGACACAGATTCTGCAAATATTTTTAGGTTTTCATGTGTCGGCCCTCCGGGCCTCGTCTCTCACTCTATAACGCTTCCGGGGCCTCACGGCCAATGGCACTCGATTTAGAAAGTAGCAGGCAATTTCCAAGTGCCGTAGCCCCTGAAAACACGGGAATTGGCGGACGGCACACGGAGTGTGCCTGGGGTGCGCGACAAATAGCAATCTGCCCAAAACAATTTTAGGTGAGTTCTATTCCGGAAGGGGGGCGCATCGTTTGACCCGACTCGGAGAGGAGGCTTTCTCACGGCTGCACT